>ENA-UOJD01001027-UOJD01001027.1-human-gut-metagenome-genome-assembly--contig:-P48-NODE-1027-length-32259-cov-6.110949_pt1 | contig 32259 bp, 26 predicted proteins | sample MGYA00242342_ERZ723889 | MGnify/ENA metagenome assembly ERZ723889
AGTGGGGTTTAAATGAAACGACTTATTTGTTTAGTCTTGGCTTTTGTAATTTTTTTCGGCATCTGTGGGATAATTGCGCCTGACATAAATAATATTTATAATCTCAAAGAAGCGGACTCATTTGCCGAACAAGTAAATGTGCTTGTTAAACAATACGAAAGCAGGCAGGATACTCAAAACAGGCTTATTGTAAATTCAAATAAAATTAAGGAAAGCTATGGTGCAGTTAAGGTGATTAAGGCGCATGGCTTTCAAGTTATGCAGTTTAAAGATTATGAGAGTGCAGAGAGTGCGAAAAGCAGCATTGAAAAGCTCGGCGTTGCATGTGACAGAGACGATTTTGCCTATACTCAGGCAATCAAAAAGCACCAAGTACGAAGGATTTATGGGCGTCGCAAATCACGCAGTCGGACGTTACAATGAATTATCTTGCCACGACCGGAAAAACGTATAATGATGTTACCGTTGCGGTTATGGACACGGGGATTAATGATGCTCACAAGTCTTTTGACGGCAGATTGATTGAGTGTAATAAAAATTTCAGCTCTTCAGGAAGTATGAACAGTTCGTCAGACGACAGCGGTCACGGCACGAGTGTGGCAGGTGTAATTGCGCTTAATACGCTTGATAACGTTAAAATCAAGCCTTATAAAACATTTGATAAAGAGGGCAAGTGTACCAATTCTCAAATTGTGGCAACGCTTAACTATATTTTGAACGAGAAAAAATTGCCTGATATCATTAATATGAGCTTTTCCGTTCAGTCAATTTCAAGCAGTGTCACCCGTGACAGTTTAACTCGTAATTTGATTTCAAAAGGTGTTACAATAATCACCTCGGCAGGCAATAACGCAGTTAATGCCAAATACTATTATCCTGCCAATATCGGCGAAGTTATTACTGTTTCATCTTCTAATAAAAAGAATGAAAGGGCAGAATTCTCAAATTACGGCAAGTGCGTTGATATTGCCGCTCCGGGTGTCGGAGTTTATACTTGCGAACTTGACGGTACATATTCTTATGAAAACGGAACGTCGTTTTCTGCTCCGTTCGTATCTGCCGCTGCGGCAACTATTTTAATGCAAAAGAGCGGTCTTGACTGCAATAAGATTAAAAAAACAATATGCGATGAAGCAGTACCTGTTTATATTAAAAATTATCAGGTTGAATGGTGCGGTGCAGGAATAGTTAATTTTTCGGGTCTTATTTACGGCGAAAAAGCGATTGCTCCTTCGTTTGGCACACCGCAGGGAAAATATAACGAGCCGTTTAAGCTTGAAATAAAAGCAGCTAACAATGAAAAAATAATGTATACAACGGATAACACCGTTCCCTCATCCAATAACGGTTTTGAATATACAAAACCTATTGATATTGACGAAAGCACGCACGTTATTGCCGTTGCATATAACAATATGAAGAAAAGCAAATACGTCGCATCTACTTATGAACTTGTTTATGAAAGTGACGGCAATGATTTTGATATTACGCAGGACGGTGTAATTATAAGTTATAAGGGAAATAAAACAAGCATAATCATCCCTTCTCAAATAAACGGTATAACGGTTACGGCTATAGGTGATAATGTATTTAACGGCTCAAATGTAAAAAGCGTAACCTTGCCTTGCAGTGTCACCTCGATAGGCGTAAGTGCTTTTGCAAACAGTAAGCTTTCATCAATTTCAGGCGATGGTGTAACAGTCCTTGATAACGGCGCTTTTGAAAACTGCTCGTCGCTTGTCACCGTCGATACTCCCGCCGTGGAACATATCGGCAACAGATGCTTTAAAAATTGCAGTAGGCTTACAAGTATAGATTTCAGCCAAAATGTTAATGAAATCGGCGCCGCCGCATTTGCATTTACTTCTCTTTCAACTGCGGATTTTCGCAATGCAACTATAGGAAGCTCAGCATTTGAGGGCAGTAAGGTTGTTGTTGCAAGGCTTGACAAGGCGGAAAGTTTGGAACGAACGTTTTGCGAATGTGAATTTTTAAACAGTATTACTGCTCCGAATTTAAAATATATCGGTGATTTTGCATTTTATAATTGCAAATCACTAAACAGTGTTAATATGAGCAAGGTTGAAAGTGTTTTAAACTATGCTTTTTCAAAATCGGCAATTAAAACTGCTGATTTGCCAAAGTGCAGTTATATCGGAAATGCGGTGTTTAGCAGATGCGATGATTTATACAGCGTGAATATCCCTTTGGTAACAAAAATAATGCCGGAGGAATTTACATATTGCGTTTCGCTTCAAAAAATAAATATGCCAAGTGTTGAGGCTTTTGACGATATATCTAAGGAATATTTTACGGATTGTGCCTCGCTTGAGGGCTTGTATCTTCCCAAAAGCGTCAATTTGCCGTCGATTACTTGGTCGTCATCTATGCAAAACAGTATGCTTTTCGGCAAAAAGGCTCAGCTTTCTTATATTTTTGCACCGATGGCACAGGAAATCGCAAACAGCGAAAATTCACCGTTTATGTATAAATGCACAAAACTTGAATATGTATTTTTAACAAGTGTCAAATCGCTTGATTATATGGAAAGCGCAAACGGTGCTGTTTGGTATTTTGGCTCTAAAATCAAAAATTTCCACGCCAATATCAATTTTGACGGCTCAATTGTAATTGCTCCTGCTTCAAGTTATGCAATAAAATGGGCAAAGTCAAACGGTTTAAGCTTTGTCGAAAGTGCAAATATTACGTGCAAATCAATTTCCGCAAATAAAATAAGCTATGAGGCTTTAGGAAATGAATATACCTTGCCGCTAAATTATGTGAAATCGCTTTGGGATACAAGCTTTGTTAATACAAAAAAGAGTGATGAAACAGTTTCGGCACTTCTTGATTTTAACAATGACAATACGGTTAACGCAAAGGATTTTGCAATACTTAACAGGCAATAAAAATGCACCTACACAAAATCGTGTAGGTGCTGATTTTTTATAAAATTGAATTTTAATACGCTAACGTAAAATAGCAAATGCAAGGTCAATTGCTCCGCCTAAAACTTTACTTGTTTTTTTCATATTTAATGTTTCGGCAAACCAAAGAAGAATAAGCGCAACAAGAATTGCTATAACCAATGTTCTTTCTGTCATAATTTCCGACCTCCCTGTTAATAATATTATATACTATTTATCTAAAAAATCAAGCAATTTTATACAACTTAAACATATTTGAAAAAATGCAAAAAATTCGTTGAAATTAGAAAGAAATTGATTTATAATACTACTTAATCTTTTATATAATGGGGGAATATAGGTGAGTCCGATTTTATTAGATTTAGTGGCTGACAGAAGCGCTACTTTCACCGCAACGGTTATTATTGCCGGTGCCGGTATCGTATTCTTAATGCTTGTGCTTTTAATTATTATTTTCTACTTATTCGGAAAAGTTGTTTCAAGCGCAGAAGCTAAGGCCAAAAAAGGCAAAACCAATAAAATAACCAAGAGTGAACAAAAGCTTCCTACTCCGGCACCTGCTAAAAAGGCAAGTGCTCCTGCTCCTCAAGTTGAGGCAGGCATCAGCGGTGAAGTCGTTGCGGCTATTGCGGCTGCCGTTGCTGTAAGCGAAGGCGAGGGTGCTGTTGTTAAATCAATTCGCAGGGTCAATGTTGTGAACGTCAGGGGCAGAAATCCTTGGGCTAATGCCGCAGTTTACGACAACACAAGACCGTTTTAGGAGGCAGTAGATAATGGAAATTTTACAAGGTGTTTGGGAAGTAATTGTCAGCATCTTCACAAACTCGGGATATGCTTATTTCTTTACTGCTGACGGCGGATATAAGAATGCGATTATGCTTTTGGTAGCATTTGTATTTCTTTATTTAGGTATTAAAAAAGGCTTTGAGCCGCTTCTTATGGTTCCTATCGCATTTGGTATGCTTCTTGCAAATATACCTGAGGCAAACTTAGCGGTACAGTATCATGATCTTGACGGTTTCAGAGATTTGCTTGCAGGCAGGGGCGAATTTGTCGGTTGCACACCCGGACTTATGGACTTCCTTTACTTTGGTGTTAAAGCCGGTGTTTATCCGCCGCTTATTTTCCTTGGTATAGGTGCTATGACTGACTTTGCACCGCTTATTGCAAATCCAAGTTCATTTATTCTCGGTGCTGCTGCTCAGCTTGGTATTTTCTTTACTTACCTCGGCGCTATCCTTTTAGGTTTTGCACCTAACGAGGCAGGCTCAATCGCTATTATCGGCGGTGCTGACGGTCCGACGGCTATTTTTGTAACGTCGCAGCTTGCGCCGTATATGCTCGGCACTATCGCCGTGGCGGCGTACTCGTATATGGCTCTTGTTCCTGTTATTCAGCCGCCTATTATGAAAGCACTTACAACTAAGAAAGAGAGAAGCGTTGTTATGGGTAGTCTCAGACCTGTATCAAAGCTTGAAAAAATACTTTTCCCGATTATGGTAACTGTTATTGTTTCTCTTCTTCTTCCTGATGCTGCTTCACTTGTAGGTATGCTTATGCTTGGTAACCTTCTTAAAGAGAGTGGCCAAACAGAGCGTATTGCGAAGGCTGCTCAAAACGAACTTATGAATATTATTACCATTTTCCTTGGTATCTCGGTTGGTGCTACTACATCAGCTCAAAGCTTCCTTAACCTTAACACAATTAAAATTGTTGTTCTCGGTCTTATTGCTTTTTGCCTTGGTACAGCAGGCGGTACTTTATTTGGTAAGCTTATGTATATTGCTACTAAAGGTAAGGTTAATCCGCTCATTGGTTCGGCAGGTGTATCTGCTGTTCCTATGGCTGCCCGTGTATCTCAAAAGGTCGGTCAAAAAGAAAATCCATCAAACTTCCTTCTTATGCACGCTATGGGTCCTAACGTATCAGGCGTTATCGGCTCTGCAGTTGCAGCAGGTATTTTGCTTACACTTCTTAAATGATAAGGTTGTTTGTTTAAACAAAAATATAAAACCAGGGTGCCCTTGTTACCCTGGTTTTTTGGTATGATTATTTATTATCAGAAAGGGAAAATTTATGGCTTTAAACGAAATGCAGCAGCTTGCTGTTGACACAACCGAGGGCCCGCTTTTGATTTTGGCAGGTGCAGGCTCCGGAAAAACTACGGTTCTTGTTAATCGAGTTGAACATATTATTTCTTCTCATCTTGCCACTCCTTGGCAGGTGCTTGCAATTACATTTACAAACAAGGCGGCAGGCGAGCTTAGAGAAAGGCTTGTCAGCGCAATAGGAGAAGAGGCTAATGATATTTGGGCATACACCTTCCATAGCTGTTGCTCAAGAATATTAAGGCGCTTTGGCGAAAAAATAGGATATACAAATCATTTTACCATTTATGATACAGACGATTCAAGGCGTGTAATGAAGCAATGCCAAAAGCAACTTGGTATCGAGGATAAGCTTATTAATCACAAGTCAATTTTAGCGGAAATCAGCAGGGCAAAGGATAGTCTTATATCCCCTGAGGAGTATAAGCAAACTGCGCAAAACGATTTCAGAAAGAGCAAAATTGCCGAGTGTTATGAATTATATCAGGCTCAGCTTAAAAAATCTGATGCAATGGACTTTGACGATATTATTTTTAACACCGTTAAGCTTCTTGAGGAAAATGAGGACGTTCGCAATATTTATCAAACTCAATTTAAGTATGTTATGGTTGACGAGTATCAGGATACTAACCATGCGCAATACGTTTTGACCTCGCTTCTTGCAGATAAATATAAAAATATTTGTGTTGTAGGTGACGACGACCAGAGTATTTACCGTTTTCGTGGCGCTACGATTGAAAACATCCTTTCGTTTGAAAATCATTATAAGGGTGCAAAAGTAATAAGGCTTGAAGAAAATTACCGTTCTACTCAAAATATTCTTGACGGGGCAAACGCTGTTATTTCTCATAATAAAAACCGTAAGGGTAAAACTTTGTTTACACGTTCCGGCTCAGGCGATAAAATTGTTTATAAAACAGTTATGAGTGAATCCGAGGAGTCGCAGTACATAATTGACGAGATAGTAAAAAATGTTAATAACGGAATGAAATACAGCGACCACGCAATTCTTTACCGTATGAACGCGCAGTCACGTAACCTTGAAGTTATGCTTACAAAAAGCGGTATTTCGCACAGGATTATCGGTGGTCATCGCTTTTTTGACAGAAAAGAAATCAAGGATATTGTGTCGTATCTTGCCGTTATTAATAATCCGAGCGATAATGTAAGGCTTCAGCGAATCATTAATGTTCCAAAGCGTGCAATCGGGGATACTATGTTTGCAAACGTGCTTGAAATCGGGGCAGGGCTTGGTATGTCGGCTTTCGAGGTTTGCGAACGTGCAGATGAATTTCAAAAAACCTCACGCAGTGCTTCTAAGCTTATGAATTTCACAAAAATGATTAGAGATTTTCAGGAATGTATCGAAAACGGAATGGGACTTAACGACTTGCTGCAAGAAGTTTTGGACGTTACCAAATATCTTGATTATCTTCAGGAGGAACCTGAAACATACGAGGACAGAGTAAACAATATCAAGGAACTTTCATCAATGTTTATCAAGTATGAGGAAGAAAGCGAGGACGCTAATCTTTCTGAATTTCTTGAGGATGTTGCGCTTATTTCCGATATTGATTCATACAATGAAGATGAAGACGCAGTAGTTCTTATGACGCTTCATTCGGCTAAGGGGCTTGAATTTCCTGTTGTATTTATTCCCGGTATGGAGGAGGGTATCTTCCCCGGAAATCAATCAATGTTCAGCGAGGAGGATTTAGAGGAGGAGCGCCGCCTTGCTTATGTCGGAATTACAAGAGCAAAGAAAAAGCTTTATCTTATTTCTTCTCAGCAACGTATGCTTTACGGTCAAACTTCACGTAATATGCCATCAAGATTTTTAAGAGAAATTCCATCTTCTGTTATTGACGACCAATCGGTTGTGGCACGCAGAAGCACGGGATTTACTACTCCACGCACGGCGTATGCCAATGCTTCAAGAAATGAGCTTGGTCATTCTTCCCATAATAAAATCGGCTCATATACTCAGTCATCAAGCAGCGCCCATAAATTCGGTCAAGCAGGCAATGCCGCACAAAAGAATAATATTGACTTTAAGGTCGGCGATACCGTATGCCACAAATCATTTGGCACAGGCACAGTTCTTACCGTTACGCCAATGGGCGGTGATATGCTTTTGGAGGTTGCTTTTGACAAGGCGGGAACTAAAAAAATGATGGCAAACTATGCAAGGCTTGAAAAGAAATAAAATACTTGTGATGTTAAAGTAATCTTTTATATAAGTAAGCGCATAAACTGTTATAAGAACGGCGCTTTGTATTAATGCTTTAAACAGCAATTAGTCATTATGATGTATAATATCAGATAAAAAACGAATTTTTTGTTGCTTCATACAAAAAATAATATAAAGTATAAAATATATTGCATTTTTTTGTTTTTTGTACTATATTAGCAATGGTAAACGGAGTTAAAGAAATTATTAGGTAATTGGGTGCTTTTGAAACGGAGATAATCGAATTATGGAGAAAAAAATAAAATCTTTTTCAGCACTTACAATTTTTATAATTATCATTGCCACAATAACTGCACTTTGCATAACCGGTTCAAAGGATTTATCATCTGTAAAAGACGTTAAAATGACTAAAAACAGCGTAAATTCCATTTCGCTTTCTTGGAAAGAAGTAAAAAAAGCAGATGGCTACTATGTTTATAACCTTGATAATAACGCTAACAAGTATGTTAAGCTCGGTGAAAGTAAGGGCAATGAAAATTGCAAATTTGATATAAAAAATATCCCAAGCGCAAGCGTATATAAAATTAAGGTTTTGGCTTATCGTTCTTTTATGAATAAAGAATACTTAAGCAAAAAGGCAAAGGAATATACGTTTTATTCCAATCCAAGCAAGCCTGTACTCAACGCCTTTTCAGGCGGAAAGGGCGTTTTGTCTATGGAGTGGGACGACCAAGATAATTTAGCCGGATATGATATTCAGTATTCTAAAAACAGTGATTTTTCAGAGTATAAAAACGAGAAAATAAGCGATGGCGAAACACGCAATTTTTCAGTTAAGGATTTGAGTGTCGGCGACGTTTATTATACCCGTGTAAGGTCATATATGGTTGTTGATGATAAAACGATATACAGTGAATGGAGCGACACTCGTCAAGCTACCATTTATGACAGAGATATTAATATCGGCAAGGTTGACCCAACCAAACCAATGATTGCCTTTTCATTTGATGACGGACCTGCATACGACTATAACGGCTCTAATTCGACTAAACGTATACTTGACGTTCTTGAAAAATATAATGCACGTGCAACCTTCTTTATGGTAGGAGAGCGTGTTAATGATGAAACAAAGCATTTGCTTGACAAGGAAATTCAGCTTGGCTGCGAACTTGGAAACCACACATATTCCCATAATCACTATGGTTCTCAGGTAACGGCAAGTGATATTTCAAAAGCAAGCAAGCAGATTGAAAAAATCAGCGGCAAAGCGCCGACTATGTTCAGATGCCCCGGTGGCAGCATTACTCCTGCTATAAGAAAAGAGTGCAAAAAAGAGGGAATGCCTCTTGCTTATTGGTCGGTTGATACTGAAGATTGGCGCTCCAAAGATGCAGGCAAGGTTTATAAGAATATTACCAAGTATGCTTATGACGGCTCAATCGTTTTGATGCACGATATTTATCCGTCAACGGCAGACGCTGTTGAAAAGGTAGTTCCGGAGCTTATAGCAAAGGGATATCAAATAGTTACGGTAAGTGAGCTTATTGCCGCTAAAACAGGCGACAATCCAAAGCCGGGCAATCAATATGTCGATTATAAGACTATAAATAATAATACACATTGATTTTATACAAAAAAGTAAAAGCGTTGGAAGAAATTTCCAACGCTTTTGTTATTTGTTATTTATAATACTGCTCTGAGGAATTGTTGAAGTCTTGGGTCTTTCGGTGCGCCGAAAATTTCACTCGGCGGTGCATCTTCAACTATATAGCCGTCTGCCATAAAGATTACTTTATCGGCAACCTCACGTGCAAAGCCCATTTCGTGGGTAACAACAACCATTGTCATACCCTCGTTTGCAAGGTCTTTCATAACCTGCAAAACCTCGCCTACCATTTCAGGGTCGAGTGCCGAGGTAGGTTCGTCAAAAAGCATAACCTTTGGATTCATTGCAAGTGAACGAACTATTGCCGCTCTTTGCTTTTGACCGCCGGAGATTTGGGATGGATAAGCATTTGCTTTGTCAGCAAGACCTACCCTTTCTAAAAGCTCCATAGCCTTTGCGTTTGCCTGCTCCTTGGTCATAACCTTAAGCTGGACAGGAGCAAGTGTTATATTTTCAAGTATGGTTTTGTTGTTGAAAAGATTAAAGTGCTGAAAAACCATACCCATATGCTCACGAATTTTGTTAATGTCGCATTTTTTATCGGTTATAAGCTGATTGTCAAAATAAATTTCGCCTTCGGTCGGAGTTTCAAGTAAATTCAAACACCTTAAAAATGTACTTTTACCTGAGCCGCTTGGCCCGATAATGACTATTTTTTCGCCCTGCTTGATTTCGTAATCAATGCCCTTGAGCACTTCGTTATCGCCAAAGCTTTTTTTCAAATTCTTAACGGTAATCACTTTTTCTCAAACTCCTTTCCATAATTTTGATAAGAGTAGAAATTATAAACACCATTACAATGTAAATAACAGCCATTACAAGATAAGGAACCATAAAGTCGTATGTGTTAGAACCGATACGCTGGAATGCAAGATAGAGGTCTGTTGCGCCTACGAAGCTGACAACCGAGGTTTCCTTAATAAGAGAAATAAATTCGTTGCCGAGGGTCGGAAGAATATTTTTAACAGCCTGCGGAATAACAATTTTCATCATTGTTGTGCCGTAACTTAAGCCTACAGCACGGCCGCCCTCCATTTGACCAGGGTCAACAGAGAGAATACCTGCTCTCATAATTTCTGAAATATAAGCGCCGGAGTTTAATCCAAAAACAATAACGGCAACCGGCACGCTCTTTAAATTAATTGAAAGAAGCGGCATAAGCACATAATAGAACAAAAGAAGCTGAACTACGATAGGCGTACCCCTGAAGAAACTTACATAAAACTTTGCAAGCACATCAAGCACCTTTAAGACGCCGCTTGTTTTCGGTACTACTCTTACTGTTGCAATAAGTGTACCTATAATGATACCTATTACAAGGCCGAGTATAGCAATTATAAGAGTGTTTCTTAAGCCTTCAATAACAACATTGTAGCCGCCGTTGTCAATAAAGAATTTCCAAAACACTTCAAATTTCTTTTCAAAATTCATTAATAAATCCTCATATTCATATTATAAAAAATGCCCATTCTTTTTGAATGGGCAATCTTTTAATTGATTTATGCTACGGCGTTAATAGCGTTAGTAATTGCTTGTGCAGGAGCAGCGTCAATAATAACATAATTGATACCGCCGTTGATTAAATCCTGAACAGCAAGTGAACCGTTTGCATAGCCCTTCCAGGTTGCGCCAAGCTTTTCAAAGCCGAATTCGTCGTTACCCTGAACGTATGACTGACCTGTTGTGCCTGTCTGACCGCCGATAAGAACTGATGAATCAAAACTCTTAAGAATTTTGTCAACATCTTCTTTAGTCTTGCAGTTGTCAAATGTTGTGTCGTCAGCCTTGCAAATAACTTTCTGTGATGCTGAATAGTATGAATCAGAGAAATCAACTTGCTTTGCTCTTGAAGGGTTTACTGTAAGACCTGCCATACCGATATCAGCTTTTTGCTGCTGAACTGAAAGAAGAACAGCATCGAAAGCCATATCTACGATTACAAGTTCTTTGCCAAGTTTATCGGCAAGAAGCTTAGCGATTTCCATATCAATACCGTAGAACTTGTCGCCCTCTTTGTACTCAAACGGTGCAAACTCAGCATTTGTTGCAACAACAAGCTGGTCCTTTGACTTATCCTGCTTAGCAGAAGTAACGCCTTGAGGCTCACCGTTACCGAAGTAGTGATTGCTGATTTCATCAAGCTCGCCGTTTGACTTCATTTCCTTAAGAAGCTCGTTGCATTTTTCCTTAAGCTCAGGCTGCTTCTTGTCTACACCAAAAGCATACTCTTCGCTTGAAAGCTCAATGTCAACAACCTTAACCTTAGCGGCAGATGTGGTTGATTCATTGTTTGTCTTACTGTCGTTATTGCTCTTTGTTGATGAACAGCCTGCAAAGATTGCAACTACTGCCATAAGAGCGGCAAGAACAACAGCAGAAATTTTTTTTGTTAATTTCATCTTATTTTCCTCCGTATTTTGTTTTTAATGACATAATAAAAGACACGATTATTTCTAACCGTGTCAATAATTTATCACAATAATCGCATAAAGTCAATATTTTAGGAATATTTGCTGTATATTTATGCATAAAATTAATATATTTAAAGAATTAGTCTGCGTTTGCGAGCCATTCATACTCCGGAACATAAATTCTTGTTTTATCCCATGGGTCGCCGTCAAGATGACGAATAAGCCAAACATAATACATTTCATATCCCGGTGCCGTAACCTGCTGGTGAGCATTGCCGCCTCTTATGCAAAGGCAACTTCCGTTTTCTGTTTTGTAAGGTGTGTTGCCCTCAAAGCCTGCACCGAAGCCCTCCGGATGGTCGAACTGATAATAATAAAGTTCAGGCTGTGGGTGATGATGAGGCGGATAGCTTGACCAACGTCCCGGCTGGTTGAATACTTCGCCCATAACCATATTTGACTCAGGTGCATTGTCAAGGTCAAACATTGTTGATACAATTCTGTGCCCCGTGCCGTTCCATTGCCCCTTGCCAAACTCTTGATAAAGGCAATTGTTAGGATTATAAAATTCACTTTTCCAGGTTTTTTCATTATCTGTCATTTGAACGAGCACTTCGCTGTCCTCGTTTGCGGTAACACTCGCCTTAACCTGTTTGCAAAAATGAATTGCGTAAGGCTTTTTTTCAAAAGGATTTTTTCTCTTGCAGCGTTCGTTTATTTCATCTTCCACTTTAAAGGTAACGTCGCCTGAAAGGAGCAAAATTGCACATTCGTTTTTATCCTCGCATATTTCAAGCACTTCACCCTTTTTCATTTTCTTAACGTAAATGTCCATAAGCATTTCAGAATTGATGCCGTTCATTTCGCAAAGAATTTTTTTGCCGTTTTCATCATATTCGGGTTTGAATAACATAAATTTGTATCTCCTTTGAAGTTATTTTTTCTTTTTCTTAATCTTCTTTGTAATTGCAATGAAGATTGAAATGAATACCGTAACTCCTGCTATCGAAGCGGGAACTATGTATAATTGCTTATTTTGCGAAAGCATATTTACGTTAACGCCGAGCCTTGTTAATACGCTTTGCGCATTTGCCCGTGTGGTGGATACGTCAATTCGTGTGTCAACCACCTTTCTGCTTTCCTCGTTTGAGCCGCCGACAGTTGTAACCTCGCCGACAGCGTCGGTAACAACAAAGTCGCACTGCGCATATAAATCGTCATTTGCACAAACAACAACGGTAGCCGTTCCGTTGCCGATTGCGGTGATTTCACCGTTTGCACCTATGTCGATTATTCCTTCCTGATCGCAAAAATAACCGACTACGGCATTTGTGTTTGACGGCTCAACCGAATAGTCAAGCTTAACCGTGTCGCCGATTTGCAAATCATATTTTGAAGCGTAAATCTGAAGATTTGTAAGCGGTGCGCTTTCGCTTTGCTCGGTTGTTGTTGTTTTTGTGGTCGCCTTTGTGGCAGCTTGCGTTGTGGTTGTTACAGTTGTTGCCTTAGTTGTTTCCTTTTTGGTTGCAGCCTTTTTTGACGCAGCCTTTTTTGTGGTGGATTTAGCAGTTGCCGCTTTCTTTGTGGTTACCTTTTTAGAAGCGGTTGCTTTCTTAGTGGTTTTTGCTTTCTTCGTTGTAGTATGCTTTTTGGTTGTTGTTTTGCCGGCAGAAGAGCCTGAAACCGAAGAAAATTTTGGACTTGCGTAGCCGATAATTGAACTGATATTGTTGTAAGGCTTTGAGCCTTTTTTAGTATATTCTCTTGCTTTAACCTTTCCTGAACAGTTGCCCTCAATAGTGTAAACAGTAGTGCCTGAGGTGTAATTGACTATGCCTACGTGGTCTGCTGTGCCGCTGCCCGTCCAGTCAAAAAAGATAAGGTCGCCGCTTTTTGGGGTGTATTTTGACGGGGAATAATATCTGCCCTTATCCTTAAACCAGCTAATCATACTGCTGCAGTTTCCGCCACGAGGAATGATTACACCGTTTAATGTAACGCTGTTTTGCTTTCCCGCTTTATTAAAGCACCATAATACAAACGTTGTGCACCATCCGCCTTGATAACCGTACCAATCGCCGTATTTTGAATATGACGATGTACCTGTGTAGCCAACCTCATCGCTTGCAATGCTTACAACGCTTGACCTCAAATCATCCTCGCTTGCCGCAAATGCCGCTGTAGGAATAATTGACGAAATAATTATACAAAGCACTATGAAAAATATATTCAGTTTTTTCAGTCTGTTTTTCATTTATTTTACCTTTCAGGACATATTTTTATGCCGAGATATACAAATCTAATTATAATTATATACATAATAATTGAAATGTCAATTTAAAATATTATACAATATGTTGAAAAAATAAGCGAAAAGGTGTATATTAAGCATAGTAATAATTTTATTAAGGGGTACGTTATGGAAAGACTTAAGGATTGCAATTTGGAACATTGCACACCGGAACAAGTCGGTGTAAAAAGCAGTGCCATTACAGCTTTTATTAATGAAATAAATGAGAATAATTTAGGACTTCAAAGCTTTACAGTTGTAAGGCACGACAAGGTCTGCGCTCAAGGCTTTTTTAAGCCATATAATAAAGATATTCCTCACGTACTTTATTCTATGAGCAAAAGCGTTACGTCGACTGCTGTCGGCTTTGCAGTAAGTGAGGGACTTATTAATCTTAATGACAGGGTTGTTAAGTTTTTTCCTGAATATTTAATGAGTAAGCGCCCGTTTAACAGAATGATTACCGTCAGGATGCTTCTTACAATGCATTCTGATAAGCTTATTACCGTGCTTGACGAAAAAGGCGGTACGGATTGGGTTCAAAACTTTTTCAATGCTCCTTTTCTTCTTCCGCCTAATACCAAGTTTAATTATATAAGTGAAAATACCACGATGCTTTCTGCCATTATCACTAAGGTTACGGGTATGAGTGTTATTGATTATCTCTATCCTCGTATTTTTGAGCCTCTCGGAATTGAAAAGCCGTTTTGGGAAAGTGACGGCAAAGGCAACAATGCGGGCGGTTGGGGCCTTTATATGAAAAGTGAGGACCTTGCAAAATTTTTCCTGCCGTATATTCACGGCGGCAAATGGAAAGACGGCACTCAAATTATTCCTGCAATTTGGGTTAAAGAGGCAACAAGAAAGCAGGTTGACTCCGTATCTGACGGCTATATTGATAATATGATGGGCTACGGCTATCAATTTTGGCGCAATCCTGTTTCTAACAGCTACAGAGCAGACGGACTTTTCGGCCAGCGTTGCTTTATGTTTCCTGAATATGACGCACTTGTAGTTCTTAACTGCGGAGAGGCGGAGGACTATAAGGTTATGAAAATCTTTTGGAAATATTTTCCTGAGTGTTTCGGCTACGGTGAGCTTCCTGAAAACAAGGCGGAATATCAACAAATGCTTGACACTATTGATAATTGCAGTGTTGAGGATTTGCCGAAGAGTGAGCGTAACCGTGAGCTTGAGGAAAAGATTTCAGGCAGGCTTATTACATGCAAAACAAGCGATTTTGTTTCTGTTGTATCAATCACAATTACTCAATTGTGGTTTAAAAAACCCGGCGAGATAAGCGAAATGAAGCTTACATTTGACGATGAAAAGCTCGCTTTTTATTGGAAAGAAAAGGAATATGAAAACACGATTGACGTCGGCTTAAACGGTGAATATGGAATAAGCAAGATGACTTTAGGCGACGTTACATATCATGCATATTCCAAAGCCGCTTGGAAAGAGGACGGCACTCTTGATTTGTGGATTAGACCGATTGAAACATCTCATGTAAGAAAGTTTAATTTCAAGTTTAATGACGACGATACGGTCAAAATTACAAATATTATGAACCCGACCTTGCAGGAACTTGTTATTTATTATATGACGTTTACGGGATATCCTGTGAAAGGCGACTTCACCAAAGAGGTAATTGAAAATACGGTAGAAAAGCTCGGTTTGCCGATAATTGAACCGAATTTTAAAGGAAAATTTGTTGAATAGATGATTAAAACTGCCTTACTGTCAGTAAGGCAGTTTTTTTATTACAAAATTGTAATAGAAGAAAAATAATATATATGTTATTATATAATTATTAAATAATATAAAGGTGAAACAAATGGATATATTTTTATTAGAGGATGACGAAGCTATCGGCATAGGGCTTACTTATTCGCTTGAAAACGAGGGATATAACGTAACGCTTGCAAAAAGCGTTAAAGAGGCGGAAAAAATTATTGATGAAAAGGAATTTTCGCTTTATATTCTTGATTTAACCCTGCCTGACGGAAGCGGTTATGACGTTTGCAAAAGGATTAAAGCGAAAGGTGATTTGCCTGTTATTTTTTTGACTGCGTATGATGACGAAGTTAATGTGATTATGGGTTTTGAGCTTGGTGCAGACGATTATATTTCAAAGCCGTTTAGAGTTAAGGAGCTTATGCTTAGAATTAAAAGCGTTATGCGCCGATATTCTAATGAAACGAGTGACGGAATAATCAAAATCAATAATCTTAAAATTAATACAAATGAGGCTAAGGTTTACAAAAATAATGAGGAAATTATTTTGACCGCTATGGAATATAGGCTTCTTTTAATCCTTTTGAGCAATAGGGGAAAGGTGCTTTCACGTACTGCGCTTCTTGAAAATATTTGGGATGTGGCAGGCGATTTCGTTGAGGATAACACACTGACCGTCTATATCAAAAGGCTTAGAGATAAAATTGAGGAGGACCCGGCAAAGCCTGAGTTTATAAAAACTGTTCGTGGGCTTGGGTATGTTATTGAAAAATGATTAATAAAGATGCAAAATTCACGGCTTTTTTCGGAATAGGGGTAACGGTGCTTGCCTCAATAATCTGTTTTATTATAAATGCTTGGGCAGGTGCGATTTGCCTTATTTTAGGTATTATTTTGACAGGCGTATATTTTTATAATATCAAGAAAAGAAACGATAAAATTAACGAACTTAACAACTATCTTTCACTTATGTGTTCAGGTAATTTTGACCTTGATATTATGGATAACAGCGAGGGCGAAATGTCGATACTCAAAAATAATCTTTATAAGATAATGACGCTTTTAAAAACGCAAAACGAGCAGCTTAATACGGACAAGCTATATCTTGCAAATTCGCTTGCCGATATATCACACCAGCTTAAAACTCCGCTAACGTCAATGATGGTGATGTCGGATTTATTAAAAGACGAAAAGGACGAGGGAAAGCGAAACGAATTTTTATCAATTATTGAAACTCAGCTTGATAAAATGAAATGGCTTATTACAAATCTTCTTAAAATTTCAAAGCTTGACGCAGGCGCAACTGAATTTAAGCACGAAAAATTTAATATTGCGCCTATTTTAGAAAAAAGTTTGAAGCAGTTTTACGTCACCTGCGACGTGAGAGAAATTGAAATTGTTAATGAAATAAATGATTTTGAATTTGTCGGTGATGAAAATTGGACGGGCGAGGCAATAGAAAATATTATTAAAAACTGCATTGAGCATACAAACAATAACGGCAAATTAAGATTTTTCAGCCAGAGGACGAATGTTTATAATTCTCTTTTCATTCAGGATAACGGTTGCGGAATTACAAAAGAGGATTTGCCCCATATTTTTGAACGCTTTTATCACGGCAAAAATTCATCAAGCGAGAGCGTTGGTATCGGGCTTGCGCTTGCAAAAACCGTGCTTGAAAAGGAAAAGGGCGATATTATTGTTAATTCAGAGCTTGGCAAGGGCAGCATTTTTGAATTAAGATTTTATAAAACAATAGTATAAACCGCCTCCCTTAACAAGGAGGTGATTGAAGAGCAATCGGAGGGGTTTTGAGCGAAAAGCCTCGTCGTTGCAAACAAAGGTCGTTTTAATATGTGACATTTTTGTAATATTGGTGTCACGTGATTGTAAGTATGAACTGTTATGATGGTGATAGTGTAAGGGGACTGTACTCATTTTTACACTGACGGGGGAGGTTTCATTATGAGTATAACAAAAAAATTAGCCCTGCGCCATTTGAAGCAGAACAAAACAAGGTCGGTTCTGACTGTTTTGGGCATAACTATATCCGTAGTTATGCTTACTGTTATTTTTACATGTGCCACATCATTTGCACATTATTACGGCGAAAGAGCAATCAACACAAACGGAAATTGGCATTTCTTTGTTAAAACAGATTATGAAAGTGCCAAAAAATATTTACTAAGTGATTCCTCGCTTAAAGATATAGGCTTTGAAAAGGATTTATCAACCGAGGAGCAAAGCTATAAGATTTATTCAGATAAAGCTAATTATTTAAGAACAGGCACGATATATCAGGGAAATGAACAGTATATTAAAGATACAGTCACCTGCAAATATGACGGTGCTTTGCCTAAAAGTGATAATGAAATTATGGTGGAGCAATCGCTTATTAAAAATAACGGGATTGAACTAAAAATAGGCGACGAGATTAAAATTGCAGTCGGCTCAAGGCTTAAAGGCGATTTTGTCATTTTGCCGATAAAAGGCAATTACCAATTCGGCGAACGCTTTGAAAAGGAAAAGGACGAAACGTTTAAAGTTGTAGGAATTCTCCACAATAACGAGCCGACCGAGCGTGGCGCAATTATTCGTGGAATGAGTGATTTTAAAAGTAAAAATCTTGTTGCTTACGGTAAGATTAAAAAAATCACTCCGTTTTCGTACATTAAAATCAACGGTATTTATGATAAGTTCGGCTTTACGAAAAAGAAAAGGGCATTTAATGTGGGCGAAAATACAGGCTTTTTAAATTCACGGCTTGCCTTTTCGATAGACAAAAACAATTTGCCGCAGGTATTAAAGCTTACTGCAATCGGAATCGTTGTTTTTGCCGTAATTTTCGTTTCGTCATTTGCAATGATTTATAATTCTTTTGCGCTCTCTGTCGGCGAGCAAATCAAATACCTCGGTATGCTTTCCTCGGTCGGTGCAACAAGGAAACAGAAGAAAAAGACGCTCTATTTTGAGGGCGCAATATTGGGAGGAATAGGAATAATTCTCGGCATAGTGCTTGGCTTGCTTGCCACCTTTATATCGCAAAGCGCAATGAATGCCAAAATAATGACGATTATGGAGGGGTATAACGATAATATCAAATATTCAACTCATATTTCCTGGTGGGTGCTTTGCCTTATTGTTATTTTGGCGGCGCTGACTGTTTTTGTGTCAATCATTTCGCCCGTGCAAAAGGCGGCAAGAATTACTGCGATTGATGCGATTAGAAAAACGGACGAGATTAAGCGAAAAGGCAAAATCCGCACGCCGTTTATTATCACTAAGCTTTTCGGCTTCGAGGGTGATATTGCGTTTAAAAATTTAAGGCGCAACGGCAGAAAATCAAGGACGATTATTGCTTGTATATGTATTTGCGCAGTCCTCTTTTTAAGCTGTAATTATTTTTGCGAAACATTTAAAGAAGCGTCAAACATAGATTATGAAATTCCTTATCAGCTTATGTATCAATACAGTGCCGAAAGCAAGGCACAGCTTGAAAAAGCAAGAAATTATTTGAAAACAAATAAAAGGGTAAAGCGTTTTTATTCGATTTGGGCGAACTGGTATTCGCCGATTTCAAGAAGCGATATAAATCCTTATGATAATTCACGTGAGTATGATATGTCGTTTCATAATGAAAGCGTTTTTGTTGATAAATATAAATTTGTCGCAGCGCAGGATATACAATATAACGCTCATTTGCTTGATGACGAGGATTTCAATGCGCTTTGCAAGAAAAACGGAATTGATTATAAAAAATATTACTCGCCCGATAAGGACGGCTCGATTAAGACAATTGTAATGAACACAATTGACCGTAACGGTGAGCCGATTTTTAATAATAACCTACTCGGCAAAACTATCGGCGCATATGGCTTTGATTTTGAAAAGACCGAAAGAGAAAATAAGCTCGACGAGGACGGGAATCAGATTAGTTTCTATTATAAGACCGGTCGCACATCTGTTTATAAATTCTGCGATTTTATAAAATATGATAAGGATAATCCTATTTGTAATTTAGATTCAAGCGGTGTTGCTTTTTATGTGCCTAAGTGCGTATATGATAAATATTCTGATGATGATTCGTTTTATTTTGATTACGGTATTGAAACCGACGAGCCGTACAAGGTTGAAAAGGAGCTTAAGGACTATTTGTCCGAAAACGAGGCGGATGGTGACGTATATAACATTTATTATTGGACGATGAAGGAAAAGAGCATTATATCCGCTGTTCAATTTTTGTCCTATGCTTTCATTTTGCTGATTACATTAATAACAGTATTTAATATAATCAACACAATGACGGCGCAAATTGCAGGCAGGAAAAAGGAGCTTGCAATGCTGAAAAGCGTTGGTATGACGCCAAAGGAGTTTAAAAAGACGTTGATTTTTGAAAGTATGTTTTACGGCTTATTCGGCTTGCTTTTTGGTGTACCGCTAAGCCTTGTTATTAATAGAGTGGTGGGATATATTATTTCAAAGGATAATCCTATTCCGTTTTCTGTCAATATTTGGCTTTATCTTATTGCCTGCGTGGCAGTATTTGTTATCATAGGTCTTACTATGATTTATTCATTAAAGCTTATTAAAAACAATTCTATTATTGATTCATTAAAGGACGATACAAACTGACACAAAGCCGTAGGGGCGAACATTGTTCGCCTTTTCTCAAAATCTGCCATACGGTTGTGCGCCGGATTTTGTATTCGTATTCAAATTTAGGTAAGTGACAAAATTGTAATTAAACAGTCACACGATTGTAAGTTCATTAAGGTATTATGGACTCATCGAAAGGAGATAACTACTATGAAAATACTTGAAGTTACAAATTTATGCAAAACATACGGCAAGGGCGACACAATGGTTAAGGCTCTTGATAACGTTTCGTTTTCAGTAGAAAAAGGTGAGTTCGTTGCTATTATCGGGCCGAGCGGTTCGGGCAAGTCAACGCTTCTTCATATCCTCGGCGGTGTAGATGTGCCGACAAGCGGCAGTGTTGTTATTAATCAAACGGATATTTCAAATCTTGATGAAACGGCACTTGCAATTTTCCGTCGCAGGCAGATAGGCCTTATTTATCAGTTTTATAATCTTATTCCTATTTTGACTGTTCAGGAAAATTTGACCTTGCCGCTTCTTCTTGACGGCAGAAAGCCGGATAAAAAGCAAATTGATACTCTTGTAAAGCGTCTTGGCTTGGAAAACAGGCTTGACCATTTGCCAAATCAGCTTTCAGGCGGTCAGCAGCAGCGTGTATCAATCGGACGTGCACTTGTCAACAATCCTGCGCTTATGCTTGCAGACGAGCCTACGGGAAATCTTGACAGCGAAAACAGTAAGGAGATTATTTCTCTTTTAAGGCAGTTTAACAAGGAATTTAATCAGACTGTAATTATTATCACTCACGATGAAAAAATTGCAAATTCAGCCGACCGTGTAATCACAATTGAGGACGGCAAAATCACCGGGGATGAGGTGAGAATAGGTTGAATATCGTAAATAAGCTTACAACACGTCACATTCAGCAAAACAAGGGCAGAACGGTTGTAACAACACTCGGCATTTGCGTTTCCGTTGCAATGATTACGGCTGTATTTGTTGCAATGGCTTCGTTTTTAAACCTTTTCGGTGAAATCGGCTTAATCTCATCAGGTAAATGGGACGCCGAATTTGACTGTCTTAATCAAACACAAATAAACCAAATTAAAAATGATGACAGAATTTCAAATGTAGGTCTCGGTTACAGCGACGACTATATGTCGTTTAAGCTGAAAAGTGCATCTGATTATGAAAAAAGCACGGGTGAAATTCTTGTCGGAAACAAGAAATATTTTGAAATGATGGCAACGGGCGATTTTGACGGAAAGCTTCCGGAAAATGAAAACGAGGTCGCAGTTGAAGAAAATTTGCTTGCGGCAAACGGTATGAAAAATGCCAAGGTAGGCGATAAGATTACTTTTGCTCAGGGGATGAGGCAGCTTGCCGACGGAGGTATTGCAACAGACGGCTATCGTGATGAAAACGAGAAATTCGTCACGTCAAAAGATTATAAGGAATATACAATTACCGCAATTCTTCACAATAACCCTGCTACAAGATATAAAAAAATTTGGCGTGGTATGAGCGAGGCGGAGAGCAAGAGCGACAAGAACATTTTTGCTTTATTTACGCTTGCCAAGCAGGACTCAAATGCACATAAAACCATTGAAAAAATCCAAAGAGATTACAAAATTGACGGCTACAGGGCAAACGAAGATGTCCTTGCGTCATATCTTTCAGGCAGACAGGGCGGCTTTCTTTCAACGATGCTTCCAATTGTTTTGGTTGTTTTAATTCTTATCGTTATCGCATCCGTAATGCTTATTTATAACGCATTCGGTATGTCGCTGAGTGAGCGAGTAAGATATCTCGGTATGCTTGCCTCGGTTGGTGCAACTAAGGCGCAAAAGCGAAAGAGTGTGTATTTTGAGGGTGCAATTTTAGGTGCTGTCGGCATTCCCGTCGGTATTGCGGCAGGAATACTCGGTATCGGAATTACCCTTAAATTAATAGGCAATAAAATTATTTCTACAGGAATGATTGCAGGCGTCAGCGACAGCAATATGCAAATGAAAGTCGTAGTTCCTTTTTGGGCGATAATCTCGATTGTTATTGTAAGCATATTAACGATTTTTATTTCTTCATTCATTCCGGCACGCAAGGCGTCAAAAATCACTCCTATTGATGCAATTCGCCAAAGGCAAGAGATTAAGGTTAAGCCTAAAAAGCTTAAATCGCCTAAATATATCAGAAAAATATTCGGTTATGAAGGTGAACTTGCATATAAAAATCTTAAGCGCAATGGAAGAAAATCAAGGCTTATAACCGTTTCAATCGCTCTTTCAATCGTACTTTTTATTTCCTGCAACTATTTTTGCAATATGTTTGTTCAGGCAAGCGGATATGAAAAAACAATTCCTTACCAGATATCAACAACAATTACTTACGCTCATAAAAAAGAACTTTATGACGCACTTGACAAAATGCAGGGAGTTAATAAATATTATATTGATACGGCGGATATGAGTATTTTTCTCGGTAAGTCAAGCCCGATTATTAAAAATAATGAAATTAAAGATTTGAAAAATTATACTTCTGCTTATTCAAAGCTGTTTGGCGGGGAAAAGGATGTTTCTACAGTAATTCACTATGTTGACGACAGCGAGTTTAACACGCTTTGTGAAAATAACGGTATTGATTATAATGCTTTTTACGGTGACAGCCTTAAATGCGTTTTGCTTAACAATCTTACTCATAAGCAGGACACAACGAAAGTATTTACCGATAACATTATAGGCAAGCATATTATTCAAAATTCCGATTATGCAAACGATGAAAAAAATCCGCTTGATATCGAGGTCGGCGGTCTTGTTAAATTTGATAAAAACAGCCTGCCGTGCAATCTCGTTGCGCCGGGCGTAGTCGGTATAATTATGCCTTATTCTCAGTACGTAAATGTAGTAAATAAAGGCGAAAAGGCAAGCAATATTTCAATGAGCGTTTGTATTGAAACCGATGATCATAAAAATGTTGCAAAAAATCTTAATAATCTTTTGACTGAAAAAGATTATGGAGGAACGTTCGTTTCTGACAATGTCGATACTCTCCAAACTATGAATACCGTTATCTTTATTGTTCAGGTATTTGTTTACGGCTTTATTTCGCTTATCTCTCTTATCACGATTGCAAATATTATTAACACCATTTCAACGAATATATCGCTTCGACGTAAGGAATTTGCGATGCTTAAATCGGTCGGAACGGCTCCGAGCGGATTTAGAAAAATGGTCAGCCTTGAAAGTGTATTTTATGCGCTTAAAGCGGTCATATTCGGTGTGCCTATAAGCGTTTTGGTTTGCGTATTGCTTAATAAAATGCTTGGTGAAAGCTCAATCCCTTATCAGTTTGATTATAAGCTTTATTTGGGCGTAATCCTTGTGGTATTTGCAATTATTGCAGTTACGATGATTTATTCCGTAAGAAAATTAAAGGATGATAATATTATTGAAACCCTTAAAGAGGATATAAGCTGATAATTTTCGGCAGGCTTTTATTACCCATTTAAACCCCAATATATTCCTTCTGCCGAGAAAATAAAAAGGCTCATCTTCAAATTATCGAAGATGAGCCTTACTTTATTGTGGCTGTTACTCATATAAAAAGTCATAGAAATTCGGTGTATAGTTGCCGACCTTGACAACAATATAATCGCCTGCGTCTAAAATATAACCGCTGTCATTATACGAGGGAATATTTATATATTTTTTTGTTGCCTCTTCAAATTGCTCATTTGTGCCAAGTTTGAAATCATAGCCGCATGAATTGAAAAACTTTTTAAGTTCAACATTTGCGCTTGAAAACGAATAAATCGACCAAGAAATGTAAGAACTGATTGATGTTTGACAAGCGGTATAAGTATATGACTTTTTCGCTTTTTTAGAGGTATAGTTAATTATTCTGCCTGCCACACTGTCTTTTTTAACAGCGTATTTATCTTTAATATTATTAGAAAGCTGATAGTAACCGATAAAAATGACGGGCTTATTTTTATCATATTTTTCAAGGTCTTTTGCAATATTACAAACGACTTGCTTTTCTTCTTTATCTCTTAAAACGTTTACGTGATACCAATAATTTGATGAGCAAATTTGAGCTGTTAATATTATGACAAGCGACAGTGAAGCAATTATTTTTAAAGCTTTTTTGCCGTTTGAATTAATGATTTTTGATGAAAGCAGCAGTGTAATTGCACCGATATAAAACGGTATTCCTTGCTCGGTTCTGTATGCGGATTCCGTTCCCCGATAAATGCTTAAAAAGAAAACAGTAAGTGCAAGGCCTAAATAAAAGAAAATGAGAATAGGCTTTTTTGTGCTCTTGGTTTGAAGTATCATCAAAACAAATGCAACGGCGAGAAAAATGAATAAAATTGTAAATGGGGCATAGCAAAATATTTTAGATACAAATGAATATATAAAATCATAAAAAAATGATTTTAATGTGGCAGAGCTTGAAAGCCAAGCAGTACCGACAGCGTTGTTGTTATCTTGTGTAATATTGCATATATTTATTATTGCGTTTGATATTATTTCCTCTAAAGAAAATCCTAAAAATAAAGTCGGTGCAAGCCAAAAACCGTTGAAAAATAATTCTTTTTGGCTTTTTTTACCGTCGGCAAGAAGTATAAGAAGTAAAAATACTGCGCCGATATAAACTAAAATGAACGATTCATACCACGAATATGCAAAGAATATAAAAATTGAAGAAATAAGTATTGAAGCAATCAAATTTTTAATTTTCAGTGCAAAATAAAGTGCAAAAGATACTAAAAGAATTGAGCCTCCGGTGGTTAAAACTGAGCCTTTGAACATAAAATATTCATTCATCAGTGGGAAAGTTATGTAAAGGCAGGTGGAAAAGGTATAAGGCAAAACATTGCTTTGAGGCTTTGCTTTGTCAAATATTATGCAAAATACAGTTGCTCCCAAAATAAAGCAAATAAGACCTATTATATTTTCAACTGCAATCGGCAAATGTTCAAAGCCTAAATAATTTTCTATAATTGTTGCTGTAAGCCTGCCCTGTGCAACAAGTAAGCCGTGATAATATCTGTCACTTGAAAGCGAGTCGATTGTTACTGTTTCGTGAGTGAGATAATATGCATAGCACAAAATTGTGCTAATAAGAACGGGGAAAATATACATAGGATTTAAAAGAAACTTTTTGAATCCTTGTTTTAAATTTAAATCGCTGTAAACAAGCCTTGCGCTTTGTTCCTTTTTCTCAGTCAATCTTTTTTTACTCATAATTTCACCATAATCTAAAACAGCCGTCATTACTGACGGCCGATAGCTTGTTAATATTTAACCGGGCTTGATGCAAGGTATTTATTTACCATGAGCGCTACCTTAAATACAATAGCGTCATCAAATTCTCTAAGGTCAAGACCTGTGAGCTTTTTGATTTTTTCAAGCCTGTAAACAAGAGTGTTTCTGTGAACGAAAAGCTTTCTTGATGTTTCGGAAACATTAAGGTTGTTTTCAAAGAATTTTTGAATAGTGAAAAGCGTTTCCTGGTCAAGCGATTCGATAGAGCCACGCTTGAACACCTCTTTAAGGAACATATCGCAAAGAGTTGTCGGAAGCTGATAAATAAGCCTTGCGATACCGAGATTTTCATAGCTGATAATTGTTTTTTCAGTATCAAAAACCTTGCCTACTTCAAGTGCCACCTGAGCTTCCTTAAACGAATGAGCAAGCTCCTTAATGCCTGTTACACAAGTGCCGATACCGATAATTGCATTGAAATAAAATTCAGACAAAAGGGTATCGTTGATTGAACGTGCAAGCTTTTCAAGGTCTTTAATATCAACGTTAGGTCTAACTTCTTTAACAAGAGCGATGTCGCTTTCGTTTACATTGATAACGAAATCCTTACTCTTATCAGGGAAGAAGTTTTGAATAATGTCAAAAACAGAAATTTCCGTTTCCTGGGTTGTCCTGATTAAAAATACAACTCTTGACGCATCGTTGTTGAAATGAAGTTCCCTTGACTTAATATAAATATCGCCCGGAAGAATGTTGTCCAAAATAACGTTCTTAACAAAGTTTGACCTGTCAAATTTTTCGTCATTGTTTTGCTTTATTTGGTCAAGAGCAACGGCAATGAGCGAAGAATAATGATGTGCAAGGTCATCCGTTCCGTCAACAAATACTGCATATTCGGGGCGGACAAGTACGTCAAATGTGGTATATGTTGCATTATCAACGCAGGTTTGATTTGTACTGAAAACGCCGGCAGAGATTACGCCCTTGCGAATTTCTCCTATTAAGCCGAGCTCACTGCACGCAATAACCGTACCCGTTTCGTCAACAACGCCGATATTTCTGTCGATTGCTTCACGCATTTGATTTACTATTCCTTGGAATAATCTGTTTGGCATTATATTCACCTCTCTGTTTAGTTGGGCAGTATGCACAAAGAAATATTGCACAAAAAGTATATGCCCTACTTGTTCATATTATACAAGAAGTTTAATCATATTGCAACCATTTTAACAAAAAAAGTTGCACTTTTTTGTGCAACTTGTTATGAATGGTGAAATCGTTTAGAGATAAACACAATATATTGTTGTTAAATTGAATAAAAGTAGCAGAATTTGTTGTCATTTGTCACAAAGAGAAGAAATTTCTTCTTTTGTAAGATATCGACATTCTCCCATTTTTAAATTTTCGTCAAGGTCAAGCGAACCCATTTTTATCCTTTTAAGTTCAACAACGTTTATTGAAAAATGAGAAAACATCCGTTTGATTTGATGATACATCCCCTGTTTAATAATGACCTTTCCTACCTGATAATCACCGTCAACCGGTTCAAGGCTTGCGCCCAGGCATTTGGCGTCTTTAAGCTCTATTCCTTTTTCAAATTCCCTGATTATTTCATCGTTAAACGGTTTGTCAAGCTTTGCGATATACGTTTTCGGAATGTGATTTTTAGGACTTAATATCGAGTGTGCAAGTTCGCCGTCGTCGGTAATGAGCATAAAGCCTGTTGTGTCTTTATCAAGCCTGCCGGCAGGGAACAGGTTTTTACGCTTCATATCGGGCGGTAAAATGTCAACAACCGTCTTTTCTCCTTTTCCGTTTGAAGCTGAAATCACACCCTTGGGTTTATTCATCATAATGTATACATATTTATTATAGTATATTTGCTCGTTATCGCAAAAAAGCACAGCGCCGTTCTCGTTAAACTTTGCCTTTGGGTCTTTGATTGTTTCTTTATTTACCGCTATTCTTCCTCTTTTAATAAGCGCTATTGCATCTTTTCTTGAAATTTGAAGAGCAGTGGCAATTATTTTATCTAATCTTTCCATAATATTTGTTTATTCGTTTTCCTCAAACCCTACTAAAAAACCGTCTTTGGCAGATGGATTGCAAATATCGCCGCCGATAAGTTTTCCTTCACAAACAAGCATATCGGCAACAATGCAGTCACCCTTGCCTTTATAATTTGTGACTGTGTAGGTGTAAAGCGTTGCTTTTTGCCCCTTGTAATCAGTCAAATCAAAGCCTTGATTTTTTTGAATTTTGTTATAGCTTTTATACACATCATTCCATTTATTATGAATTGTGATTTACTTTTGCTCGCAGTCGCTTGCCAGCTTGTAGCCGTATTTGCTTAAATACGCTCGTCTTTCGCTGTCGGTCTTTGCGCTTATTACTGCCACCACGCTTTGCGCTTCGCTCGTATGGTTTGATACAAACGTTACCGATATAACGATAATTCCCACAAGCAAAAGAACTATGCCGAATATCCTTTTCGGCGTTAATTTTAAAGTAAGCATTTTCATAGTATCACCTTAGTAATAATATGAGGTGAATTTAATGCTTATTCATCTATAATTTTTATATATTGCTTATTTTTTTCTAAATAAATAATATCAACCGTTGCGTCAATAAGTGTTCCGTCGGGAGTGTATTCCTCACTGTGGATAACCCCGTCTTGCCTTATGTCTGCAAGAATTGAGCCTTTGCTAAACGGCACTAAAAGCTTTAATCTTTTTTTAGTTTGCGGCAATGCATTTTGAATTGCAAGGAGCAATTCATCTAATCCCTCGCCTGTTTTTGCACTGATTTTTACGCTTGTTTTAGCGTCTGCAAACGGAAATGCAATGGCAGACGGACTGTGTGTAATGTCACATTTGTTAAATACCGTTATAACGGGAACAGTGATTGCGCCGTCGGGAAAAAGTGATGATAAAATTTCTTTTGTAACGTCGATATTGTCGTAGCAATAAGGGCTTGAGGTGTCGCAAACGTTTAAAATTACGTCTGCGTATGTTGCTTCCTCCAAAGTGGAGCGAAAAGCGTCAACAAGCTGGTGCGGCAGCCTTGAAATAAAGCCAACGGTGTCAATAAGCATAATGCTTTGTCCGTTTGGAAGGCTGAGCTTTCTTGCAGTCGGGTCAAGGGTTGCAAAAAGCTTGTCCTCCTGCAAAACTCCTGCATCGGTAAGCTTGTTCATAAGTGTTGATTTGCCTGCATTTGTGTAGCCGACTATTGCGACGGATAAAGCGCCGTTTTTCTTTCTTCTTTCGTGAATCATTTCACGTCTGCTTTTGACCTTGTCAAGCTCCTGCCTGATATTTTGTATTCTTCGCCTGATATGCCTTTTGTCGCTTTCAAGCTTTGTTTCACCCGGACCCCTTGTGCCAATGCCGCCGCCGAGCCTTGAAAGCTGAGTGCCCTTTCCCGTAAGGCGGGGAAGAGAATATTTAAGTTGGGCAAGTTCGATTTGAAGCTTACCCTCCTTTGAACGTGCACGTCCTGCAAAAATGTCAAGAATAAGCGTTGTTCTGTCAATAACTCTTGTGTTTGTTTCGTCCTCAAGATTGCGAATTTGAACAGGTGAAAGCTCGCTGTCTGCAATAATTAAATCAATATTCATATTTTCACAAAAGCGAGTCATTTCATAAAGCGCACCCTTACCAATATATGTTGCGGCAACGGGAGTCTGCCTTTTTTGAATTGATGTGCCGACAACTTCGGCGCCTGCCGTTTTTGCAAGCTCCTCAAGTTCCTCCATAGAAACCTCGGCGTTAAAATCTCCTGTGTCAACGCTGATTAAAAGAGCACGCTCCTTTTTATCCTCGTTAAATATTTCGTTTTCATTAGTTTGATTATCCATCTGTTCACCCTCTCTAAAGGTGCTTTATTTGTTTACAAGTGCCTGAAGCACCTTGTTTGCAATAGGGCCTGCCGTTTGCGAGCCTGAGTTGCCGTATTCCACAAGAACAACAAATGCATACGGGTGCTCCTCATCATCCATAAAGCCGACGAACCAAGCAGTGTTATGCGAATCAATGTTGTCTATTTGAGCTGTACCCGATTTAGCGCAAAGGTGCAAACCTTCATAATTGTAATCGCCGTATTGGGTCTTAACGTTATTTCTCAAAAGTTTTTTCATTTTGCCTGCAACGTCGCTTGAAAGAAGCGGTGTTTCTTTAGTTGTAAAACCAAGGTCAAGCGTCTTGCCTGCCTTTGTAGCAAAGCTTTCCACAAGATTGAGCGAAACCGCCGTGCCGTCGTTTGCGATTGCGCCGGCGAGTCTAAGCATAGCGATAGGGGATACGAGCGTGTCACCCTGACCTATGCCGGTCCATCCTACATAATCGTCAGCGTCACTTTTTTCAAGGAAAAATCTGCCTGTTGAAGATTGTATATCATTATTAAGCGAAACCGGAGATGTAAGTCCAAGTTCCTTAGCCGTGTCTGCAAGCTTTTGCGGGCCTAATTCAATAGCAATTTGCGCAAAAGTGGAGTTGCACGATTTTGCAAGCGCCTGCTCAAAAGTAAGCGTGCCGTGCCTTGCGTTACATTCGATAGGAGTACCTACACCAGGGTCGTATTCGCCCGTACATTTAAAGGTTCTGTCATAAATGTCCGGAATATTCTCAATAGCGCAAATTGCCGTAACAATTTTGAAGGTTGAGCCGGGGGTGTAAAGACCTGTTAAAAGCCTGTTGATGTATGCGCCTGCATATTCCTCGTTATCGTCTATATCGCTCGGCTTATTTTGCGGGTCGTAGCTTGGGGTTGAAACCATAACAAGCGTTTCGCCCGTTTTGTAGTTGATTACACCGACTGTTCCTGCTTTGTAATTTGAAAGTGCTTTGTATGCAACATCGCAGGCATCTGCATCAAGCGTCAATTGCATATCGTTGCCGCTTCCGTTTTTAATAACACTGTAAATGCCTGTAAGCGAATTATACCCTGTAAGCTTTGCTTTATACACGTTTTGAACGCCTGTTGAAATAAAGCCTTGAAGGTCGCCTACTGCGTGAAGCGTAGCCTTTCTTGTTGTTAACGAATCATTGTATTCTCTTTTGCCGTTATTTGTTTCGGCAAGGCTTCTGCCGTTTCTGTCGGTGATTTTGCCTGCGCCGATTAGTTCGCCGTTATAGTATAGGTGGCTGTTGTAAGGTTGCATAACCCAGCTTGAGCCGTCGGTTATAAGGCTGTAAGTTAAAAATCCCAAGCCGAAAACAAAGGCAAACACAAGTATCCAAAGGAAAATACCCCTTTTTGTTATCATTTTCATTTCTTTTTAACACCTCCGAGATAGCTATAGGTGCGTACGTCACTCGCCTTGATAAATGCCAAAACAAGCCAGCAGCTCATAAGCGAGGTACCGCCTTGGCTGACGAAAGGAAGAGTAACACCCGTAAGCGGTAAAACGTCCGTTATGCCGAAAATGTTAAGCGCACATTGGAAAAGGAGCATTCCGGCGCCTGCAACTGCCGCAATTGAATAAAACGTACTTCTTGCCGCAATTGAATTTACAAGGGCGGAAACTGCAATTGCAACAAACGAGAGAACAAGAACTACTGCAAAAATGTAGCCCCATTCCTCACAAATTACGCCGAAAACGTCATCTGTATAAACAAGATAGTCATCAAAGAATTTGCGTATATTGCCGTTGCCTATTCCAAGGCCTAAAAGACCGCCGGAGGCAATGCCTGTTAAAATATGGGTTTGTTGATATCCTTTTCCGTAAGTATCCTCCCAAATATGGCGGTATATTGAAAAACGTGCCGTAACGTACGGTTTGTATTTGATTACAATGGCGCCGCCTAAGCCTGCCGCCGCAACAGCTAAGCCCGCAGTTTTAATATCGCCGGAGTTCATAAATGCGATTATTAAAAATGTGATGAAGAATATGAGCGCCGCACCGAAGTCACGCATTAAGATAAGCGCACCCACGCAGGCAACCGAGAATATAATAAAACGGATTATATTTTTAGAGGTTTGAATTTTTTCAAGCGTTGCCGCACCGACAAAGATAAACGCAACCTTTACAAATTCCGACGGTTGGAGAGTGAATGAGCCAATACCTATCCAGTTTCTTGCCCCGTACTTCTCCGTACCGAATACAAGGTTGACTGCAAGCAAAATTAATCCTGCGATTGCAACGGGCAGTCTCAATTTCATACACAAATCAACGTCGCCTAAAACAAATGTGAAAACAGTATAAGCAACAACGCTGACAGCCAAAATTATTAACTGCTTAAAGCAAGCTTTCGGGTTGACCGAGCCTATAACCGTAAGTCCGACGCCGGAAAGAAAAAATGCAATAAATTCAAGTTCAAAATTTCTTCTGTGAACAATTATATATAAAAGCGACACATAAACCCATTCAAGCGCAATGAGCGCAATATTTGCAAGCATTGCTTTTGTTGAAAAATCATTATGGGCGCTTGCCGCCTCGAAGCCTGTAATAAGTTGAAAAATGCTCAAAACAAACAGCATTGCAAAATTATTAATAGGCTTGATATGCGGTATTTTTTTAGCCTTATTTGCCATTCGTGTTTCTCCTTACTTATTTTTCATAAAATACAAAAACTCTGTCACCGAAGGTGATTGTGTCCTCGTCAAAAATGAGCTGCGGCTGAGTAATAAATCTGCCGTTAAGCTTCGTTCCGTTGTGGCTGTTTAAATCCGAAAGCGCCCAGCCACGAGATGTTAAATGTATTCTTGCGTGCTCACTGCTGATTGTGTCAAGATTGATTTGTATGTCTGAATTTTGACCTCTGCCGATAAGCACGTCTTTTTTTCTTAAATAAATAGGTCTGTGAGTTTTTACGTCTACCAAAACCGCATAAGCAACATTGCCTGTATTTTGTTTCAATTCGCTCGCCTCATTTCTCATTTGAGTTTTTGAACTTGCCGAGACAGCCTCGGCACATAAAAATTTCAAAGGAATTGAACCTATTGTGATAATATCGCCGTCCTCAATAACGGCACTTCCGTGAACACTTCTGTCATTTAATTTAATGCCTGTTTTGGAAAAACTCACACTTATAACCCATTCATATCTCTTATATGAAAAAAC
>ENA-UOJD01001035-UOJD01001035.1-human-gut-metagenome-genome-assembly--contig:-P48-NODE-1035-length-32063-cov-19.047957_pt1 | contig 32063 bp, 24 predicted proteins | sample MGYA00242342_ERZ723889 | MGnify/ENA metagenome assembly ERZ723889
CTAATTTTGACCGTATACATGAAAATTTCTTCCGGAATCTGAAACTTCAATATACTGATTTGACTTCAGGAGATTTACGCTTTTGTGCATTGCTCCGCTTGAATATGCCGACAAAGGAGATAGCGAAGTTGCTCAACATTTCTACACGTGGGGTTGATGCTGCGAGATACCGGTTACGTAAGAAATTCAATTTGCTTCCGGAAGAAAGTTTGACTGATTTCCTTATAAATTTTAAATGACTGTTTTACAGTAAAATATTAATGGAGGAAGTACTAATATTGTACTTCCTCTTTTGTTTTTTAGTGATGGGTGTACTTTTGTTGTAGTGCGGGATGTGGAGGTTGTCGCATGCTTTTCTTTTATTTGCAGCAAAATAATATTTCTATAAATTAAAAGCATGAAAGACATGAAGCATTTACTTTTCAAGTTACAATCATTTTTAGTCTTGTTGGTGTTTACTGCCGCTAGTGCGTATGCGCAGAAATCTCCGGTCGATATGAATCGTTTCATCGACGATTTAATGAAGAAGATGACCCTGGAAGAGAAAATAGGTCAGTTGAATCTGCCGGTTACCGGTGAGATTACGACCGGTCAGGCTAAAAGTAGTAATGTGGCCAAACGTATTCGTGCCGGTGAAGTGGGCGGGCTTTTCAATCTGAAAGGCGTGGAACGTATCCGCGATGTACAGAAGCAGGCGGTTGAAGAAAGTCGTTTGGGTATTCCTCTCTTATTTGGTATGGATGTTATTCATGGATATGAAACGGTGTTTCCCATTCCTTTGGGATTGTCGTGTACATGGGATATGAAGGCGGTTGAAGAATCGGCACGTATTGCAGCCATTGAGTCCAGCGCCGACGGTATTTGCTGGACATTCAGTCCGATGGTGGATATTTGCCGTGATGCCCGTTGGGGGCGTGTGTCCGAGGGCAACGGTGAAGACCCGTTTCTGGGAGCAGCCATTGCGCAGGCCATGGTACGTGGTTATCAGGGAAAGGATATGAGCCGTAATGATGAAATCATGGCTTGTGTAAAGCATTTTGCCTTGTATGGTGCCGGTGAGGCAGGACGTGACTATAATACAGTAGATATGAGTCATCAGCGCATGTTCAATGAATACATGTTGCCCTATCAGGCGGCGGTTGATGCCGGTGTGGGCAGTGCGATGGCCTCTTTCAATGAGGTCGATGGCATTCCTGCCACTGGAAACAAGTGGTTGATGACGGATATACTGCGTAAGCAGTGGGGATTTGACGGCTTTGTGGTGACAGACTATACTGGAATTGCTGAGATGACCGACCACGGTATGGGCGATACGCAGACTGTTGCCGCCTTGGCACTGAATGCAGGTGTGGATATGGATATGGTGAGCGATGCATTTGTAGGTACGCTCAAGAAGTCATTGACAGAAGGAAAAGTGACAGAAGAAGCAATTAATGCGGCTTGTCGCCGTATTTTGGAAGCTAAGTACAAGTTGGGCTTGTTCGATAATCCTTATAAATACTGTGATGTGAAGCGTGCCAAGAAGCAAATCTTTACCAAAGAGCATCGTGCTGTTGCGCGTAAGATTGCTTCGGAGAGCTTGGTGTTGTTGAAGAACGAGGGTAATGTGCTTCCGCTGGCCAAAAAAGGCACTATTGCTGTGGTAGGTCCGTTGGCAGACAGCCGCAGTAATATGCCGGGTACTTGGAGTGTGGCTGCTGTATTGAAGAATGCAACTTCTTTGGCTGAAGGTTTGAAGGCGGTAGCAGGCGATAAAGCCGAAATATTGACTGCGAAAGGCTGTAATTTGATGAGTGATGCCGAATATGAGAAACGTGCCACTATGTTCGGACGTTCTTTACACCGTGACAATCGTTCGGACAAGGAGTTGCTGGACGAGGCTCTTGCCGTGGCTGCCAAATCGGATGTTATTGTGGCTGCGCTCGGTGAGTCTTCGGAAATGAGTGGAGAGAGCAGTTGCCGCACGAATCTTGAAATGACCGACACCCAACGCATGCTGTTACAAGAATTATTGAAAACAGGAAAACCAGTGGTACTGGTACTGTTTACCGGTCGTCCGCTGGTACTGAACTGGGAGCAGGCAAACGTGCCGGCCATTCTGAATGTATGGTTTGCGGGCAGTGAGGCAGGTTTTGCCATCGGTGATGTACTGTTTGGTGATGTGAATCCGAGTGGGAAGCTGACTACGACTTTCCCGAAGAGCGTGGGACAGATTCCTTTGTTCTACAACCACAAGAACACGGGCCGCCCTCTTGCCGACGGTGCATGGTTCCAGAAATTCCGCAGCAACTATATAGACATAGACAATGAACCGCTTTATCCTTTTGGTTTCGGCTTGAGCTATACCACATTCTCTTATAGCGACGTGTCTTTGGACAAGACTAGCATGACGGATAAGGGCGAACTGACTGCTACCGTGACTGTGACCAATACCGGCAAGAGAGACGGTGCAGAAGTGGTTCAACTTTATATTCGTGACCTTGTGGGAAGTGTAACCCGTCCGGTGAAAGAGTTGAAAGGCTTTGAGAAGATTTTCCTGAAAGCCGGTGAATCTAAAAAAGTATCTTTCAAGATTACTCCCGAATTGCTGAAGTTCTACAACTACAATCTTGATTTTGTATGCGAGTCCGGTGACTTTGAGGTGATGATTGGCAGAAATAGCGAGGACGTAAAGAAAGCAGCGTTCAAGTTACTCTAACTGATTCTCAAGACGGCAATATGCAGCATTCGAGCCACTGCGTTGAGATGGCATTGTTGCTGCATATTGTCTACATCTTCACTGCAAACGTTTTGCAGTATTTGCTTGGTATATAATCTATCGTATAATGGCAATCGGTTATGGAAATCTTATGGTCGGCTTTGAGGCAGTGAAAGGTATGACGTTCTTGAATATGGGATAAAAAACTTCAGAATAGGATAAAAGCCCCCTTTGCTTTTCTATCTTCTTGCTCTATATATATGAATAGTACCTAAATATTTATTGTACTTTTATATTCCTTATAATCTGTCGTTTATGTTATACAGTAGTAGTAATGATGTACCCCTCCGGTGAACTGTGGTACTCTTGTGGTAGCTTGTTTTTTGACATATATCAACTTCTCCGGTATGTTTGCAAAAGAATTTTAAATCAATACAAAATGAAGAAAAATCTACTAATTACATGTGTGATGTTATTGTTTGCCATTACTTCGATGGCACAGAACAAAATTACGATTTCGGGTGTCGTTACGGACAAGACAGGCGAAACTGTTATCGGTGCTTCTGTTCGTGTAAAAGGGCAGGAGAGTAAAGGTAGTATTACTGATATAAATGGTAAATATCAGATTGTTGATGTGGCATCTAATGCTACCTTGATTTTTAGTTATATAGGTATGCGTGAGCAGGAGATTGCCGTAAATGGGCGTTCAACTATCAATGTGAAGATGGAAGAGGACAGCCAGCTCATTGATGAGGTGGTTGTAGTTGGTTATGGTAGTGCCAAGAAACGCGACTTGACCGGTTCTATCGTTACTGTGAAAGCGGACGAGATTGCCTCTAAGCCTTCTACCAATCCACTGGCATCCATACAGGGTAAGGTTGCCGGTGTACAGGTGGTGAATACGGGTCGTGCAGGACAAGACCCTGAAATCCGTGTTCGCGGTACGAACTCCATTAACGGTTTCAAACCCCTTTATGTGGTAGATGGACTGTTCACGGACAATATCAATTATCTGAACACTGCGGATATTGAATCTATGGAAATCTTGAAAGACCCTTCTTCTTTGGCTATTTTCGGTGTGCGTGGTGCCAATGGTGTAATCATCATTACTACTAAAAGGGCAAAAATAGGGAAGACGATGGTCAACATCAACTCTTCAGTGGGTTGGAAGGTTATTTATGACCGTGTAGGTGTGACGAATGCCGAAGAGTTTAAGATGCTGTACAACGAGCAGTTGATATCTCAAGGAAGCGACCCTTATGATTATACTCAATGGACTGGTAATACTGATTGGCAGAATGAGATATTCCAGACAGGTTTTCTGACCAATAACAATGTGAGCATTACGGGTGCAACGGATAAGAGTAAGTTTTATTTGGGTTTGGGTTACGTCATGGAAGAAGGTTCCATTAAAACGGAAAAGCTCAATAAGTTTACCGTAAACTTGAACAGTGAATATAGCGTAACCGATTTCCTGCGTTTTGGTTTCCAGCTTAATGGAGTTCGTGCCAAGTATCCTGATGCAAAGGGTGTGGATGGTGCTTTGAAGGCTGCTCCTATTGCTCCTACTCATGACCTTGAATCGGGACTGATACATACGCTGCCCGACTTCCAGCGTGCACAAGTGTGGAATCCTCTTATTGAAACAGAGCTGCGCGGTGCTCACAACAAGTCTGAAAACTATCGCGTGGCAGGTAATGTGTTCGGAGAGATAGATATTCTGAAGAACCTTACGTTCAAAGCAACTTTCTCTATGGACTATGCTTCCAGTCAGGGACGTTCATATTCTCCGCTGATTTATGTTTATAATCCCGATGTGGAGGGGGGGAAAGAACGGTTGACTGAAAGAGAAAGTGTGAACCAAAGCAAGTCTACCTCTCTTGCTGCACAGTCTGACTATGTGTTGACTTATCTCGGACAGTTTGGCAATCATGGATTGACATTGACTGCCGGTCTTACAACCAATTACAATGAGTCTTCCAGTTTGAGTGGTGGACGCAGCCAGCTTGCGGGCTACGGCATTTTGGTGGGCGACGACCCGGACAGATGGTGGCTCTCTACCATCGACGATGTATCTACGGCAACTAATGGCGGTTCTCAGAGTGACAGATTTACCATGTCTTATTTGTTCAGAGCATTGTATAACTACAAGAATCGTTATTTACTTAATGCTTCTTTCCGTAGGGACGGTTCATCTGTTTTCTATAAGACAGGTAATACTTGGGACAACTTTTACTCTTTCGGTGCCGGTTGGGTAATGACCGAAGAGAAGTTTATGCAGAACCAGAATGTAATTAACTTCTTGAAGTTGAAAGGCTCTTGGGGTGTGTTGGGTAGCCAGAATACTGGTTCCAGTTATCCGGCATATGCCACCATTGTTAGTTCGGGTTCAGCTGTGTTCGGTGACAATATCATTGCGGGTAAAGGCCCCAACAAACTGATTTCACCTACTTTGGGATGGGAACGTAATTATTCATGGGAAGTAGGTTTTGACATGCATATGTTCAATGATCGTTTGCAGCTTTCTCCGGTTTATTATAACAAAACAACAAAAGATATGTTGACTTCCATTCCGGGTATTGCAGGTACTGTTCCCGGATTACAGAATGTGGGTGAGATTCGCAATCGCGGTTTTGAACTTAGTGCTTCTTGGAACGACAAGATTGGGGAAGATTGGAGATATGGATTAGGTGCTAATTTGAGCACTATTGATAACAAGGTGCTTTCACTGGTAAACAAAGACTATAATATTATCAGTGGTCCCTCACGTGTTTCCGAAGGTTATCCGATTGGCTATTTCTATGGTTACAAGGTTGAGGGTGTATATCAGAACGAAGACGACATCCGTTTCTCTCCGATTAACTCGGTTGGCTCGGTAACACCGGGTGACTTGAAATTTGCTGATGTTGACGGTAATGGCAAAATTACTGATAATGACCGTACAATGATAGGTAATCCAACTCCTGATTTTACTTACGGTTTTAATGTTAATTTGGGATGGAAGAATCTGGACCTGACTGTTGACATGATGGGTGTTTATGGAAATGAAATTTACCGTAATTGGGGAAGCAGTAGCTATGCACAACTGAATTATCGCACAGAGCAATTGAATCGTTGGCATGGAGAGGGCACTTCCAATTGGGAGCCCTTGCTCGACCCTTCACACAAAATAAATCAGGAGGCTTCCACGTATTTCATCGAAGATGGCAGTTTCTTCAGAATTCGTAATATCGAATTGGGGTATAACTTTGACAAACGACTGTTGAATCGTATCAAGGTACAGTCACTGCGTCTTTATACCAATGTGCAGAATCCCAAGACCTGGAGCCGTAATGGAGGATATACTCCGGAAGTGGGCGGAAGTGCTATTTCGTTTGGTATTGATGGTGGAGGCTATCCTATGCCTACAGTTTATACGATTGGTTTTAATTTGACTTTCTAAAATTATATAGAGACAGACTATGAAGAAGATATTTTATTATATAGCATTTTTAGCAGTAAGCTTTGCACTAACTTCGTGTGAGGATATGTTTGATAGAAAACCGCTTGGACAACAGACAGAGGATGATTTGACTGGTGGTACTTATGAAACACAGGTTTTTAATATGTATGCCAAGTTGCGCGGTTTTCATTTGACAAGCGGCAATACTGCATTGGCAATCCACGGTATGCGTTCTGAGGACGCAGAGAAAGGAAGTACATTGTCCGATGGAGCTGCTACCGGCAAGATGTTCGATGACTTTGAATATTTGGCAAGTAATGGGATGATTAAGAGTTATTGGAATGATAACTATTCATTGATACATAAGGTAAATGATTTGCTTGATGAGATGAGCCAAAATCCGTCATTGACAGAAGGTGACCTCGTCAATAAGGGGGAAGCTTTGTTTGTACGTGCTTTCTGTTATTTCAACCTTGTACGCGCTTTTGGTGAAGTGCCTTTGATTGACTTTAAAGTTTATGATGCAGCTGAGGCAAATGTTCCAAAGTCTTCTGTGGCAAAGATATATGAATTAATAGATTCTGACCTTACGGAAGCCGAAAACAGTCTGCCCAGAACGTGGGAGCAACTTTATGTAGGTCGTCTCACTTGGGGAGCTGCTCGTTCTCTTCATGCACGCACATACATGATGCGTAATGACTGGGGGAATATGAAGGCTGCCGCTGAAGAAGTGATTAACTCCGGTTTATATAATCTGAAAACACCTTATGAAGACATATTCCGAGAAAAAGGTGAAAACTGTAGTGAATCTGTTTTTGAATTGCAATGTACGGCAACAGAATCACAACCAGGTTCTAATGACATAGGAAGCCAGTTTGCTTCCGTTCAGGGTGTACGTGGCGCAGGCGAGTGGAATCTCGGTTGGGGGCAACACACCGCTACTCAAGAATTGGCAGATGCTTTTGAAGAGGGAGATCCGAGAAAAGACGAAACTTTGCTTTATTTTATACGCAACGGCAAGGACGATCCAGAGTCCATACCTGCTAACAAGCCTTATGGTGAGAAACCTATTTCGAATGCTGATGTTATAGCTAAATACTTTAACAAGAAGGCATATACGGACCCGGCGATGCGTTTGAAATTCACAAAGGGAGGATATTGGGTAAATATTCGTCTGATACGTTATGCTGATGTGGTATTAATGGCTTCCGAAGCTGCTTGTGAATTGGGTGATTTATCTTCTGCCCGTAACTATTTGGAGATGGTGCGCGCTCGTGCTCGTGGCAATAATATCGGAATTCTACCGGAAGTGACGACCAACAACCAGAATGAACTGCGTGAGGCCATTCGTCATGAAAGACGTGTTGAGTTAGGTATGGAGTTCGACCGTTTCTACGACTTGGTTCGTTGGGGTATTGCTAAAGAGGTACTTCATGCGGCAGGCAAGACCGGTTATCAAGACAGACATGCTTTGTTGCCCATTCCGCAAGACGAAATTGACAAGTCGAATGGTGTATTGGTTCAAAATCCCAATTATTAATCTATAAATGTACTAACTACTTATGAAAAAATATATAGTATCTGTGGCTTCTTGCCTGTTTGCATTGTGTATGCAGTCTTGTTTTCAGGATATGGATCATCCTGCTTTCGACTACCCTGAGAGTACAGGTGAAGTACCTACTACCCCTTTGAAGATGTATCTTCCTTTTGATGAAGAGGACATTCGGGATAAAGGTGAATGGGGATTTTTGGTAGCAGATAACGGTAATGCCAAGTTTGCGGAAGACGGAATCGCTGGCATGGCCTATCAAGGTGCTGAGAATGCTTACATTTTGGCCAAGACTCCTTCTATATTGGAAAATAACATGCCCACTATCGGTGATTTGACTGTAGCTTTCTGGATGAGAACCACTAAGAATACTTCTGCGCAAGGTTTGTTCTCTATCCCTAACTCTATTAAATTCTGGGGCAACTTCGACATCTTCTTGGAGAATAATAATAGCGAGACTCAGGCATTTTTCAAGGTTCATATCTTCAATCAGACAGCAAAAGAGAATGATGAAAGATGGGTTGAGGCAAAAATAGATGATATTTTTGGTAGCGAATGGGTGCATCTGGCTTTTGTGTATGATGGCAATACTTCTACCATTACTGTTTATCGTAATGGTGAGGGTGTCTTTACCAAAGAATTGCCTGATTGTGGGAAATTGAAGTTTAATAATGTAGGCGCTTCTTTGGCTGTCGGTGCATTTCAGTTCAGCACTACTCCGAGTCTTACTTCGGGTGCAGGAGCACAAACCTGGGCAAAGAACTTTCCCGGTCAGCTTGATCAGTTCCGCCTATATGACAAGGTGTTGACGGCAACCGAAATCCAGAGTATTTACTCTGGAAAAGAATGAAGCTACACTTTAATCTGATGATAGGATGAAAGTATTATATTTCATAGTATGTCTTTTGTTGGTTGCGTGCAGTGGTGATAATCAACCTGAAGTGAATCAGCCTTTCGAGTTGAAGAATATCATTGTGGGTGACCAACAAAACCAACAGACATTTGAGAATGTTGCTCCCAATGTAGCCATTGTTTTGGAGTTCTCGGATGCTGTAGATGAGGCTTCAGCCCGTAACAATATTGCTTTGAAACATGAGGAGCTTCCTGTAAGCTGCGATTATGAGTTCCTGCAAGAGAAAAAAGTATCGGTGACTCCTAAGGGAGGCTTTAAAGTCTTGTCATCGTATAAATTGATTGTCAATCCGGGGGTGAAATCCACTTCCGGGACACTGCTTTCCAATGGCAAGGTTTGTATGATTAAGACTGGAATGGATGATACAGACAAGTTTGAGCGTATCCCTGATGAGGACTTGTTGACATTGGTACAGAAGCAGACCTTTAAGTACTTCTGGGACTTTGGGCATGAATATTCCGGAATGGCGCGCGAACGTACTACTTCGGGCGATGTCGTTACTACCGGTGGTACCGGCTTTGGCGTGATGGCCATGCTGGTAGCTGCTGAACGGGGCTTTATTACCCGTCAGCAAGCTGTTGAACGAGTGCAGAAGATAGTTACTTTTCTTGATAAGGAATGTACGGCTTATCATGGTGCTTATGCACATTGGATAAATGGCGCAACGGGAGCAACCAAACCTTTCAGTGAGAAAGACAACGGTGCCGATTTGGTTGAGACATCCTTGTTATTTCAAGGTTTGCTTGCCGCTCGAGCCTATTTCAAGGAAAATACGGAAGTAGAAAGCAGGTTGCGTGCCGACATAACCCGTCTTTGGGAAGCTATTGACTGGACTTGGTTCCGGAAAAATGGTGAAGATGTACTATATTGGCATTGGAGTCCCGATTACGGTTTTGAGAAGAACCTGGCAATAAGAGGATGGAATGAGTGTCTGATTACTTATATACTTGCTACTTCGTCTCCAACACATGCTATCGATAAAGTTGTATATGAAGCGGGCTGGGCTAAAAATGGAGGAATCAGGAATGGAAAATCTTATTATGGCATCACTCTTCCTTTAGGTTCGGATAAAGGGGGACCGCTGTTCTTATCTCAATATTCTTTTCTAGGCATTAACCCACAAGGACTGGAAGACCAATATGCCGATTACTGGATGCAAAATCGCAATCATACGTTGATTAATTACAATTATTGTAAGGAAAATCCTAAAGGATATACGGGTTATAGCGCTTCTTGTTGGGGGTTGACGGCAAGTGACGGCGATACGGGATATTCAGCTCATTCACCTACTAATGATAAAGGGGTCATTGCTCCAACAGCTGCTTTGTCTGCATTTCCTTATACTCCGGAGGAGTCAATGGAAGCGCTGCATTTCTTCTATTATAAGATGGGAGACAAACTTTGGAAAGATTATGGTTTTATAGATGCCTTTAATTTGACGGCAGATTGGTACGATACTCAGTACATAGCCATTGACCAAGGGCCGATAATCTGTATGATAGAGAATTATAGAACAGGTCTCCTTTGGAATTTATTTATGTCTATACCGGAAATCCAACAAGGACTGAAGAAGCTTGGCTTTCAGAGTCCGTGCTTAAACTAAAAGAATGATTATGATGAGAATATTAATATATTTGATACTTTTGCTATACCCTTTTAATTTGATTTCGGGACAGAAAAGCAGAAGCGGCTTTCTGACGACGAACTTATGACCCTCGTTCAGAAGCAAACTTTCCGTTACTTTTGGGATTTTGCCCATCCTGAATCCGGATTGGCGCATGAACGGAGTAACGGTGGTGCCGAGACAGCTACCATTGGTGGGTCGGGATTCGGAGTGATGGCTATCATTGTCGGCATAGAACGCGGGTTTATCACCCGTGAACAAGGTGCTGAACGTATACTGAAGATTGTTCGTTTCTTGAGCGACAAGAATACCGACAGTTATCACGGCATGTGGGCACATTGGATGAACGGTAAAACCGGTAAGACCATTCCTTTCAGCCGTAAGGATGATGGAGCCGATATTGTAGAATCCGCTTTCATGTTCGAAGGTTTGTTGGCTGCCCATCAGTATTTTATAAAGGATAATCCGACGGAAAACCGTATCCGGGGAATGATTAATAATCTGTGGCGCCAAGCAGAGTGGAATTTTTTCACTCAGGGGCAAGATGTGATGTATTGGCATTGGTCACCCTATAACGGGTGGGCGATGAACCATCAGATTAAAGGTCATAACGAGTGCCACATTATTTATATTTTAGGTGCGTCTTCTCCTACTTATCCGATTGCCGAGAGTGTTTATCATAAAGGCTGGGTCAATGCGAATACTTTTCTGAATGGTCGGGAGTATTATGGCATCAGGCTTCCTCTCGGAAACGATAACGGTAAGGGCGGTCCTTTGTTCTTTACTCATTACTCTTACATGGGGCTTGATCCGCATGGCTTGAAGGACCGCTATGCTGACTACGAGGAACAAATGAAGGCCCATACCTTGATTAACCGTGCCTATTGTATCGACAATCCGAAGGGATATAAGGGTTACGGTGAGAAATGCTGGGGATTGACAGCCAGTGACGGTGATAAAGGCTATTCGGCCCATAGCCCCGGAAATGATCGCGGCGTGATTACGCCTACTGCGGCCCTTTCATCCATCCCTTATACACCGGAATATTCTTTGGAGGCCATGCGCTATTTCTATGAAGAACTGGGTGACCGTCTTTGGGGTGAATATGGGTTCAAAGATGCATTTAATCTGACTGAGGATTGGTTTGCGCCTTCGTATCTTGCCATTGACCAGGGACCGATTATTGTGATGATAGAGAACTATCGTACCGGTTTAATTTGGAAGCTTTTCATGAGTCATCCCGATGTACAGAAGGGATTGAAGAGATTAGGCTTTACGTCTCCTTATTTGAATAAGGCTGATTAGGTTTGGCAGGATTTGATTTTGGTAAATTTTATATAGATTAAAAAGGATTATAACCATGAAAAACGTGCTTTTCAATAGTGTATTGGTTGCTTTCGTATTGCTTGTCGCCTCGTGCGGCAAGCAACCGGAAGCTAAGGTGGAGGTGATGTCGTTTAATATCCGTCTGGATCATGTAGCGGACAGTATGAATAACTGGAAATACCGTAAGGATAATGCAGCACAGATGATTGCTTATTATGCTCCGGACATTGTGGGCATGCAGGAGGTGGTAAAGAATCAACTCAATGACTTGAAGGAGCGTCTTCCTCAATATACTGCCCTTGGCGTAGGTCGTGCAGATGGAAAAGAGAAAGGCGAATATTGCTCCCTTTTTTATAAGACAGATCGTTTTGAACTTTTAAAGAACGGAGATTTCGGACTGAGTGAGACTCCCGATTCCATCGGAAAGAAAGGCTGGGATGCGGCATGCGAACGTATCGTGACTTGGGCTGTGTTGAAAGACAAGGTGAGTGGCAGGAAAGTAGCTGCTTTCAACACCCACTTTGACCATGTAGGTGAGGTGGCACGTCGAGAAAGCGCTAAGTTAATACTCGAGAAGATAAAGCAAATAGCGGGAGAGCTTCCGGTAATTATCACTGGAGACTTTAATGGAACGGTAGACTCCGAGCCGGTCACTATATTGACGGAAGGTGGAATGAGGAACGCTTGTTCCACGGCAAAGGTCGTTTACGGACCGACATGGAGCTTTCATGACTTCGGACGTATTCCGGTGGAGAAGCGCAGGCTGATAGATTTTATATTCGTAAATGCTTCTGTAGAGGTGGAGCGTTACCGCACAGTTGGCGATAAGCCGGACAATGGCTATCTTTCCGACCATGCTCCCGTATTGGTTACTTTGAAACTGTAAAGAGGCACTCGTCTAATTCTATTCTGCATTATTTACAAATCATAAGGGCTCAAGAAACACTTGTATACTGAACCTAATTCAGTCGTATAGTGAATGCCATTCAGTCGTATACTGAATAGGGTTCAGTCGTATACTGAATGCACTGTATTCTAACTGTACTGATAATCAGTAAATTATAAAACGGTGTTACGCCTTTGATAAATTACAACAAATAATGAATACATGAAAAATAAACTATCCTGGGGAATTGCCTTGTTGCCCTTTGTTCCTTCGGTTTGGATGCAAGGACAAGAACAGAAACAAGGAATAGGAAACAGGCGTCCTAACATTATTTTTATCATGAGTGATGACCATGCCCGACAAGCAATGAGTATATATGGACATCCCATAGGTAAAATAGCTCCTACTCCCCATATTGACCGTATTGGGCATGAAGGGGCGGTATTTCAGAATAATTACTGTTGCAATTCCATTTCCGGTCCCAGTCGTGCAGCCATACTGACTGGTAAGCATAGTCATAAGAATGGTTTTATGAGGAATGGAAATAAAGGATTTGACGGTTCGCAGCAGACACTGCCGAAGATATTGCAAGCAAACGGTTATGAAACAGCCATTATCGGCAAGTGGCATCTTGTTTCAAAGCCTACCGGGTTTGACCATTGGATGATTTTGAATGATCAGGGAGATTATTATAATCCGTATTTTATTACCGAGGGAGATACCACTCGGCATAAAGGATATGTAACTGACCTCATCACTCAATATTGTGAAGACTGGATGAGTGGGCGCGAGGATAAGAATAAACCTTTTTTCCTGATGATGCATCACAAAGCCATTCACCGTAATTGGGTGCCTGCCGAACGGCATTATCATTTGTACGAACACACGCAGTTCCCTTTACCCGACAATTATTATGATGCATACGAAGGACGTTATGCGGCACAAATGCAGAAGATGAATATATACCGTGATATGTACGAAGGTCACGACTTGAAGATGGTTGCGGGTATGAATAGCGACAGTCTGCTATTCGACCCGTGGCCTCATGCTTTTCTTGGTACGATGGAGCCGGATGAGCGCCGCCGTTTTATGGATGCCTATCGTGAACGGAACAATGAATTTTATTCGAAACAGCGTACTTTCAAAGAGGTGGCAGAATGGAAATATCAGCGTTATTTACAGGATTATATGGCTTGTGTGGCAAGCGTGGACGAGAGTGTAGGAGAAATATTGGATTATTTGAAGCGTACCGGATTGGATAAAAATACGATTGTCGTTTATACTACAGACCAGGGGTTCTATCTGGGCGAGCACGGTTGGTTTGATAAACGTTTTATGTACGAGGAGTCTTTCGGTATGCCGATGGTAATGAGCTGGCCGGGACATATTAAGCCTGGAACGCAGGTAACAGGATTAACTCAAAATATTGATTTCGCTCCCACTTTTCTCGATATGTGTGGAATTGAGATTCCTGAAGACATGCAGGGAGTGTCATTTCGTCGGTTGGTAGAGGGAGAAAATACTCCACGAAACTGGAGGAAGTCACTTTACTATCACTATTATGAATTCCCCGGTTTTCATAGTGTCCGTGCACATTACGGTGTCAAGATGGAGCGCTATAAATTGATGCATTTTTATGTGGATGACAAGTGGGAACTTTATGATTTGAAGGAGGACCCGGCAGAAATGCATAATTTGTATGGTGAAAAAGGGATGGAGAAGGTTGCTGCAGAATTGAAAGCGGAACTTGCCCGCCTGCAGGAAGAATATGATGTTCCTGAATCTCTGTGCAAATAATAGTGCATATTATTATGACGTATAAATGAAGTTTAGAATGAAAAGAATCTATTTTAGTAGTAGGCTGTGTAATGTTGTCTGCTCAACAAGATCCATTTACCAATCGCATACCTTGTCATTTGAAGGCTAGTCGTGTAGGTACAAATAGCGTAGAACTTATTTGGGAGAATGTAGTAGAGGCTGTAAGTTATGAGGTTTACAAGGAAGATACTTTATATAAGACTGTTAAAGAAAATCGCATTACAGTGGAAGGGCTGAATTCGTTTGATATTTACTTCTTCTCAGTGAAGGCTAGGAATAGTCATGGAGAGTTCAGTCGCGAGAGCGAGAAACTTTATGTAGCTACCGCTGAGACAAAAAGGCAAAAGGATAAGCGGATGGCGTGGTGGCGTGAAGCCCGTTTTGGGATGTTTGTCCATTGGGGCCCTTATTCTGCATTAGGTGGGCATTATACAGGACCCACGTTTCTGCAGACAAATGAAAAACATCCTTGGATAGAGGCTGACGGCATGATAAAAGATTACTATTCATGCTATCGTCCTGAATGGGTATCTTCCGATGGGAGTATAAAGACAGACCCAACTACAGGCAAACCTTATAAAAGAGGGCAATATGCCGAATGGATAATGTTTGCGGCTCAAATACCCAGGGATGAGTATCTGAAGCGGGCAAAGGAGGATTTCAAAGCAGAAAAATTCGATGCTAAAGAATGGGTAAGGATGGCTAAAGAGGCAGGGATGAAATATATTGTCATTACTTCAAAGCACCATGATGGCATTGCACTTTTAAATACACCTGTGGGGCATACTATTTTTAAAGATACAGATATCCGCAGGGATATATTGAAAGAACTGGTGAATGAAGCGAGGAAGGCCGGTCTGAAAATAGGTTTTTATTATTCGCAGGCATTGGACTGGAATAATCCGGGGGGGATGGGATGGATTCCGCAAAATGACGCGCCTAATCGGGAAGCTTCCTATGCAGACAAAGCAAAATATACGGATGAAATAGTTATCCCTCATTTACACACTATCATAAATGATTATAAAGTCGATCTTATTTGGTGGGATATGGGAGCAAGCAGCGCTCCCGAATTTAAATATCGTATGATGAAAGCTATCAAGAACATACCTGGTACGGAACGTTTAATTTTTAATGACCGAATGGAGGATAAGCTGACGGGTGATTTTAAAACTCCGGAACAAAGCATACCTGATATGCCTTCCAATGGAGATGGTACAGATTGGGAGACTTGTATGACCTTGAATGACAATTGGGGATATGCTGCCCATGATATACGCTGGAAGACTACAGAGGATGTTCTTCAAAAATTGATTGATATTACCAGTAAAGGGGGGAATTATCTATTGAATATCGGTCCGAAAGCAGATGGTACTTTCCCTGCTGAGAGCATCAATTGCTTGGAGGAAGTCGGCAGTTGGATGAAGGTGAACAGTGAAGCTATTTATGGTACAATACCGAGTCCGTTTGTTAGCCAACTCGATTGGGGAAGAGCTACCAGAAAAGAAGTGGACGGTAAACAGTTTCTTTATTTGCATGTTTTTACTCAATATTGGCCGAAAGACGGCAAACTTCTTGTCCCGGATTTTGGCTCTGGGATAAAACGGGCCTATTTATTGATTGATGCGAAGAAAACTTCTTTACCTATAGACAAAATGGGAGACAATCATATATTTTCTTTACCTTTAGACGCTCCTGATAAAATCAGTACGACCATTGTTGTAGAAACTTTGTGACGTAGGTAGGGCTGTAGTATAATAATATAAATATGGATAATATGATGAAAAGATTAAGTGGTTTGGTGCTGCTGTTGTGTTTGGCGAATTTCCTTTCTGCACAAGACATGCATATGGATACTTATTGTAATCCTTTAAATATCGATTACACGTACATGATTTATAATTCGGATAAGAATATCTCCTACCGTTCTGGTGCCGATCCTGCCGTGGTGGAGTTTCGGGGTGAATATTATATGTTTGTTACCCGTTCACACGGTTATTGGCGTTCCAGGGATTTGCTGAACTGGGAGTTTGTACGTCCGGGCAGGAACTGGTATCCGCAAGGGTGTAATGCTCCGGCGGCACATAATTACAAAGATTCGGTACTTTATGTGACCGGTGATCCTTCCGGTTCCATGAGTATCCTTTATACGGATAATCCGGCTTCAGGAAACTGGGAAGCTGTTCCGGCAATTTTGCATAATCTGCAAGATCCCGATTTGTTTATTGACGATGACGGTAAAGCGTATATGTTCTGGGGTTCTTCCAATGTGTATCCTATCAGGGGAATGGAACTGGACAAGAACCGGCGTTTCATCAAGAAGGGAGAAACGAAAGAACTCTTCAATTTGGATATGCCTAAACATGGCTGGGAACGTTTCGGTGAAAACCATACGGATACTGTATTGGGCGGATATATTGAGGGGCCTTGGCTGACGAAGCATAATGGGAAATACTATATGCAATACGGTGCTCCGGGAACGGAATTCAATGTCTATGCCGATGGTGTTTATGTGGCCGATTATCCGATGGGGCCTTATACTTACCAAAAGCATAATCCGGTGTCCTACAAGCCGGGTGGTTATATGAACGGTGCCGGACATGGAAGTACCGTGCTTGGTCCTGGGGGGCAGTATTGGCATTTTGCTTCGATGTCACTCTCTATCAATGTGAATTGGGAACGTCGCCTTTGTATGTTTCCGGCAGGGTTTGATAAAGATGGCATTATGTATGTAGATACCCGTTTCGGAGACTATCCCCGTTATGCACCTGCCGTACCGGGCAAGGCTGGACAGTTCCGTGGCTGGATGTTGCTCTCGTATGGCAAGCCGGTGACGGCTTTTACTACAAAAGACGAATTTAAGGCAGATGCCCTAACGGATGAACTGACTAAAACTTTTTGGCTTGCCGAGGCTAATGACGAACGGCAGTGGGTGATGATTGATTTAGAGAAACCTGCTGATGTGTATGCTGTTCAGATAAACTATCACGATTATCAAAGTAATATGTACGGTCGCTACGAAGGACTCCATCACCGTTATCTCATCGAAGGTTCTCTTGATGGTGAGAATTGGGATATATTGGTGGACCGTAAGGAAAGTTATAGGGATACTCCGAATGATTATGTTGAACTGGCATTACCCAAGTCTGCCCGTTATATCCGTTATAAAAATATAGATATACCGACACCGAATCTGGCTATATCTGAACTTCGCGTCTTTGGATTGGGTACGGGGAAGGCACCGCAACAACCCAAAAAGTTGGTACTTGACCGCCAAGCAGACCGTCGTGACATCTCCATCCGTTGGGAGGCTGTGAAAGGTGCACAAGGTTACAACATACTTTGGGGCATTGCACCGGACAAACTTTACAGCTCTTGGATGGTCTATGATAAGACTGATTTATTGATGAAAACCCTTACTGCTGATCAGGATTATTATTTTTGTGTGGAGGCTTTCAATGAAAATGGTGTATCTTTACGTTCGGAAGTTAAACATGTAAAATAAATAATAAGATGAAACGTATAATCGGCATCCTTTGTGGATTATTCTTTTTCTTGTTTTCGTTTGCACAAGAAACCTTTCAAAAGGAAACTTATATCTCTTCCCGTGGAGATACATTGTTGTATCGTTTGTTGCGTCCAGAGGTGATGAAACCTGATGAAAAGTATCCTTTGGTGCTTTTCCTGCATGGTGCCGGAGAGCGTGGCAATGATAATGAGAAACAATTGGTTCATGGTGGGCAGATGTGGCTTAATCCTGTAAACCGCGAAAAGTATCCGGCGTTTATTTTGGCTCCGCAGTGTCCTGAAACCGGATATTGGGCATATACGGAGCGCCCTTCATCTTTTGCTCCGGCAGATATGCCGTTGGAAGTGCCTGTTTCTCCTATTTTCCGTACGTTGAAAGAGTTGTTGGATTTCTATCTGGCCATGCCGCAGATAGACAAAGACCGTATCTATGTTATGGGACTTTCTATGGGAGGAATGGGTACATTTGACATGGCTGTCCGCTATCCGGAGATTTTTGCGGCAGCAATACCTATTTGTGGAACAGTGAATCCGGCACGGTTGAAGGCTGGCAAATCGGTCAAGTTCCGTATTTTTCATGGAGATGCGGATAATGTAGTAACTCCTGAAGGATCGCGTGCAGCATATCGGGCCTTGAAAGCTATTGGTGCCGATGTGGAATATATTGAATTTCCTGGTTGTAATCATGGTAGTTGGAATCCGGCTTTCAACTATCCTGATTTTATGGAGTGGCTGTTTAATCAGAAGAAAAAATGATGAGAATATTGTCTGTTATCGGAGCGCTCTTTTTAGGGGGCGCTTTTTTAACTTCTTGCACCACTTCCGGTCGGGTAAGTACTTTTGTGGTATTGCCGGATACGCAGACTTATCTGGAGCAATGTCCGGAGGTCTTCGATTCGCAAGTGGACTGGTTGGTTGCCAACCGTAAGAAAATAGATGCCGTGTTCCAAGTGGGAGATTTGACACAAGATAATTCTCCGGTGGAATGGGCATATATGCAGAAAGCTTTTCATCGTGTCAGCCAAGCAGGAATACCTTATTCTGTCGTATGGGGAAATCACGATATTGGCAGTAAGCCCGGTAAGTTTTCGGACGTGCATAACACTGCAATGGCCAACAAGTATTTCCCTCTTTCTGACTATAAGCAGAAGAGTTATTGGGGAGGCAGTGCGGATGGAAAGACATTGGATAACTATTACATAAACCTTAGGTCGGGCGATACCGATTGGCTGGTCTTGAATCTGGAATTCGGGCCTTCTGATGAGGCTCTGCAATGGGCCGATTCCATAGTGGGTATTCATCCGGATAAGCTTGTCATATTGAATACACACGCCTATTTGTATTGTGACAGTACGTTGCATGACGGGAAAGACTGGTGGCGCCCTCAAGGATATGGCATCGGCAAAGAGTCTGGGCGCACAGTGAACGATGGTGCTGGAATCTGGGAGAAATTGCTTCTCAAACATCGCAATGTGATAGCTGTCTTTTGTGGGCATGTCTTGAAAAGCGGAGTCGGCACGCTGGTCTCTATAGGGAAAGAGGGAAATAAAGTGTATCAGATGCTGGCAAACTATCAGCGTGGTGTGGAAGGCAGTAGATTGGGAGGTGAGGGCTACTTACGCATTGTAACTTTTAACCGGAAGACAAGGGAGATAGATGTGAAGACCTATTCGACTTGGAATAAAGCCTACCACCCCTCCGAACATCATAACTTTAAGTTCAAAGAGGTGGACTTTGATAAATATCTACGCTGAAATTTTTCAGAAAATAGATTCCTGTGTCTGTGTGGTCAGCAGTTCCAAAGCCTTGATGCCCATAACGGAATTCCCTTTCTGGTTCAGTCTTGGGCTCCATACTGCGACTGAATAACGCAGTGGATAAACTGCAGCTATGCCGCCTCCTACACCACTTTTTCCAGGAAGGCCTACTAGATAAGAGAACTCTCCGGCTTCGTCATAAAAACCACATGTTTGCATGATGGCATTGATCCTTTTTACCTGAGAGGAGGTCAGAGTGATGTTTTCGAACGCAAAGGCTTGTTTATGGTTGGCGAAAGGTAAAAATGCCTTAGACAAATCATAACAGCTCATCTCTATGGAGCATTGCAGGAAATAGAAGCGGAGTACGCGTTCTATGTCATTGTTTATGTTATGATGATATTTCAACAGATTGGTAATTGCCGCATTCAGGTAGCCGTTTTCGCGTTCGGATAGGGCTACTTCTTCATTATAATCAATCTGGTTGTTTCTGCTGAGTGAACGGACAAAACGGATATATTCCTCTTTTGGATGCTTTAAATGGCTCAATAGAATGTCGGTCATCACAATGGCGCCGGCATTGATAAATGGATTTCGGGGAATACCTTTTTCTACCTCTAGTTGCACTAGCGAGTTGAAAGCAGTGCCCGAGGGTTCTTTACCCACTCTTTTCCATAGATTGTCTCCTTCAAGGCTTAGGCACATGGCAAGGGAAAATACTTTCGAAATACTTTGTATGGAGAAGCCGGTAGTAGCTTCTCCATGCATGAAGGTTTCGCCTTGTATGGTGTGAATGCACATTCCGAACTGGTCCGGATTGATTTTGGCGAGTGCCGGAATGTAATCAGCTTGCTTGCCAATAGTGGCATAAGGCTCTATTTCTTGATGAATACCTTTCAGTATTTTCTGATAATCCATATTATAGTTCTTTTATTTCTCTATATAGTCGCCATTGTCCCTAATGAGTTCTATCAGCTTTTCCACCGCCTCTTCTTCGGGAATGTTCTTTTCGATGCACTCCTTCTTCTTGTAGAGGCTGATTTTGCCTCGTCCGGCGCCTACATAGCCATAATCAGCATCGGCCATTTCTCCGGGACCGTTGACAATGCATCCCATGATTCCTATCTTGAGTCCTTTCAGATGGCCGGTGGCTGCCTTGATACGGGCAATGGTACTTTCCAGGTCGTAGAGGGTGCGTCCGCAGCCGGGACAAGAGATGTATTCGGTCTTGCTGGTACGTACACGTCCGGCTTGCAGGATACCGAAAGCAGTGGCATCCACTACTTTGCCGCTTATGGTTTCTCCTTGGTTGAAGAGAAGGATACCGTCACACAGACCGTCGAAGATGAGTGCTCCCATGTCTGCCGCCGCTTTGATTTGCAGATTTTCCAATTCGCTCTCTGCGTAGTGTTCAAAGAATGCTACCGGATTCTTCAGGCCTTCCTTCATCATCTGGTGTACCAGGGCGCGTTGTTCTCCCAATCGGTTGGGATGATTGCTTTGCGAAACCAATACGACTTCCGGATGATACTTCAGGCAGGCGATGGCTTCGTCATTCAATCCCATATACGTGATGAAGAGGAATTTCAAAGAAGCGCCGCAGCTGCTTAGGAAAGGAAGCTGGTCTCCTTTAAAGGCAGGCCAGGCATTGTCCGGTTCCGTTCCGCCGTTACTGTGCTCCATCCAGACATCGGCATCGATGATGCATTGCATGCCTTCCGGAAGTTGTTTAGGGATGGAACGTCCCGTATAGATATAGTCCGGCACGAATTGCGGATTGAAGTCCATGTCCCCGTCCAGGCGTGCGGCAATGACCACGGGCAGATTGTCTCCGCCGATATTGTGTACGGCGGCAGTCTCGCGGCGGGTGGGAGAGAGATAATTGAATTCCGGCACATCTGCTCCGGGGATATAAGGATGGTCGTGGCGCTGCACGATATAGTCCACCAATTTGCGGGCTACGGGGATTTCCGCCTCCGGAGCTTCGCTCAGGGAAACCCGGATGGTGTCACCCAAGCCGTCTGCCAGCAGGGCGCCGATGCCCAAGGCCGATTTGATGCGTCCGTCTTCTCCGTCTCCGGCTTCCGTTACACCGAGATGCAACGGGAATCGCATACCTTCCTGCTCCATGACGGCTGCCAGCAAGCGTACTGTCTTTACCATGACCACTGTATTGGATGCCTTGATGGAAATGACCACATCCGTGAAATTCTCTTGTACGCAGATGCGCAGAAACTCCATACAAGATTCCACCATGCCTTCCGGTGTATCGCCATAGTGCGACATGATGCGGTCGGATAATGAACCGTGGTTTACGCCGATGCGGATGGCAGTATGGTTCTCCTTGCAGATATTAAGGAAGGGTACAAAGCGGTCGTGTATCTTCTGCAACTCCTGGGCATACTCTTCATCGGTATACTCCAAATGTTTGAAAGTACGTGCTGCATCTACATAGTTTCCCGGATTGATGCGGACTTTTTCTACATACTGTGCTGCTACGTCCGCTACCTTCGGATTGAAGTGAATGTCGGCGACAAGCGGCACCATATATCCGTCCTGGCGTAGGCCTATGTTGATATTCATCAGGTTTTCAGCCTCTTTGATGCCTTGGGCCGTGAGGCGTACATACTCTCCTCCGGCGTCGACAATACGTTTGGTTTGCGCCACACTGGCTTCTGTGTCCTGCGTAGCGGTGTTCGTCATACTTTGTATGCGGATAGGATTGGAGCCGCCCATAGGGGTGGCTCCGATGTTTACTTCTGATGTTTCCCGTCGGGAATAGTTGAATAAATCCACGGTAATATTTACAGTTAAAGGATTAAAAGATTTACGATTGGACGATTTACGATGTACGATTGAAGATACCAAGAAGTAATTTCAATCGTACATCGTAAATCGTCCAATCGTAAATCAATTGGTTTTGTATTCGTACTTCACCTCCTTCAAGTCCTCATTTGCCTTAACTATTTTCTTTTTCAGCCCTTCTTTATAGGTGGCGAATGTTTCAGCCAATGAGGAATCGCTCAGTGCCAGCATCTGTACGGCAAGGATGGCAGCGTTCATGGCGCCATTAATGGCAACGGTGGCTACCGGTATGCCCGGAGGCATCTGGATGATAGAGTAGAGGGCGTCTACGCCATCGAGTACAGACCCTTTTACGGGAACCCCGATTACCGGCAGTGTGGTATTGGCAGCAATGACGCCGGGCAGGGCGGCAGCCATACCGGCAGCGGCAATAATCACTTTAATGCCGCGTTGGCGGGCATTCTTGGCAAATTCCTCCACTGCTTCCGGTGTGCGGTGAGCAGAGAGAGCGTTCATTTCGAACGGTACATGCAGGTCATTGAGCAATTGCGCGGCCTTCTCCATAACGGGGAGGTCGGAAGTGCTGCCCATGATGATGCTAACGATTGGAGACATGAATCATTAAATTATTAAAGGGTTAATTTTATAAGGGTTAGGGATTAACGATTAGGGGTTAGGGACTGCGCTATCATTCCATCCGGTGCTAACCCCTAATCCCTAATCCTTTCCTTTCCTTTCATTCGTTTATCAGCGCTCTGTAGGCTTCGGCATCCAGCAGGCTGTCGAAGTCGGCATCAGCGGCGGGTTTGATTTTGATGAGCCAGCCTTCGCCGTATGGGTCCTGGTTTACCAGTTCCGGCTGGTCGGCAAGGGCTTCGTTTTGCTCCAGAATCTCACCGGTTACGGGCAGGAAGAGGTCTGATATGGTTTTTACTACTTCGATGGTGCCGAACACTTCGTCGGCAACCAGTGTCTCACCTTCGGTCGGGATGTCGACAAACACAATGTCGCCCAGTTGCTCTTGTGCATAATCGGTAATACCTACATAGGCTACATCACCTTCCAGGCGAATCCATTCGTGTTCTTTGGTGTACTTTACATTAGTCGGGAAGTTCATGATCATTAGTTTTTAAGGGTTGATACTATGTAAATTAAAAGTTGAAAATTAAAAATTAAACAAGGCTCTTAAAAGAGGAAGATTCGGAACAGTATGTTGCTCAGCGGGTGGAGTACCAGCAACGAGCAGATAAGCCCTACGGCAAAGCCTCCCATAACTTCGCCCAGTGTGTGGTGTCGCAGGATGATGCGGGCGGTGCCCAGCACGCCAGCCACCAGTATAAAGAGGCATAGCCACCATACGGGATTGTAGCTGAACAAGGCGCTGAAAGCTACCAGTCCACCAATTACGGCTCCGGCGCCTGCCATGTGTTCGCTCAGTTTCCATTTTAAGTTGACAATGACGCAGATTATCATCACTACCAGGGCGGAGAGTATGATACCGGTCATGTACCACGGGATATTGAGCCGGTGCATCATGAGCAGGCAGAATACATAAGAAGTGATGGTCAGAATAAAGGGAATGTATCTCCTTTTTCGTTCCACCAGTTCTTCCGGACTGAAACCGTTGATTTTGCGGAAGATGAAGATAGTCAGTGTAGGCATCAGGATGGTGAAGCAATACACCACGCCCAATACTATCAACTTGTACTGCAACGGCATGATGCGCAGGTACGAGAATATAAACAGAACCAGAAATGCCAGGAAAGGGATGGAGAACGGTGTGAATACCGCCGAAATCACTTTCGCTGTTCTGATTAAAGTTTTATCTGCTATAATATGCTCTTCCACAACCTAATTTTATTTACGATTTGACTATTTACAATTTACTATTTGAATGCACTAATCTTTAAACCTTAATCCCTAATCGCTCATCCTTTTCTCTCATCTTCTCAGTCTTGCCACGGGGATATTCATCTGTTGGCGATACTTTGCCACCGTGCGGCGGGCTATGGGATAGCCTTTCTCCTTCAGCAGCTCGGTCAGTTCGTCATCGGTCAGAGGCTTTTTCTTGTCCTCGTTGTCAATGCACTCTTTGAGTATCTTGCGTATTTCGCGTACAGACATCTCTTCGCCGTCTTCGGTTGTGTAGCCGTCGTTGAAGAAGAACTTCAGCGGGTAGATGCCGTAGTTGGTCTGTACATACTTGCTGTTGCTCACACGGGAGATGGTCGAGATGTCCAACCCGGTGCGTTCGGCAACATCTTTCAGAATCATGGGGCGGAGCAATGACTCGTCTCCTTCGAGGAAGAAAGGACGTTGCAGGTCTATGATGGCCTGCATGGTAGTCATCAGCGTATTCTGGCGTTGCTTCACGGCGTCGATGAAACCTTGTGCGGCATCCATTTTTTGTTTGAGGAACATCATGGCTTCGCGGGATTCCTTAGACTGGTTGGCCCGGTTCTTGGTGTGTTCTTCCACCATCTCGGTGAAGTCGCGGCTCATGCGCAGTTCCGGCACGTTGCGGTTGTTCAGTGTCACGTTGATGGTACCGTCGTCATAAGTGTCTACCAGGAAGTCGGGCACAATCTGCTGCATGTTCTTGCCGATGGCTTCGCCGAGCGAGGCACCGGGACGGGGATTCAGCTTGCAGATTTCCTTAACGGCTTGTTGCAGGGTATCTTCGCTGATACCTAATTTCTGCATAATCTTGTCCCAATGCTTGCGGGTGAACTCTTCGTAGCACTGGGTAAGAATATCTTCTTCTATATAGTATTGTGGAGGCGAGGGCATGGGCCGTTGCGCTTCCTTGCGTCGAATCTGGATGAGCAGGCACTCTTGCAGGGTGCGGGCGCCCAGACCGGCGGGGTCGAAGTCTTGTATAATCTTCAATACTTCTTCCAGCTCTTCGGGAGAAGCGTCGATACCGGCGTAGATGGCGAGTTCGTCGCTGATACTGTCCAGCGATTTGCGCAGCAGGCCATCGTCGTCCAGCGAGCCGATGAGATATTCGGCCAGTTCGCGCTGGTGCGGAGTCAAGTCCTGCTCGCCGAGCTGCTGGCGCAAGGTTTCATAGAAGGAGGTGGCGTCGGAGAAAGGAATTTCTTCTGCCTGCTCCCCTTTGCTGCGGTTGTTCTCCTGCAGCTTGTAGTCGGGGATATCGTCTTCGTTCAGATAATCGCTTAAAGAATCATAGCTGGTGTCTCCACCGTCTTCCGTTCCGGTTTCCGTATCAGGAGTGTCGGGGTATTCATCACCGGGAGTATCCTCCTTACCCTCTTCCAGTGCCGGATTTTCCAAGAGTTCGGCACGTACGCGGTCTTCCAGCTCCACGGCAGGGAGTTCCAGCAGCTTTACCACCAGAATCTGTTGCGGCGACAGTGTTTGTATCTGCTGTTGCGCTTGAGTCTGTACTTGTCGGGAACCTTGTGCCATACTTTATAAATTACAAATTACGAATAAGGGAAATTTCTACCGCAAAAATAGTGAATAGTTCGGGAACGCGAAACCTTCTCTTATGATATTTAACAAGAAAACGGGAGCTTGGTTGCTTTTTTGTTCCTATCTTTGCCATATAACTACTAAAAAATGGAACGTTATGTTTGCTAAAGAAACGTATGTGCAGCGCAGGGCCCGGCTGAAAAAAACGATTGGCTCCGGAGTATTACTGTTTTTGGGTAACGATGAACAAGGGTTGAACTATGAGGACAATACTTTCCGTTACCGCCAGGATTCCACTTTTCTCTACTATTTTGGCTTGTCGTTTGCCGGGCTGTCGGCTCTCATCGACATAGACGAAGATAAAGAAATCATATTCGGCGATGAGTTGACCATCGACCATATTATCTGGATGGGTATCCAGCCCACCCTTCACGAAAAAGCTTCTGCCGTGGGCATTTCCGAAACCCGTCCTTTTGCCGACATTGTCGGTTATCTGCACAAGGCTGTACAGAAGGGACAGACCATCCATTATTTGCCCCCTTATCGTGCCGAGCATAAATTGAAACTGATGGATTGGCTGGGTGTTCCTCCGGCACGTCAGGAAGGGTCCGTGCCGTTTATCCGTGCGGTGGTGGCACAGCGCAACTACAAGTCGGCAGAAGAAATAGCAGAAATAGAAAAGGCCTGCGACGTGACTGCAGACATGCACATTACCGCAATGAAAGTGCTTCGTCCGGGCATGTACGAATACGAGGTTGTGGCCGAAATGAACCGCATCGCCCAGATGAACAACTGCGAGTTGTCTTTTGCCACGATTGCCACTATCAACGGGCAGACTTTGCACAACCACTATCATGGAAATAAAGTAAAGCCGGGCGACCTCTTCCTGATTGATGCCGGCGCCGAGCTTCCTTCGGGTTACTGTGGCGACATGTCGTCCACCGTGCCGGCGGACAAGACCTTTACTCCCCGCCAGCGTGCCGTTTACGAAATCCAGAACGCCATGCACTTGGAGTCTGTCAAAGCCCTCCGTCCGGGCATTCCTTATATGAAGGTGTACGAGCTTTCCGCCCAAGTGATGGTGGAAGGGCTGAAAGAGCTGGGCTTGATGAAGGGCAATGCCGAAGATGCGGTGCGCGAAGGTGCCCATGCGCTGTTCTATCCTCACGGACTGGGGCATATGATGGGAATGGATGTGCACGATATGGAGAACTTCGGTGAAGTTTGGGTAGGCTATGACGGCCAGCCCAAGAGTACGCAGTTCGGCCGAAAGAGCCAGCGCCTTGCCATCCCTCTGGAACCGGGCTTTGTGCATACGGTTGAGCCGGGCATTTATTTCATTCCCGAGTTGATTGATTTGTGGAGGGGAGAGAAGAAGTTTATGGACTTCATTGACTATGATAAGGTGGAAGAATACCGCAACTTCGGTGGCATCCGCAATGAGGAGGATTATCTGGTTACCGAAACGGGAGCGCGCCGTCTGGGTAAGAAAATTCCACTGACGCCGGAAGAGGTGGAGGCATTGCGCTGAATCCGTTAAGATATAGAATGATAAAGCCTGCTGCATCTTGTGTGAGGATGCGGCAGGCTTTGTGGAAAGTTCATATACCGAAAAGTTTTAATTATACTTCAAACTTTTGCTGATGTATCATTTTAGATACTTGTCTATTGTTGTTGTCACTTGTTTGTCACTTGGTCTTGGAGCATTCATTTCAACAATATTGCCTTGTTTGTCGAAAATGATGTATCGGGGAATTAATTCCAGCTTTAGCTTTTCCAGCATTTTGCTGTTCTTTGGATTTGTGATGAAGAAATTGTCGGGTACTTCTGATAAGCCCTCCTGCTCTACCGCCATTTTCCAACTGCTTTCCTGGTCCTTGAAGGCGAGATAGACGAATACCACATCTTTTCCCTTGTACAGTTCTCTCAGCTTTTCCGAGGGAGGCATCTCTTCCCGGCAGGGCACACACCAGCTTGCCCAAAAGTCCACATAAATGACCTTTCCCCTGTTCTTTTCCAGCAATCTGTTTAGGTTGGCAGGCTTTCCATGAATGTCCTTCAGCAATAGCTGGTTGGCATCGGCAGACAAGTTGTATTGGTCTCTTATCCTGTCGGGCAGCAGTGTGTCTTGGGTGATGTGGATATATTTGTCAAGATAGCTGTTTACGTCTTGTGCCGAAAAGTTCTCGCCGATTTCTTTGATGCAGCGTTCAAGCAGGGCTTGCTTGGATTTTGGCTGGAACGGTTTCGCAGATAGCTCATCGAAGGTTTGACGCCAGTCCTTGCTTCCTCCCTGGGATTTGCGTATCGTCGGGATATGCTGGTTGAAGAACCAAAGGTAGTAGTCCAGAAATTCACGGTAGGAGGGATAACGGATATATTTGTCAGCTATTTCGGGTTCCATCTGACGGTAGAAGGCGGTGTCTTCATTCAGCATTCGCCGGGATTCATAGTCTTTCAGCTTGAGCAGGCATTGATAACGGTCGTGTATCTCGCTTGAGATAAGTTGCTGTTCTTTAAAGGAATTGATGGTATCTGTATAGTTCTTCTTGTAACTGTCGAACATGGATTGTAATGAATCCAAAGGGCAGTAATCCATTAGTAATGAAGTCCAGTTATTTGCCCGTATTATATCAATCGATTTGGCAATCCGCACCCAGTCACCCCCAAGACAAGTCTTTGCTTCCAGTCCTGCATGGGTCTTCCCTTTGCGCAACTCATAGTTCATGTTATAGATTCTGCTATATCCGGGATGATGCTTGCTGCTTAAAATGGGGTAGCCAAGGCTATCCATGGAAATAATAACGGTATCTCCTTTCATTAATGGGTAGTAGTTGAACTCAAAATCTCCATAGTTCAGACCCAACTCCTTGAAGTGTTCAGTGGAATAGATGGTCAGGGTATCGGAATCTTTGTTGGGCATGTATTCCACAAGAGTTCCTATGCTGTCGGTATAGAGGACTTTAGGCATCGGCATGTGTCCCACTCCTCCCGGCGTCTTGTATGGTTTAGGATGATAATGGTCGAAACATACTATAATGTTCTTCTCGCATTTTTCATTGACGGCTTGCTGCTGGCAGGATGAAATGCTTATTGCCAGAAAAAGGATGATACATAAATACTTCATAAGTACAAGATTTTTATGTAATTCTGGAATAAATTTCTTATCGCCTTATAATAAAGGCTTTGGGAGGATTACCCGATTTTGAGGTAACGAGTTGGCAACCGTGCTTATTGCTGCGCTCTGCTGTGAGTTGCTATCAAGTCAGTCGTTCTATGCGCAAATATACGAATAAAAATCAATTGTACTATATAAAAATGGAAATTGAAAGTTAGTTAAGGAAGAAACGGCAAAGAATTAAACGTAAAATCAATGCTTTCTTTGGTTTATCATGAAAAACTATTCATATTATATATCTATAAACATTTATAATTAGATATATGATATACGGATACATTAGAGTAAGCAGTGACAAGCAGACGGTAGAAAACCAACGTTTTGAAATCAATAATTTCTGCGACAATCAAAAAATGAAAATTGATGGTTGGATTGAGGAAACCATTAGTGGAACAAAAGCCTACAACAAACGAGAACTTGGAAAGTTGCTCAACAAGGTACAGAAAGATGATTTGATTATCTGTGCTGAATTGTCCAGATTGGGGCGTAATCTCTTTATGATAATGGAAATTCTGAATATTTGCATGGGCAAGGAATGTAGAGTTTGGACTATCAAGGACAATTATCGGTTGGGGGAGGACATTCAAAGTAAGGTGTTGGCTTTTGCTTTTGGACTGTCAGCAGAGATTGAGCGTAACCTTATTAGCCAACGAACTAAAGAAGCCTTGGCACGGAAAAAAACAGAGGGGGTGGTATTGGGACGTCCTAAAGGGAAAAAGAGTGCTCCAGAGAAGTACAAACTCCACGATAAGAAAATTCTCATACAAGAACTATTGAAAGCAAAAGTTTCACAACGCAAAATCGCTAAAATTTGTAAAGTGGATAGAAATACGCTCGCTCGATTTATCAAGACTTTTATGGTAGAAGCATAAGGAGCGATTTTGTGCAACAAGAGGGTGTGGTGTGCGACTTCGTTTCCTCTGATTCGTGGGTGATACTCTCGCCTATTGAGCAGAGTATCAAACGAAAGATTGAGGCTGTGGGAACTCCATTGAAGGATTGGGATATAAACATTTATCGTGGAGTGCTTACTGGGTATAACGATGCGTTTATCATATCTACCGAAAAGCGAAATGAGATATTAGTGAACTGTCAGACAGAAGACGAGCGTATCAGAACGGCTGAACTTATACGACTGTTTTTCCACTACCATATTTGCGAATAATACCTTCTTCCAGAAATAGGTTCAAATCGGCCACCGCCTGATGTTTCGCCTTTCCGGTCAGCTGTTCATAATCAGTACGCGTAATGCAGCCATACTTATTCAAATGCTGCAACAGTTTTTTTCTCCGCTCCTCCAATGTCAATTTGGAATGAGAGATATAGGGAGATGCTTTCCGTTCCAGCTCCATCGTCTGAAAGCGGTTGCGGAATCTACTGCTGATACGTAAGTTCACATTCTGAAAATGCACGGACGGAGAGCGAATATCCTTTTTATTCGCCACGGCCTTGTCGCACTTCAATGATAACGAAAAGAATCCCAATTCGCCCACTTCAACTATCCATCCGTCTGCCAGCCAGCTGTGCAACTCATCCGTTATAGCCTGCAACGTGCCATCGAGAATGGCAGGGCTGAAACCGGTAGCCTTGTGAACCAGTTCGCGGAATTTATCGGCAGGAATGGTTCCTTTGGGAAGAATACGGGCGTGAAGCAGCTTTTCTTCACCGTCCTCCGGAGAAGGATTGGGGGTCTGGTATAAATCGTAATAAGCACTCATATAATTTAGAATATCAGTTGGGCAATATTATTCATTCAATGCTGCAAGAACAAGTCCTGATGCACCGAGTTTAATTCGTTAGACAGTTGTTGCTGTTTCGTTAAACGTCCATCTTACGAAAGAACAACAATTGTCTAACGGAAAGAAGACATCTGTCTAACGAATTAAAAACAACGCCCAAAGGTATTAATAAAAAGGGAAGTAGGGATTAAAAAAGGGGAAAAATCGCTCTAATAATAGGTTCATTGGCGTAATAAAAGCTTTTATTCAGTTGGTTTTTAAACAGACTCTTAAATGAGCAAAGTTGAGAATAAAAAGTTGCCGTTCCAAACAAAGAAAGAATATTTGCCCACTTAATCCCATTTTGCAGCCACATAACCATTAAATAGAGCAAATAGCCCATTGCCATCTAAAACCGTTTTGTAGAGCTACACATATTTTGTATATTTACAGAACGTTATACTTCTATACATACAATAATACAATTTAAAAAATGAAAAAGACTTTATCCCTTTTAGTATTCTTATTAAGTTCCATAGTAATATTGGCACAGTCTGTAGAATATCAGACATTCATTTACACAAGCGATGATTTGGCTGATGAAATTCAGAATCTTTGTGAAGAAAGGAACTCCACCCGCAGCTATATGGGAGACTTATTCAATGCCAGTAAAGAATCTGTCAAAGGCATTGCATCCGGCTACGTAACATCCTTTATCGATTTGGGAGTGAATGCTATAGGCACACTGTTGACACGTAATTCGCGACTAAAAGATGAGTAGGAAGAGACAGTCAGGAGCGAAAACATTTACACCACAAAAATCAGCACTGTTTCAGAAATGAACGACTTTTATAAAGAAACCTCGTTCGATGGCGCATTAGACCCCAAAGGCATGAGATTCGACGGTATAGGCTGCCTGCGAAAAGATGGAAATGATACTGTTTTCTACATTTCCTGCCACATAGACCGGAATAAAATCAACCGTATCATAAACCATTCCAAATTCGAGTTGGCCCTCGACACACTGATAATCTGTCCCACCCGTTCCAATTTGCCCAACTCTATTCTGGATATTCCATTTTCATTTGAAGAACGAAAAAACTTCTGCCTTTCCATAACAATGAAGCTTACTTCATCCTGGATGAACGAAATAGTACAATTACAAAAAGACCAAGAACTTGGAGAATTTTCATTGGAAATACCTGTAGATTCGAGCCAGCTCGACAAAAATGGATTCTTTCGTTACGTACGGAAAGGGAAAGAGACTCCCAAATATAAAATCAATACTAGTATTTACAACCGATTACTACTCAATAATTTATAAGTAATAACCCGTTGGCGGAATTAAAGAGAGCGTAATCTGAACTCTGTCTCTAAACAATT
>ENA-UOJD01001042-UOJD01001042.1-human-gut-metagenome-genome-assembly--contig:-P48-NODE-1042-length-31900-cov-6.233820_pt1 | contig 31900 bp, 38 predicted proteins | sample MGYA00242342_ERZ723889 | MGnify/ENA metagenome assembly ERZ723889
CAAATGTTGTAAAACCGACGGCGACATGGTGCCCAAGCGGCAGTTACAGCCACAAGCATGGCGAACAGCACAAGGGTATGTTTACCACGGATAGAGCAAAAAACAGGGCAAAAACATTTCCTGGAGTTGCCAAAGCAATGGCGGAGCAATGGGGCGGAGATGTGAGAGGAGGAATGACATGGTGAACGACGCTTTGTTTTCCAGCGACAAAAATTTCTGGGAAACGCCGCAAAAGCTGTTTGACGAGTTGGATGCGGAGTTCCACTTCACGCTGGATGCTGCCGCCAGTGATGGCAACCACAAGTGTGCGCGGTATTTCACGCAAAGCGATGATGGTTTGCGGCAAAATTGGGAGGGCGAAACGGTGTTTTGCAATCCGCCCTACGGGAGCAAGGAAACCGGACTGTGGACGGAAAAATGTTACCGCGAAGGACAGAAACCGGGGACAACGGTGGTTCTTCTGATCCCCGCCCGGACAGACCGTGCCAGTTTTCACGACTATATTCTGGGAAAGGCAGAGATCCGCTTCCTGCGTGGTAGGCTGAAATTTGAACTGGACGGAAAGCCGATGGGGACGGCACCGTTTCCCAGCATGATTGCCATTTGGCGAGGAGGAATGACATGACACGAGACGAGATCGTGACCGCGCTGCGGTGCTGTGCAAACCACACGGCTTGCAATTCGTGCGAGCTCAGGAATACAGGAGAGTGCCTGAGGATTATGCCTGCCGCCGCTGACCTGATCGAGAACCAGCAGCGGCACATCGAGGCACTGATGAAAGCCAACGACAGCCTGAAGGACGCCATTGCACGGCGGGATAAGCAGATAGAGGACATGAAGCAGGGCATGGCACAGCTGGCAAAGGCTGTGGCGGTGAAGGAGGATAACAATGGAACGACCTACGAGGACACTGGGCTGACACCGGGAGACATCAAGGAATTGCTTGACATGGCTGTGTCGAAAACAGACAAGGTTTTGCGGCTTAAAGAAGAATTGCACACCATGAAAAACGAGCTATGCCAATACTGCGGGAAGTACAAACAAGCACACGAGGGCGCCTGTGACGGGTGCAAATGGAGGGAAATGTGATGGCAGTGGTGGATATTTTTATCACGGACAAGAGGTACAACGTCATCTACGCTGATCCACCGTGGGCTTATAGGCAAAAGCAAATGAATTTCCAACATTACGATGAAGGGAAAAAATATGAGAACGGCGTAAATGAACATTACCCCACCATGACGTTGGATGAACTGAAGGCGTTGCCAGTGAACAAAATCGGTGCAGACGATTGCTTGCTGTATATGTGGGCGACCAGCCCCAATTTGGATATTGCCATAGAATTGGGCAAATCATGGGGATTTGAGTATAAAACGGTAGCCTTTGTGTGGGATAAGCAGAGAACCAACTACGGCTTTTATACCTTGAGCCAATGCGAATTATGTTTGGCGTTCAAAAAAGGCAGAATCCCAAAGCGGGCAGTAACAAATGTGCGGCAGTTTTTAAGCGAGAAATTGGGGAAACACTCAGAGAAACCAGCAAAGATCAGAGAAAGAATCGACACCATGTATGGGCATTTGCCCCGCATCGAGTTGTTTGCCCGCCAACAGGCGGACGGCTGGGACTGCTGGGGGAACGAAGTGGAGGAGAAGTAAATGGACGCTGTGAAGTTTATCGAGGAGCACAGGAGAATGTATAAGGTTACTGGGAAGCACTTGCCTACTTTGGCCGGGGGGATTCCTGCCGAGGATGTTGTAAAAGAAGTAGAGGAATGGGCTGCTGCACACCCGCGAAAGACGCGAAAGAGCGTTTTTCTGGAGCGGTATCCTAATGCCCAAGTTGTCGCTGACACTGACATACCTTGTGTATACCCGTGCGATATAGAACAGGGTATGAAGGACGTTAACTACTGTGAGAGCCTATCTTGTTATGACTGCCGCCGCGAGTTCTGGATGCAGGAGGTAGAGTGATGGAACGACTGACATACCGCCTCACCCGCGAGTAGGCGGAGAAAGCATTGGAGGCGACGAAGGATGCTTGACCTGAAACATTGCCCTTTCTGCGGGGGGCTGGCAGCCATAAGCGTAGACCCTGAAGCTGTCGTAGATACGGAAGGAAGGCGCTGGGCGTACACCGTGGTATGCAATATGTGTTGCGCAACATCTGGGCTTACATATCTACCTGAAAAAGCGAAAGAAGCGTGGAACAGGAGGGCTGACAATGGCTGAATACATTGAGAGGGAGGCGCTGTGCGAGATTTTAGATGGGTGGCGCGATGCTCATGCTGATGTTGATGACGTACACGGTTGCGGCTTGCTGGAAGATGTGATATGCGAGGTAGACGCACAGACGGCTGCCGATGTTGCCCCTGTGGTGCATGGGCGGTGGATTTCGTGGGAAGAAGCAGGAAACTTTGTTCCCTCACCAGACAGGCACGAGTGCTCTGTTTGCCACGATGCGGCGCAAGTGCTTGTAAATGGGTTTGAATTGTTGTCGGATTACTGCCCCAACTGCGGGGCAAAGATGGACGGAGGTGCGAAGTAGTGTTCTGCTGGATATTCACCCGCGCTGCACAAATGGAGGGCCACGAATTTACAGACGATGTAGCATACTGCTTCTGCTGGACAAAGAAACAGGCTATTAAGAGGTTCGGCCAACTATACGACGATGTAAAGCCATTCGAGGTTGACAAGGTGGTGTTTGACCCATTCAGGCGGCTGCCGGTCGTGGTAACGGATTATTGAGGAGGTACGGAGTGATGGCGGAGATCATACTGAAATGCGAAAAGGAATATGAAATATGCTGTCCGGTGTGCGGTACGCCGGAAAGCAAAAGCCCGGTACGGTACCCGGACGCCCAGGCACCGGGGGAAAGCTGGATACAATGCGTCAAGTGCGGTACGTCATATAAGCCGCCGAAGTGGCAAGCGGCGGGAGGCGGAAGCTATAATATACCGACATGGCCCCCTGGTGATGGCGGACCGGGGTATAGAGGGAACGAACTGGAGATAGACGTATTCTATGGAGGCGGAGGCGGCGATGCAGATCGGTGACACCATCCGGGCGCAATTTATGACGCTGCCGAGCGAGTACCCCGGCTCCGGTGCCAACGATGAAAAGCGGTTCCCTGTTCGTAAGGGTACGGTGGTGTATGTGCATCCGGCAGGGCGGTACATCGTGGCGGAGTGCGGCGGGGTGCGGGAGACGTTCTTCCCAGAGGATATTGTGCCTGGCCCTCCCCCAATGGCGTGCGAATTAAAAGACGCGCTTTTTACACTGACGGAGGTGGACAAGAAGATCATGACCGCATTGGGGAGGAGGTGCTGACATGAGCGAATTCCCGGAACGGCTGAGAAAGCTGCGGGAGAAAAAGAGACTGAAGCGGTATGTGCTGTCGGAGCGCTGCGGGCTGAACTCTGACGCCATACGCCGGTATGAGCTGGGCACGGCAAAGCCGACGATGGACGCGCTGAAGAGCATAGCGGATGAATTCGGCGTGTCGGTGGACTATCTGATGGGCAGGACGGACTATCCCTGCGTGGTAGATATTGCCGAAAAATAATTTTTGAAAATTCCACTTAAAAGTGGAAAAATTGAAAAAACGCACTTTATCATGGGAGATGCAGGGGCAGACTCTGCATCTCCATTCTTTTTCTTTTCCCCCTTCTTTTCCTGATGGGCGGGGCTTCGGCTCCGCCCGGAGGGAGCAATATGCGGGCACATGTACCAAGGTGGCGACGCGGTCTCCAAAACCGTGTGTGGTGGGTTCAATTCCCAACTGTCCGTGCCATAGGCGTGACCTCTTGCCTCGCAGCCGCACGGAGCGTAAGCCTGCGGAAGTGGTCTTTCCTGTGCGCTGTACGAAAGCGGCAGGACGAATAATAATTATTTGGCTGGCTCCGGCTATGAATGAAGAAACGGATGCGACCGACGTACCGGCGCAGGGCTGAAAAGTCCGTGGTTGGTCTGGGTACCACCGTGCTTGAGAGAAATCCGAGGCGTGGATGTGGTGTGGTGGTGGTTGTCTTAGGACAAAGCCGCTGTGTAGGATAGTATGTCTGCATGGCGGTACCCGGCCAATTGTGTAAAAACAACTTCAGGCGAGGCGAAAGCCGGGTACAGACGTGCCAATGACAAAGGCCAGTGGTGGGAGGCCGGTGCGTCAGACAAAACGAGGTGATAACATGGCTGCGAGACTGACAGACCGGCAGAAAAAGAAAATACTGGCGGATTATCTGGAAAGCGGCAGCTATCGCGCCACGGCAAGGAAAAACAACGTAAACCCTACAACGGTAAAGCGCGTTGTTGAAGCAAGCGACGACTTTGAACAAAAAGCCGCGGAGAAAAAAGCACAGAACACGGCAGACATTCTGGCGTATATGGAGAGCCAGCGGGATGTGGTGTGCCAGATCATCGGAAATGGGTTGGCGGTGCTGAACGATCCGGCGAAGCTGGCGGAGGCCACGCCCAGCCAGATCACCACGGCTATAGGTACGCTGATCGACAAGTGGACGATGATGAACAAGGCATCGGACAATGGCGAGAGCGGCGTTGTGCTGATGCCGGAGGTCAGGGATGAGTAGCGTGGTATGGCGGCCGCAGGAACGGCAGGCCATATTTATGGCGCGGCCGGAGTATGAGGCGCTGTACGGCGGTGCGGCCGGCGGCGGCAAGAGCGACGCGCTGGTCATCGAGGCGCTGCGGCAGGTGCATATCCCCTGGTATAAGGCGCTGATCTTGCGAAAGACGTTCCCGCAGCTGCGGGAGCTGATTGACAAGACGCTGAACTATTACCCACGGGTATACCCAAAGGCCAGGTACAACGGCAGCAGCCACACATGGCGGTTTCCAAGCGGGGCGCAGATCGTGTTCGGCAGCATGAACCGGCCGCAGGACAAGATACAGTACCAGGGGCAGGCATATGACTTTATCGCTTTTGACGAGCTGACGCACTTTACGCAGGAGGAATATGAGTATCTGAAATCCCGCAACCGGCCCAACGGACCGGGGACGCGGGTGTATATGCGCTCCACGGCCAACCCCGGAGGCGTAGGCCACGGGTGGGTGAAGGAGCGCTTCATCACGGCGGCGGCGCCGATGCAGACCATCACGGAGGAGGCTGTGTGGTACACGCCGGACGGCAGGAAGCACATAGGGCAGCAGAAGCGGATCTTCGTGCCGTCCTCGGTATTTGACAACAAGATACTGATGGAGAACGACCCCATGTACGTCCAAAGGCTGGCCAGCATGCCGGAGGCGGAGCGGAACGCCCTGCTGTACGGCAATTGGGACAGCTTCGAGGGGCAGGTGTTCACGGAGTGGCGCAACGACAGCGAACACTATATGGACCGGAAGAACACCCACGTGATCGCGCCATTCCGGGTGCCGGAGGACTGGGTGATCTGGTGCGGACTGGACTGGGGCTATTCCCGGCCCTTTTCCGTGGGGTGGTACGCCGTGGACCGCAACAGGCGGATGTACCATATACGGGAGCTATACGGCTGCGCGGGAACGCCAAACCGGGGCGTGATGTGGGAGCCCACAAAGGTGGCGCAGGAGATACGGAGGATCGAGGACGAGGACCCCAACCTGAAGGGGAAGCAGATACACCGGGTGGGGGACCCGGCCATCTGGCAGAGCGACGGCACGGAGAGCGTGGGCGCGCTGATGGAGCGGCAGCGGGTGTACTTCGAGAAGGGTGACCACGCCAGGATCAACGGCAAGATGCAGGTGCACCACCGGCTGGCCTTTGACGAGGACGGCGTGCCCATGCTGTATGTGTTCAGCACCTGCAAGCATTTTATACGGACGGTGCCGAACCTGGTCTATGACCAGACGGACGTGGAGGACATCGACACCGACGGCGAGGACCACATTTACGACCAGCTGCGGTATGTGTGCATGCGCAACCCCATAGGGCCGCGGGAGGAATACAGGACGGTGGAGCGGCCGTATTCCCCGCTGGAGACAGAGGACGAGTACAAGCCCAGCCGGTACGCATTTTATCAAGTGTATTAAGGAGGAGCGCATGGAGAGATACGGTATCCCCGGCATCGTACCGGAGGAGCAGGACATGGCGCCGGAGATGGCGGCCATGCTGCTGCAGCGGACAGAGCAGACGCCCACCATCACGGACCGGGACGTGGAGCGGGGCATCGACCTGCTGACGAAGTACAAGGACGGCAAGAGCAACCTGGAAAACCGCATCGTCAACGACGAGCTGTGGTGGGAGCTGCGGCACTGGGAGGGCATCGGTCAGAGCAAGGCAAAGCGGGTGGACAAGAGCGGCAAGGAGGTCACGTCTACGCCGCCGGAGCCAAAGCCGTCCTCCGCGTGGCTGTTCAACACCATTCAGAACAAGCACGCCGACGCGATGGACAACTACCCGGAGCCGGTGGTATTGCCCCGGGAGCGCAGCGACGAGCAGAGCGCCAAGACGCTGAGCCAGATATTGCCGGTGGTGCAGGAGTACAACCACTTCGAGCAGGTGTACTCCGACAACTGGTGGGAGAAGCTGAAGCACGGCACGGCGGTGTACGGCATCTTCTGGGATCCGCAGAAGGACAACGGACTGGGCGACATCGAGATACGGGACATCGACCTGCTGAAGCTGTTTTGGGAGCCGGGCATCACGGACATCCAGAAGAGCCGGAACCTGTTTATCGTAGACCTGGTGGACAACGACCTGCTGGACAGCGAGTACCCGCAGCTGAAGGGCAAGCAGAAGGGCAAGGTCGTGGACGTGAAGGAGTACATCTACGACGACAACGTGGACACCAGCGACAAGAGCGTGGTGGTGGACTGGTATTACAAGGTCAAGACGCCGGATGGCAGGACGGCGCTGCACTACATCAAATTTGTAGGCTCCACGCTGCTGTACGCCAGCGAGAACGACCCGGAGTACCGGGAGCGGGGCTTTTATGACCACGGTATGTACCCGGTGGTGCTGGACGTGATGTACCCGGAGAAGGGTACGCCCATCGGCTTCGGCTATGTTGCCATCTGCAAGGACCCGCAGCTGTACATCGACAAGCTGAGCGCCAACATCCTGGAAAACGCCATGATGGCCACGAAAAAGCGTTTCTTTGTCAGCGACACCACGGCCATCAACGAGCAGGAGTTTTTGGACTGGAACCGGCCGCTGGTGCATGTGAACGGGCCGCTGGACGACGGACGCATACAGGAGATCGTGACGCAGCCGCTTTCCGACATCTACGTGACTGTGGCGCAGATGAAGATCGAGGAGATGAAGGACACGGCGGCCAACCGTGATGTGAACTCCGGCGGTACCACCAACGTGACCGCGGCGGCGGCCATCGCAGCACTTCAGGAGGCGGGCAACAAGGCCAGCCGTGACATGATCGCCGCCAGCTATCGGGCGTATACGCAGATCAACACCCTGTGCGTGGAGCTGATGCGGCAGTTTTACGACCTGAGCCGCAGTTTCCGCATTACAGGTGAGGGCAGCGAGTACCAGTTTATCGACTTCGACAACACCGGCTTGCAGGACCAGGTGACCGGACTGGATACGATGGGCAATCCCATGTTCCGCCGGCCGGTGTTCGATTTGAAGATCAAGGCGCAGAAGAAAAACCCTTTTAGCCGCATGGAGCAGAACGAGCGGGCCAAGGAGCTGTACGCAATGGGCTTTTTCGCACCGGAGAACGCGCAGGCCAGTCTGATCGCGCTGGACATGATGGACTTTGAGGGCATACAGACGGTGAAGGAGAAGGTCATGCAGGGGCAAACGCTGCTGAACATGGTGATGCAAATGAGCCAGCAGCTCTCGGCGATCACCGGCGTTCTCATGCCCCAGGAGGAGACGCAGGCAGGCGGCGGCACCAATGCCGCAGAGAGCGGCGGAGGCGGCGGGAATGGCCTTGCAAGCGGCATCATGGAGGCGCAGACGCCCATGACCGGGTACGGGCAGGCGCTTGCCAAGCGGAGCACACCCAGCGTATGACAGAGGTAACGCTCCACAGCGGGGACAGCTGCTCCGTCAGGTGCAGGGGACACGCCACGGGCGCGCCGGACGTGTGCGCGGCCATAAGCTGCCTCATGTACACGGCGGCGGGGTGGCTGCACAACACGCAGGAGGCGGAGCTGGTGTATGAAAAGCTGGACAGCGGGGACGCATACCTGCGTTGGCACGGCGGGGAATGGCTGTACGACCTGCTGAAGATCGGCTTTTTGCAGTTGGAAAAGGCTGCGCCGAAAAAAATTTCTGTAAAATTTTGAAAATTCCACTTTTAAGTGGAAAATTCAGAAAAAGCAATGGTACCGTGGGAGGTGCAGAGACGAACTCTGTACCTCCCTTTTGTTCCGGGCGGCGGGGCGGCGGTTATGAGACACCGCTTCGCCGCAGGAACGGGGACGCCACACGGGAGCGACATGCCCGCGCATTTTTAGGAGGACAAGATATGTACCTTTTTGACATGAGCCTTTGCCTGTTCGACGGCGAGGGCGGCGGGGCGGCAGCTCCCGCAGCACAGGGCGAAACACAAGCGAGCACTGGTACCACCCGCCAGGGCAAAACGGGCGCACTGAGCGACGTGAAGTACGGCAAGCAGCCGGAAAGCGAAGCGCAGACGGAGGAGCAGCCTGACGCCGGGGCTGAGGAGAAGGTAAAGGACGTGGAGACAACGTCCGACGCGCTGGATGCCAAGAAAAAGGCTTTCAGGGAGTTGATCAACGGGGAGTACAAGGACCTGTACACCCAGGAAACGCAGCGGATGATCGACCGGCGCTTTAAGGAGGCGCGGGAGAATGAGAAGCGGATGAAGTCCTACCAGCCGGTGCTGGATACGCTGATGGAGCGCTACGGCATTGACGACGGGGACGCCGCGCGGCTGCTGGAGGCCGTGGACAACGACCACGCCTACTGGAGCGAGGCCGCCGAGGAGGCGGGCATGAGCGAGGAGCAGTACAAGGAGTTCCGCCGGCTGAAGCGGGAGAACGCCGAGCTGCTGCGGAGCCAGCAGGAGCAGCAGCAGAACGAGTTTTTCCGGGCGCAGGGCGAGAAGTGGTACAAGGAGGCGGAGGCCATGAAGGGCAACCCTCTGTACCAGGGCTTCGACCTGATGCAGGAGCTGCAGAACCCGGAGTTTCTGAGCCTGCTGAAGGCCGGGACACCGGTGGAGCACGCCTACCGCGTGCTGCATTTTGACGAGCTGATGGGCAGCGCGGTACAGGCCGCGGCCGCCAGCACGGAGAAGAAGGTGGCAGACTCCGTTCGCGCAAAGGGCAATCGTCCCAACGAAAACGGCACCAACTCCAACAGCGCGTTCGTAACAAAGACGGATCCTTCAAAGCTGACAAGGGCAGACTTTGAAGAGATCGAGCGGAGAGTGGCAAGAGGCGAACGCATTTCGTTCTGATCTCTCACGGCTCCGCTGCGATATGCTGAAAGGAGCTATGAAACTATGATGAATACCATTTGTGACCTGTACCTGATGCCGGTGGTGCTGAACCTGTTTGACGGCAACACCAACACTACCCTGGACGCCGGTTTGTCCGACGAGATGAAGACGTATTACTCTATGCGTCTTATCAATCTGGCCGAGCCGGAGCTGATCCATGACCAGTTTGGCCAGAAGCATCCCATCCCCAAGAACAGCGGCAAGACCATCGAGTTCCGCAAGTACGACAGCCTGCCCAAGGCGCTGGTGCCCCTGACCGAAGGTGTGACGCCTGCCGGCCAGAAGCTGAGCATGGGCGTCATCCGTGCGACCATCAAGCAGTACGGCGGTTACATCGAGCTGTCCGACATCCTGGAGCTGACCGCTATTGACAACAACCTGGTGCAGGCCACTCGTCTGCTGGCCTCTCAGGCCGGCCGTACCTCCGACACCATCACCCGCGAGGTGCTGGCAGGCGGCACCAACGTGGTGTATGCCGGCGGCGCCAAGGACAGAAGCGAGCTGGTGGGCGGCGACGCCACTGAGGCCAACAACAAGTACCTGAGCGTGGACGACATCCGCAAGGCCGTCCGTGCGCTGAAGGTCATGAACGCCCAGAAGATCAACGGCTATTTCGCGGGTATCATTCACCCCGACACCGCCTATGACCTGATGAGCGACAAGAAGTGGGTGGACGTGAAGACCTACTCCGACCCCGACGGTATCTACGAGGGCGAGATCGGCAAGATCGAGGGCGTCCGTTTCGTGGAGACCACCGAGGCAAAGATCTTCCACGCGCCTGATCTGGTGATCGCCGACGGCAGCAACGCCGCTGTGCGTGACCTGACCGTCAAGAGCGCGTCCGGCAAGGTCATCACCGTCGCCGAGGCCCTGAGCACCAACCAGGCTGCCGCGCTGACCGGCCGCGAGATCCTGGTTGGCAGCGAGCTGATGGAGGTGGCGTCCGCGGCCGCAGGTGCTGCCGGTGCTGCGACCATCACCGTGAAGGACAGCCCCGCAACCACGCCTGCCGCGTCTGCCGTGATCTATCCAGGTGAGGGCGGCGCAAAGGGCCGCGACGTGTATTCCACCCTGATCGTGGGCGCCGACGCCTACGGCGTGACCGAGCTGGAGGGCGGCGGTCTGCAGCACATCGTGAAGCAGCTGGGCTCTTCCGGCACCGCTGACCCGCTGAACCAGCGTGCCACCGCTGGCTGGAAGCTGACCAAGGTGGCCGAGCGACTGGTGGAGCAGTACATGGTGCGTATCGAGTCCGCCTCTACCTTTGAGAGCGGCCTGATGAACTGACACACAAGCGGAGGGGGCATTGTCCCCCTCCGCCCCGGACATGAGGAGTGATAAACATGGCAGAAAAGAAGCAGAGAACGCCTGAGGAAATGGAACAGGCATTGGCCGCGGCCAACGAGGCGCTGGAGCAGGCCAAGAAAGAGGCTGAGGACGCCAAGGAGGCCGCAAAGGCCGCCGAGGAGGTCATGCGTGGCATGTCTGTCAGAGAGGCGGACGACGGCATGGTATCGTTCTACGCTTTCAAGGACGACGACAAATACAAGGACGACATCGTGGTGGGGCTGAACGGCAAGGTGTACCGCATCCAGCGGGGCAAGCACGTCCGTATCCCGCGGCCGGTATACAACATCATCCGCCGGTCGATGGCACAGGATGCGGCCACAGCGGAGATGCTGGAGGAAAAGGCCCGGGAGTATGAGGCGGTCAAGCAGCAGCTGAATTGACAACTGCATACCACCGCGAGACCCAAAAACGGCTGTGACACGGCGCAGCAAGCGCAGGAGAACGCATTTCTCCCGGCTTGCTGTGCCGTTTTTTCAGCGGAAAGGACAGGGAACATGACGAGAACGATACCCATGAAAATCCAGAACGAATATATCACTGGCGACAAGTGCATGATCGGCGCTGCCGGGAGCCACAACGATGTTATTCTCCGCATGGAGTTTTCCGGCATGTGGGACGGCCTGACAAAAATGGTGCAGTTCCGCGATGCGCTGGGTGAGGCCACGATAGAGGTGCTTCTGACCGCTGACATGCTGGAGGCGGACGATACCAGCGTGTATCTTGTGCCGGTGCCAAACGGGGCCAAAAAGTACGCCGGTGAAATGACGCTGTGCGTCAAGGGCGCTGCGGTGGCCGGGGAAAAAGAGACACGGGCCACCACGGCGGTGTACGGGCGGTTTACCGTGGCGGAGAGCAAGTGGGACACCAGTGCGGAGACGGAGCAGGACGTGCCGCCCACGCAGGCGGAGCTGCTGCAGAGCCAGATCGACGCGGTTCTTGGCACGATAAACGGCGCGGCGGCATCGGCCAATGCGGCGGCGGCATCGGCGCAGAGCGCGGCGGAGAGCGCGGAGACCGCCACGGCGGCAGCCGAAAGCATAGGTAATGCCGTGGCGGCGGCGGCAAAAAGCGCGGCGGCGGCAGCGGACAGCGAAAAAAGCGCGGCGTACTGGGCCGGACAGGCACAGCAGGCCGCAGGCGGCGGCGTGGTGAGCTTCAACGGACGCGCAGGAAGCGTCGTACCGCAGGCGGGAGATTATAACAAGGGAATGGTCGGGCTGGGCAACGTGGACAACACCAGCGACCTTGCAAAGCCCATTTCCACGGCCACACAGACGGCATTGAACGCCAAACAGGGCAGCATCATCAAGGGCTCTGTGACGCTGACGGTGGCGGGCTGGGCGGCGGACGGCGACGACTGGAAGCAGCCGGTGACCATTGCCGGCGGCGCAGCGGGCAAGCAAGTGGATCTGGAGGCGGACAAGACGGCCATCAAGCAGATGTTGGACGACAGCACCAACGCCATCTACATCAAGAACGAGAACGGGACGTTCACCGCCGTGGCTGTGGGCGAGAAACCCACCGCTGACCTGAGCGTTCAGGTGACGGTGTACGACGTGAAGGAGGTAGTTTAACGATGGTTATTATCGGTAAATCGCAAATAGCGGGGGGGGTACTGCTAAACGGTTAGAGTTTGAGTACACCGGAACGTACAACGAACGGTTGGACGATGGCGTGGTTGAGTTGCTGACAAGTGGTGTGCTGAAGTTCAAGAAGGAAACAGCCATTGATGCCTTTTTAGTTGGAGGGGGTTCTTCTGGACGGTCAGGGCGTAGGGCCACTTCTGGTGCCATTGATGGTGGAATTGGCGGAAGTGGGGGAACTACCAAAACTCTATTGAACATCATACCAAGAGTAAACACAGAGTATCCTATCGTTATCGGTGCTGGTGGCGCTGCAACTTACACATCCGACAATAGCAGTCTCAGCGCAAATCCCGGAGGAGATACTGTCGCTTTCGGCTCTACTGCTGCTGGCGGAACGGTGACTTCGGGAGGTTCAGGAGGAGGTGCTGGCGCGAGGGTAGCAAAAGCGGCAAACGGCGGTTCGGACGGTGCTGATGGGGGTAGTTCCTCCTCAGGTTCCATCTCAGATAAAGGCGGTACTGGTCAGGGCACCACAACGCGAGAATTTGGCGAAGCCACTGGCAAACTGTATTCTGGCGCTGGCGGAGGCGGGGATGGTTATTCGGGTAGTTATTACGGGAGTGTTGGTTTAGGGGGAGAGGGGGGAGGAGGAAACGGTGCACCCAGGTCTGGTTCAGGCTCTAATGGAACTGATAACCTCGGCGGGGGTGGTGGAGGCGCTGGAGGTTCAGAAATTTATTCAGGACGCTTTTCTTATTCAGGGGCTGGCGGCTCTGGCATCGTGTGCATAAGGCTACACAAAGAATAAACACGGCCTCCGTTTCGGAGGTCGGGAACGGAGGTTTATATGAGCAATATTGTCGGTAGGGCAGTTGGCGTAGGAGGGCCTTCAAGTAACAAACTGGAATTTTCATATACTGGAAATTACAACTATAGGGATGATGGCGTGCTTGAATTATTGTCAAGCGGCATTTTAACGATGAAAAAAGCTGTTGAAGTAGATGCTTTTCTTGTTGGGGGCGGGGCTGCCGGAACCCCGGGCACTTTCTCTAATGGAGGAAAAGGAGGCGGTGGTGGTGGTTATACAAAAACATTGCAAGGAAGGTTGCTTGAAAAAGGCATAGGGTATCAGGTAGTTATAGGGGACGGCGGTAAGGGTGGGCTAAGTAGTAATAGTGATACTGCTGCTTTAGGTGGGTCCACTACGTTCTTGGGTGAAACCGTTGAAGGGGGTAAGGTAAAACTATCTTCCATTGGCGATGCTGTTGGCGGCAATGGTGGTTCTGGCGGCGGTGGAGGAACATACAAAGCGTCAGGCAGGGGAGGAGGCTACGGCGGTTCCAATGGTAGCAACGGAGAAACTGTTGGCACAGATACTGGAACTGCTGGTGGAACTGGACAAGGAACAACAACCCGTGAGTTTGGCGAAAGTACAGGTAAACTCTACTCCGGTGGTGGCGGCGGCTCATATGCAAGCTATGTAGGGGGACCTGGAGGCGAAGGAGGTGGGGTCAAGGGCGCCCAGGACTATAGTGAAAAAGCTGGGGGTGGCGCCCCCAATACTGGGGGAGGAGGCGGAGGTGCTGCATTTTGGGAAAATCAAAGTGCTTCTTCTTATAAATATTCTGGCGCTGGTGGATCTGGGATAGTGTGCATTAGGCCCAGAAAACAATAATCTATGGAGGGCAAGGCGAGATATGAGATACGCATTGGTTGAAAACGGCACAGTGACCAACATCATCGAAATGGACAAGCGGAACGAGCAGTTTTTTCCCTCCGCCGTGTACACCGGTGACAGGCCGGTGGGCATGGGCGACACGTACACGGAGGGCAAGTTCTACCGCGACGGCAAAGAGGTGCTGACGGCACTGGAGGAAGCCAACAACGAGATAGACAGCCTGACGCAGCAGCTGGGCGAGGCTGTGGAAACCATCTATCAGGCGGATATGGAGGTTATCGGATGAGCATGATTATCGGTAAAGCGTTAATTGCGGGGGGGGTTACTGCTAAACGATTAGAGTTCACATATACTGGACAGTACAACGAACGCCTTGTGGATGGCGTTGTGGAATTTTTGACTACGGGTGTGCTGACCTTTAACAAGGAGGCAGCGATAGACGCTTTTCTTGTTGGAGGCGGTGCAGGCGGACAAGGCGGCACATTCGGTAGTTCGCAAAACGCTTCTTATGGCGGTGGCGGCGGTGCTGGTGGTTACACCAAAACACTGACAAACTTCGTGCCCCGTGCAGGCGTGGGATATTCCATTGTCATAGGCGCTGGCGGAAGTGGCGGCACATACAGCACTGCTGGAGGCCCTGGAGGGGATACATCTGCTTTCGGCTATACGGTAAACGGCGGACAAGTATCAGGCGCGAAAGTTACCGGAGGAACTGGTGGAAGTGGCGGCGGAGGCGGAGGCGGCGCTGGTGCCGGAGCCGCTGGTGGCGCTGGCGGTAGTGATGGTGGCAATGGTGAAACTACATACGGCACCGGCGGAACCGGTCAAGGCACAACCACACGCGAGTTTGACGAGGCAACCGGGAAACTGTATGCAGGCGGCGGCGGTGGCGGGAAATGCGGAAGTGGAACCGGTGCTGGTGCTGGCGGAGAAGGTGGTGGCGGCGATGGGAGTGTGGCCCCTCATGCAGCTGCTTATTCCGGGGAGGCCAATACCGGCGGCGGAGGCGGCGGCGGAGCTGGTTATTATGAAACAGCCGGTGGTAGGCTCATGCAAGGCGGAACTGGTGGCTCGGGCATCGTGTGCATCCGGTTGCATAAGAAGAGCACGTAAGCGCGGAAAGGACAATCATGCTGTTATTCAAGAGAGGAACGAGGATGGAGGAATACATAGCGCAGTACAACAAGGAGCACCCCAACACCGGCGGCATCATAATGGCACCCATACCGCGCCACCCGGTGATGGGCTGGGACTTGCTGTGGGAGCAGGGGTTCTCGGACTACCAGTGCGGGCTGCTGTGGCGCATATTCCTGCGGAAGATGGAGCAGAGAAAACGTGAGAGCGCAGGCGGCGGCCTGCGGACGGCAAACTGAAAGGAGAACGACTATGGACAACATTATGACAAAACTCATCAAAAAGCGGTTTTACAAGACGAAGGAGGAGGCGCAGCAGAAGTGCGACGTGTTTTTCGCCGTGGGGCGCATCACGGACGAGCAGTACACGGAGCTGTGTGCGCTGATCGAGAGCGTGTACGCAGAATAAGGGGCGGGGAGAATTACTCCCCCCGCTGGATGTAGGCTTCCTCGGCATCGATCTGTGCCTGCTTGAGTGCGGCAACAGCCTTTTCAAGCTGGGCAATGGCGTCGGTGACGGCGTTGAACAGGGTGAAATACTCGGGCATGGTAACACCTCCTTTCTGCAAGCAGGATAGCACAGGCGGCGTGTCAGAAACGGTCGAAGGGTGTCGAGGGTGCAAAAATAATTTGAGAGGAGAACGCGGCGAATGGAACCGTGGGTACAGCAGATTGTCGTACCGCTGGCGGTAGCGGTGCTGACAAGCAGCGGTTTGTGGGCACTGGTATCGAAGCGGGCGGACAAGAACAACGCAGAGCGGAAGATGCTGGTGGGTCTGGCGCATGACCGCATTATCCATCTGGGCATGGTGTACGTGACAAGGGGGTACATCACGCAGGACGAGTACGAAAACCTCAATGACTATCTGTACCAGCCGTATGAAAAGATGGGCGGCAACGGCAGCGCAAAACGGGTCATGGAGGAAGTAAGGAAGCTGCCCATCAAGCGAGAGGCGTAAAGCCGGAAAGGAAGTAACTATGGACATCAACACTATCGGAGTGGCGACTGTTGCCGCTATCATCGTGATCTGCTATCTGATCGGCATGATCGTGAAGGCCACGGCGCTGGACAACAAGTGGATCCCCATTATTTGCGGTGTGTGCGGCGGCATCATCGGTGCGCTGGCGCTGGCGTTCCACATGCCGGATTTCCCCGCCGAGGACTATTTTACGGCGGTCGCCGTGGGCATTATGTCCGGCCTGACCGCAACGGGTGTCAATCAGGTGTTTAAGCAGATGAAGTCTACCAACGACGAGGAGGCTATGTAAATGGCCGCGCCGAAGGTATACCTATCCCCGGCTATGCACAGGGCGAACCCCTGCGTGTATCCCCGCCCGGACGGGAAACAGTGTTATGAGGCACTGGAAAACAACGAGTACATCGACATTCTGGAGCCGATCCTGAACCGCTGCGGCATTGCCACCAAGCGCGGGTACCGGCGCACCCCCATGAACAGCGACAACGGTGACACCATCATGAAGCAGAACGTGGCAGAGAGCAACGCATGGGGCGCGGATGTGCATTACGTCAGCCACACCAACGCCAGCGCCAACGGAACGGCGCAGGGGTGCCATCCCATGTACTACACCTATTCCGCCAACGGCAAAAAGCTGGGCGAGATCATGGTAAAGTACCGGAAGGAGATCTACCCGCGCACGGTAAAGCTCGTCCCCCGCGCCGATCTGTACGAGCTGAAAAAGACCAACGCTGTGGCGTTCTACGAGGAGCACGCCTTCCATGACAATCTGGAGGACATCACCTGGTTCCACACGCACATGAAGGAGATCGCCGAGAGCGCGGCCAAGGGGCTGTGTGAGTGGTTCGGTATTCCGTATGTGGAGGAGACGAAGCCTGCGGAGCCGGAGACACCGGAACAGCCGACCGTGACCGAAACGTACACCGTGAAGGTGACGCGGAGCGCGGACGGGAAAAGCGGCACGTGGGAGATCGTGAAGTGAGGTGAAGACATGACGGTTACAGATACCCTTTCGCAGGCGGACGAGCTGCGGCTGAACACCATAAGCGACGAGCAGAAGGCGGCGTGGGTGATGGGGCTGGACCAGCAGATCGGGGAGAGGATCGATATGGCCTCCTACGTACACAGTTGGCCGGCGGGCGACGGGGAGCTGCTGCTCCCCGCGCCCTACGACCGGGTGTATGTGCTGTATCTGTGCAGCCAGATCGACTACTACAACAACGAAACGGCGCTGTATGGCAACGACAAGGCGGTGTATGACGAGGCGATGAGTGAGGCAATGGCGTGGTGGCGCCGGCAGCACTGCCCGGACAACATCGGGAATGTGCAGGTGATGGGATGAGACTGGCAAGCCTGCCCTATTCCCTGAACCCCAACAAGGTGGAGATGGTGCAGATGCGAGGCATCAACTGGTCGGACGCCATACAGAACGGCGATTTGCGGGACAGCCTGAATTTGTCGGCCAGACGGTGGCCGTACATCACCACGCGGAAAGGCCGGGTGAAGCAGACCGGGTACCAGAACGTGACGGCGCTGACATCGTGGGGCAAGCTGGTGGCGGTGGAGGGGACCTCCCTGCTGTACGACGGGCAGACGGTGGGCACGGTGACGGCGGGTAAGAAGCAGTTTGCCGTGGTGAATACCAAGATGGTGATATGGCCGGACAAGGTGTATCTGGACATCACGGACCAGACCGTAAAGCCATTGGCGGCGGAGATCACCGGCAGCAAGGCCACGTTTGCCACCAACAAAATAACCGTAAACGGCTGGGCGGACTTGACCACGAAGTTCAAAGCGGGCGACGGCGTGACACTTTCCGGCTGCACCTCCAAGACGGAGAACAACAAGGATTTTGTCATTAAGGCGGTCACCTCCAACACGATCACGGTGGCGGACAACACGTTTACGGCGGTGAACGAGGCCAGCACAAGCATTAAGATCGAGCGAAAGATACCGGACCTGGACTATATCTGCGAAAGCGAAAACCGGCTGTGGGGCTGCAACAACGACACGCAGACCATCTATGCAAGTGCACTGGGCGACCCCACGAATTTTTACGTGTATGAGGGACTATCCACAGACGCCTATACGCTGGCAGTGGGCACGGAGGGTAAATTCACCGGCTGCTGCAAGCTGAGCTCTTCGGTGCTGTTCTGGAAGGAGACAAAGCTGCACAAAATGCTGGGCAGCTATCCGGCGGAGTACGCCATGTACACCTACGAAATGGAGGGCTTGCAGGATGGATGTCAGAAAAGCCAGCAGGTGATCAACGACACGCTGTTCTATAAAGGCCCTCACGGGGTATACGCCTACTCCGGCGGCACGCCTATGCTGATCAGCGACAACTTCGGCGAGAAGGAGTTTACCGATGCGGTAGCCGGCAACGACGGCGACAGCTACTACCTGAGCGTGAAGGACGGCGCGGAGCACCGGCTGATGGTGTACGAGACCAAGACCGGGATATGGGTGCTGGAGGACGGCACGGAGGCGGTGGACTTTGCGCGGCTGGGCAAGAAGCTGTACATGCTGGCGGGCGGCGACGTGTACCTGCTGGATGGCGAGGACACGCCGCAGGCGCAGGAGTGGATGGCGCAGTTCGCCCCCATGTATGAGACCATCGACGGCAAGAAAGCGTATTCCAAGATACTGATGCGGCTGGAGCTGCCAAAGGGCAGCTACATGACGGCACAGATGCGCTGCGACGGGAAGCCGTGGCAGACGTGCGGCAAGGTGGTGGGCAAGGAGCACAACGTGACCAGCCTGCGGCTTGCGGCCAACCGGTGCGACAAATTTGAACTCAGGCTGGAGGGCAAGGGCCCGTGCACCATACTGGGCATATCGAGAGCGTTTATGGTGGGGAGTGATGTGAAATGATCGTATTCCCGGAGAGCATAAACGAGCTGCCGAAGGAGAACCCGTCAGAGGCGCTGGACATAACCGAAAACTACATTAAGTACATGTGCCAGCGCATTGACTGGGCAATGGGCAACGTGACAAAGAACGTCAGCAAGGCGGGCGTGTCCAACGCGGAGATGTACATTCTGCTGACGGCGCTGCAGAATACGGTGTCCGCCCTACAGAGCACGGTGAACAGCCAGGGGGCCAGCATATCGGCGCTGATGCAGAGCGTGACGGTACTGAACAATGACCAGACCGCGCTGAAAAACCGGGTGGCCACACTGGAGAACAATTACACGGCGCTGGAGCAGAGAGTGACGGCGCTGGAGAACAAGACATAAGGAGGATGCCTATGGCTATACGGAAAAACAAAAAAGCAACGACCGGCAGTGTTATGGGCGCAGTAAGCGGACTATTCGGCGACCCGAATAACCGGCGCAACATGGCGGGCTCCATCGCCATGAAAAAGGCGGCAATTAAAAACAACGCGGTCAATGGCGCCCTGGCTGGCGCATTGGGCGGCGCTGTGGGCGGCGCACTGAACTACGGGAACAGCGGCGGAAATTCCGGCGGTGGCTACACGCGGGTGGAAATGCCGGTAGATGTGGGCGCACTTCCCACCTTCAACAGCTCGTATCTGGATCAGCTGAATGCTTTGGCGCGGCAGCTGACCAGCATGAACTATGAGGACTGGACAAAGGGCAGCCAGTACCAGTCGCTGGCGGATCGGTATGGCAACAACGGACGGATGAGCATGCAGGACGTATTGGGGCAGGTGGCCGCCCGTACCGGAGGCTTGGCCTCCAGCTATGCCACAACGGCGGCGCAGCAGCAGTACAACCAGTACATGGCGCAGCTGGAGGACGTGGCGCGGCAGATGTATTCCCAGGAGCGCGGCGACATTATGGACACCGCCAATTTGTACCGCAATCTGGCAAACGACGAGTATGGGCGCTATCGGGACAGTTTAGCCGATTACAATGACCGTCTGGCGGCGGCACAGAGCGCGGCACGGAGCGCATACAGCGGCAGCGGATATTCCGGCACGACAAGCATTGACCGGCTGAAAAGCCGCAGCAGCAACGGTGGCTCCGGCGGCAGCGGCAACGCAAGATACAGCAGCAGCACGGCACTGAACCTGGCCACCAGCAACGCAAGGACCACCAGCGGGCAGATGATGGCGCTGGAGGCTATGTACGAAAACGGGAACATCACAAAGAAGCAGTACAGCGATCTGGTATACGCCGTGAAGAACCCGGGGAAATAAGGAGGGCGCGATGGGCTGGAAGCAGACATTTCAGAAGAAAATGAAAGCTGCGGGGATGGAAAACGACATCCCCGCAGCAAACCGGACAAACCGCAATGCAGACAGCGGCGGGTGGCAGGATAAGTTCCGCAGCAAAATGGAAGCTGCCGGCATGGGCGGCGACATTATCCGCACCGGCGGCAGAACGGCGGCGGATGTGGCGCCCAGCACCTATAAGCCGGACCCGTCTATGTTGGTTACGCCGAGCGTGCCTGCGGGGAACACAACAAGTGCGGCGGGGAAATATAACGTGGGCCAGGGCTTGGCAAAGGCCGGACAAATGGGCCTGACACAGATCGCCAAAGTGGGCAGCTCTGCCGGCGCATGGATAGAGAACCTGCTGGGTGATTTTGCCCGGGAAGGCTCCAACGGCTACTGGGACCCAGACACCAGCAACTGGCTTTTCAACCGCTGGAACCGGTCCATTGACGCGGAGGCGCAGGGGGTGCAGCAGCGGTACGCGGAAAACACGGCACGCGGCGGGAAAGCGGCGCAGGTTTTTGAAGACCTGGGTGCGGCGACGGTGGCGGCGGTGCCGCAAGCCATTGCGGCGCTGTTTACAGGCGGCGCCAGCACGGCGGCGCAGGCAGGCGCACTGGCGGAAAACGCGGCGGCGTCCTCCGGGTTGGTCAACACCATTTCCCGCAGTATGCGGGCAATGGCGAAAGACCCGAACTTCCAGATCTCCTTTGCACAGGTATTTGGCCCCGGCTATGAGCAGGCAAAGGCGGACGGCGCGGACGATTTCCGCGCATCCGTGTACGCCATCGGCAACGGACTGATGAACGCCGCCGTGGAAGTGGGCGGCGGTATCCAGACGCTGCCTCGTGAATTGCAGAACGGCGGCAACGCATGGAAAACATGGGTGGACGCCATGCTGGACGAGGGCAAGGAGGAAGTGGTGCAGGGTGTGATCGAACGCGCCACGCAGAACGCCGTCTATGGACGGGACAACCCCCTTGTTGGTATCGGCAACGGCGCCATCTTCGACCCGGCGGCAGCGGCGGAGGAATTTGCCGGCGGCGCTGTGGTTGGCGGTATCCTGGGCGGCGGACAGGTGGGCGTGAACACCCTTGCCAACCGCGCGGCATACAACGCGTCCAGAGCGCAGTATGACCGGGACGTGCGGCAGAACACCGCGCCGGAGATGGACGGCAGGACGGCGGAAGCCGTGGAGGCGGTGACCCGGGGCGAGACGATCACCGGCAACCAGGCGGCGGCCATTGCACGGGACCCGGTGGCCGTGGAGACGCTGGAGGCCAGCACCGGGGTAAAGCTGGACACGGAAAAGCCCATCAGCCAGCTCAAACGTGAAATTATCGCCCTTGCAAGCCGCGAGACAGCGCAGGAGCAGACGCAGCGCACCACGGCTATCCCCCAGACGCAGAAACGCGCACAGAAAGCCGTGGGCGGCTTTATGGAGGCGGGGCAGAGAGCGTATCAGCAGGTGCGTGAGACAAGTGGCAGCGACGCGGAGGTGTACGCAGGCTTTTCCGCCATGTACAACGCGGGACTGAACGGCGTTGAGGCGGAAAAGGCCAAGGGAAAGTACGCGGCGATGCTGACGCCGGAGCAGCGGTACACGGCGTACAACGCGGGGCTGGAGGACGCCAGGGCGCAGGTGGCACGAGAAAATGCAGATGTAGCATCCGTGACCACCACGGCGGGGGCAGGTCTGGCGGACAACGCCTACAGCCGGTACATCATCGCCAAAGACAAGGGCGCGGCCTCGACGCTGAACACCATCGGCAAGAAGCTGGGCGTGCGGATCGAGTTCGTGGACAGCATTATGGATGGGCAGGCAAACGGCCAGTACATCAGGGAGAAAAACCTGATCCAGATCGCGGCGGACAGCACGAACCCCATCTATGAGGTGGCGGGGCACGAGGTCACCCACCGGATGCAGGACCTGTCCCCCAACGAGTACCGGGCGTTCCGGCAGGCTGCGATAGAGTACCGCATGCGGGAGAACGGCGCGGACACGGAAACGGAGGTCGTGCAGCGGTACATGGAGGCGGCAGAGAGAGCCGGCGTAACGCTGATGCAGGACGAGGTGATGGACGAGATCGCCGCGGACTTCGCTGGGCGGATGATCGAGGACACGGATCTGTTCGCACAGTTTGCCAAGGGCAACCGCACGGCGGCGCAGAAGCTGTTGGACGGGCTAAAGGAATTTATTGCCAAAGTCAAGGCTATGTTCACCGGCAAGGCAAGAGACAACGCGGCGATGGATGCCTACGGCAAGACCTTCGGAGAGCTGGAGGACATTGCGCAGAAGTGGCAGGCGGCCTTTGACGCGGCGGAGCGGCAGGCGGAGAAAGCAAAAACCGCCGCCGGTGAGGGCGACGGTGTAAAATACAGCCTGAAAAACACTTCCGATAAAACAGTTGTCAGCATCAAACAGCAGATCGCCAACGCCAGTAAAACGCTGAATGATACGGAGCCGGTAGTGCAAAAGAACGTTTCTGAAATTTTCAGTGAAATGAATATTAAGCAGAAACGGGCGTGGGCGGAAAAGGAAGCGCTGAAATACGGAAACCGCGTAGACAGGCAGGGATATGGAGAAATTGAAGTAAGCCGCAAAGATGTAAACAGCGCGCTTAATTATCTACAGAGCGACGGAGAAATCGCGGCGTTTGCGGCCCTACCTTATGTGCTCAAGCGCGGAAAAGAAATTTACCGCGAGGCTGACCATAAGGGGCGTGGATATAGCACAGTTACTTTCGCAGCGCCTGTTGTTATAAACGGGGTGCGGGGGAATATGGCGGTCGTAGTAAGAGAGACCAGCAAAAACCATTACGATATGCACCGCATTGTTATGCCGGATGGTTCTGCGTTTACATTTGCGGAAAAAACAAACGCAGAAACCGGACCGACTGCGGCCACATCCAGTACGGACGCGCTCACACAGCCCACGGCTTCTACGTCTAAGAACAGTATACCCGCCGATGGCGAGAATGTCAAGCCGCAATTTTCGCTGAAAGCGCCTGTGGAGGAAACAAAAAACCTGCTGGCGCTGCATAACCTGACAGAGAAGAACCTGCTGGATGCCGCAAAGCTTGGCGGGCTTCCTATGCCGAGTATTGCCATCGTAAAGGCAGACGAAGGCCACGGCGAGTACGGCGACATTTCGTTTGTGTTCAGCAAGGATACCATCGACCCGCAGCTGTTCCGCAGCAACAAGGTATACGGTTACGACGCATGGACACCAACTGCCCCGCGAATTGAATATGAGGTAAATGAGAAATCCGCCAAGAAAATCCACGACCTGTTTTACCGTATGGAGCGGTCGAAAGGCAGGAGCTTTGCAGACCCCTTATATTCTGCGGCAAACACGCTGGAGGACGAGCTGAACCGGAAGGGCGGCGTAGATAAAATCATCAGCTCAATGCGCGATGACCCGCGCGTGATGAACATTTATCTGGAAGATACCGGGCGGGGTGCGGTAGAAAACATAATGAAGCGCGAAGTCACACGCATGGATGACAACCAGCAGGAAATGGCATCGTTCCTGATCCGCGAATTGGGGGAGAGCACTGTAAACGATTTTCGCGCAAAGGGCGGCGAGTCGCCTATTGCGGCAAGAAAACTGTGGCACAAGGAACACGGCGAAGCGCTGAACGCCGCACTGCAAAAATACTACGAAAAGCTGGGGCTACCTTCAAAGGATGCGGCCGATGTGGTAAACGCAGAAACCGTTGCGGCAAAAATGCGGTATATGTTGGATACGCGGAAATATCTGGCCGGTAACACGGAAACTGTGACGGAAGAAGTGGACAGGGACGCCACCAACAAAGCTATCCGCGACAAGGTAAATCAGAAGGAGTACGAGCAATGGCTGGATGATCTGTTTGACGGTGTTGTAAAAAACGAGGGCATTTACAACGGGAAAGACTACTATACATCCTCCGGCAATCGCAGGAGTTTTTCGGCAACGCACTATGAGATCACGCTGAAAAACATTGTTAAGGCGATGAAGCAAGGCGATCAGAAGGGTGCCAACACATTCTTTGGTGGCCAGGCAATTTTGGGTGTTGCGTCAAAGGATTACGGCTCTATTGACGAGATCAAGGCCGACTCCGGGCGGCTGCAGAAAATGACCGAGGAAGAATACAGCGCTATCCGGCAGAAGTATTCTGAACGCCTTGCGGAGCTGACCAACGAGATCAAGGATCCTGCAGCAAGGAATGAGTTTATCGCATCGGACGATGCGGCGTCGGCTATTGTAGAGACGCTGCGTACAAAACGGACGGTGGCGGGAATTGATAAAGAGCTGCGGACATACCCCACGCTGCAAATCAAACCGGATACGGCGGAAAAAGTGCTGCAGCTGTATGAAGACATTTCCAATATGCCGACCGGGTATTTCGAGGCGAAGCCGCAAAGAGTCGTAGGTTTTGATGAGGTGTTGGCGGCAGTCATTCCTAACGACGCCAGCGCAGAGGTAAAGGCGGCGCTGGAAAACACCGGTGTGCGGATGATCGAGTACGCAAGCGGAGACGAAAAAGCACGGCTGGATGCCGTGAACAGCGTAGAGGGGGCCAGATTTCAGCTGCGGAGCACAGCGGACATTGAACAGGAGGTGCGGGACCTGAAACGGGAGCGCACGGTACTGGCCAGCCGCAACCGCGCATTGGAGCAGCGGGTGCAGGAGCTGAAGGGCGAAATGCGCATCAGTAAGGAGCCCTCTGTGGTGCAGCGGGACGTGAAAAAGCTGGGGCGCGAGACCATCCGCAAGTACGGCAGCGACGTGAAATACGGAGACATTCAGGCCGACATGGAGGCGCTGGGCAAGGCTGTGATGAAGAAAGACGTGAGCATGGCCGACCTGATGCCCTACGCCAGAAACGCGGCGACGGCCATCGTGGACAACACGACGGAGCTGACGGAGCACGGCGCGGAGCTGCTGGAGATCAAAGATTACCTGAAGCGGCAGAAGATCCTTTTCAACGGGGAGATGGACCACTACAACGAGTTCCGCAAGCGGTACATGGGAACGCTGAAGCTGAACAAGTCGGAGGGCTTGCCGGTGGACATCATGTACGAGGAAATGACGGAGATGTTCGGCGAGGGCTATTTCCCCAGCGACGTGTATACCGAGGCGGACAAGCTGCAGCAGATCGCGGATGTGCTGGACAGCATGGACAGCATTTATGAAAACCCCTTTGACAGCTACCGTGACGCAGCCATTCAGGAGATCGCCAACGACATCATTGACGGCATGATCTCTGACCAGGTGCGGCAGAAGAAGACCTTTGCCGACCGGCGGGAGCTGGAGAAGCAGGAGGCCGTGGGACGGGTGCGTGAAATGCTGACAAAGGAGCGGGAAAAGCGCCGGGACATGGTAAAGCGGATGCGCCGGGAGTACAGCGAGAAGACCCAGAAGGGCCGGGAGAAGCGGTACGCCGCAGAGATGCGTGCAAAGATCGCCAGACACACGGGCCCTTTGTCCGAAAAGCTGCTGCGTCCCACGGACAAGAAGCACATCCCGGATGAGCTGCGCGTGGTGGTGGCCGATCTGCTGCGGAACATCAACCTGGAGAGCGCATACAGCTACGACGAGAACGGACGGCTGCGGAAAAACGCCGGCGGCGACCCGACCCGACGGACGCAGGAGGCCGTGAAGCTGAAAAAGGCATACGAGGACATCATTGCCCGTGAGGGGAACATGGTGGTGGACCCCGATTTGCTGGACAGCGGCGGTCTGCTGGACAGTCTGGCGGCGCTTGGCGGAAAGCGTATCGCCGACATGAACGTGACGGAGCTGGAGACCGTATGGAACGCGGTGCGGGCCATCGAGGCCACGCTGACCAGCTACGACCGGACGCTGGCGAACCAGAAGTACGCACGGACCAGCGAGTGGGCGGACAGCCTTATGATGGGCAGCATGAGCCGGAAGCGGCGGAACCGGAAGATCTCGCTGGATATGGCGGACCCGTATACGTTCTTCTCCGCCTACGGCGACGGCGGCATGCAGGTATACCGGACGCTGCGGAACGCGCAGGACCGGGAGCACGTGATGCTGACGGATCTGCGGGGCGCGGCTAAAAAGTTCCTGGATGCGGACGTGTACAAAAACCGCTTTGAACGGCACACGTTCACCACAAGCCGGGGCGTGGAGCTGACGCTGACCAACGAGCAGATCATGAACCTGTACAACCTGGCAAAGCGCGGTGAGCAGGCCATGAACCACCTGATGGTGGGCGGCATCGTGCAGCCGGAGATCAAGCGGGACGGCAAGCTGAAAGCCATCCCCCGCGGGACGGAGAACATTCTGCTGACGCTGGAGGACGTCAGGGCCATCACCTCCGTGCTGACACCGGAGCAGATCAAGGTGGCGGACGGATTGCAGAAGCTGGCCAGCACGAAGCTGGCGGAGTGGGGCAACGAGGCCAGCATGTCGGTGTACGGCTATCGGAAGTTCATGGAGACGCATTACTGGCCCATCAAGACGGCGAAGGAGGCCACGGCATCCAGCGTGGAGAAGGGACCGGACATCGCCAGAGAGATCAAGAATATGGGCAGCGCAAAAGCCCTGACGCCAAACGCCAGCAACGCGCTGGACATTGGCGGCGTGTACGACGTGTTTGCGCAGAACGCCAGCGACATGATCAAGTACGCCACGCTGCTGGCCCCGATGGAGGACATCAACCGGCTGTACAACTACCGATACCGGGACAGCATGGGCAATCTGACCGGGAAGAACGTGCGGCAGGTGCTGTCCGGCGTGTACGGCGACGCGGCGCAGAGCTACTGGCGGAACCTGATGCGGGACGTGCAGAACGGCATGGTGAAGAACGCCAGCGCCACCACAAGGGCCGTGGAGCGCATTGTGGGCAACACAAAGGGCGCTGCTGTGGGTGCGAACCTGCGCGTGGTCATCCAGCAGCCCACGGCGTACTTCCGGGCGGCGGTGGTGCTGGACCCGGAGAACATGGCGAAGGGCCTGGGCAACGGCGTGACCAAAGGCAACGGCTGGGACAAGGCCCGGAAGTGGGCACCCATTGCGGGCATCAAGGACACGTCCGGCTTTGACCAGGGCAGCCGGTACACCATTGCGCGGGAGGTATACGGCACGGACGGCAGCTTTATGGAGTGGCTGAGCGACAAGAGTATGTCACTGGCCGGGAAAGCCGATGCGATGACGTGGGGCAAGATCTGGAACGCCTGCGAGTGGCAGGTGGCGGCGGACACGAACCTGGAGGTTGGCAGCGACGCCTACTATCAGCAGGTGGCGGAGGTATTTACGGACGTGATCGACCAGACGCAGGTGGTGGACGGCATCATGCAGCGGACACAGATCATGCGGGACAGCGACGCGCTGACGCGGCAGGCCACGTCCTTTATGGGTGAGCCGCTGAAAAGCCTGAATATCCTGATGCGTTCCTACGACGCATGGGTGTATGAAACGAACCCGCAGAAACGCAGCAAGGCGCTGAAGCAGCTGAAGCGGGCCGTGGGTGCCTTGCTGGTGACGGACGTGGTGAACGCGCTGGCACAGTCCATCGTGGACGGCCTGCGGGACGACGACAAGGACAAGAAATACTGGGAGCGCGTTCTGGAAGCATTTACCGGCATTACAGGGGAGGAAAAGGACTTTGGCGAGGCTGTCAAGAACATCACGCTACAGGGCAATGTGAAGGGCAACATCACGCTGGTAGGCCGTATTCCCTACGCCAAAGACATTATTTCCATTTTGCAGGGCTACACCGTAGACCGCATGGATGCCGGCGCGGTGGACGACATCGTAAGGGCCACCAAGTCCATGATTTCCAGCGCCAACGGACAGGGCAAAAAAACGGCGGCGTACAACGTCAAGCAGTTCCTGACCGTGGTCAGCAAGATCTTTGGCGTCAGCGTGGCGAACCTGGGACGGGATACCTGGGCCATTGCCAGAAGTATTGCCAGCGAGACCGGGAATGTGCGGCTGATGTTTGAGATGGAAAAGGCCATCTACCGCATGGACAAGAGCGCCGGGAACCGGAAAACGTGGTGCGAGTTGCTGTACCGGGCGCAGAAAGAAAGGGACACCGAAACGGCGCGTCTGATCTACCGTGAGATGCTGGCGCACGGCTATGAGGAGACGGACGTGCGGCAGGGCGTGGAGACCATTATGAAGCAGGAGCAGGGCGTAAACTCTGTGAAAGAACTGAGAAACCGGTGGATGGCACCGTAAAACAAAGAAAGGAGCAACGGGCGATAGGCGCAACCATCCTATGGCACCATCCCGCCGCAAGGCGGTCCGCAGGCCTGCGTAAGCAGGATGAACCAGCAGCACAGGGAAATCCGCGCCATGCTGAAGGGCATGGCACCCAAGAGGGCTATCGCATGGATCCAATCTTTTGAGTTACCACAAGAGGAAGCCCAGTGCATCGCGGAGTGCGATGTGCGGCGTCGCAGCTGCGTGGAGCAGGCATTTTGCATGAACGTGTCTGTTGACGTGGTAAAACGATGCCGGCGAAGGGCATACCGAAAAATTGCAGACGGGCTGAACGCAGAAAAAAGCCACACCTGAAAAGGTGTGGCTTTTTATTTGCCGCCGAAAGGGGGATGGCGGCGTGTGTTGGGGGGGATAGCCTGATTATACGGCGAAATAAATAAAAACGCAATAGAGACGCACTGATTTTTAACGCGCACTTATCAGCCACTTTATCGCCACTTTGAAATGGGCATATCCCTGTATGCTTACAGTAAAGAGAGGTGGTCGTGATGTTCGTGCGCTATAACCCAAACCCGGCGGGCAAAAACGTGGGGGATTGCCCGGTTAGGGCCATCTGCAAGGCCACTGGGCAGGGATGGCATGAGACGTATGTGCAGCTGTGTATGCAGGGGCTGGCTTTGGCGGATATGCCCAGTGCCAACAATGTATGGGGCGCGTATCTGAAAAAACTGGGATTTAGGCGGCATATTATCCCGGAGGATTACCCGGACAGCTATTCCGTGGGTGACTTCGCAAGAGAGCACCCGCGTGGTACATATCTTCTGGCGCTGGCGTCCCACGTGGTGTGCGTGATAGACGGAGACTGGCATGACACGTGGGACTCCGGGGCCGAAACACCTTTGTATTTTTGGGAAAGGACGGATGAGGAATGAACTATCCCTATTACGGAAACCCCTATATGCCGCCTATGCCGGACAACCTCGGCCAGCTCAGGCAGCAGCAGATGATGCCCCAGCAGATGCCGCAGATGCAGAACCCTATACCGCAGAGCGGCGTGCAGTGGGTATCGGGCGAACAGGAAGCCAGGAGCTGGATGGTGGCGCCCAACGCGGCGGTGGCCCTTTGGGACAGCACGGCGCCCACGGTGTACCTGAAGCAGGCGGACGCCAGCGGCAAGCCGACGCTGAAGGTATACGACCTTGTGGAGCGGCTTGCAAACGCGCCTGAAGCAAAAAAGGACCCCGGGGCGGAATATGTGACCCGGGCGGAGCTGGACAAACTGGCGGCCATTGTGGCCGAAATGAAGGCCAAGAAGAAGCGCAAGGTAGAGGAGGAAGAGGACGATGAGTAATCCGTTTTATCAGGCGATGGGCGGGAACGTAAACCCGCTGGGGAATTTTGGACAGCTGGTGCAGAAGTTCCAGCAGTTCAAAACAAGTTTTCAGGGCGACCCGAAAGCAGAAGTAGAGAAGATGCTGCAGAGCGGCGCGCTGACGCAGGAGCAGCTGAACCGGGCGCAGGCGATGGCGCGGCAGTTCCAAAACCTTTTGTGATCAATATCGTGGCCACGATTTGATGAAATACATCTTTATCCGAAAGGAGTGACAACAATGGCAATTACTGACGGCAGTCCCACCATGACCATGCCTGTGGCCCCTACCGGCATGATGGGCAGCGGCTTTGGTGGCGAAAACGGATGGTGGGTCATCCTGTTTATCATCCTGCTGTTCGGCTGGGGTCGTAACGGCTACGGCAACAACAACGGCAGTGTGATGGACGGTTATGTGCTGACCTCTGACTTCGCCACCGTTGAGCGCAAGCTGGACGCGGTGAATAACGGCATCTGCGACTCCACGTTTGCCCTGAACAACTCTATCAATGGCGGCTTTGCTACGGCAGAGCTGTCCCGCGCAAACCAGCAGGCGGCGCTGATGCAGCAGCTCACCTCTATGCAGATGCAGAACCAGGAGTGCTGCTGCGAGAACAGGGCAGCTATCGCTCAGGTGCGGTACGACATGGCGACGCAGGCCTGCGACACCCGCAACACCGTGCAGACGGCGGCCCGGGACATCGTGGAGAACGCGAACGCCAATTCCCGTGCGATTTTGGACTTCCTGACGCAGAGCAAGCTGCAGGATCTTCAAAGCGCCAATCAGGAACTGCGCCTTGCCGCATCTCAGGCTGCGCAGAACAACTACCTGATCTCCCAGCTGCGGCCCACGCCCATTCCCAGTTACCCGTCCTGCAACCCGTGGGCAAGCGGCAGTTATACCGGCTGCTGCGGCTGCTGACAACTGCATAGCACCAGCTGTTCGGAATTTCCGAACTGTTCAGCCCCGTGCTGATACTGACACCAACGCGGCGGGGCAATAGCTCCGCCGCTGTATTTTGAAAGGAGTGATCATTTTGGCCGAGTTTACCAACGCCAATATCGTGACTGTGGCCGCAGGGCAGAATGTGCCTCTGACGGAAACCGCGGTCAACAGCAAGCCGTGCATCGTACATCGTGAGGGTGCCGGGGTGGTGACGCTGCGTGGACTGACGAACCAGTGCAGAGCGCTGTACAAAGTCACTTACGGCGGCAACATCGCCATTCCCACCGGCGGCGCCGTGGGAGCCATCACCGCCGCGCTGGCCGTCAACGGCGAGGCGCTGACCAGCGCCACAGCGACGGTGACGCCTGCTGCCGTGGAAAATTATTTCAATATCTACGTTTCCGCGCAGGTGTGCGTACCGAAGGGCTGCTGCCTGACGGTCGCCATGAAGAACACCAGTACGCAGGCGGTCAGCTTTGCCAACAGCAATTTGACCGTTGAGAGAATTGCGTGAGAGGAGGGACGACATGAACATGAAGGAACTTTTCGGCATCCGCGAGATGCTGTGTGACGAGCTTTCCGAGTATGCCGGCAAGCAGGAGATGGGCACCGGAGAGCTGGACGTGATCCACAAGCTGACGGCCTCTATCAAGAACATTGATAAGATCGCCATGTTTGAGAGCGGCGGGTACAGCCGTGACGATGGGTATTCCCGCGAGGATGGGTATTCTCGCGGCGGCGACTGGGATGCAAGCATCCGGGGTACGTATGGGCGCGGCAGCTCGTACCGGCGCAAGAGAGACTCTATGGGCCGGTATAGCCGCGATGACGGGTATTCACGCGATGGGCATGCCAAAGATGTGATCGAGCGCATGATGCAGGACACCGACGATCCCAACGTGAAAGAGGCGTTGCGGCAGTGCATGCACGTGGTGGAGAAGGGCTGACGTTGCTAACACGTTACTAGCAAGCGTGTTTTATAGGAAATAAGAAAATCCCTGTAACAGTTGTTGTTACAGGGATTTTTTGGTGGAGACTGCTGGACTCGAACCAGTGACCTCCTGCGTGTGAAGCAGGC
>ENA-UOJD01001050-UOJD01001050.1-human-gut-metagenome-genome-assembly--contig:-P48-NODE-1050-length-31748-cov-8.514088_pt1 | contig 31748 bp, 31 predicted proteins | sample MGYA00242342_ERZ723889 | MGnify/ENA metagenome assembly ERZ723889
ATGCAAATGTTATCGGCAGCCCTGACCAACATCTATTTGACAAAAATGCCTTCCGGGCATATAATATATCCGTTGTATATCTCTCCGTAGCTCAGCAGGATAGAGCGTTCGCCTCCTAAGGTGGAGAACGTACACTCGCCTTGAGCCCCTCGATTTTACACAAGCGCCATTAGCTCAGCAGGATAGAGCGCACGCCTCCTAAGTGTGAGGTGACCTAACACCTAATGAGCTGCAATCCTTGAAAAATCCATATCTGTCTCCGTAGCTCAGCAGGATAGAGCGTTCGCCTCCTAAGCGAAAGGCCGCGCGTTCGAATCGCGCCGGGGACGCCAAAAAGCCCGATAAAGTCTAACTTTTTCGGGCTTTTCCTTTGCCCGGAAGCTGCTTTGCTTTTTATTGCTGCTTATCTTCATTTTTCTTTCCCCTCTCGAAATTTGCTAATTGGCGTTAGGTAGGTTTTCGTGGCTTGGCACCAAATTTTGCTCATCTTGCTAATTTGAGATTAGCAAACCTTATCCAACAATCAATCCCGCAAGTGCTTGAGCAAGCTCCGGCGATTGTTTCAGCTGCTCGATGAGCACGCCGAGATCAATGGCTGTCTTTTGTTCCGCAGGAGGTTTTACATCGCGCAAATCCGGGTTGGCATAGAATGCGGATTCAAACTTCTGCGCATTTACTTTTCGATCCTCGTCCAGAATATGCGCGTAAACCTTTGTTACCATATCCGCTTGCGCGTGCCCCGTATCCCCCTGCGTCGCCTTGATATCGCCGTGATTGAGCTTCAGCTTATAAGTCGTGCTTGAATGGCGCAGCGAGTGGAACACAACGTTTGGCAGTCCGGCCTCCTCCTTTAAGCGATTGAAGCTCTTTTCAATGATTTTGCAGTCACAAGGGCGCCCGTTGCCATGCGCAACCACAAGATTATAGTCGAAATACTCATCTCCAAGAAATTCTTTTTGCTTTTGCTGCGTATCCCGCCATTCCCGCAGAATATAGGCAAGGGTTTTCGGAAGCCATACGCGCCTGACGCTGGTAGCGGTCTTAGGCGTTTTAAGTATCAGCCTTGTCTTTGGGCAGCTCATCACGGGCGGAAACACAAAAAGGATATCCCGATCTCCAAGCGTGTCCATCACTTCCTTTGACGCTCTGAAAAGCTCTCTATCGACATATACGGAGGCGTTATCCTTTGCGATATCCTCATCGCTTATATTGACATTATCCCATGTCAGACCCAGGATTTCGCCCACTCGCAAGGAGCAGGCAAACGCGAGATTCATAGCGACAAACAGCTTTGCGTCCTTGCAGCTGTCCAGCGCCTTGCGAATGATTTCCGCCGTCCAGATTTCCCTCGGTTTCCTTTCGACCTTTGGGAGCGTTACAAAGTCAAACGGATTGCGCGCGATAACCTCCCAACGCACCGCCTGTTTGAAAGCGGATCTGAGCAACTTTATCACCTTTTCAATGTTCGCCGGAGTCATGTATTCCGTCTTTCTTCGCCTGCCGCCAACCTCAACGGGCTGTGTCCTTTGCAGCGTCTTGATGTATTTGTCTGCTTCTCGCGGCGTAATTTCCATCATCTCCCTATCACCGATGATGGGAACGATATAGTTCGCGATCAGGGCGCAGTTGGAATTGAAGGTAGAATACGACCATGTTTTCTCACCATACAGTGCCACATAATCCTTCATGATCTCCTCTACGGTCTGCTTATTCGGAGGCAGGAATGTACCCTCGTTCTGCTTGTACTCGATTTCAGCACGGCGCTTATGCGCCTCCGCATAGGTCTTGAAGGTTTCCCAACGCTGCTTTTTTTCTCCGCTCTCATTTTCGTAGGTATATACGACGGAGAACGTCCCTCTTCTTTTTTTAATAGATGCCATTGTTTTTCTCCTTTGCTAAATGTTTTGCTGATCCAGCCATTCATCAAAGGACTTCTTCGATATTCGTATTGAAGCACCGATTTTTACGAACTTTACCTCGCCCTTCTTGACAAACTCATAAGCGGAGGTACGGCTGATTCCTAACAGCATGGCGACCTCCTCGACGGTATAAGTTCGCTTTTCACAGATGCTCCTTGACGGCTGCTCCATCTTATTCCTCCTCTCCATATGAAAATTGCCATAGCAAAGCACCTGCTGTATTTAGCATACAGACAGATTCGCTATGGCGCAAATGTGCGAATTTAAATGATTCCATAAAGAATGCTGTGTCAAAAACAGAAGGGCGGCGACTAATTTTGCCTCCGGACACGCGGAATTGACCGTCGCCCACCTCCGTTTTTCTTCCATACAATCACACATCTATTCGCCGCTGCTCCCCGATGTGTTTTGGGCGAGAGCTTAGACCGTCCCACGCGTTGGGACGCATTGGATTTTCACCACCCTGCCAACGACAGAGCCGCACTCTGGGACTTAACCTCGACTGTGCGGAAGTCTCATTATTTTCTATGCAGGTCTTGGCATTCTCCTCACGCTACAAAGGGATTACGGCGGGAATATTCTCGCTCCTGCCTTGGATGTCATCCTTTTTACGGGTTGCCCCGCAGGCAGTCTTCGCGTATGCGCCGCACTGCTCGCTGCATGGAAAGCTCGGTATCTAAACTGTCGGATATGAAGTTGTCAACGTTCAATCGAGAGAAAAAAACATCCCTCTCAATAACCGTGAACAAAAACCGGGAAAATCGGCCCTCTGTTCCTAACTTTTTTAAATTGATTTTTCAAGCCTGGATAATGCCGATTGAATAGAACATCTGATTGTGCTTTCATTCACATTTTCCCGTTTGGCTATGTCGGTGTATTTCATATTGAGAAAGTATCTCGCATACAGCCTTCTAAGCTGCTTATCCGTAAGCCTTTGCAGCGCTGCACACAATTCAACATTGTCTGCATATCGAAAAAAGATCTCCTCGGCAGATGGTGAATTATGTACAGCTTCATTCTCAATGCCGTCACAGCAGTCGAGAGAAAAATATGCCCTGTACTTATATGTCAGCCTGCGATGAGCTTCTTCTCGCCGCTTATACAGGATAAGCAGTTCTGCTACCTCGTCCGGCACTTCGTATAGGCAATCGTGGTCATAAATGGATTGATAGAAATCCCTAAGATTTACTGTTTTCATAGATACCTCCGCAAAATCTTGATTTTTATGTGGAAAGCCAAGAAAAACGGAGGTGAGCGGGCGCGCCGTGGAACCGGATGCAAACAAAAAGCGCCGTGAAACCATACGGCTTTCACAGCGCTTGGCAGACGGGTTTCATACTCCGTCATGCGTTCTTTTAAGGGTAATGGAATTCACTCATCCATATTGGTTGAGCATTTATTTCTTTATGAAAATTCAGACGGTAAGCTGTCATAAACTCTGATTTGATTTGCAAAAGGAGAGGAGCATAATGCGGCATACACCGCAGCAGCAAACAACGCATATTTCGTTCGGGAAACGTTGAAAAAGAAAAGCCGCCATAGAGGAACCGGCCTCCACAGCGGCAAAAACGTTATTTCATCTTCATCATCCTTGCAAACCTGCTTACCACAATTACCGCGACGATTATCGCAATAGCTGCGAAGGCCGCCAACGCGCTTATCCACCATTGGCTCATGGCGCGCTTCTGCTCTTCCTCGGCCTGCCTTTCGGCGTCGGTCTTTTCTCCGGCGATCACCGGCTGCTTTATCTCGGTGGAAAGCTGCTGCTCGGCGGTGTGGGTTTCGCCCGCGTCGTCGGTGTATGTAACGGTGTAGACGGCGCTTGTTTTGCCGTAGCTTTCGGTGTAGCCCTCGGTCATGGAGAGCATACCCACGAATACCTTCAGCTCACCGTAGCCCGCCTGCCCCGGCTGAATGTCCCCCAAGAACACGCTGGAGGTGGGGAAAAGCCCCGCGCCGGTCAGATTTACGGTGACGTTCCTGAGCGGGCTTTTGCCTATGTTGAACACGTTGGCGGGCAGGGATATCGTTTCGCCCGCAGTGACCTCCTTCGGCAGGGAAACGGGGTCGCAGCTCATCTTCGCGGGCTGGGTAACGTGGACGAGGAACGTCCGCGTGTTGGTGTACACCCCGCCGTAAAGGTCAATGTAGTCCAGCGTAACGTAAAAGGGCTGCTCGCCCGCAAGCACGTCTCCCGTGGTGCGGATGGCGAATGAAACTGTCGCGCTTTCGCCGCTTGCAATGTTCTCTAAATGCATCGCGTTGTTCGTGTCCGCGGGTATTATGCCCGCCGCCTCGCTCCCGTAGGACAGCCGCACGGAGCGGGCGCGTATCGTGCCTATGTTGTCGATGGTGACTTCAGCGGTAAAGATTTCCTCACCGCTCACGGTATCCGGCGTAATTATGCAATTCGATATGAACAGCTCCGGCTTTTCAACCTCCTGCTTCGGCACGTCGTTCGGGTCGGGTGGATTTTTGCCGTCGGTTACGGTGACATACAGCGTGAAGCTTTGCTGCTTCTGCTGGCCCAGTACGTCGAGGTAGTCCGCCCTCAGCGTGACGGGGTAGGAGCCGTTTATCCGCCCCTTCACGAGCGGTATTTCAAACATGAACACATACCGTGCCCAGCCGGCTGCGGTCTGGGAATAGTTGCCGAATACGAAGGGGCTGTCCGCCGTCGCGCCAAGGTCGGCCGTTACAGTCACCTTGCCGTCATACGTCTCGCCGATAAGCGGGAATATAATGTAGCAGCAGCCGTTCACTATGCGGGGCACATAGCCCTGCTGGTATGTTTTATCCATGCCGTCGTACAGGCTCCAGCTGTCTATAATAAGCTGCTCCACAACGGGCGTAGGCTGCGGCGTTGGTTCGGGTGTAGGATTGGGCGTAGTTACAGGCGCTTGTGTCTCCGCTGGCGGCGTTTCACCCTCAGCAAAAGCGGCGATGGGCAGCGCAAGCAGCAATATAGCCATCAGCGCCGCGAATAGTCGGTTCATATACTTTCCTCCCGTATCATGGTCATAACTCCCGCGTCCATCTCGCACACGGTGTCGCAAAGCTCGTCTATATCCCCTTGATTATGGCTGGCCAGCAGTATTGTCTTGCCCTGCTCCTTGAGCCCCTTTATGAGCTGCCGCATCTCCCGAACGCCATGCTTGTCCAAGCCGTTGAGCGGTTCGTCTAAAATGAGCAGCGTGGGGTCCTCCATTATGGCCTGGGCTATGCCCAACCTCTGGCGCATACCGAGGGAATACTTGCCGACAGGCTTTTTCATAAGCGGGTCGAGCCCCACGCGGCGGATAGCGGCAGCCATCTCACGAAGCCCTATCTTTTTATTCAGCGAGGCCAATATCTCAAGGTTCTTCACGCCGGTCATATTGGGCAGAAACCCCGGCGTTTCGATTATCAGCCCTATGTCCCGCGGGAAATCTACATCCACGCCAACGCGCTCGCCGTTCACGGTTATGCTGCCGCTGTCGGGTATCAGGAAGCCGCATATGCACTTCATCAGCACGGTTTTGCCGCTGCCGTTGTTGCCCACGATGCCGTGGATCTTTCCTCTTTCAAAATCGCGGGTGACGCTTTTTAATACCCGCTCCTGCCCGAAGTCCTTGGATAGGTTTTTGACCGAAATAATGTTCATGCTTCAGTACCGCCAAAGTTAAAGTTGTAATTCCGCACCGCCCGAAGGGAAAGGAAAAAGCACAGGGCGATGAACATTGCGAATATAAAATACGTCTGCCAGAGCCTTGGCAAAAGATCGTAGCCGAAGTTGTGCATGTGGTACGTGGCCTGATTCAGCGGCGAAAGCCAGCCCACCGCCACGTTTGCCTTGTACATGAGCGCATCCGGCAGTTTGAATATAGCCTTTATGGTCTGGGGGTTGAGTAAAAAGCCGAACAGGCTGAATGCGAACACGGCGGCTATCCCCGCAAGCTGACCGCGCCGTAAATTGAACAGGAGCATGACGAATACCATCAGAAGGGTGTACAGCAGCATCAGCAGGAATATGGTCGCCATGCACTCATACGGGCGGCTCATCTCCAGCGTTTTCACCAGCGCGGGCAGGGCCACCTTCTGCCCCGCGCCGGAGTAGCCGAGGATTGCGGCGGTCTCAGACCACATATCCCCCACAAAGCTCTGCCGCATACAGACCAGGGAGGTGGAAACCAGTATAAACGCAAGGTATATAAGCGTGGCCAAGGCGATATACGCCGCCTGCCCCGTGAGCCAGGTCTTGCGGTCTATGCGCATGAGGTAAAAGGGCGTGGCGCTTGATATGAACGGCATGTCTGCAAAGAGCAGCAGGAGGAGCAAAGAGGAGAGCAGTATGGAGTTGCTGTCCCCGAACGTCCACACAAACGCCTCCACAAGCTGCATGGTGGTATCGTATTCCTTGGCGAACTTCACGGCCTTGTCGGACAGCAGGAAGCAAAGCACTAAGGCGAGGCAGAAGGTGATTGCTATTCTTGGGTTTTTGTGCCAACGGCGGAAGTTATACCGGGTTACGGCAAAAATCTGTTTCGGCTTCATATCCTCTCCAGCCTCCTTTTCGCGGCGTATGCAAAGGCAAGGGCCATCAGCACGCTGAACTCCGTCAGCAGCACCGCCACGCCTATTTTGCCGAACACCCACCTTGAGGACGGGTTGAGCCACTCCCGGGGGTACAGCACGAAGAGCTTATCGAAGTACCGCTCATACAGTATTATGAGCAGATAGAACAGCACGAAGGGCGATGCGTATGCCATGTATTTGCTGTCGGTAAGCGCGGCGAAGGTCATGCCCGTCAGCGACCAGAAGGCCCCCGATGCGAAGAACATGAGCGCAGTCTCCATTAGGTTGCCAAAGTAATTCGGCACGGTTTCTCCGGCCTTAGGGTAAGCCTCCATGGGCAGGAACATGAGCGCGGCGAAGCCGTATGCCGCCAATATGCCAAGCGCCAGCACCAGCCCTCCGGAAACGGCGCAGCCCACGGCCTTCCCCACGATATACCGTGGCACGGTGGTGCGGGGCAGGTATTCCTTTATGAAGCCGCTCTTAACATCGTCAACAAACGACGCGGTATACGGCAGCGCGGCGAGTATGGGCAAGGCCAGCGCCATGGCCTCGGACGACAGCGCGCCCATGATAAGGTCGCTGTGGAAGCCGGGGGAAAGCAGCTCCGCCGAGCGGAAGGCGCTGAGCATATCCTCAAAAGCCGCTAACAAAAGCACCACGACGACACCCGTAAAGGCGATTAAGAAGCCAAGGCTTAAAAGAGCCTGCTTCAGGCTGGCAGTAAGGGTATGGGACATGGGGATGTTGCTCCTTTGCTGGAATTATTATTTACCCATTTGCTTATTCCGCGGTTGAGTTATCGTCACTTACGATTCTCGGATCCATCAATGCGCCTGTTTCTGCATTCAGAACCATGACAGCCTCGATTCCTTCACCGTTTTCCTCTGCAAACTCCCTATACAAAACATACCATGCCGGCACAAGCCGGGCTCTTTCGGCGTTTCCTTTTACTCCTGTAATGCAATAGCCAAATTTTATTTTGTCAATGCATATATCAATCGGATCAATACGGGCGTATTTTTCATCCTCTAAATAGGAATAGCGATATTTCATCTGCTCTCTTATCCGAGTCTGTACTTGTGAAAATGGTATTAGCTCGCATTCGGATTTATCAACGTAGTCTATTTCGCTTGCGCCGTTCCACTCACACCCTATGACCCCATCGCGGCTGACATATACCAGGATAATATCCTGGGGCCATGGCGCAGCATATTCAGAAGCCGCAGTAGTAGGGTATACAGTATAACCCGTGCCCACGTCAACCGTTGATAATCCATTGTTTGTTTTGCCGTATACCATCACATAAAGCGGTATTATATATTCATTGCTTGGTTCTACAAGCTGTGCTTTTTTTGTATCGATTAACGCCATATTGTCGCATGGCAGACTGCTGACGAATAATTCCGCTATATCGGCGGCCTCCTGTTCGCTGATGCCTATATCGTCGATTTTAAGTATTCCATCGCCCCAATCCAATCCCTCATATTGCGTTACCCCGCCGGGCGCTATATATAACGACATCCCGTTCATTATTCCAAAAATGATAGTTTTCCTGTTATTCAGCAAAAATTCACCTATATACTCATCACCCTCTGATTTAGAATTAAAACTAAGGATTCCTTGCTGCTTGGTTTCCGGGGCAGTTTCAAGCCTTGAGTACAAATCGTTCAGAATAGTATTTATCTCTGCTGACGACATGTCTCTTTCTTCTGATTTTTGGGCAAGTTGACGCTCATAAGCAATGATCATCTCTAAAATTTCCTGTTTCGTAAGGTTAATATCTCGCATATATATCTGCGACATATCTTCAACGAATAATTTAGCTATTTTTTCTATCTTTGTGCTATCAAACGGGGCACGTTTAATGATTATATTGCGACATTCGGTAATGTGAGGAACTTCTATACATGCATCAGCCGAAATGCGGTATTTTTTTGATGTTTCCATATCTTTTTCAATCCAAATTTCAGGAATGATCAACTCGCCAATCGTGCATTTGGCATCCGCACTTGTATAGTTCGGCTCGCTGCCGACAACAATGCTGCTCTCCGGCGTGGGCTGGCAGGCGGCAACGCCCGCCGCCACAGCCATGCAAAGCAGAATCGCTATATATCTTTTCATAATTGCCTCCTCAGTAACCCCTTGCCAAATCGATTATGCTGCCGTCGATGGCGTTTATCATCAATATCGGTTGTTCATATAGTCCGTACTTTATTCCCTGCTCTTCAATCCAGTCCCAACTCCTGTATCCGTAAAATGCCCAAACCGGCACGAGTAGCGTGTTGCTTGCGTCATTTTGCTGCTGAATCAGTACATAATAGAGGCCCGCTTTAGTAATTTCTATATTTAGCGGCTCCTGAGAATTTACGAGCTTTGCCATTGGTTCATACTTAACCAACATCATTTTCGAAAAGATGTCTTGAATATCTTCAAATGCAAGCAGGTGTGAGTTATCTACTTTAATGCCTGCTGTTTTATATGGCGCGTCCCATGTAAAGCTTTGAACGCCGGAATCGTTAATCCTTATTTTTATCTTTTCATAATTTATGGGAGTTTGAAAGGCATCCTCGTCTACACTATCAATAGTCGGTGCAAGGCTGATCCCATCATACGATGGAAAATAGAACAGTTCATACGCCCATTGGGAAGCTTCTTTTTTATCTTTGTTGGAGTTGTTTATCAACATCATGCCGCCCAGTTGATATTCATCACAGCCAATGCTATGCAGCAGATCCTCTGCATCATTTTTTGCATCGGCAGGACTTTTTTTGAGCTTGCAGCCTTCGGGGATTACGGAAAAATCGCTGATAACAGCAGCGCCATATAACCCAAAGATGTTATCTGTGCCTTCAGCGAAAAACGACACAGTTGCTATGGGACGATGTAAATACCATGAACCTCCGCCCTCGTCCGGGATGGAGATGTCAGCGGTTAAGGTATCGCTATTGCTAAGATATAGCCGATGCTGAATATCGCTTCCGGCATCCCACACCTCTATGTAATCATATTGTCCGGCAATACGTCCTTTCCCATCGGTTATATCATACGTTTGAAAGGTTCTGTCAAACGGTGTTTTTTCAACTTTATCCGGCGCATCGGGCATAAGCTCGGTATAATATTTAATTGCCGATTCGATAGTATCCTGATCCTCCTCGGAGCTATATTCAGGCAGAGTTTTTCGCTGTTTAAGCTGAATAATAAGCGATTCCAACTCTGCTTTTGTGAGTGCGTTCCTGTTTTGAATAAGTTCTTGTGCATCTATCATTAGCTTATCAACCAGCGTTAATGCCTGTTCAAGCGTGAAATCCCTTGGTTCTGCCTGAAAAATAGATACCTTCGGCACTTCAGGCAGGTTGAGCTGCACATTAGAAGAAATGGATAAGCTATCGCTTGAATAGTTAAATACAAAGTTATCAGGAGCCTGCACTGCATCCTTCAGGGCTTTTTCAGCGGTACTCTCATCAGAAGTCATTGCCTGCTCGATCATCCGTTCTGTATCCTTCTTCACCACCATAGGCGCCTCCGGCGTGGGCTGGCAGGCGGTGAGGAGCAGCGAGGCGGCGAATATTATGAATGCCTTTTTCATGTTCAATATCCCTTCCCCAAGTCGATTATGCTGCCGTCTATCGCGTTGATTATCAGCACGGGAAACGGCTCCTTGTTCCATGTGCTTGCGCTGCCGTGGGCGAGGTCATACGATACGCTGCCGTTGCTATGTACTACCTTGTTGTTGCCATAGAACACCCACGCGGGAACGAGCAACCCTGTTGCCTCGCTGTTTTGTTCACGCACTCGCACAAGGCAAAGCTCTAATTTGTCTATCGTTATATCCATCTCGCCGCCGTTGCCCTCCCACATTTTCAGAAAGGCTTCGTATTCTACTTTTATCATGGATTCAAATACATCCATGATCTTATCGAATGGGAGAATGACTGCGTTTTCAGTTACCGTCTCCACGACCTTAACAGGATTGCTCCATGAAAGCTGCGAAAGACCGCTGCTATCCACCGTAAAGACTATGCATTCATAACTCCACGGCAAGGATGTCGCGCCGTTGTTTGCGTCGTTGAGTCCGTTGTCGGTATTAACGAAGCAGGGCACGCCGTTTATAATTCGCGTGTAATAGAGCCGGTAAGCGTAGTTCTCGGCCGGAGCGCCAAGCTCCTTGCCGTTGCCGCCATACTTCCCCATGCCGGCATCGCCTACCAAGAATGCGTGGCCGAATGTATAGTTGTCAGCGAGTCCGGCAGCTGTAAATACGCCATCGCAAAGCGCCTTTGCCTCGTCAAAGTCTATGGCGAGCTTTTGACGCGCCGCCTCCGGCAGATTTGTGCCGTTCGTACGGAGTATGCCTTGCGTGTTGTATTCGGTGCCTTTTTTTGTCCTTGAATACACGCGATAATAAAGGTGGGCTCCGAATCCGCTATTTGCGAAGGTCCATGAAATGGGCGTGAGCACGCTCATGCTTCGCGCCGTATCCTTTGCTCTATCGGTGTCAACGTTGAGCTGAAGATAATCGCCCACATTCTCCAGTTCAGTCATACGCATTGTACCGTCTGACACTGGCGATGCCGGTGCGGTTTCGGGCGCGGCGGCGTATATTTTCTCTATTTGCTTTAATCGCGCGACATACTCCTCCTCCGTATAGCCGCGTTCCGTATAGCTACCATCAGCAAGGCAGCGCTTCGCATCAATGATAAAGGGCTCAATCTCGGTCTTTGTTTCCACAAGCCCCTCGCTCACGTCATACGCCGTTTCTCCAGCATAAAAATAATCGAACACTTTGGTCACAATCTCCTGCGAAAAGCCGCCCTGCTCCACCCGCACAATAGGCATGGCCTGAGCAGCAGGCGCTTCAATTTCCGCATCAACATTTATGCGGAGCCGCCCGTTTAGTCCCTCGGCAGAAAAAGTGTATCGCCCTTCGGGAATACCCACTTTATCTATTGCCGCACCGTTTGACGGCTGTGCCGCCTGCTCAATCATCCTCTCCGTATCCTTCTTCACCACCACCGCCTTCTCCGGCGTGGGCTGGCAGGCGGCGGCGCCAAACGCCACAGCCATGCAAAGCAGAATCGCTATGTATCTTCTCATAATTACCTCCTCAGTAGCCCCTTGCCAAATCGATTATGCTGCCGTCGATGGCGTTGATGCTCAACAGCGGGCCGCCATCATATGGGGCGTTGTCATAGGCTTCGCCGCTTGCATAGGCTGAGACCGCTCTGCCATAAAAGTTCCATACGGGAATCAACAGTCCGGAGGTAAAATTGTTCCTTTCCATTACACGCTGTAAGGAAAGACGCGCCCGCGTCAGTTCTATCTTGTAGGAGACTATTCCTTCACCATTTGCGAGCGGCATATATTTCACGGACAGCATCTTCAATAACGTGGCCTCCACCTCCGCCCAAGGCAGCAGGTTGGCGTTTTCGGTTATGGTATCCGTCACGGCAAGCGGTGCGTGCCAATACAGGTTGACAATGCCCGAATCGTCAATGGCGATTGTTAGGTATTCATAGTCCCATTCTTTGCCAAAGCCCATCTCTTCCGTGCTGGCTTGTGAGGTTCCGAAAGTAGATGCGATGGAAAACCCCTGCACTGTTCGCAGCAGGCTAAATACATAGGCGTATTTCTCGTTAGGTTCCTTGTCGGCAGGTGAGACTGCCGGATTTGTGCCCGGTATGGGCGCAGCTTCGTAAGCCGCTCGTTCCGAATTGGAAAACAGTATTATGCGATCTATGATAAACTCGTTCAGTCCCAGCGTTTCCATCAGCGCTTCCACCTTTGCCCGCGCCTCCATTGGAGTTAGGGCGAGCGCTGCCTGCTCCGTCTGCCCTCCGGTGAGCGAAAGCATTGTAACATCCGCGATTCGCGTGCCGTCAGCAACATCCATGCGGAACGGCTGATACCCGCTTCGCTGAAAGGATAGGTTGGACCCGCTTCGAGGAATATTCGGATGCACATTGCCCTGTTCGTCCACATACACAGATACATCTGTGGTTTTATAATCTGCATCGTTGTATACGCCGAAGGTCATAGCGTGGTTGCTACCTGGATTGGAGGTGGCACGCAGATCTTTACTGGTTCCGATAACGGTATCGTCAGAGGGGTCATCAGAGGTAATTTCCCGCTGGAGCAGGGTCCCATCGGAGGCAATAAGCTCGTTTTTTTCCGGCGCAGACCGATACATCTTTTCCAAACGCGCTATTTCCTTATCCCAAAACTCGCCGCTGCCCCTGCCCGCGGCCTTTTCAGCCCTGCAATCGAGGATAGCTTGCTCTATCTGCGGCTTATCCATCTGTTCATGTTCGAGGTACATCGGCTTGCCCGCGCAAAGTGTGTTAAAGAAGGTATATACCTGTTCCTGAGAGAACCTTTCGGCTTCAACGTACATCATGGGAATACCGCTCGTTTCCGGTACCTCCAGCGGCACGTCAGCTACGATGGATAGTTTGCCTGCTTCTTCGTTGAGTGTTAGTCGTTCAGGCACATTCAGCCTTTCGCGCAGTCTTCCCACGGCGTTAGCGTCCTGCGGCTTGGTACCACGATCTATCATCCTCTCCATATCCTTCTTCACCACCACAGCCTGCTCGGGTGTGGGTTGGCAGGCGGCGGCAGAAATCAGCATAAAAAGGGTCAGGAATATGGTAATAAGCTTTTTCATCGCTTTGCTCCCTTCATCGTGTTTATACCATCATCTCATATAGAAGGGCAAAAGTTGTTCTCAAGTTGTAATTATTTTGTTATCATTTGGTCGGAAAGACAATTTTTATTGAGGTGAACTCGCCGGGTACGCTTTCGGCGGTGAGCGTCGCGCCGTGGGCTGACGCTATGCGCTGCACTATGGCAAGGCCAAGCCCGGCGCCGCCCTGCTTCTTGCTGCGGGATTTATCCACCATGTAAAAGGGCTCGGTGATGCGTGGCAATTCCTTTGCGGGTATGCCTTGCCCAAAGTCGCGCACTTCTATTGTGTTATTCTTTGCACAAAGGTATATGGTTTGCCCGTCACGGCTGGCTTTGCGCGCGTTTTCTACAAGGTTTACCAATGCCGAGCGCATCAGGTCAAAATCCATTGGAAGGGTATCCATTTCGCAATTCAGGCAAAGCTTCATGTTCTGTTTTTCCAGCTTGTCCGCCGTGCTTTCCTTTACCGCTTCAAGAAGCTCCGCAACGCTTTCTTCCCGCAATGATATTTCGCCCTGCAAAAGCACCAGCGTCATAAGCTTGCCCGAAAGCTGCTCAAGCCATTTGCATTGGTCATATATGCGCACAAGTGCGTTTTGCGCGGCATCCGGCGGCACGCTGCGGCTCAGCAGCGTTTCCGAAGAAAGCAATATGGAAGTGACAGGGGTCTTTAATTCGTGGGATAAGTCGTTTATGAATGCCTGCTGCCGCTCCGCCCTTTCGTTCAGTTCCTGCATGTTGCCCTCGATAGCCTCCGCCATGCTGTTGAAATCGGCTGCCAGCTCGGAAAGCTCATCATGCCCGTGAACGGGTATGCGCTCCGAGTATTTCCCGCCGGAGAGCTGGTTTGCGCCCTCCTGCAGCGCCTTTATGGGAAGAAGCGATCTCAGGACTATCAGGTGCATCGCATATGCCGCTATTGCCGTGATAACTGCGCCGACAAGCGCACATTTTGCCGCAAGCGAGCGCACGCTGTTTATCTGCGGCGTCACGTTGCGCATAAGGGACACATAATAGTCCTCCTGCGCTATGCTTGCGGGACTTGCGGCTATGAAATAATCCGCGCCGTCTATCCTTGCCAATTTGTATTGCGTGCTGCCGCTTTCGGAAAGCTTGGCGGCTTTGCCTGCGGGTAAGATGCTTTTCACATCGAAGCCCGTGTTGTTCACCCAAAACTCGTCGCCTTTTTGCAGCACAAATTCACCGGCGTCTGCCAGCGAACGGAATTTGTTTATTATATAGCTGCGCCTTACTATGGGGCTGTCGGGTATGCTATCGGTCGAACTCCAAACGAATTCTCTGTATAGGTCTTCAAAATCGAAAATGCCTGCGGAGGTTATGCTTTCAACTTCACCCTGATACGCAAAGGAAATTATTATGGCGCAGCACAAAGCTATTGCGGCAGCCAGCAGAAGAATTGAAAATACGGTCAGCTTTGTGCGCAGCTTCATGGGACTAATCCTCCAGCCTGTAACCTATGCGGGTAACGGTAACGATGACGCCTTCAAGCCCAAGCTTTTTACGCAGGGAGGCAACATGTGTATCCACGGTCCTTGTGCCGCCGGCAAAGTCAACTCCCCATATTTCGCTCAGCAGCCGTTCGCGGCTCATTGTGCAGTTTTTGAACTTGATAAGCTTGACCAAAAGATCGAATTCCAGCGGTTGCAGCGCCACGGCTTCGCCGCTTTTTGTTACGGTGCGCTTTTCGGTATCTATCGTAATGTCGCGGCAGCGCAGCACCTTGTTCAGCTTGCCGGCCCTGTCCAGAACCTTTTCTATCCTCACCAGAAGCTCCAGCACCGAAAACGGCTTAACGATGTAATCTTCAGCGCCGATCTTCAGCCCCTTTATGCGCGAAGGCACATCCGCTTTGGCAGTCAGGTATATTACGGGGATATTGTATTTTTGCATATGCTCCATCAGCGCAAAGCCATCGAGCCCGGGCAGCATAACATCAAGCAGCGCCAAATCGAAAGAATGATCCTCGCTCAAGCGCTTCGCCGCTTCAAGTCCATCGTCTATTATCGTGTAATCATATCCCGATAGTTCAAGATTCAGGCCTATACTGTCGGCAATATCCTTATCGTCCTCAATGACCAAAATGCGATTTTTACTCATATGCCACCTCCCATTTTATAAATTTTATCATATGGAAGAGTAGCTGGCAATTATTCGGCGTAGCGTGTTTATTCATAAAGAGGGTCGATTCTTGTACCATCTACCGCATTTATGCATAGCACCGCTGGAAGCAAAAAGTTCTCTTCGATGTATGGCGTTGTAAAATAGACAATCCAGGTGGGAATCAGAACGCCGCTTGATTGGCCGGTTGTTTTTATAAGGGAATGTGATAGTGTAATACGCGTGATTGTAGGCAAGTCCTCTTCTACAAGATTAACCCTTTCATATCCTGCTTTAAAGTAATCAATGATTATCTTCTTGATTTCATCCAGCGGGAGCAGTTTAGCCTTTTCGATGCCAGTGACTTCTATTGGATTACAAAAGCGAAAATATTTAATACCTTCGTGATCTATAAACATGTCTAATCTTTGAGGTGGCCATGGAGCTGTATATTTACTGGACTGAAATTGCATATCGCCATACGGTGATGCGTATGCTGTGTCAAATGGTATGGAACCGCTATTAAAAATGTACGATATATACCATCCTTCCGTTATGGTGTGGTTATCTGGAGCAAGAATTCTTGCCTTGGTCGTGTTAGATAATACAGCGTTGTTAATTTGTAATGCAATAATAGTTTTTTCAGAAAGTTCTTCAGCTTCATGTTGCTCTATTTTTACATTGCTTAATAAGGTACCATATGGTTCTCCGGGATAGGCATTGCCGGCAACTATCCAATCTTCTAGCTGAATAACGCCGTAAGGACCTAGTTGAACGGAAAAATATGTCGCTGTTAATACTACAGATGCTGCAAGATCGGAATTAGTTTGACAATCTGCAATAAAAGGGAATGAGATGCAAGAGTCGGTCGAAACACCAAAGTACATCAAATACCGTTTTAAATTCTTAATGTTAAAATTAACAGGTACGACATTATAGACCTGCATAGGCGAACTTATGTATTCGATAGAAGCATTGATGTTGCAAATTGATGAACCTATTTCAAAAGTCTCCTTCCAAAATTTATTTTCATTCGTTAATTTAGGTAAACTTTCTACAAGTGAATGAGATTTACAAGAACTGCTTGTAACCAGCGTGAAAATAAACAGAACAATTAAAAGTCTCTTCATAAACATAAAATTTTCCCCAAGACTATTGATAAATAAGCAATATGCCCATATTACTAAAATGGTTGCTGTTTTCGCAGCAACCATTTATAGCTTGTGACATTAAGAGGCGGAGTTTGTCCAGCTTCCCGAACTTTCGATATTTGTTCCTCCGTTGTTGTTCTGAATGTAGAGCTTAATGGTATTCCAATTTGTGTTGGTCATGCTTGAGTACTTTGTACCTTTTGAGCTGAAATAGAGGGTGCCTCCGCTAACCTGCTGATTAGCGTTAACAGGGGTTACCTTGATTTTTGTCGCCCCCGTGCTCTTGAGTCGAGATACGCTTATGGTTGTAGTAGCACCCCATGTACTGGAGGAGGATTTGGTAATGGATCCAGTAGTATAAAAACTACCAGTCAAAGAGGAGCTGTCCCAAGTAGCAGCAAAAGCCGTAGAGGTGACTGCCATTATCATGGCAAAGGCGAGGACGAAGGAAAGAATCTTCTTCATATGTTTTCTCCTTTCAAATAACTTAGTTGTCTTTTTCTCAATTAGCAGCTACAATTTGGTTATGCCCTTGCATATCTACATCGCCCTTTGGCGATGTGAGCCGCCCGCTCATGAAATGCAGGGGTATTTTTATATGTGGACAATCATAGGCATCCCTTCTGACTAATTGGAACCGACGATGAAGTAATCATTTATCCGTCGTTATATATGAGACAGTTCAGCATACTAAAATCTGACACCCATTTGCCTTAAAAAATCAGTTTTCTTGTGATGCTGCTGTTTGTGGATCCTTTATCAAAAAACAGTTGCTGTTGTGCGATCGTATAATGCTGGGTATTTGTGATACGTACAGTAGTTAGGAACGACCAGCAACCAGCAAGGCGAATTCTGATTGAGGAAATGTCCGGTGCGATCTGCTCTCTTGTGCTATTCAGTAACCATTACTCAGATCGATTATCGTACCGTCTACAGCATTGATTACGAGCATCGGGAAGGGTTCCTTATTCCAGGAGGATGCCGAGCCGTCGCTGTAATCGTATCGAGTGAATCCATCCTCCGAGATTATCCTGTTGTTTCCGTAAAATATCCATGCAGGTACTAACAACCCAGTAAGGCCGTCGCCATCCTTTTCGCGCACCCTTACGAGGCCCAGCTGCATCGTATCAATGGTTATATCCATCCTACCGGTGCCGTCGGTCATGCGGTTTGTAACGTCTTCGAACTTGATCTTCATCATGGATTCAAATGTATTCAATATTTCGGAGAACGGCTTTAACACCGGATCGGTATGCACGGTATCTATTATTTCCAGCGGAGATTCCCAGCAAAGCTGCAGCCCTCTGCGGTCCACAGTAAAGCACACCGTTTCATAGGGCCAGGGAATGCCGTCGGACATGTCGTCGATGCTCTTGCCCTCGTTCACAAGGCACTTTACGCCATTGACGACACGGGTATAATATAGCCTGTATGCGTAGTTTTCCGCCGGCGCCCCCAGCTTCCTGCCGTCCCCGCTGTATATTCCCATGCCGGTATCGTCCACCAAAAAAGAATATCCCAGGCCATATTCACCGGCCAGCCCTATCGCCTCAAAGAACCCGTCGCACCTTTTCTTCGCTTCCGCAAGGCTAAATCCGATATTGTCCAATGCTTCGGGGCTTGTATCGCCATTTGAGCTTATCCTGATGCAATTTTGTTCATTATAAGACGGTATGGGCTTTATTCTCGTGTGGTAGTCGAACTGCATCAGGCAGCCGAGGCCGCTGCTGTTCTCGGCACCGGCTTTCGGCGTCATAACATACATATTCCAGTATAAATCCTTTGGCTCCGTTGAGTTGTCCGGCGCATCGGCGTCTAAAACCAAACAGTCGCCGAAGCCTTCTATCCTTTGTGCGGATAGAGTACCGTCGGAAGGGATGAGCTCATCGACCGATGCATCGTAAGCTGCATACACCCTTTTGCCGCCGAACAGGCAGTTAAACGCCTTTGATACTACGTCCTGCGTGAAACCGCCCGCCTTTACCCGATAGATGGCTATGCTGTCCACATCGGGCCGGTCTATTTCTGCCGACACGTCTATACTCAGCCTTCCGCCGAGCCCTGTTGTGCTAAACACATACTTGCCGTCGGGAATATCCATATCCCTAAAATGCTTGCCGTTTTCCTGCATGCCGGCCTGCTCCAAAAAGCTGCCCGTATTCTGTTTTTCCGTGATGGCGGGCTGCTCAGGCGTGGGCTGACAGGCGCACAAGACTAAAAACGAATGGAGTATTAAGTATACTACCCACTTTTTCATTAGAAACTCCTTGTTCATTACTTATAAGCATCAATTTGGATTAGAAGAATAAATCAGAGGTTCTATCTTTCACCGTTGATTGCATTGAATGCCAAGAAGTAAATGATTTGTTGGTTTATCTACTTCAATAGGCACTTCAAATGAAAATCGTTAATAATTCCGTCAATATTAAAAGTAGTATTAGAAACTTCTGAATATACGGTGCTGCAACCACAATAGTTGAAATATGCACTATTTGCTTGTTCGTAAGTAGTTATGTACATTGCAAGAAGTATTAGAGTCAGTGTTAGTGTAAAAGCTCTTCGATACATAATAGAACCCCACATTGTTAAGGCACCATGAATATACAGCCATTCTGATGGTGCCTTTATGTTACTTTTATGATGCAGTATTATAGAATCTTCCACTGACCGCAGCCGTGCCACCGTCGCTTGTCTTATTTTTGATTAACAGATGTACTGTATTGCAATTTTGATTTGTCATATGGCTATATTTAGTGCCGACACTACTAAAAGTCATTGCAGCGCCGATAGCTTGACCAAGTTCGTTAATAGGTTGGGCTGATATTACTCCCGTTATGGATCCTACATATATATTTGTAATGGTACTCCAGGTTTCACTAGTGGCTTTAGAGAGGTAGTCAGTGGTTTGAAACTCATGGGTAAAATTACTACTACTAAATCCCGCAGATCCTTTATAGGCAAATGCGGTAGACATGGTGAACATTATCATGATTAGTACTATAATTGTGCAAAACAGTTTTTTCATAATAAACCTCCCATAATCATTGATGATTTTGACTTACATCCTAAATGCAACGTTTCGTATATTCAACGGAATCGCCCCCTTACATTCTTGCATTATTAAAAGCAGTTTCTCTTTCAGTTGGTTTGCAATTGTAGGGTACTTTAATATAGAGACAGATTAATATCCTTTCAAATATGATATTTGTCTTTTTGTAGATCGTAAGAAACATTTTAAGTGATGCCCTTACAGATTAGCGCTGTTTTGGCGCGATGAGAGCCGCCCGCTCATGAAATGCAGGGGTATTTTTATATGTGGACAATCATAGGCATCCCTTCTGACTAATTGGAACCGACGATGAAGTAATCATTTATCCGTCGTTATATATGAGACAGTTCAGCATACTAAAATCTGACACCCATTTGCCTTAAAAAATCAGTTTTCTTGTGATGCTGCTGTTTGTGGATCCTTTATCAAAAAACAGTTGCTGTTGTGCGATCGTATAATGCTGGGTATTTGTGATACGTACAGTAGTTAGGAACGACCAGCAACCAGCAAGGCGAATTCTGATTGAGGAAATGTCCGGTGCGATCTGCTCTCTTGTGCTATTCAGTAACCATTACTCAGATCGATTATCGTGCCGTCCACTGCGTTGATTACGAGCATCGAGAACGAGATTTGAGCCGTTATGATATTTGTTGCAGTATTCAAGTACACCCTGTTGGTAATCGCTGAATTCACCAGTCGCCGATGCATACGCCATTGGCAAAATACCGATGACAAATATCTGCGCCAGAAATATCGATATCACTTTTTTCTTCATATCCATCTTCCTTTCTGCTCACAATTCGTAATTATTTATGGCCGAACTCAGTTTGCTGAAAGCCTCATCTACAATAATGTCTGATTCAAATAAGAATCTGTCTATTGTCTTTTTCTCAGCCAACATTGAGCGTGAACCTATAACATGTAGATGGAACATCTGCTTTTGTTCCCGACGTATACCTGAACGGATGGTATACAACATATGCAATGAATTCATATTTGCCAGGAACACTTGGCGTGGTCACAAAAAACTTACCATTTGCAACGCAATCTGGTTTTAAATGGAAAACAGCGTATTTTTGATTAAATATTGGCTCTTGCCTATACCCAATGGTAATAAGAAGTATAGCCTCTGAATATCGTAAAGAATCCGAAATGTTATACATAAGGGCTAAAGCTTCATTAGTTTTTACCGCATATTCCTTGTCCGGCTCTTTAATCCATTGATAATGTGCTGCATCATTTGCATAGTCCGTATTTATTACCACGTCCAAATGATCAAAAGGCAAATCATTATCTTGTTCCGACAATGGATATATTGGTTCGACTATTTCCGTTGTACGGCTATATGCTTCTGGTGAGAATGATAGATCAAATAATGAAACATGGCCATATTCAGATGTTACATCATTTTTGTCTGCAGCATATTCATCAGGTCCCGCAATGAAGCTTAGCAACAGTTTATGTGTTTTGTTGTCGGGTACTATGTCTGGGGACAAGAATAATGGAAATTCAATCTGTTCGTTATCGTTCATCTCAAAAACATATTTATCTAAATACTCTCCTTGGCTGCCAACACGAAAGCGTGTTTGAATATAATCGAAAAAAACACAAAGTACAAATTTTCTATTCTTCCCATGTTGATGAAAAAGAATTGATATAGGTTCGTTTGTATTTGTGATAAACAGACTATTCTGCAATTGGGGGATCCCTTCAGGCAATGTGGTGGATGCATATATTCCAGTTGCTATGGATCCTTTATCTATAACAACGGGATATGGGTACTTATCTTTAACTACTTCCGATTGATTGCATCCAGTAAATACTGTAACAAAAAACATTAGGATAAAGATAACAATTATTTCTTTTTCCGTAACCCTAGCTTTCACAATTACTCCTCTCAGATATTACACTATGGGCCTGATAATTTTATGTATCAGACCCAATATTACTATTTAAATACAAAACGCATATGGCAATCTAAAGCCTATTAAAATTCTTTTGATGCGGCATATCTCTCAGTTCCATTATAGTTACCAATAATTATGTGGTAACTTTCTGCCTTCCGATTGCTCGCCGAAGAATACACCTTTTCCGTATTTAACACTCTATCTTTGGTTGTACCATTATAGGTTTTCTCTTTCTCGTTTGTACCACCTCCCACAGTCGCAGTAAGTTTTATCGAAGCATACAAATAGGTTGCATCCGCCCATGGCCATGCATGAGATTTAGCTGAAGCCCATCCCTGAGACGCATGGTATAACAATTTTCCCTCTCCACCATAGGTCGTCATTCGAGTAGATGCTCCTACCGGAAAAGCAGAAATCTCCTTAACACAATCAATGTTTGCACCATCACTTGCCAACACGGTATTTGTAACCATCAAAATGACTATTGAAACAAAAAAAGCAATTGCTCGTTTCATTGTGTGAACCTCCCTTTACTTAGCATATTAGCACTTTGCGCATTAAAAATAGTCTTAACAGTCAAACAATATTTGTTGATTCATCGACCATCTGATTAATGGTACTTCGATTTGCTTATTTGTCCAAAGGTAACACCGCCTTCCGAGTTGATACATTATTCATTCCCTTTTATTCCTATGCTCTCCTTACTACATGCGGCATTGGCGACCATACACACAAGAAATCCCATTTGTTAATCCGTATCACCATGTGGCGATGTGAGCCGCCCGCTCATGAAATGCAGGGGTGTTTTTATATATGGACAATCATAGGCATCCCTCCCTGGCCGCCGGGTCATAAACGGCTTTTGTTGTTCCAATATGCAACCAAGCCTCACACTGTTTATTGCATCTCCATTAACTGCCGTGTTGTCATTCGAGGCTCAACATATCTGCCGTCAATGGCCGAAAACACCATACAATCTTCAAAATAGAGCTCCGGGATGCCGTCTATTTGCAGATCATAGAATACATACCACGATGGGGTATATTGTCCCTGCTCTTGATTTGTATTAGCCGATGCCAACAAGCCGGTTCCCAAACATATTTTGTTTATTGTTATTACGCATTGATGCTCAGGATTGCCTTTATTTGCATGGCAGTATTTCATTTGATTGGTAACGATAGATATCAACTCGTCAAGCCCTACCAAGCTCCCACTGTCGCTTTTTCCGATTTCCTCGACCGCTCCTTGCCAATCAAACACAGCAACGCCTGTCTCATCAACGAAAACCTCTATCAGCTCGCTTTCCCACGGTGCAACCAACGCTGGGGAAACGCCGTTGTTTATCCTGCAATCCCTGCCTATCAAATAGGCCGTTAGCCCTCCTATCCTTTTTGCGTATGTGAAAAGCCAGCCATTAGTGATTATTTCCCCCGTATATGGCGTGACAAGTCTTGCTTTGGAATCGGTGCGGCTATACGACCCGCTGCAAATATCATTTACCAATTTATCCGCCTGGTCTGCCGCGGCCTTTTCGGATACCGTTATTGATATGGTGGTTCCGGCGGGTTCGCCGCTTATGGCATCTCCGGCTTGAACCATACTCTCCGCCTGCAATACGGAATCAGGGTATTTTGCATAGTAAAAGTAATTTCCGTTCCTCTCAAACTGGGCTTGCTCCCATCCTCCGTCATTCTCAAAGTCCACTATACACAGTTCATTTTGGTCATGATTTTCCCAGCCGAATGCTGTCCTTCCTGTGGACTCAGGTGAGTTCTTGATTTTCTCCTCGATTTCACGAACGACCGAGTTCACATCAAATTGTTCGTCATAATCCCCGTTTGCGCTTTTCTGCTTAAGCTTTATCAGTACATTTGCCCAATATGCTTTGTTCGCCTGAGCATACTCATATAGACTTGCGCCCTGCGAGAACATATTAACGAGCCTAATATTTTCATCGTCTGAACGTTTAAGCCTCTGCACGGTATATATGGATGCTCCTTCAATTCCCTCTGCGCTGATATCTGCATCGTAGCGAATTATCATATTGGCTTTCGGGAAGTCGATTTGGTCATTATATTTTTGCGGGAAACTGTCCGCACTGGCCTTTTCACCTTTTTTGCCGTCTGATCCTTGTCCGCTGATTATTAAGCTATCCTTTCCGTCCTGTTCGCCAACGATGGGCGAAATGCTGGGCGTGGGCTGGCAGGCGACAAGTGAAAAAGCATTAATCAGCAGAAGTGATAATGCGATTGCTCTTTGAAATACCAACATTAAATGCGTTCCATCCATTCTAATACATTTGTCCGCGGTCGATTATGCTGCCATCCAAAGCATTTATTGTTACAAAGCATATTTCGCCACCAGGAATGATGTCATTTGAAAGCTCCGTCTCATCATATCCCAAGAAGCTCCATGTCGGTATTAACTTATAATCTCTACTGTTCCGCATAAGCAGTTTGGTAGCCCCAAACTCTACTCTGTTTATATGAATAATCGTAGGTTGATCCGAAGAAGCATCATCAAGGCTTGCTTCAGCAATTGTGCTTTGAGGCGTTATCATCAGATTTATTTGAGCCTTAAATATCTTCACTATTGATTCCCAGGGAAGTATTTTGGCATTTTCATTATCTACGTTTGTAATCTGCGAAGGATTGCTCCATTTTAAATACATTAGCTGACCATCGTGAGTTATAGCTTTAACATATTCTTTTTTCCACAAATCCATTACCGGATAGCCTTCGGCATCCAACTGCTGTGATCCAAAATACCTATCAGCATATGTTTCCTGGTAGCCGCCAATGCATCTTGTGTAATAATAAATGTTATAGTTGGTTCCAGTGCTCACTGTTGCAAGTTCCATATAATCAATTTCCAACTGGCGTAGATATTTTTCAATTACGGAAGTTTCCGATTTTAATTTATCAGAGGCATTAACAACTGTGGGCAGTTGAAATTCTTTCTGAATCTCTACTTCGTTTGATACATAGCCCGAATACTTTATATAGAGTTCTGAGCCTACAGGCCAATTTACGAAATCCACAGATGCAGCTTGGCCGTCGGATATGACCTTCAAGTTAAGCTGGTGAGAGCCATCGCCTGTATTTTTAAGTATATAATCGGTATGCGGTAAATCCGAGTCAGCCATAGCCGACCGATACTCTTCTTCATACTGCTTAATTACTGTATTCAATTGGTCTTCCAGCGTTCCATCAGTGCCACCACCTTCAATGCCGGGGCCTTCGTCAACGCTGTTTGTCGGCTCACCCGTTACTAAATCAAGATTATTCTTAGCGCGAAACAGCAGTGATTTATAATATAGGATTTGCTGTTCAATATCGCTTTTAGTCAGCTTATTATGCTCTCGTATTTCAGCATGCGGAAAGAAAACGCGGACTATGTTTTCGAGCGAACCCCCATCGCAAAAAGGGCTGGCTTGCACGGAAAGGATTGGCACCCGTGTAATGGACGGTGTTATTATATTTGCGTCTACCTTTATTGCATTACCGGACTCATACTGTTTTTCATACTTTATAATCTTATCCGTTGGAAACATCCGTTCTTGATCTTCTTTGCTTGACTCCTGTGCTATCGATACAGACAAATCACCCTTGTTGACCAAAATGGGGTCGTCGGGACTTTTTTGACAAGCTACTATGAACCAGCTCATCGCAGATAACACTATGAGCCATACGGCAATATTCCTTTTCATCTCTCATATCCTCCATATTGTCCTATTTGTTTCGGCTAAGGGAGCTCAAAGAGTGCGCCCTTAGAGCTCCCTTTAACCACTATTTAGGGTTTCAATTCCCATGTGCCTGAGGATGTAGTGGACGAGCTTACCGTATTAACCATATGAATGTATACACGTCTTACATAAGAAGATGTTTGGAGTATAAACAAATGACCGGTTTTGAATGTTTTTCTGCTGGTCAATTCCGTCCACCCATTATTGTACACGGCAGGAGCAGCTAACATGGGGTTGGAGCTCTGTGCGGATGTACAATATATATTTCGGTCATTTTTCTGTTCGAAATAATCGTCCGTATAGTACCCAGAAGTTGAGGTGCCGCTATGACTCAACGTCGATCCCGTGGCAAATGCTATGGAACCAATCGATAAAATCATTAGCATAACAGTTATAAAGCAAACAAATCTTTTCATTTATTTCTCCTTGTATTATAGAGTAGTAGTTATTAGAGTCCCTCTCCAAGGACTGTGAATGGGAATTGCTTTATCAGATTCCCGGTTGCTATTTTGTTTATAATAAGCTACAATCTGGTTATACCCTTGCAAACCGGCATCGCCCTTTCAGCGATGTGAGCCCCCGCTCATGAAATGCAGGGGGTATTTTTATATGTGGACAATCATAGGCATCCCTCCTTCCGTTCGTATGCACCGATGTCCACGACGGAGTGCCCCTTGCCTGTCGCTACATGTATGAGACAATTTAGCGAAGCAAAATATGACAGAAAAAATAATTTTTTCTTGTCATATTTCGCTCCTCTGGTTTGTCTCATTAGCAAATAATCCGAAAGGAAGGAATACTTATGAAAAAAAGATTGATCTCGTTACTGTTGATCGCCACCTGCCTATTCTGTTTTTGCGGCTCTGCTTTAGCACTGAAAGAACCGGAAGTTAAATCCGCGGGTTCGGTATCAGCGGGACTGTCAAAAGTTAGCGGCAGTACGTATGAATTGTGGGGACAAATCAATGGGACAGCCGGCGAAAACTTGACTATTAGGGTAAAGCTCTATAAAGGCAACACATATATAACCGAAATTTTTAATAGCGGTAAGGGCCCCACCGTGCATGCAAGTAAAAATGTAACACTTAGCAGTGGTGAATACAGGCTAGACATAACCGGTACCACGGCAACGCATACAATCACAAATACGATATATAAGACAATCTAAATACTTATAAAAGATGGTATTCTTAAGCTAAATAATCAGCGGCCGCATACTATTATGTGCGGCCGCTGTTTTTTATCTATCCTCAAAAATATAGTAACTATAATCAACGCCATCATCGGCGATTATTGTAATCAGGCTATCATCAATTATACTTACGGCAAGGAAGGAACCATCAGTACTGTCAATAAAACAGTTGAGCGTGTTACCATCAGACAGCTTATGCGTCCATTCTTGTTCACAGTCTGAAACGGATCCAAAATACTCGGACGTAATCTGCCAGTGCTGATAAATACAAATCCTGTTACCATCGTTCAGAATAAATGTGGCATATAGACTAAATCCGCTATTGCTTTTTACTGCCATAATATCCTCAACGGGCAGCTCCAGCGTGTTTTTGAACTTGTATGCTTTATATCCAGTATCTTTTTCAAATTCCTCATAACTGCTGTAATGCTTTTCCTCATAATCAACCGCAGGAAAATCATAAGGAATCTCGGGAGATATGGTATATCCGCCGTCATGTACAGTCAGAATAAAGCTGTATAGTTGCTTCGCCCATGTCCGGCCGGTGGGCGTAACAATAAAGAATAATGTGATAAACACGATAAGCGCCATTAATATAACAATCCCGCGGCGCATGCCGCCTAATGCCCAGCCAACGCTTGAGCTGCGCCTATTCGCGGCGGCTCGCTCTTTCTCGATGAGCCTGTCGAAGGGCTCCCATTCGGAATCCGGCAAATCAGACCTTTTTTTTGCTCGGTCAACTATTTCTTCAAGAGAGGCATGGCCTCCTTTCTCGGCTATTATTTCTTCAGCCTTCGCTTTACTTATAGCAAACCGCCCATCGACAAGGTTGGGATACGATTCAACCAGTTTTTTAAACTTGCGTTCTAACATTTTATGCCCCCATTACTTATATTTCTATATTTTAAAAATGAACGTTATCACAAAAAGCCATAATCGCATGTCGCTTAAAGCCAGTGCCTTGCGCAGTCGTTTGAATTTCTGAGCAAGTGTATTAGATGGGAGTCCCATTTGCCGTGCCACCTCCTGAAGGGGGTAGCCGTCAAGGTACCTCATATAAAAAGCTTCTGCAAGGTCGGACGGATACTTTGCCAGCTGTTTATTTAAGCTTAAAAGGAACTCAATATGAGCCATATCGTTAGCACTCTTTGCAATAATCGAGTTTAACTCTGTGCCAGTTGGGTCTATGCATATGCACCTGCCTTTACGCAAAGAACTGTTATAAACCATATGTCGAAGGCTGGTGTTGAAGAAGGCCCTTGGAAACCGGATTTCCTCGACATCAGTATTTCTTTCAAGAAGGGCTATGCACAGATCACTGACCAAGTCTTCAGCGTCTTCAATGTTTCCCGTCAACGAGACGGCATACCGTTCTAAATTCTCCCTGCACTTGCTGAACTCTTCAATTAATTCATTCTTGTCCATGTAAATGCTCCTGCTTATGTACGTATTACAAATGCTCTTATATTAGCAAATATATATTACCATACATATAAGTGACAAATCAGAGAGCAAAAATATGACATCATTCTATATTTATCTCAAAATTCATATGTTTTGCCCGCCTTCCTTGCATGATAAAATTTTTAATGCCAAACTGTTCACTCTTTTTTCCATATATGAGACCGATAAGAGGACCAGAATATGACACACAATTTAAGATATAAGCAATTTATATAGCATTTAAGCAAGTATAATATAGTATTTTAAACGCTTCTTTTAAAAGAACGAATGTTATAGCATTTAAACATATAAAATATAATATTATATCTTTGCAGAGGAGATAGATGAACAAAAAAGAGTCCGGCAAACGCATACAAAAGGTGAGAAAAAGCCGTGGCCTTACGGCAAGAATGTTGGCTGAAATGATAAGTATTGACGATACGTTTTTGCGGCAAATCGAAGGTGGACGTGCATTGCCTAGCCTGCCGGTCTTTATCAGCATTTGCAATGCGCTGGAAGCATCTCCGGATTATTTTCTCAGGGACTCAATAACAACAAACGAGCTTACCAAATGCGAGGAACTTCTTAAAATGTGGGAAGATGCTACGCCTATGGAGTCGCAATTGATAGTCGACATGATAATGACGGCAAGAAAATACATTGATTGAGCCATGCAGCCATAGTCCTGCCCAAATCCCGCTGTTTCCATTAACCCAGGGTACTCTTTTATCAGTACTTTAGCGACAATAAACCGCCAGCTATGCCGGCGAGAATAGGAAGCTTTAACCGGGGAGCTGCGCCGTCACCACGCATTTCCCCGGCGCATGCCCGCTATATCTGAAGGGATAGCAGGTCACCAGCACAAGCGTTTTGCCATCCACAGTAGGAAGCCGCAAATCGTCGGTGTTTTCGTAAATTGTGATGTCCGAAATGGTGTAGTCGTAGGCAATGCCGTCCATCGTAATCTTTACCGTATCGCCGCGCTCCACCTTTTCCAGCACTTTAAGATGATTCCGGTTGCGGTGGCCGTAGACAACGCACATTCCACTCTCACCGGGCAACACAGAGGTCGTAAGCCAACCGGGAGTTTTCTTGAGCGTTGATTTTTCTACGCCATATGCGACGGAGATGGTATCGTTCAGAATATCCAGCGTAAAGAAGCATTCGCCCTCCTGCTTTGGGGAAGGCGCTGCCGGCGGCGAGGGAGCGGGGCTTTCGATTGTCTCCGACATTGGTATTGGCCGAAGAGTAGCAACAGGTGAAGACAGGGGAATGGGAAGCTCCATGTGCACAACTTCAGGCGTGAATATTGGTTTAATCTCGACGAAAGTATCATCGTTTTCGTGCGGCGTAAATACAATGGCACCGAATATTATAATCGAAACGGAGAGAGCAGCAAGTAATGCCGTTCTTTTGATATTCTGCCTTTTCATTTTATTTCCTTTCTGTCAGTTGGTCGGTCTGCCGAAGCATACCCATTCCCATTCAGAGCCGTTCTTGCCCCAATGCTTGCGAATCTGTACGCTGTTATTGCCGCCTGTGCTGTCAATGAGAAATTCATCGTTAATATAGATGGCGACGTGGTGGATCTGCAGCCAGCGTTTGCAACGCCCTGTACCGCAGCGCCGGGTATCCGTACAATAGCCCTCGCCGCGAGAAGCGTCCTTACGGGCAAAGAAGATAAGGTCGCCCGCCTGAAGCTGTGATGAGTCGGTGAACAGTACGCCCATATCCCTACACTTCTGCGCCATGCCCGTAGAGGTCAGCCCGTTCATGGAGGACAGAACGCAATCACGGTATGCCGCCCGTACCAGGCCGGAACAGTCCATACTGGAATAACTGCGCCCGATGTACCGTTTTGCGGCTTGTACTATCTGCGCGCCAAGCTCATTAGGAGGCAAGTCGGGATTGATATTTAAGCCAAAGCCATACTCGCCTCCGTCACCCACGGTATCGCCAAGCAGCTCCGCAAAAAGCGGGTAATAATCAGGGCGCATCAGCTCGACAAGCATTTCGTCTTGATCTTGGTTGAAATGATATAGCTCCGCGCCGTCGCGGTAGTCCATGCTTGCTACATTGACATAGATATGCAGCGTGGTCTTACTCTCAGTCACGGGATCGCCGTTTTTATCAAGGACGAGGGCCCCATATTCATCGGTGATGGTGATCGTTTCGGATTCCAATTCCGTTCGGTAGGAAACGCTGTTCATATCGTGGAATATCTCTTTTAGCCGTTCAATGTTATCCGGCGTCATCGAGGTAACATCGGAGGGATTTTCCGCGTCTGCGCCAACCTTTATGGCATACACGCCCACCACATCGGCCCAATTCGGTACGGTGCTTTCGATGCTCTCCATATCGCCTTCATAGATAATCTCTACAACATCATCAGCACCTTGTGCAGTCAGTTTGGCAATTCTGCTCTCTATTTCATTCTTAAATTCGGTGTTTATGGCTTCTATGGCTTCGGTCATGGGCTTGCTGCCGTCAGCCGATTCGTTCGCGGAAAACACGCCGAACAGCGACAGCAAAGCAATCACAAGCACAATGACGATTATGATAACGACGGCTACCCAGCCGCCGGCTGCAATAGCGGCTATCAATGCCTTGACCGCCGCAATGAGTGCCTTTACAAATGCGGCAACAGCTTTTGTCGCCGCAGCAGCTGCTTTTGCTGCGGCCTGTGCCGCGCGCGCCGTCACCTGCGTTGCTTTTGCGGCAGCCTGCGCGGTTTTCTGCGCCGTTTTCGCCGCCTGTTGCGTGGTCTTGACCGTTTTTTCGGCGGCCTTTACGGTCTGCTTCGTCGTTTTCACGGTGCGCTGTGCCGTTTTGACCGTGCCTTTTGTGGCGATCTTGGCTGTGTTCGCGCTTTGCTTAACGGTCCGCTGTGAAGCCTGCCGCACCCTGCGGGAACTTTGAACACTTTGGCGAACACGTTCCCGCCCTTGTCGCGTGGCGTTGCTATCCGGCGAAGAAAAAGAGGAACGGTTTTGCTCCGTTCCTCGCTGCGCTTCCTTGTACTGTTTTCGCAGGTCGTTTGCTTTTCGGGCAAGCTGCTTGCCCCGGTATAGCAGCTCGTCTCCAACGTTGTGGGCTGCATCGTCGGCTGTGCGCTCCACACGCTCCTCAGCGTATTGCTCTGGCTGTTCGCTCTGTGGTTGTTGCCGCTCCGCGGCCTCTTTTGCCTGCTCCTTTGCGGAGATAAAAGAACGCCGCATAAGCTCCTTTGGGGCTCGTGCGGCGTCGGTCATCAGACGGGGAGCACGGTCTGTTGACTTTGTTTTTATATCTTTCAATAGCTTTTACCCCCACAGCTCCGTTTCACCGGGCTTCGTCGTCAATTTTCTGTATAGCTCGGTGTTCTTTGGGAACCTGTTTACGAAAGGTACCAGCGCGTTGCCGATCTTCATGAGACCATGCCCCGCCTCAGCATTAGTGATGTAGTTCATCTGCTGCTCGGAGATATTGAACAGCGCCGCCAGCTTCTCCCGATCGCTGGCAGCCTGATTGTGCATGACGATAAACTCCGAGTTGGAAAGCATACTGCGTGCTGATACGTTATCAAGCAAATACTCCACATTCTGCGTAATGCCCGTGGGGAAGGCGTTACGCTTGCGGAACCTGCGCCAGGCGGAGGTGAAGAACATGCTGCTGTACGGGTTTTCGTAGACCACATGGAACTCGTCAAGGTACACGTGGGTGCGCCTGCCCGCTTTCCAGTTTTCCGTTACGCGGTTCAGTATCGCATCCGTTATGACAAGCAGGCCCATGGTCTTGAGCTGCTCCCCAAGGTCGAGAATGTCGTACACGATAATGCGGCTCTGAGTATCGGCGTTGGTGGGATAGGCAAAGGCGTTCAGGCTTCCCTCGGTGAAAAGCTCGAGGGAGAGCGCCAGATCCCGGGCTTCCGGTTCGGGCTGCGCAAGAAGCAATTGCTGCTCGACCATTGATGAAAACAGGGACGCTTGCAGGTTTTCCGAAAACTC
>ENA-UOJD01001064-UOJD01001064.1-human-gut-metagenome-genome-assembly--contig:-P48-NODE-1064-length-31491-cov-9.579145_pt1 | contig 31491 bp, 34 predicted proteins | sample MGYA00242342_ERZ723889 | MGnify/ENA metagenome assembly ERZ723889
TCCTCGTTTATCTCGTCCATGAGGTCGAGAAACTCGGCGAATACTTCGTCCAGCAGAACCTCGTTGTCTATGCTGACGTAGGTATCCTCTCCGTTTTCGCTGGTTATCTGGAACAGCACCACCTCCGCCTCATCGTCGTCCATAGCGCTTTCCTCATCCGCAATGGGAGAAAGCGCTACATATTTCTTACCCTCATACATAAAGGTAAGTATGTGTTCGAAGGTGTTCTCCTTTCCGTCCTCATCCAGCAGCACTACGTCTTCGCCTATCTGATCTATTATATTCCTGTCTTTCATCTTTTCATCTCCCTGTCAAAGCTTTGGGTTGGTAGCAAGGTAGCCTTCCAGAGTTACCACAGCCGCCAGCTTGTCTATCACCTTACGTCGCTTGCGCCAATCCATCTCGGCCTCGTACAGCACCCTTTCCGCCTGAACGGTAGTGAGCCGCTCGTCGTAGAAGGTATGCTCTCCGTCCCACTTTTCGCACATAGCTGCAGCAAATTCCTTAACCTTTTCGCTTGCAAAGCCGTAACTTCCGTCCATATTGCGTGGCATACCGAAAAGCAGCCGCACCGGCTTGTATTTGTTGGCCAGCGCTATTAGGTAGTCAGTGTCCTTATCCAGGTCGCCCGTCCGGGTGTAAGTCTCAAGACCCTGGGCGGTAATGCCCAGCGGATCGCTCACCGCCACTCCTATGCGTTTATCCCCTATGTCAAGGGCAAGCACTCTCATCATAATATCAGTTTTATTCCTTAAATTATTCTTTAAAAAGGCCGCGAAAAATACGCGGCGTATTTTATGTCGCTTATTCGCCTTCTATACCATCAGTTGACAAGAGCCCACAAGCCCTAAAGGTTTGTTTTGGGGCGCTCCTGCGTTCTCGTCGCTTGAATTACCTCCAGTAGTACTGCGCTCCTCGGCCTTGGATCGCCCTCAAAACAAGCTCTTTGGGGTCTTTGAGTTTTAGAAGCCAAAGAGCATGGCAGAACAAGGAGGACGAGTGCAGAAATACTGGATGTATTTCAAATGAGGACGACGCGGTTATGCCGTGCTGTTTGGCTCCTAAAACCTTGTGTGTCTTTGTCAACTGATGGTAGGGCCGTGGGACTCCACATAATACTTTACCAGTTCCTCCAGAAGCTCGTCCCGCTCCAGCATGCGTATAAGGTATCTAGCGTTATTATAGCTGGTGATGTATGTAGGGTCGCCGGAGATCAGGTAGCCAACTATCTGGTTGACGGGATCGTAGCCCCTCTCTGACATGGCCTCATATACCCGCATGAGCACGTCGCCAGCTTTGGTACGTTCCTTTTGGATCTTGAAGTGTACGGTTTCGTTTGTCTGGTCGCCCATAATCTTGAACCCTCCATTCACCTAAATTATACCCTTTTTACCATATTTTTGTAAACCGGCAAAGAGGCATTACACAAAAAATGACCCGTTATTCACAAACAGGTCATCTTTTCGCCGGTCTGCGGCCTTATTTGAGCACGCTGTTCATCATGCGTCTGCCACAGCGAACCATCTTTTTGGCATCCCTTCCCACTCTCTTGGGTACATCGGGGTATGCTGCGGACAGCGCCGCGCCCGCCATTACCATGCCGGCTGCCATTCCCGCCATAAACGATACGGTCTTCATAAAAAAGCCTCACTCCTTTCGGGCTTATTCTTCCCACAAAGGAGCGAGGCAACTATGTTAAGTTATGTATGCACTGCCAGACTTTATTCCTGAACCTCGTGTACGTCCTTGTGCTCTGCCTTTTTCTTAAGTTCCTCAGGCATCTCGACGCCCTTGCGCTTATAATAATCCTCGAGGGCGGCTTTTACTGCTTCCTCAGCCAGCACGGAGCAATGTATCTTCTGGGGGGGCAGCCCCTCCAGCGCCTCAACTACCGCGGCGTTGGAGAGCTTCAGCGCCTCGTTTATGCTCTTACCCTTTATCATCTCTGTGGCCATGGAGCTGGTGGCTATGGCAGCGCCGCAGCCAAAGGTCTTAAAGCCCACGTCCTCAATTATGCCGTCGTCGTCTATTTTAAGGAACATCTGCATGATGTCTCCGCACTTGGCATTGCCTACCATGCCTACTCCGTTTGCGTCCTTAAGCTCGCCCATGTTGCGGGGATGGCTGAAGTGATCGAGTACTTTTTCGGTATACATATGGCTGTTCTCCTTTTATTTTGTTATTTTATCCCTTGTACAGCGGGGACATGGCGCGGAGCCGCTCTGCGGTCTTTTTCAGTACCTCTATTACGTAATCTACATCCTCCTCGGTAGTGTCGTCACCCAGAGTAAGCCTCACGGAACCGTGTGCTATTTCGTGGGGCAGTCCCAGGGCCAGCAGCACGTGGGAGGGATCAAGCGAACCGGAGGTGCAGGCAGAGCCTGATGAGGCCGCTATGCCGTTCATATCCAGCATCAGCAGTATGGACTCTCCTTCTATGAACTTTATGCTGTAGTTCACGTTGTTGGGAAGGCGCTCTGTGCGGTGGCCGTTGAGCTTTACATAGGGTATTTCGCGCTCTATGCCCTCCATGAGCCTGTTTCTCAGTGCAGTCATGCGCCTGGCATTTTCTTCCATATTGCTACATGCAAGCTCTATCGCTGCGCCGAGGCCAACGATGCCTGCGGTATTTTCGGTGCCGGCCCTGCGGCCCCGCTCCTGCGCACCGCCCATTATATGGGAGGGAAGTCGTATGCCCCGGCGGACATACAGCGCACCCACGCCCTTTGGCCCGTGGAACTTATGGGCGGAGAGCGACAGCATGTCTATATTCATGGCCTTTACGTCTATGGGCACATGGCCTACCGCCTGTACTGCGTCCGTGTGGAAGAACACGCCCTTTTCCTTACACACTTTGCCTATCTCGGCAATGGGCATTATGGTTCCCACCTCGTTGTTTGCAAACATTACGGATACCAGTACGGTATTGTCCCTGATGGCGTTTTTTACCTGCTCCGCTGTTATCATGCCGTTTTCATCCACGGGAAGATAGGTCACCTCGCAGCCATGTTTTTCAAGGTATTCGCAGGTATGAAGTATTGCGTGGTGCTCGATATTTGTAGTTATTATGTGATTTCCCTTGCTCTTGTAGCGCTCGGCAACGCCCAGCAGCACGGTGTTGTCGCTCTCTGTGCCGCAGCCGGTGAAGATTATCTCGTCCAGCTCTGCGTTGAGGGCCTTGGCAAGCTGCTGTCGGGCTTTGTCCACTCCCGCCTTTGCCTCCCGCCCGAAGGAATGCACGCTGGAGGGGTTGCCGTATATGTCGGTAAGGTAAGGCATCATCTGCTCCAGAACTTCCGGTGCAAGGGACGTTGTGGCTGCGTTGTCCATATATACTCTTCTCATGTCAGTTTTTCCTCTCCTGAGCGCTGTCAAAGCGTCTCAATTGTGTTTTATAGTCCTCCGCCATATCGGCGAGTGTAGTCGTATCCAGTACCTCGTCTATTCTCTTTTGCAGCTTGAGCCACAGGGGCCTGGCACTGCAGCTACATGCATTGTCGCAGCTTGCGCCGTTCACGTCCACGCAATCCATTACGGAGGTACTGCCCTCAAGCGCGCGCAGTACCTCGCCCACATCTATATCCTCAGGCTTGCGCGACAACGCGTATCCGCCCTGTGCTCCCCTTACGGATTCAACAAGGCCCGCCTTTTTCAAGGAGGCTATCAGCTGCTCCAGATAGGATTCGCTTATGCCCTGCTGCTGTGCCAGAGTAGCTATGCTCACATATCCCCTGCCGTATGCCACGGTAAGATCCACCATGGCCTTCAGACCGTATCTGCCCTTTGTAGACAGCTTCATGGGCACGTCACCTCAATTCCCACCTGTATACTATGATTTTCTATGGCTAAGTATACCATCGCCAGCTTGCCGTGTCAATAATTCCCACCTTTTTAATAGGAATTATTTTCTGCGGTTAACGACGACATTATTCCTGTTTCTCGTCCTTTTTCACCGGCAAAATATGTCAATTTTCACTACACCCTTGTTAGATTGGGCTTCACGTGATAAAATGCACAATGTACATATATGTAGTTATATATGTCGTTACCATTATTTATTTGTACCGGCCAACTCACACTTTGTACTGTGCCGGAACAATGAAAGGATAGTTGAACTATGGAAACCGATACCCCCGTACGGGAAACTGAAAGAATACTTACAGACGAGGAAGCTGCGGAGCGCGCGGCACGCAAAGAAGCCGCCCGCGAAGCGCGCAGGAAGAAAAAGCAAAGGAAAAAGCGCATAAAGACAGCGCTGCTCATAGTGCTTGCAGTAATACTGGTCATCGTAGCCGCTTTCGCCGGCTTCCTGCTTTACCTCCAGAAGTGCGGCGCCGAGTACGATAACATCACCGAATGCGTACAGAGCCAGCCCATGGATTTCACACAGCGTTATACCTTCTCCTCTGCGGATAAAACAATGTCCGTAAAGCTTGATAAGAACGACCTGTGGTGGCTGCTCTACCAGACGGGCGCCATTGAGAAGCTGGAAAAGATGGATACCGCATTGGCCGGCAAAAATATACGTCTCTCCGGCATGGGAATATCCACCGACAACAATGCCCTTACCGCAAATGTTGAGCTTACCTGCTTCGGCAGCGTCCGCATTCCTCTATCTGCCAACTGCGGTGTGTCCGTAGACGATACCGACATCACTATTTCCGTAAACAGCATAAAGCTTGGAAACGGCTGGGGCCTGCCCATGGGCTTCGTTTGCGGTCGCTTTGACATCGAGCCCTCTGCGCTCAATGTAAAGATCAGCCGCAGCATACATCCCTTCCTTAACGACCTTACCCAGTTGACCGTTGCCGACGGCTGTGTGGTGATAACAATGAATGCTACCGATAAGTTGTTCGCGGAGGCTCTTGCAAACGCGGATCAGGTAAAGGAGCTATCAAAGTTCGGCATTGAAAGTCCTGCAATAGCTGCCGTTGTGGAGGCAGCCTCCGGCACCGGCGACACAGCCTTCCGCACGGCACTTGACTCTTTTGCCGATGCAAACGCATATGCGGACTTCCGCACCAGTGCCCTGGCTCTGGGCACCGTAGACGCGGCTTCCGCCTATATGTCCAATCAGGATTACGCCCCCTATATTCAGCGTTTCCTGCCCAGCCTCACCCTTGAGGGCGTTACCAGCCTGAACTCCGAGCTGTACAGCCTTTCTGCCAACCGTGAGCAGCTGCTGGAGACACTTGCCACCAATGTAAATACCGCGTATATAAAGGGCACCATAGGCGAGCCCAAGCCCGCCGAGGATACCTCCAAGGACGGCAAGGACAGCAAGGATAAAAAGAAAACCGAAGCTGCCGCCGCCGAGACTGCCGCCACGCCTGCCGGCTCCTTCGTCAGCTACACCGAAGGCAGCCCCGCCCTGACAATGGAATCCATGTCCGGCAATAACTGGGCAAGCTACTCAGAGTGGATTACCGAGGGCGATTTCCGTGTGGTATACCTCAACGGCTTCCCCAACGTATCCGTACAGGTAGAGAAAGCCAAGGAGGAGGACGCTTCCAATAAGGATAAAAAAGATAAGAAGAAAACCGAGGAGGAAGCCTCAGCTTCCGAGACGGTAGCTTCACCTGAAAAGCCCATAGGCTTGCTGGTACGGCTCAAGGACGGCAGCTTCCGCCTGTTCTACCATGAGGCTGCTCTGAAGGAAGGCTCTAAGACCGATGTACAGTTTACCATAGCTCACATCGACCTGGACTCCGCCGCAGGCGAAGAGTATATGGCGCTCTCCTTTATCCCCTCCGTTACCTACACCGCGCCCGCCGTGACCCCGGCAACTGAGGCCGCGCCCGCCGTGACCCCGGCAACTGAGGCCGCGACGGCGGAGACCCCCGCAGAGCAGGACGGCGCGGCCACAACGGATCAGGCCGCCGCATAACGCAAAAAACCGCAGCCAAGGAGCCGGTCATCCCCGGCTCTTTTTATTTTGTAACCTTACCGTACATATCCTGCATATTATGCCATATATAAATGCCCTGTAATACCATGTAACAGGGCGCTAAGGAGGCAAAACCGTGAATCTAAAAAACAACACATGCCGCTGCGCAGAGCTTACCTGCTCCGACAGCGGAATACTTGTGGCTGCCGGCACCGCAAGCACCCAGCCCTGCTCCGGCTGGGACAGCAGCGTCAACCTTGCATCGGCCGCAGGCAGCATTCCTCTTGCTGCCGCATACTTCCCGGATCAGGCCTACCTTCAGGGGTTCTGCCCCTGCGAGGCTCTGAACAACGGCGCACTCTTTCCTGAGCTTGTAATGTAAGGAGGCCGCAATGGACGACATGACCAGATGTGAACTGCTTAAAACCATAAGCGAATATCAATTCGTTGCGGTAGAGCTGAACCTGTATCTCGACACTCACCCCGGGGACGCCGCTGCCCGCAGCGATTACCTGTACTACTCAACCCGACTCAAGGAGCTCATTGCCGCCTATGAGGAGCAGTACGGCCCGCTTATGAACTTCGGCCACTCGGCTACTGCCACGGGCTGCTACGTTTGCAGCGAATGGCCCTGGGATTAAGGAGGAAAAGACTAAATGTGGATCTATCAGAAAAAGCTTGAATACCCCGTAAACATCACCACTCCCAACCCCCGCATGGCAAAGGCGCTCATGGCCCAGTACGGCGGACCGGACAGCGATGTGTGCGCGCACAAAGGGCTAAATCAAAATTCGCCGGTGTTTGGGCGTTTTGCAACCATATTTCAAGCATATAGGGAATCTTTTTGCCCGATGTTTCAGCGTCCTCTTTACGCTTTACCACGATTTTATAGACAAAGCAGCGCACCAGTTCATCCAGCATTTCTTCCGAATCCAAGTTTGTATTGCTGATGGCCTTTTGCATAATAGCAAAGGATGCTGCGGATACATTCGGTTCTGCAGATGCATTTTTGCTTTGCGACTTTCTCTCGTTTAGCTCCTCGATCTGCTGTTCCAACCTTTTACGCATATCCTGATAATCGCTGTCGGATACCACGCTGTTCATCCAGCCATCCAACAGCTTCTTTTTCTTCTGCTCCAAGACAACGATTTGTCGTTCCAATTCCGGGATATCTTCCGTCTGCTTTTCCTCCAAAGCCTGCGCCAGCGCACCATGGAGCGAACCGCAGGCATCCTTCAATAACGGAATCAAGGTAGAGAACAGTTTGCGCATGATTTCATCCAAATCCCGTTTATACAAAATCGGCGCTTCGCACTGTTTACGGCCATACTTCTTATACAGGCAGCAGCGCCAGTATTCCACCCGCTTCTGCACTCCGTCCACCGTCCATCGAGATGTGGAACGATGGTACCCACAATCATGGTCGCCACATACGATACGATTGGAATAGGCATATTTGCCAAGCCCTGTTGCGTCTTTTCCGGAACAATCCACGCCGTCCAAACGTTTGCTGCGTTCTCCCAGCACATAATTGGCCTTCTTCCAAACTTCCTCGCTGACAAGGGGCGGCACACGAATTGGATCATAATGGAGCTGCCATTGGTCACGGGAAATAGCAACTTTTTTATCTTCGCGATAGTGTGGTTTATAGGTTTTGCCATTGACGATATATCCAAGATAGACCGGGTTGCGTATCATTCGTTCAATAGTTGATGGGTTATAGGGGTTTCCAGCATCATTCAAAAAGCCCTTTTGTACCAGCAGTTCCGAAATACGGCGGGTACCCAGTTCACCTTTTGCGTATTCCTCAAATACAAAGCGGACAAGCTTTGCCTTTTGCTCATCCACATAGTATCCGTTGTTTTCATTATTAAAGCGGTATCCGATGGGCGGCGTTGCGCCGTGACGCTTACCATCTTTCATGGTCTGCCGATAACCAAACTTTACCCGTTCCGATGTCTTGCGGCTTTCCTCCTGTGCTACGATGGCCATGATGGATAGACGGAACTCCGCATCCTTATCCATGGTGTTGAGGTTGATATCCTCGATCAGCACGCCCACATCATATCGAAGCAGCTCCCGCACCGTCTGAACACAGTCCACGATGTCCCGGGCAAAGCGGGAAACTTCTTTTGTCAGTATCAGGTCAAAGGCTCCGGCCTTCGCATCCCGCACCATTTTCAAAAACTGCGGGCGCTTGTCGGCTCGGGTTCCCGTAATGCCCTCATCGATATAGCCGGGAACATATTCCCACTTTTCGCAGCTCTTGATCTTGCTTTCAAAATAAGCGATCTGATGCTCCAGCGAGTTTAACTGTTTATCCTCATCGGTACTGACGCGGCCATAGAATGTCACGCGCAAGGGAATGTCATAGATGCGCTTTCCACAGAACAACGCCGTCCTGATTTCTTCTATATTTTTGTACATATGCGCCTCCGATATATGTTGTTGCCTAAACAGTATCAGCTCCTTTCGCTGTTGTCCAAGATGTCACAGCGTAAGATCTGCCGGAGGTTTCGCCGCTGCTCTTCCGTGAGCAGCCCTTGCTTATATAAAGCTTCAATCATAACGCCTTGAAGCTGTTCTTTCGATTTCACAATACGATTCCAGTCAATGGTCAGTTCGTTCAAGAAAACACCCCCTTGGTATAGATACGAACCGAGGGTTTTGTCCTATACTATCGAAAAGAAAGGTATTTCAGGCCGAAACCGGCTGTTTCGTCATAGCCCTGCCGTACCGCTGCATATAGCTAGCGAATACGGCAGGGGCTCCCCGTCAAGTCCGTGCGGGGTCGTGAGAAAGTATCATTATCCTCCGTGCGTGTCATCGCGCCCGCCTTGCCAGGGGCAGGTCAATGAATTGCGTTTGTCGCTTCGGCTGTTGCCATCGTCGCGCCGCTCCATTTGCCGCTTGCTCATCTGAGCCGCACGGATTATGTACCTGAAATACCCTGTATGCCGTTGTCAAAGATCACGCGAAGAAAATGTTCTTCTACTATTCGTGACCTTTTGGGGCCAGATTGGGGTATGTCGGATCAAAAAAGATTCATTTTGTTTTGCAGTTTGCGAAGTGCCCGCTGAACCGATTTTCTGACCGTGCTGACATCGACTCCTTCCTTTTCAGCGATTTGTGTATAGCTCATATTGAGAAAGAAGTGCTCGTACACGCGGCTGCGCTGCTTCCCCGTCAGGACGGTCAATGCGTCATAAAGCTGTTCCTGTTCTGCAAGCTGTTCAAATACTTCCTCAGCAGAGGGACCCTGCAGCACAGCTTCCCGTTCCACATTCTCATAAATATCGAGGGAATAATGTGCCTTATGCTTATAAACGCGTCTGCGTTGAGATTGCTCGTGCCGTCTGAGCAGAATCAAAAGTTCTGCCACTTCATCCGGCACTTCCACAAAGTAATCGCTTCTATAACATTCCGGGTAGAATTCCCGAAGATTGATTTCTATCATAATGAACCTCCAATTCGATTTTTTTGATGGGATGAATCGAATTGGAGGGGGCGGAGAGCGGCAGCGTTCCCTGCGTCTAAGCAAAGAAATACCCGGCATGCAGAAATAGCCGGGTAAACCAAAACGTGTGAATTGTAATGTTGTTACAATGGCATAGTTACCCTGTACAGTGCATTGAAATGCACTGCACCATAGCGCTCAGCGATTGCACTATCTCTTGCCATAGCAGTCCTCCTTATTTAGTACATTTGAGTACATAAAATAGGTGGAATGCGATGAATACAACCGAAACGAGGTGCATTGTAGAATATATCTGAGGTGAATTGTAATGCCCGATTATTCCAATACGCTGGGAGATGCCGTTCGGCGTGCCCGCATGAAATTGGATCTCACACAAAGCGAAGTTGCCGAATCCATTGATGTGGATGTGCGCACCGTTTTGAACATTGAGAACTCTAAAGGCAATCCCAAGATGGAAGTCTTGTATCCCTTGGTCAGAGCCTTGAAGATCGACGCAAAGGAGATCTTTTATCCCGAAATGCAACGGGATGGTGCAGCCATCAGCCAGCTTCGGTTGCTCATTGAAGATTGTAACGAGGAAGAAGCCGCTGCCATGATACCGGTACTGAAATCCGTCCTGACCGCACTGCGGGATAAAAACGCAGTAACACTTAAATGAAAAGAGCCTGCCTTTCCTTCTTTCGGAAAAGCAGGCTCTGCGCTTATAGCGTCCGGCTCATTTGCTTATGACCATCTTTAATTGTATGACGTCCATGCGCGTCTCTTTTTTGCATTTGGGGCAGTATAGCGGAAAGCGGACAAGAACTGTATCCCAATAGACCTTGGTTCTTGTTTTCCCGCCGCAGATCGGGCAATGCACCCATAAAGAACCACTTTGATTAGTATTCATCTTTGTCCTCCGTTTGCGGCACTGCTCTGCATCCTGTGTCCGGCTTCTGCCAACCAAATCCGACATTATTCCGACAGGTTTTAAGCCCTCAGGCGTTTTGCCCACTTCTTAAGGGCAAATGGTATCGCAATCATTCCAATACAAAACGGCACGCTGATCAACAAGTAAGGTGACCAAATGATTTTTCCGAATATGTTGAATGTATTGGTTCTAAAAATATCTGTTGAGCTTCCCACCAGCGGCAGCAAATCCAAGGCTTTTTGCAAACCATACGGGAGATATTCCACTACCATCATAGGCCCATATACTGCGGCGAGGCTTGCAATCAAGGCAAGAACATTGCTTTTTACACTGGCGGAAATGAGCATCACTACGCCTGCAAAACCCAAGGAGCCCAGCAGCACAAAGGCATATTGGTACAACTCCGCTTGGAGCATGGTTATGGGAGCAATACTCAGCATCTTAATATTCTGTATGGGCATATCATGACCGGCTGTACCCATAAAAAACAGCTGAGACAATACCGTTCCCGTAGCAAGGAGCGTAAACAGTTCTATTGCAAAGCAGAAACCGGTACACACCTTTGCCATCCCAATTTTTTGCCATCCGTTGCGAGTTGTCAGCAGCAGCGGCTTTGTATTGTCGTGCCATTCTCCTGCAAACAGTCCCGAAAGGACGATGGCAATAAACAACGCCATCACAGTACCAAGATCAGCGGTCATGCTTCCGAGAAGCTGCGACCATCCGTTTGTCCATTCATAAGCAAAAGGTTTCTTTACCTGTTCTTCCATTTGGAGCAGGTATCCCCGTTCAGCGCCAACCTGTCCGCTGTTTTCGAGGAAAACATCTATTGCTTGTTGCCTGCGTTCATATAATCCCGTTAACTTTTCGGGGTTTACATATCCGATCATCAGTTCATAGCTGTTTGTATTACTGAGTTCCGGCCACAGGGTAGTCAACCAACTGTTTATTATCGACCAGTCCGTTTTTTCCAGTTCCTCTTCCTGTCCGGCATTGTCCAACCGCTGATATTCACGAACCATCTGCTGCAGGCTTTCGTCCGTCAGTTCCCCGCCAAAGCGCTCAGAGTATGACTGGCTCTCTTTGATAACAGCATAGCCGTCAAAATTATTACCAAAGGCACTTGTATAGTCATCGGAACTTCCAAACGTAAACCATTGGTAAGAAAGTACACTTCCGAATATTACAATATAGACAAAGCATAATAAGACACTGAGTTTGACGCTGAGTTTGCGCCACAGTTTTCTATGTTCCAATATGAATAAGCTCATTATTGTACTCCTGCTCCTTCGTCAGTTGGAAAATAATAAAGATAGAGATCTTCCAAAGATGCGCTGCATGGAACCGCAGACTGGCTTGGCATTTTGTCAGAGACAATACGAAGCACCACATGATTCCCTTCGTGCCGGAGATTTGCCACAGTTGCCTGTGCCTGCCACATCTGTGTTTCACGGGGAGAGACTGCCAGTTCCCATACTCTGCCTTGAGCTTTTTGAACAAGCTCCGGCACCGTGCCTCGCTGAACAATCCGTCCCTTTTTCATCAACAATACTTCATCTGCGATCGCTTCAATATCAGAGACGATATGGGTGGATAATATCACAATTTTATCTCCGGCATATTCAGACAGCAGATTGCGGAAACGAACGCGTTCTTTAGGATCAAGACCTGCGGTACCCGCGGCCAGGATCAGAACCTTAGGGTTGTTTAACAGCGCCTGTGCAATACCTACACGCTGCTTCATACCCCCGGAAAATGTCCTGATTCTTTTAGATGCAACATGATTTAGGTCTACAGTGGTCAGCAGTTTCTTGATTCGCTTTACGGCTATGTTTTGGGGTATCCCTTTCAATGCTGCCATATACAGCATGAATTCCATGGCAGTATAGTTGGGATAATAACCAAAATCCTGCGGGAGATAACCCAGCATATTCCGATAAGTCGCCCCCATAGCAGTGATTTCATGATCGTTAAAAAGTACCTCTCCCGATGTGGGTTCAAGGATGCCGCATAGCATGCGCATAAGCGTGGTCTTACCTGCGCCATTGGCACCAAGAAGTCCATATACGCCGGGTGTAAGTATAGCACTGATAGAGTCCACAGCAATTTTGCTGCCGTATTGTTTTGAAAGATGGTCAAGCGATAATTCCATACATTTTACCTTCCTTCTTGGATTCAAAAATATAAAGTATTTCTCTTAAAAAGATAGCTGCAAAGATGAAGAACGCAACGATCCATACTCCTGTAGCGGAGACTTCATAAAGTTGAGGAATTGTACGGGCACATATCCACCAAGCAGTACTGGATGTGATAATGCTTACAACCGAAATTGTATGACCGTCTTTTCCTCTCAACCTGATGCACCGTAAAACTACAACCATGCATACCAAGTAGGGAACAATGGTATAGAGCACCAATCTTCCGGTGCTTTCTGTAGAGTGGTATAAACACACTTCCACTCCCAAGAGGGCTGTCATGCAGATAAGATTAGCGCCCCCTGCCAGTATGAGTTTTGCCAAAACAATCTGAGCATTGGATGCGCGAGTAGCAGCTTCAAGCTCACACATTCCATGAGATACTCCTTTAAACATGGAAGGCAAAACAGCTAGGACAAACAGAGGCATAAATATGGGGATGTTTGTTGGTGCATCTGCGATAGTCTGTATTCCTAAGCACACAATGCACAAAGTAAGAACCTGAAACCCTAAGATACCCAAACCTTCAAAGCGCAGCACATCGGATAGGAATTGCCAGAACCCGGTGCGTTCTTCTTCGCACACTACAGCTTGTTTTCTCATAATGTTTACACAAGTACTGATGGTTTCATCCATTCTATTTGCCTGCGTTTCTACTTGTAGCGAGTTGCTGATAAATTTTTCAAATTGCCTATTCCTCATGCCGGCTCTCCTTTCTCATGGTATTCAGTGCATTTCTTACGCGGCTTTGTGCCGTTCGCATATTGCATCCCGTTACTGCTGCAATTTCTCTGTAACTTAACTGTTCTCCAAACTTTAGGATAACAGCTTCTTTTTGTTCGGAAGGAAGTTTGCAAAGCAACGTTGCTACCTCCAACCTGTTTTCGATTTGTAAGATTGGCTCGGCAGGATCAATCAGGCCACCCTCTTCATCTAAGGGATACACAGGCTGCCTTCGACTTTCGTCAATACACTGATTTCTGGCAATCGCATAAATATATGCCTTGAACTTGCGTTTGCCATCGTATTGAGAGATGCTACGGAACAATTTATAGAAAACTTCCTGCGTTAGATCCTCTGCTCTAGTGGAGTTGACACAATGCCATCTACAATATCGCAGGATAGCGGGATACCAGCGTTTTATAAGCTCTTCTGCGGCCGCTTCATTGCCTTGCTGAATTTGTATGATCAACTTATCGTCTATCACGATTGCCAACTCCTTTCTGTCAGCGTTCAAATATAATAACGCACCATCAATGCAAAATGATCAAAGTAAAACCTATTTTTTGATTATCCCCAAGATATCACTTCGCAAGCATCTTGTCATTTGTAAGAGCATCAGAGAACGATTGACGCAGTATGCGGCAAGCAGTGCAAGTGGCAAGCCACATTGCGATTTTGCATTCTTGCCTCTTGTGGGTCGCCATGCAAACTGCTTGTTGGGGATACCCCAAACCCCAGTGAAACGCAGGATTGATCCTGCGGCTACGCGTCTTAGGGACGCTGCTTTGCGGTTGGTTTCGCAGTTGAAATCAGTATCAAGGCGATTGAATTCTATGGTATAATATCTCATCGATAGGCTATGGTTTGGCCAAAGAAACCGTGCGGAAGGGACTCCTACAGCTTTTGTTATATTCTTAAGCTAAAGATCTTTGAGAGAATTTTCAGCAAAAATTATCGCAGTATCGATATTTTTGTCCCTTTCCAATATTTTTTCCACATTCGCCTTCATGGTCAGCACCTCACGCAGCTCAGCACGAGCGTTGGCATATTCCGTGAAGGCTTTCTTTTTTGCTGAAAGGAGCTCAGCATATTCCATGTTCAACGACTTTACGGTGGGCACTTTATTCGTGTCTAAAGCGTCAAAAGCCTGCTTTGCTGCTTTGTGCAGAAGCAGATCGGCGGTGTGTTCTTCATAGAACTTCTTAGAATACCCTGCTTTCCGGTAAGCCACATATACATCTCGGGTCTTACTGTAGTTGATAATATGCGTCCGAAGCACAGCAATCTCTGCCATACGCTTTTCAGCCGTCTTGATCTGTGCAGACAGGGCATGAAATCTGGAGCTTACTTCCGCAGCCTTCTCATTGAGGGCATCGTAGCTTAGTAAGGTGTTCTCCGTAAGATAGTTAAGCGTGTGCGCCATCTGTTTGAGGTTGAAGGTCTTTGCCCAGCGCTCATATCCGGGGCCTTTGCCAGCTTGCAACTTGGCTTGAATATCGATAAGGAGATTTACCTGCTTATTGGATTTTGCAGCAGCCGTTTTATGGGGCATGTGCAACTTTCTGCCTGCAATCACATCTTGAAGTTCACTTTCGGAATACCCTTCTCCAAGAGAACGCAGCCGGATAAACCTCTGCTGTCCTGCGCCCTTAAAAGCGATGTGTGCTCCACTCTTGACCTCGTAACCGGCACTTTCCATGAGCTTGAGAAAATGCTCAAAATCCTTTGGTTTTTGTTTGAGAGCCACATCGATAGTCTGACGGAGTCTGTCTGAAAACGTAGGCTGCTTTTGCTCTCCCAACCATTTCCCATAGTGTCCCCGGCTAAGCAGGGGGTTCAGAATCACGGACAGTCTATGCTCCATGCAGATAGCATCCGAGAGCCGCTGCACAGCCTTGCTGCTTCCCAAGAAGTTGCGGAACTTCTTTGTGCAATCCAGGGTCGTGGAGTTATAGATGATGTGGTTATGGATGTGCACCTTGTCCACATGGGTAGCAACGATAAAGGCATGTTTGCCCTTCGTCCAGCGCATAGCAAACTCATAACCGATCTTATTAGCTTCCTCCGGTGTAACCTCGCCCGGACGAAAGGATTGCCGCACCTGATAAGCAATCACATCACTCCGCTGTGACCGCCCTGTGCGGTCAGCATAAGCGTAAATGCGCCCTTTACCACCTGTCATGTTGCCGCCGTGGCGCAAAGCCGCATCGATCTCATCCTCTGTAATAAAGGGCGCAGCTTGGGGCAGCTCTGTCATGTTGGAGGGAAACGCCTGCCGTGGCAGGGACAGGTCTTTCAGGTTGTTCCACAGCTTTTGCAGCTTGTGATAGTGAAAGCGCAAAAGGCTACGATCCCGTTCCTGGGCAGAAAGGAAGACGGCGTATTCCTCCACAATGGTCTGCCGTGTGGATACTTCGCTCAATGCGTCAGCAATGCGCTGCCGTTCTTCGGGAAAACCACCGCCACGGTATTGCGCAAGAGAAGAAAGATAGCCCTGCTCCCGTGCGCTCTCGCTCAGGTCGTGGTACAGATTCCACAGCGGCTCTGCAATCAGCAGCCGTTCATGTCCAAGGGATTCCGCCAGTTCCACATTGGTGGCGAATTGTCCGCTTATAAGAAGTTCACCGATGCGCTTTGCAGCATCCTCCCATGTAAGGACTTGAGCGGACAGGATATACTGCGCCATATTGCCTGATGCAAGGCGAATACCTTCATCCGCATACCATGCGCTGATGCTCTTGTCATCCACCTTAAATCCATTGCCGCCATGATAGAGTTCCTTGAGAAAGACTGCGTATTCTTCCACGGTTTTTCCCTTGGAGAACTCGGCGGCGATGCGTATACGGTGGTTGTCGGTATTGCTGCCTAGGCGCAGAACATGGTCGATTTCCTCCTGTGCAAAAGAAAAAGCGAAGGGCGTAAAGGATACGCTCTCCGCTGCTGTTTCGATATAGGTTCTTTGTTCTTCCTCGGTTGGGAACAGGCTCAGCTGGATTGGTTTGTTTAGCTGTAAATCAGCTCTGTCAGGATCATTTCCTCGGCCTGTGCCTTGCAGTTGTTCATGCGTCCCGTCCACTGCATGGGGTCTTTCGCTTTCAGGCTCTCGTTCACGCCCTGGGCTGCTGTGAGCTGTTGCATCAGCCGCGTGAGGCGGTTCTGCGCTGTCTGCTCGATCTCCAGCAGGTGGGGGTACAGCTTCCCGCTCAGCAGCAGGCTGTTGAACAGTACCGGTCTGTGCTCCTTCAGGTGGTTCTTCCGCATCCTCCCGTACTTGCCGATGCTCTCCGTCTGTTCCGGCAGGATCAGTTCGGGAATCAGATAGTCCCCGTTCTGCTTGTAGGTGATCTCGTTCATGTTCTTTGCTCCTTTCCGTTTCCTGCTGTCTGTCGTATTGTTATCCCGTGCCGATTGGCATATCCCAGCATAAACGTGGTGACAGTACGGGTGTTGCCTTCACGGAAAGGATGGATTTTCCAAATGCGCGCAAACATCCTTGAAAAGACTTTCGCTCGATCTTCTTTTGACAGCGCATCCCACAGGATTTCAGCCAAGTCGAAAAATGCGGCATCCAGCAATCGCTGAAGTTGGGTATGATCGCCATATTCTACGGATTTCCCCGGAATAACTCGTTCAATCTTGAAGATATTGATTGTGCGGAAATCACCTGCCCAATCATAGACATCTTCAAACAGATAATGGTGCAATGCTTTTAAGCCAGCCGTATCAAAGGATAAATCCTGCATGAAGTCGTCTACTTCAAAGAGTTTAATGTATACCAAATCGTTTTCTACTTCTGAAAGACGTTTGGCATCCTGAATATCAAATTTGTTGATAAGAACATTGGTGTTGGGGTACAGATAAGGATCAGGCATAGTATTCTCCTTGTAAATGAAGAAAGTGCCAGTTATGGCACTAACTTGTTGGCTTTTAAGTATAGCTGTTTTGCTTGAACAGCACTGATCTCTCCGCTTGCATAGCGTCGGGAAACTTCCATAGCAGTTTTGGATGGGCGCTTGCCTTCAACCGTAACAATTCCAAACGCATTGCTGACTTTTTTTTCGCGAGTCATTGCTGCATTTTTCATACAATGCGCCTCCTTTTTTTGATAATCTTATTATATCATATTCCGGAGTGAAGTAAACTGGAAATCATGTTTCGTTTCCCTCTGTTCACGATGTTTTATCGAATAAGCCTTGCAAGCACCTGAAACTTACCCGGTGCATTGCCTGTATATTCAAAGGGATAGCAGGTCACAAGCACCAACACATCCTCATCCGTTACAGGCAGCGTCCAGTCAGAGGTTTTTTCGAAGATCTGTACATCCGTCACCTCATAGGACACCAAGCGGTTATCAGACACAAAGCGAAAAGAGATAGTATCGCCCACCTCGATAGGCTCAATAAGCTTCAAATGCTTGCGGTTCCTGTGCCCATAGATAATACTCATACCGGAGTTGCCGGGAAGAGCGCTGTCCGACACCCAGCCGGGACTTTTCTCTAACGTGTCTGCATCGATGTCATCCCGCACAATAACACTTTTACCATCATAGATGAGCTGGCCCAATATACCGTTGGCGTTGTAGGGCTTGGATGGCTCTGTGGATTCTTCCACTGGCAGGATATCGGGTATTGTGACAGGATAGATTTCCTGTAAAGGCGGTTCTGTTGTTGGCTGAGATGGTGTAGTGATTGGTTTTGGCATCTGCCCTGCGGGTAAGGGCGTAACGGTTTCACCGATCAGCACTTGGGATGTACGCTGCGGGATCGTGAAGATTGAATAGTGAAAGCCCAAGTAAGCACCCAGCCCAATGCAAAGCAGGATCAACAGCACGAAAATCATCTTTTTCATACATACCTCATAAAGCGAAGCGGGAGGCAAATGCCTCCCGCTTCTCATTCAGTCCTTATCGGGTAGTTCTGCGCTTTCTGATGTAGATGAAGGTTGCAGCGCCTGCAAGCAGCAGAATGCCGCCGCCCATCAGCAGCACATCGTCCCACTTGTCGGAGTCAAGACCCAGCTTGACCTCAGGGGTGTTGGTGACGGTGATCTCAAGGGGCTTTTCGTAAGTATCCGTAAGCTGTACGGTGAAATCCTGTGCAGGTGCGGGGAAGAACCCGTTGGGCACTACGGTTTCCACCAGCTTGTACTTGGCCGCAGGCAGACCACAAACAAGCGCCTGTGCGTTTTCGTCCATGGTAATGGTGGTGATGCTACCCGCCTTGCTGTACCAATAGATGCCGTCCTTCAGCTCGAAGGTCATGGGAGTAGTGCCATCGCTGCTTCGGATTTCAAAGGCAGCACCCTTCAGGGGTTTCAGCGTCTTTGCGTGGATCTTGCTGATTCTCAAAGCAAGGGGCTGGTCGGAAATCTCCACGGACTCCATGGCAAGGGCGGCATCGCCATTCTCATTGGAAATGGCGGTCATACCCACGGTTGCGGTGGCATCTGCTGCGTAAGCATAGCCTGCGGGAGTGCCGGTTTCACGGATGGCCACTTTGCCGGTGATGTACTTTACGGTGGCAGTACCGTCAGCACCTACGGTCAGTTCGTTCACGCCGGTCTCGGTGGACTTGGCGGGACGATATACGCCGTTCTCCTGTACCAGTTTGATGACATTGCCGCTTTCGTCCAGCACCTTGAAACGGGTACCGGGGAGCGCTGCCTTCGTAACAGCATCCGTCTTGGAGATGACAAGCGTACCGGGAATATTCTCCACGGTCATGGCAAGAGGCGCTTCAGTGGAGTGGGCAGAAGTGATCTCAAAGGCGATGTCCTTCAGGGGCGCATATCCCGCTTTCTGCTGCTCAATCAGGGTGTAAGTGCCGTGCTTGAGATAGTGAATTACGATCTCTCCATTGCCGTCCGTGGTCAGAGTGGCGTTGCTGATGGCAACGGTGTCTTCACCAACCGCATAGGCAGGACGGTAGGTACAGTCATCCATTAGAGCGATGGGAACCACATTGCCGGACGCATCCTTCAAGGTAAACTTTACATTATCCAGTGCAGCTTTAGTCTCCGCATCCACCTTAGTCAGAACAAAGGCAGTAGGACAGTTTTCAAGGCTTGCGACAACAGGATTTTCCTCGGTGTTGGTATCTGCCACGGTAACGGTCACTTCCTCATGGGTGGCGTACATATCAAAGGTCTGTTCCTCAAGCCTGTAGCTACCCTCGGGAATGTGAGAAATCAACGCCTTGCCCTCGGCATCGGTCAGGAAGATATCCGCACCGGATGCGGTCACCTTGTAGCTACCATCCTCCTGCTGAGTATAACGGAGCGCATTGCTGGAACTGTCAGTGAGCTTGAAAGGTACATTTGCAAGAGCTTTGCCTGTCAGCTTATCGGTTTTGGTCAATATAAAGTACAGAGGCCAGTTCTCTACGCCTACCTTGGCGGGATAGCTTTCGGTGTTCTTCTCGGCGGTGATGGTGAACTCCTGCGCTTCGGTGGGTGCAAAGCCGGGATGCTGCTGTTCCTCCAGCGTATATGTGCCAACAGGGATAAACAGGACACTGGCAAGCCCGTCTGCATTGGTCTTGAAGGTGTCCTCGCCATCGGCGGTCACATAATAGCTGCCGTCACCCTGCTTGATGAAGCAGAGGTAGCTGCCGTTGCTGTCCTTGATTTTAAACGCCACATCACCAAGGGGAGATTTGTCGGAAGCATCCACCTTGTCCAGCAGCATGGCAAGAGGTTCGTTCTCTACGGTGACAGAAGCAGCTGTAGTATAGGTGTTATAGCTGCCCACAACAACAGAAGTTGTACCACGGCCCACGGCGTATCCATCAGGTGCGGAGACCTCTTTCAGCTCATAGCCGCCCTGAGGGAGATATAGGATAGATGCAGAGCCGAATGCAGGGATGGTGAAGTCAGCATCGCCGTTTGCATCTACAGCAAACCAACCGTCATGACCTGCCATGGCAGCTACCTTGATGGCGTTGCCGCGGCTGTCGTACAGGCGGAATACTGCGCCGCCGATAGGCTGCTTCGTAATGGAAGATACTTTGTTCACGGTAAGCGCAAGGGGCTTATCCTGCATGGAAACCACCGCAGGATTGATGGAAGTGCTGCTCTCGGTTACAGCGGCAGTTACATCCACAGCCGCCGCAAAGCCAGCAGGAGCCTGTTCCTCGGAGATGGTATAGCTGCCTGCGGCAAGGGGTGCGATCAGGGCAGAGCCGTTGTGTGTGGTAAAGGTGGTGCTGCCGTTTGCTGCAGGCGCATATACACCATCTTCCACCTTGCGGAGCTTGATGAGTTCTTCGCCGCTATACAGGCTGAACTTGCCGCCGTCAATTGCGCTTCCGCTCAAAGCATCGGTCTTGTTGAAGCGCAGCGCCATGGGGCTGTCCGCCATTGTGACGGTAGCCTTGCCGTTGCTTGTTACGGTGACGGTCTTATCTGTATCCTTGGTGTAGCCGTTGGGTGCGGATACTTCGGTGACGGTATACTGTGTCGCAGACAGACCGTAGATGGCAGCTTTGCCGTTATGGGTGGTGAAGGTATCCGCTCCGTCTGCGGCTTTGCGGTATACACCGTCCTCCAGCTTGGCAAGGAGCATTGCAGTACCGTTGCCGTCAGAGATGCGGAAGGTACCGCCATCCAGCGCTTCGCTTGTTACGGAGTCAGTTTTGGTGAACTCCAGAACAGTAGGCTGGTTCTCTACGGTCACAACATTCGCTCCCGCGAAGTTCACAGCAACATCCGCAAGGGTGTTATACCCGTCCATAGGAGTTTCCCTGAGAGTATAGCTTGCCTTGGGGAGCTGACGGATGATCGCCTTGCCATCGCTGCCGGTGGTAAAGGTGGTATTGCCGCTGCTGTTTACCGTATAGCTGCCGTCCCCTGTGGAAGTAACCGCAACGGGGTTGCTTGCGCTGTCCAACAGAGTGAATGTTGCACCGGGGAGCACATCGCCGTTGACAGCATCCTTCTTAACGATGGTAAGTGCCGCAGGGGTATTCGCTACGGTCACGGAGGTATTCTTGTTGAGGGTGATGGACTTAGCATCACCTACCATGTAGCCGCTGGGTGCGGAAACCTCCGTCAGCTGATAGCTGCCTGCAGGAAGGCCGGTGATAGTGGCTGTGCCGCCGCTGGTTGTAAATTCGGTAAGAGAACCGCCTGCGGAATACTTGCCCGCTGCGGTCTGGGTAAGGCCGATGGTGGTGCCGCTGGAAGTCAGCTTGAACTTTGCACCGTCAAGCGCCGCGCCGGTGGAAGCATCCGTTTTATTCACGGTGAGATCGTAAAACTCGCCGGTGATGGAAATGGTCTTGGACTGGCCCGTGGTGCCGGATACCATTTCAACAAAAACCAGCTTCTGGCGGGTGCTGCCATCAGGTTCATAGAAACCAAGATCCACGGTATGTACACTACCTGCGGTAGCTGTGAGATAAAGAGAAACGGAGGTTCCGGACAGGGAGGCAGGCGCAGTAACGGTCAGCCTGTCGCTTCTGCCACCGGTGTAGCCGGAAATGGTCACATTGGGATCGCTGACAGTGATGGAATAACCGTTGCTGGAGGATACGGAAAGAGAGGTGGTCAGCTGGCCATTGGAGAGTGTCCACTTGGGAGAAGAGGGAGACACATACACCGAGGCGCTGCCGCCCACATCCTGGCTGCGGGCGTACTGAAGCAGTTCCATACACCAGTCCCACACGGCTTCGCCGCCGGACTTCACACGGACAAGAGCGTTGGACAGGATCATGAAGTCGTAGCCCTGACCGCAGCTTTCCTTGATCCAGAAACGCAGGGCATTGGCAGTGGCGTAGAAAGCAGCTTCATCGCTAAATCCATTGTTATCCACAGGATAGCCGCGATTGAGAATAGCCTGAATACCGGTCAGGGTATAGTTATTGAACAGGTTTGAAATATCGTAGGGCACATAGTCCACGGAAGGTCTGGGCGGCTTTGCCTCATGCTCGATGCAGTAGCCTACATCGCCGTCAGCAGAATCCGTGTACATGACAGTGTTGAGATCCTGCCATGTGCCGTCAGCGTAATACTCAAAGTAATCGTAGAGGTCTTCATCCACGATGTTCAGCGCAAACGCTGTTGAGCAAAAGCTGAACAGCAGAAGCATGGTCAGCAGCAGGCTAAAAATTCGATTTTTCTTTGATGTCATTGGTTTCTCCTTTTCTATGTAGATTTGTTCTGAAATGCAAAAGCCCCGACATCGGTAGAACCGAATATCGGGGCAATGTTTTTATGTATTCTTTTAGAAACGAAACTCCCTGTTGGGCGGTCTGATCTGCGCTTCCAATGCCCGCTGCCTGTCCGCTTCTCGCCGTTCCTCCGAATAAGGCGCACGGATGGAGATGCAGCGCTTGGGCACGAGATAGGTTCTCGCTCCATCGGGGGAATCCCGTGCATGGATGATCTGCCTGGGATGCTTTACAGCAAGGCTTTCAAGCTTCAACTGCAATCGGCGATTATAGGTAAAAACGCTGGCGGTATCGCAAGCTTCATCGAAGCAGATAATAGTCTCCTGTTCTTCGCGTGTGGGTTTCATGCGTTCGCTCCTTTCTCGGAACCGAACAGCATTTTGTAGCGCACCTGATTGCCATCATCCTCCAGCACCACGGTGGTGTCATAGGTACTGCCGTGCTTTTCGGAATAACATCCTTTGAGCTGCACACGGCCTTCCTTTAGAAGCGCTGCCGCTACTTGCTTGGTTAACTGCTTTCGCTTTGCGGTAAAGAAGCGGCTGTTCTTCCAGAGCACAAACCCACAATCCTTTGTCTCGCAAGAGAATGCTTTTGGCGTATCCATGACCCGGCTGCCGCAGCGGGGACAAACGCCAATGGCTTCCTTGGGCTGATTGAAAAGCACCTTCCCGTCCTGCGCCATTTCATAGGTATCCACCAACTCCCGCACCATGTGGGTGATTTCAGCCATAAAATCCTCCGGCGCAAGCAGACCATGCTCGATTTCCTTTAAGCGTGACTCCCATTCAGCGGTCAGCTTCGGGGATTGGATGGCTTCGGGAACCACGGTAATCAAGGATACCGCCTTATGGGTGGGCAGCAGATGTACAGCAGACTTTGCCTTTTTCCGTTCCACATATCCTGTCTTCACCAACTTTTCCAAGGTGCCCGCACGGGTGGCGGGTGTGCCCAAGCCCTTGCGTTCCGCATCTTCGGGCGCATCCTCGCTGCCCGCCGTTTCCATAGCGGAGAGCAATGTATCCTCAGTGAAATGTTTGGGTGGCGAGGTCTTTCCCTCTTTGACGGATGCAGAGATAAGCTCCAGCACTTCGCCATCCGTAACTATGGGCAGCGGCTTTTCCACATCATCCTTTTCCGCCTTACCTTTCAGCATGGCTTTGCAGACGGTATCCAACGTCCGCCACCCGGGATGCAGCTCGGTGCGGCCTTTTGCAGTAAACTCTGCGCCTGTACATTCCATGGTAATGGTAGTTTCCTCGTAGTCGTGCTTATGCCCAACGGCGCAGAGCAATCGCGTTGCAATGAGATACAGGATGGAACGCTCTCCAGCAGGCAGAGCGAGAAGATCGGCTTCCCAAACGGTCATGGTAGGGATAATGGCATGGTGGTCAGTGACTTTTCCATCACAGATAACCTGCTGTATTTCGGCGGTGATGGCAATACCTTTTGCAAAGGGCATTGCCTTGGCAATGGCGTTCACAAGCACAGGCAGGGCATCCGCCATATCGCCAGTCAGGTAGCGGCTGTCGGTACGGGGATAGGTACACAGTTTCTTTTCGTATAGGCTTTGCACATAGTCCAGCGTCTACTGTGCCGTATACCCAAGCAGTCGGTTGGCATCCCTTTGCAAAGTAGTAAGATCGTACAGGGTGGGAGGATTTTCGTGCTTTTCTTTGGGTTCGACCTTCTTAACGATTACAGGCGCATCCATGCAGGCGGCTTGCAGCCGTTCCGCATCTTCCTTATGGTCCATCCGTTCGCTCATTACAGTAAAGCCGTTCATTTCCAGTACCACATTGTAAAAGGGAACGGGACGAAAAGCAGCAATCTCAGCTTCCCGTTGAACGATCAGCGCCAGCGTGGGTGTCATGACCCTGCCGATCTGCAAGGTCTGCCGATACAGGCAGGAAAACAGCCTTGTAGCGTTGATACCCACGATCCAGTCCGCCTGTGCACGGCAAAGGGCAGCGTGGTAAAGTGCATCATATTCTGTGGATGGACAAAGGGTTTCAAATCCCTTTCGGATTGCCGTTTCTTCCATGGAGGATATCCACAGCCGCAGCACGGGCTTGGTGCATCCTGCCACATTGTAGACTAAACGGAAGATCAGCTCGCCTTCCCGTCCTGCGTCGGTAGCGCACACGATTTCGGTCACATCGTCCCGCGCCATGAGCTGCCTGAGGATGTTGAACTGCTGTTTGCTGCTCGGAAGGACAGCGTATTGCCACTTCTCGGGCAGGATGGGCAGGTCAGCGTATTGCCACTTGCCGTAATCCCCGTAGGCTTCCGGCTCGGCAAGCTCCACAAGATGCCCTACGCACCAGCTAACAAGATAGCTCTTGCCCTGCAAGTAGCCTTGCTTTCGTTCCTTTACACCCAAGGCTGCCGCGATGGATTGGGCTACGCTTGGTTTTTCTGCGATGATAAAATACATACTTGAACTCCTTATATTCCATGTTTGTATAATTCAAATGCAAAACAGCGAAAGCTTAAAGCTTTCGCTGTTTGGTATTTAATCGTTGACAAAAGCAGCTGTAATATGAACAGCTGCTTTTCATATGTGTGTTAACCTCTTATTAGTCGTTCTCTTCAGAATCTCTTTCCAACACATCAAGCAACTCATTAAGAGATACTTTTATGCTGTCCGGAATACCCTTATATTCCCCCTCAAGATACCTATTCTGAATATTATGATTAGGATGTACCCTATCAACCGTTTCGGTTATGCAATCAATATTTCTTTTTCCATGCTCCTTTTTATCAATTATATAAAAAGTACTAGCAGGAAGATCTGAATTCATAAGCAGCGTATTATGAGTAGTAGCAATTAACTGCCCATCAATTTCTGGGTAAACCGACAACAGAATATCTCGAATTCGCATATCATGAATTCCCGTATCCATTTCATCTATTATAACCGTCGATCCTGTTGCAGCCAACAAAAGAAACGGTAGTAACTCTAAAATAGATTGCGTGCCGGTTGATTCTAAATTAAACGGAACATCGCACAATACACCAGAAACTTCTTGTTGGGAATAAAGTTCATAAGTGACTTTGTTTTCACTGTTCTTCTTTTTGTAGTAAACAGCTTTGATATCTTTATTAATTTTAGGCAAAAAGCAGTTTAACATTGTTTCAGCCTGGTTTAATTCACGAATGTTTTCAGGTTTAATATCGCCTCTATCCAGTTCATCAAGCATAGGGTGAATAAGGCCAATGATATTTTTCTCCGGAGCATTAGGAAATTTAACTTTACATGATAATCTTTTAAAATCCTCTAAGCATGCTTTGAAGTGCTCAGAGATGGCCCCTTCTAGGTAGCTCTGCGTTTTATCACTCACTTCATGCTGTAATATTGCTAAGAGAGAATGCTTGCCCCAGAACTTTGCTAAGTTCATATGAATGTCAGATAAAAAGTCTTTACCAATAAATACCTTTTCATTCAGCTTTTTTGACGATGGTGTAATGTCAAAATATACCCCCTTATTCTTCTCCAGGGTATATTCCAACCTCTCATGAACAATCTCTTTCTGGCCCATCTCCATAAGATAACGGCCTTTTTTACCTTCTATTACAAAAGAAAAATCCAATACCAGCCTATCTGTAGAACCTATCGTGCGGACATCCTGCACAATCGCTTCCATATCTCTAAATCGCCTTCGAAGCAATTTAAGAAGCCCTTCATCTTCAGCAATATCCTTATTATTTAACATAAACTCATGCAGAATGTCTCTGAAAGTCATTGTTCTCATTGTTTCCGCAAGAGTAAAAAAAGCTGCTGCAAAATTAGACTTACCAGCGCCATTTTCTCCATAAAGAAGCACTAAATTTTTGGGGTCACCATTCTTTTGTGCTAAATTGACCGTTAAATTCGAAAAGGTCTTATAATTTTCCAAATGAATTGACGTAAACATAGGCATACCTCCGGGACATATTATATCAGGTTTATTCCTTAATGTCCACATAAACATCCTTAATGTGCACAAATATTTATATGATTTTTGTAATTCCTAATTACGTTTTTTGCAAAAATATCCGTTGCATGTACAAACTTTTATGTTATAATATCTATGGATAGTTAATAACTACCACATCAACGCGTACCTTGAAAACTGGATATGGCATCCTTACTTTATTTTTTATTGGAGGTATTTAATGAAACTAGTAGTACTTAGTTCGAAAGGCTACGAACATCAAGGTCCAAACTATGGAGATTGTTTTCTTATTGACACAGGCGTTGGCCTCATAGTCTATGACTGCGGTAATGAAGCACACGCTAAAAGAGTCGAAAACTACATGTGTGCCAAAGGCTATACCCGTGCTATCGTCATCTTGTCACATAATGACGCAGACCACTTCGATGGCATACCGTATCTTGTTGAGAAGGGCCTAGTCTCCAAAGTTTACACACAGCTTTTTCTCAAGCATAAAGAGGAAATCATGAAGCTGTTGGATGATGGTAGAGTTACCGATCATTCTGTGGGTGAACGGATCAAGACCGTTTATAGCAATATTGCTAGCCTGAGCAAAAAAGTGACGCTTATTGATGCTTTAACTCATTGTGAAATTGTCCCTGGAGTAAGCATCGTCGGACCTACAGAAGACTACGCCCTTGAAACAATTGCAAAAGCCCTTGATTCTACTGAAGGCAATACCATAGGTGCTGAAACAGTGATTAATGCCGCAAGTGTGCAAATTTCCGTAGATTTCATGCAGGATAAGTGTCTGCTCTGCGGTGATGCGTCCTTTGAAGCCATTAAACGTCAAATCGGCAATCACTCCATAATTCAGCTACCACATCATGGTAAACCTGCTACAGCTAATGATATCTTCGACGCTAAGATCGGTCAGAACAATACACTCTACATCGTTAGCGATAACACAGGTAACTCCAACGGAGGTTCTCAAGACCTAAATACCGTAGGACGGAGGGTACAAAATACCATCAATGGAGATATAATCTATCCCTCAAACACTACAGCTATCGGCAATAAATCAATATATCCTCGCACTCTGGGCTATACTCACTGAAAGGAGCGTGATGCCATCGATGACATATATTATACAAGCACGTTTTGCCTCTGAACTAAATGCACGTAAAGACTACCTTTTTAATAGCTACCACTTATATTTTGTCGACGTGGAAAAAAATGATTTTTTCATCAAATTAAAAAGCTTTCCTTTCTTAGAAGACAATATAGTAATGCTTTATGGCCATTTTAACTGGGTTTTAGAATATTTTCAAAAGTACGGAGCGGAGCTAAGGGATAAAATAAAAATCATAAACTCATGTTTCCCCAAAATTGTGATCCCCAAGCTCAATCAAAAAAACATCTACTACAGCAAAGTTAATCAAAGAGAGGAAGCTTGTTGCTATAGCGGCAACGACTTCGGGCTTTCCTTTGACATAACCGATTCAGAATTGGATGCGTTAAACACATCGCATTTAGAATTAATGGATCAAATTGAATTTTCTTACGAAAAGGTGGCTTAGCAATAAGTATGCATATATTTGATACATATAATCTTCGCGCACGCATTTGCGTAAGCATTTTCTACGCATCTCCATTGGTGGTTGACGTCATATACCTTATGGGAAAAACATTATCAGTTACAGAAAGCATTTTAGTATCCGCTTTATGTATAGCGATATGCCAATCACTTGTATGTATGCATCACAACCCAACCAATGGACACCCTGTAAAAAATAAGGCTGCTGAACTTCTTTTACCAACGAGTACTTTGCTTCCAGAAATCCGTGCCCGATATTTATTATCGTAAACTTGCGAAGTTTGAGCCAGAATTTCAACGATTGCTTGAATATAACAACTCTAGCAGCGATGTTCTAAAAGAGAATCACGAAGATGTATTTAACATCTGCATCTCTGTAATTTCTTGGTTGAGAGCTAACACGCGTAATAAAGAGACTTTCCCGTTGGTATACGAAGAAAACATCAACTATGGATTTACAAAAAATATGATGCGGTTAAAACCTATAGGTATTACCATTAACATCATAGCTATTTTGATGTTTGGAACATATATCTACACCATTATTTCCAGCAATATATTCACTTGGTCAACACATTGTATGTATTGTTTTTGCTTACTTTTGCATATTGCATCTACATCCTATCTTTGCAAGTGCATTGATGACTCCGGTGTCGATGATGCTGCTACACGTTACGCGAATGCCCTCTTAGAAACTATAGACATTCTTTAGTTTCTAAGAGTATACACATTTATAGAAGCCATATCCAGCTTTTATGCGGTAATACAATACGAGCCTGCACTATGTTTAACACATTTGCAGGCTCGTTTTTTTCATAATAAAGCACCCCTCGGAAGGGCTATAGTAAGTCAGGTCATACTTCCTTCTCCCAAATGTCATCGTCATCCATGTCGTATTCATCTGTATAGGAAGGCACTTTCTGTTTGGGCTTTTTCTTGATGACATTGAAGTAGTAAAGGACAACGCCAGCAACAAGCAGGGCAAAGACAATCAATAGAACACTGCCGTTCATGCCATCGGGTTCATCAGGCTCAGGTACAACCTCCACGGTAGGCTTGGGCGTTGGCGTAGGTTCAGGCGTTTTATCAGGAATTTCAATATCCAGTTCCTCCAACAGCGCCATAAGGTCAGCCTCATCCACCATGTTCAGAAAATGCACCGCATAACTGTCGGTTTCCTCATTCTGCACCGCATCGTAGTCAATGACGATATAAAAAAGCTGCCCGTTTTTGCTCTCCACGGTGATGAACTGCTTGTTGGTGTTCTTTGCAAAGAGGTTGTCCACAAGCGCCATATTGCCCTCATTGGTAAAGGCGTTGCCCTGAGTTGCAGGCGTCGGCACAGGCGTGGGCGTAACGGTGGGCTGTGGTGTTTCCACAGGTTCGGTTCTTTCGCTGCCATCCGCCAGCGCTACAGATGAAAAAACCGTCATACTCAAAAGCATGACGGTGAGAAAGGCAAGCAGTCGGACACGGCGTTTTTTAATCATCGCTGTTCACTCCTTTGTTCTTCATGGAGCGCAGCAGCTCTGCAAGCTCTTCCGGCGTTGCACGGATGGAGCGCACAAGGCCGATGATTTCGGTGTTTTCAAGCTCCGTGCGCTGCTGCTCCAGTTCTCGGATGCGCTCTTGACTGCGCTGTATCCGATCTTGGTGTTTTTGGATCTCCTGATTGATCTTCTCAATCTTGGGGTTCATGTACTTAACCTCCTAATCTGCCAAAGGCATAGAAATTCTTTTTGTAATACTTGCTGTCTATGGTGTGATACTCCACACCGTTGCCCGCACAGTGGATCATCATGCCGTTGCCCACATAGATGCCTACATGGGTGACGGGATGCCCGATTTGTGCCGCCCTTGCACCGGTAAAGAAGATGAGATCGCCGGACTTGGCTTCTGCACGGGACACCACGGTAGAGCGCTTGTAAAGTCCCCTTGCATTGGTGCGCCCAACGTTTGCCACGCCGCTCTGATTCAGCACCCAGCAGGTAAAGCCGCTGCAATCGAAGGATGTGCTTGGCTTGCTGCCGCCCCATACATAGGGGTAGCCAAGATACTTTTCCGCTTCCCGAATGAGCGCCGCAAACTGCGGATCGGCAAGGGCTGCGGGCGGTATCTCATATGGCGTAGGCGGTGTGATGTCCAAAGATCCCACAAAGGGATTGTCTTCTGCATCGAACAACTTCGGCTTGTTGCCTCGGGTCTCTATGAGGATGGCATACATCTCGGATTGTTCTACACTCAGGTCGGATGTGGATATTCCCCTGTTCAACAGTTCCACAGACAGCATTTTGTACTCATATGGCACTTCCACGGTTTCCGTGGTGGTGATTTCCTCACCGGTATCAGGATCGATGGTAGTGACCGTCTGTTCCTCGGTTCTATAACGAATCTCAATGCTCTCCGTGATGTTCAGCCGATACTGCTCCTGAAACAGCGCTTCAAGTTCAGACTGCATTTCAGCAGGCGTGAAGGACACATACTTTGCTGTCAAATAGGAGATAAGCGCATACGGATTGTGACCGATCTCATCCACAGAGTAGCGGTATTCGTCGTAGCCGGGATACTCGCTTTCGATGTTGTCGATGCGCCGATCCAGCTCATCCTCCATGCGGATATACGCTCTTTCTACGGCGAGAATGTCCTCGTCCTCGGAAAGGTAGGATGTACCCACCACGCTTTGTACCGTACCCATCGCCATTTGGGAACAGGAAGAAAAGGTGTTCATGAGCAGGAACACCAAAACGCCAAACAGCCCTAAGACAAGGAAACCCACCTTGTGCCGTCCGATAAAGCGAATCACCTTTTCTGTGACCTTTTCCGTTTCCTGTGCGGCTTTCTTTGCGCCCTTTACTGTCTGCTCCGTCCGTTTGCCGCTCTTTGCCGCAGCGTATTGCTTCTTGATAGCCTGCTTCTGCCGATAGCGGGACATGGGATTGGAACCACCCTGCGGGTCATTGCGGAGGCTCTGTTTGTACAGGGCATCCACATTGGCCTGATCCAGTTTTTGTTCTGCCTTGTAAAGCTCCCGCTGGGGTTTGAGCTTGTGGGCATGATAGGCGGATTCGCCCATGTGAAAGGCGGTTTCCGCAGTTTGCTCTGCTCCATGAGCTGCCTGAACACCAGCATTCTCATCCTCGGATTCCCGGATGTTCCGATGCACCTCCTGAGATAGCAACCTGCCGGGCACTTTCTTCACTTCGTGAGATAGTTTAGAGGGTGGCTTTAGGGTGCTATCCTCGAATTGGAGCTTAGCCCTGCATTTCACTTGGTCTACACGATCAGCAGCTTTCTCCGCTTTCTGAATGGGCTTTTTCGGTTCGGGGGATGCCCGTTCTTCCTCCGTGAAGTGCAATCGGGTGGTGTTACGCTTCCTGTTCATGCTTCACCTCGTTGGGTTTGGTGGTCATGATGCTATTCCCGGACAAGCCGGATCTGTTCCTCTCTGGATAATTCTATGGGGAGCGCCGCGTCAATCTCTCTGGCAAGCTGGGCGTTCCCGGCTTTCTCGTAAAGCTCCACGCTGTTCCACAAGGTTGAACGGTCAGAGAATGAGGGTGGCGCGTGGGGCGGCAGCATGATTTCTGTATGGACAACGCCGCCTTTGCGGGTGTAGT
>ENA-UOJD01001067-UOJD01001067.1-human-gut-metagenome-genome-assembly--contig:-P48-NODE-1067-length-31467-cov-7.201165_pt1 | contig 31467 bp, 26 predicted proteins | sample MGYA00242342_ERZ723889 | MGnify/ENA metagenome assembly ERZ723889
CGGCGCATAGATGATCAGCGACCCGGCCGCGATATAGTCCCGCTGCAGAGCCAGCAGAGGCTCCGGATGCTCTGTGACCCAGACCTCCGTGCAGATGCCGCGCGGCATGCCCGCGCGCATCAGGTTCGAGCCGGTCGCGCCATCGAGCAGCACGGGGCCGCGCGCAAGCAGCGCCTGAAAAGCTTCGTTTGTCATAGGTTCCTCCGTGGTATGGTTTTCTCTTCTATTCTACCCGTTTCGGCGGGAATTTGCAATGAGAAACTTCCGCATGCATTTTCGGTTGCATTCCGGTGGGGTTTCTGCTAGAATAGCGATAGATTCCATTCATTATTACAAGGAGGACAATATGAAAAAGTCCGTACTGCGCAAATATGCCACGCTGATCGCCACGGTCGGCGTCAATGTCCAGAAGGGTCAGGAGGTCTTCATCGCCGCCGAGCTCGATCAGCCCGAATTCGTAAAAATGGTCGTTGAGGAATGCTACCGCGCCGGTGCCAAGCGCGTTGTGGTGGACTGGGACTATCAGCCGCTGACGAAGCTCCATGTCCGCTGGCGCAGCCAGAAGAACCTCTCCACGCTGGAAAACTGGGAGGAGGCCCGCTGGCAGCATTATGTCGATGAGATTCCCTGCCGCATCTACCTGATCTCCGAGGATCCGGACGGCCTGCGCGGCGTCAATCAGGAAAAGATGGCCAAGGCCGGTCAGGCCAAGTACAAGGTCATCCGTCCGTACCGTGACCAGCTCGAGAACAAGTATCAGTGGTGCATCGCAGCCGTCCCCGGTGTTGCGTGGGCCAAGAAGCTCTTCCCGAACCTGTCGAAGGCACAGGCCGTCGAGAAGCTGTGGGAAGCCATTCTGGCCGCCTCCCGCGTGGACGACGACCCCGTCGCCGCATGGAAGGCCCATAACGAGGACCTTGCCCGCCGCTGTGCCTATCTGAACGACCTCGGCATCACGGAGCTGGAGTATCACAGCTCGAACGGCACGAATTTCAAGGTCGGCATGATCGAAGACGCCGAATTCAAGGGCGGCGGCGAGAACTCTCTGCTCGGCCACTTCTTCAACCCGAACATCCCGACGGAGGAGGTCTTCATCTCCCCGAAGCGCGGCGTGGCAGAGGGCATCGTCTATTCCACGAAGCCGCTGTCCTATCAGGGCCAGCTTATCGAGAACTTCTCCATCCGCTTTGAGGGCGGCAAGGCCGTCGAGGTCCACGCCGAAAAGAACGAAGCCCTTCTGCAGAAGCTCATCTCCATGGATGAGGGCGCTTCCTACCTCGGCGAGTGCGCGCTCGTTCCCTATAACTCCCCGATCCAGAATTCCGGCCTGCTGTTCTACAACACGCTGTTCGACGAGAACGCCGCCTGCCATCTGGCGCTCGGCATGGGCTTTGCCGACACGATCAAGAATTTTGAGAACTACACGCTCGACGAGTGCCGTGCCAAGGGCATCAACGATTCCATGGTGCATGAGGACTTCATGATCGGCTCCGCCGACCTGTCCATCGACGCGCACACGCGCGACGGCCGCACCGTGCCGATCTTCCGCGACGGCAACTGGGCATTTTAATGGGGATCTCTGAATATATCAGAGCTTTTCTGAGTCCCGGACATAAAAGCTGCTGCAGCGATTGTGCTGCAGCAGCTTTTTTATTCCGTTAGCAGGGTGAGCTTCCCGGTTCTGCGGGTCGCGTTCAGGTCGATGAGGCGCTGGTTTTGGCTGCCGCGCCAGCGGAGCTCCAGAGAGCGCTCCGCCTCGACATACGGTCCGTCCACGAGCACATCGGCAGCCGCCAGCAGCCGCAGGCGCGCCGGGTCTGACTCCTGCACGAGCGCCTCATAGCGCCAGCCCGTGTAGACCCAGACATTGCCGCCCAGCGCGTGCACGGCCTCTGCCAGCGCAGCGCACTCCGCTGCCTGCTCCATCGGCTCCCCGCCGGAGATCGTCAGACCGTCGAGCAGCGGGTCTGCAGTATAGCGAGCCAGCAGCGCCGTTGTTGTTTCCTCGCGGCCGCCTGCCGGGTCGTGCGTCTGCGGATTGTGGCAGCCGGGGCAGCGGTGCGGGCAGCCCTGCGTGAACACGGTCAGCCGCAGGCCCGGTCCGTCCACGATAGACTCGGAGACCGTTCCGGCAATGCGCATCAGTCCGTCACCCCGTGCTTGACACGGTCGCGCTCCTCGGCGCGCTTGCCGTTGTTGAAGCGGTCGAGCGTGCCCACAAGATAGCCCGTGATGCGGCGGATACGCTCAAAGGGCTGGTCCGGCGTCTCGCGGCGGCCGCAGCGCGGGCAGGTATCGCCGATGATGCCGTTAAAGCCGCAGACCGGGTCGCGGTCGACCGGGTGGTTGATGGAGCCGTAGCCGATGCCGCACTGGCCCATAAAGCGCACGACCTTCTCGAATGCGGGCAGATTCTGCAGCGGATCGCCGTCCATTTCAATGTAGGAGATATGGCCGCCGTTCGTCAGCGCATGATAGGGTGCCTCGATGCGGAGCTTGTTAAAGGCCGAGATCGGATAATACACCGGCACATGGAAGCTGTTCGTGTAATACTCACGGTCCGTTACGCCGGGGATCACGCCGAAGCGCTTGGCATCCATCCGGACGAAGCGACCGGAGAGGCCCTCCGCCGGGGTGGCAAGGCAGGAGAAGTTCAGGCCGCGGGCCGCCGACTCTCGGTCGGCACGGTCGCGGATGCGGCCGATGATCTCAAGTCCGAGTGACTGCGCCTCGGCGCTTTCGCCGTGGTGTGCGCCGGTCAGCGCCTTCAGGCACTCGGCAAGGCCGATGAAGCCGATGGAGAGCGTGCCGTGCTTGAGCACCTCGCGCACCTCGTCGTCCGGGCCGAGCTTTTCGGAGTCCAGCCAGACGCCCTGCCCCATCAGGAAGGGGAAATTGCGCACGCGGCGGCAGCTCTGGATCTCGAGCCGCTCGAGCAGCTGGCCGACGACAAGGTCGAGCATCTCATCGAGGCTGCGGAAAAAGGCCTCGCGGTCGCCGCGTGCCAGAATGGCGAGCCGCGGCAGATTGATGGACGTGAAGGAAAGGTTGCCGCGACGCGCCGTGACCTCGCGGGAGGGATCGTAGGCATTCGCCACCACACGCGTGCGGCAGCCCATATAGGCGATCTCCGTTTCGGGATGGCCCTCTTTGTAATATTGCAGGTTGAACGGGGCATCCTGGAATGAGAAATTCGGGAACAGGCGCTTGGCGCTGCAGCGGCAGGCCAGGCGGAACAGGTCGTAGTTTGGCTCACCCTCGTTGAGATTCACGCCGTTTTTCACACGGAAGATCTGAATGGGGAAGATCGGCGTCTCACCGCTGCCAAGCCCGGCCTCCGTGGCGAGCAGCAGGTTTTTCATCACAAGGCGGCCCTCCGGCGAGGTATCCATGCCGTAGTTAATGGAGGAAAACGGCGTCTGCGAGCCGGAGCGGGACTCCATGGTGTTCAGATTGTGGATAAGCGATTCCATGGCCTGATACGTCGCGCGGTCCGTCTCCTCCGCAGCACGGCGGGCGGCAAATTCCTGCGCGCGGCGGATATCACCCTCCACGCAGCCGAAGGCAGCCTTGAGCTGCGCCGCCTCGGCATCGTCATAGGCCTTCTGCCCGGCAAGCGCCGGAGTCAGGCCCTTTTCGGCCAGTGAAGCCGCAAAGCCCCGGAGCTGGGCATCCGTCGGCGTCACGCCGCACAGCAGCTCCAGCGCACGGCTGAGGTTCTGGCGGTAGCAGGCGCGGTACGTCTTGGCAACGCCCTCGGCCATGGCATAGTCAAAATTCACGATGCTCTGGCCGCCGTGCTGGTCATTCTGGTTCGACTGGATGGCGATGCAGGCCAGCGATGCATACGACGCGATGCTCTGCGGCTCGCGGATGTGGCCGAGGCCGGTGGAAAAGCCGCCGTGAAACAGCGAGAGCAGGTCGATTTGGCAGCACGTTGTCGTCAGGGCATAAAAATCAAGATCGTGGATGTGGATATCGCCGCGCTCGTGCGCCGTGGCGTACTCCGGCTTCATCAGGAAGGACTCGGAAAACTGCTTGGCGGCCTCGGAGCCGTAGCGCAGCATGGTACCCATGGCGGTGTCGCCGTCGATGTTGGCGTTTTCGCGCTTGATGTCCGAATCGGCGGCGTCCTTGAACGTGATCTCCTCAAATTTGCGCATCAGGCTGGAATTCACCTGCCGCGCGCGGCTGCGCTCCTCGCGGTAGAGGATGTAGGCCTTGGCTGTGCGGCCGTAGCCCTCCTGCATCAGCACCTGCTCCACAAGGTCCTGCACATGCTCGACCTCCGGCTCGCAGCCCTCGAGCTCGAGCATGGTCTCCACCTTGCGGGCAAGCGCGTCGGAGACGTCCTCCATGCCGGTCTGCCCGACACCGAGGAATGAACGCCAGATCGCGTTCCGGATCTTTTCTGTATGAAATTCTACGAGACGCCCGTCCCGCTTGCGGATCATTTTCTGCGTCATGACTGTCTCCTCTCGCACACAAGATATGGTAGTACCGCGCAGGCACAAAACGCATATATCGTACTGCAAGTTCCGGTGTCTGTCAAGCGCGGCCCGGCTGAAATAGTGCACAAAAAAATCGGGGCCGTTTTCGGCAGACCCGCGATTTTCCGTATAATCTGCGCACCGGGTGTGCATACTATCCACAGCATATGACAACAGGAGGGAAATCAAGATGGACATGCTTGCGCTGATTCTGAGCATCATCGGCTCGATCAACTGGGGGCTGGTCGGCATTTTCAAATTCGATCTGGTCGCCTGGATCTTCGGCGGCCAGACGGCCGTCGTCAGCCGCATCATCTACACGATCGTCGGCCTCGCAGGACTGTGGTGCATCTCGCTGCTGTTCCGCCGCCGCCCGCTGCGCGCTGCGGAGGACGATGCATAACCACCAGAAAAACTGCACAAAGGCAGACTGCCGGACCGAGCCGCAATGGCCCGCCGGCAGTCTGTTTTTTTCGTTCTACCAGAGTAGTGCGGCCGCGACCGTCGGGACCACGAGGACGCCCGCCGCGATGAGCATCGTCTGGATGGTGCTGCGCGTTTTGCGCGACAGCAGCAGGATAACCGCCGCACCGCCTGCGCCGAGCAGCACATGCACGAGCGCGCGCAGCCCCAGAACGGTCCGGATGCGCCAGCCCGCTGGCACGCCGCTCAGCAGGGGCAGGCTGTTTGCCTGTGCGCCCCACTCCGGCAGTCCGTAGGCCCCGCGGACAGCAAGCAGGCGCGGCAGGAAAGCTGCCGTCACCATCAGGAGCACCAGCACCGCCGTGAGCAGCAGCTTGCGCCGCAGCACGCGCCCGTTCGCCCCGGCCGCCGTCTGCAGAACGGCAACGCCCGTCTCCTGCTCCATGGCAAACACGGCGGACAGCGCGACCGTCAGGAAGAAGAACAGCTTCGCAAGGTCCAGCAGGTCCTTCTGCACACCAAAGTAGCCTAGCAGGACGTTATAGCCCGTCTCATAGACATAGGACTGCCCCGGCTGCAGCTGCTCATACTGCTGCTTTGCCTTCTCAAAGCCGTCCTGCGCCCGCAGGGCCGAGAGAACGTCGCGCGCCATGAACTGCAGCGCATCCTCGTTGCCCTCCGTGATGCGGGCATAGTCCGCAAGCTCGTTCCGCAGCTCCGCAAAGCGGGCCGTCTCCGAGGCAAGATAAGCGTTCTTTTCCGGCGTCGGCTCGCCTGCCAGCTTTTCGGAATACGCGCGGTAGAACCATTCGTCCGCATTGAAATAGGCCCGGAAATCGCGATAGCTCCCGATCTGCACCAGCACGAACACCGCAAGCACCAGCAGCGCCCCGCCCGTGAGCAGAAGCTTCCGCGCCTCATAGACCAGCAGCACCGTGTGCCGCAGGCGCGGCAGCGGCAGGCCCCGGCGCTGGCGCACCGGCTGGACCGCCTGCGTGCGGCAGAACACCACCGCGCCGCCGAGGCAGCCACCCACCGTCAGCAGCAGGAGCATGGCGGGAAGCAGCGCCGTCTGCCGGAGCGGAAGGCCAAAGAAATTCAGATAAATGCACCCACGCCAGCTCTCCTCGACCTCGGCCGCACGACTGAGGCTGAGCAGCCGGGGCCAAAGTGAGCCGCGGCTGCCGAGCAGCAGGGCAAGCCCCGCGCCGCCGCCCGCAAGCAGGAACGCGGCCCACGCGCGGCCCGTCGTGGTGCACAGCAGGAAGAACAGCGCCCCCACGGCCCAGCCCCATAGGAGCTTTTCGCCCACGAAGCACAAAAGCCAGCCAAACACCGTCAGCGGGACCGGGCAGCTCTGCATGCTGGGGATCGTCTGGATGGGGCGCGCCGGGTCGCCCAGCCCGAGGACGGCGGCAGAAACGGCCAGATTCGCGCCATAGAGCAGCACGACGCCCGCAAGCACCGTTGCCAGCATGGCGGCAGCCTTGCGCCAGTAGAGCGCGCCGTGGCCGCGCCGCGTCGGGCGCAGCAGCACCATCAGGCCCGCGCTGCGCTCGCCCGTCAGCAGGACCAGCCCTGAGACCGCCGCAAACAGCAGGAGCAGCAGGTCCGTCAGCCGCCAGTCCAGCAGCACCTCCACGCCGTCCGGGAAGGACGGCTCCAGCCGCACGCCGAGCAGGGCGCTGTAGGCCGCAAGGCCCTTTTCCAGCGTGCGCTCGGCAAAGGGATCGGCGGAAAACAGGCCAAGGCGCAGCTTGGCCTCGGTCTCAGCGCAGAGGCCGCGGAGGTATTCGGGGTAATTATTCGTCGTCTCGACCTCGTCGCGAACCGTGCTCAGCAGGGCGTAGCGCCGGAGGTCCTCGTCCGGCACCTGCATGATATCGACGTTCTCGCCGTAAATTCCGTTGAGCAGGGCGTCATACTCCTGCTCCAGCGTGTCCAGATGGGCATACTCCGCCCGGATGTCCGCGCGGGTGAAGCCGCCGAGGTCCTTGGTGCAGCGGCGGTAGAACAGCGCCGCATTCACCGCGACAGCCAGCGCGAGCAGGAGCATCACATAGCGGTTGCCCAGAATTTTCCGCAGCTCATAGCTCATAGCCCGTCCTCCGCGCCGAAGTAGTGCAGATACACATCCTCCAGCTCCGGCGCAAGCGGCCTGCAGGCAAAGGGCGGCTGCTTTTCCGCCAGCAGGCGCACGCGGATATGCCCCGCGTCGACGCGGGCGATGCCGCAGACCGTCCCGGCGGCCTGCGCGGCGGGCAGCTCGGACTCGGCAAGCTCCGCCTCCCAGACCTGCCCGGCCAGCTCGTGCGTCAGCTCGGCCGGAGAGGCCTTGCGCAGCAGCCGTCCCTCGGACAGGAGCAGCAGCTCGCTTGCCACATACTCCACGTCCGGCACAACGTGCGTCGAAACGATCACGATCTTCTGCAGGGCGATCTCCGCGATGAGATTGCGCACCGCGATGCGCTGCCGCGGGTCCAGCCCGGCCGTCGGCTCATCGAGGATGAGAATGTCCGGCTCATCCAGAATGGCCTGCGCCAGCAGCAGGCGCTGCTTCATGCCGCCGGAGAGGCTGCGGATCGTCTTGCCGCGCACGTCGGACAGGCCGACCGCGCCGAGCGCCCAGTCGATGCGCTCCAGCGCCCGTGCGCGCGGCATGCGGCGCAGCGAGGCCATGTACAGCAGGAAGCGCTCCGCCGTAAAGCCCGGATAGAGCGTCTGCTGCTGGGGCATGTAGCCCACACGGCCGCGGAAGGCCGCGCCGAGCGAGCGGATCTCCGCGCCGTTGAAGCGAATCTCTCCCGCCGTCTGGCGCAGGTTCCCGGTCAGGATATTCATGAGCGTGCTCTTGCCCGCTCCGTTCGGCCCGAGCAGGCCGTAGATGCCGCCCGTCAGCTCGGCCGAAAAGCCGATCAGCGCCTGTTTTTTTCCGTAATTCTTGCTCAGGGCATCAAATGTCAGTTCCATCATCCATCTCCCCCGCCGTCTCAGCGAAACGCTCCGTCATAATTGCTTCGGTAAAAGTCCTCTTTGCTGATGTAACACTGCTCGAAATCTCCACTCGAATTGCGCTTCAAGCCAGCGAAATAACCGTTGCATTCACAATCCACGCCAAATGCCACTACATTCCCACCGCAGGTGTCCAGCTCAATGACTGATCCATCTGCGATGTCTACCGCCCATGCGCGGCAGATATCTTCCGTTCCGCAGATGGCGATCACATGCCCGTCAACGATCTGGTAGTTATACTCATCCCAATCCTGTTCATAGGTAAAGAGCTTGATTTCCGTCTGTTTCTCCAGATCATAGACATACAGACTGCGGTCGACCTGATACACAGCGTACTGGCCCCAACTTTTGTGCGGGTCGATTGTCCGGACATAGTTCTCCGACGCATCCACAAGCGAGGTCTCCTCGCCCGTTTTGAGATTTCGGACCAGAAAGCGAATGCCAAGAAACTGCCGGTCATACTCGTCCGGGGACGTTCCCTCCGGCTGCTGCGCAAGCCAGTCTTCAAATTCCGGCGCATCTTCCGCCATTTCCAGCACACGGAAAACTGCAACGTCCCCCCAGACGTCATAGAGATCGTAGCCATTGACGTTTTCGAGGATCGTCGATACCTCTCCTGTCTGCAGATCGACGGAGACGAGGCTGCTCTCCTGCGCGACAGCTGTCAGCTGTCCGTCCTCCGTCAGCGCATAGGTCTCTCTGTTCACGTTGACATATGCTTTTCCAAAGGATACGCAGCGCAGCACACACCGGCATGCCTCATTCTCGTTTTCCGGCTCCCAGCTTGCGAGGGTCTGCAGCGGTCCACCCGTGAGCGGACGCGTGACGAGCGCCGAGGCTGTCTCGTCGTCCGTATAAACCAACGCATAGTAGTTTCCCCGGTATTCCACCAGAGACTGCAGGTCGCCGAAGCAGGCATTACAGGTGGGATCATTATGCCGGCAGCCGCTCTGGTAGCACGGGACATAGGTCGTTCTGGTCACGGGGTCATAGGCTTGAATATAGGGCCGGAAGAACGTATTCCACTGCCAGAACCCGCCGGTCGAAGCGGAGGCGGCCATGTTGCCAAATACTCGAATGTTCTCCTCCGAAACCGGATAAGTCGTAACAGGAATCTTCGAGTCTGTAACGATCGCACCCGAGGTCTCACCGCCCTGCTCCGTAGCCTCGTTCACAGGAGCGGCATAGCAGCCGCTCAGGATCGCTATCACGGCAGCTGCTGCAAGCAGCAGGCTCAGCATTCTTCGACTGGTCAACATGGCCACCTCCTTCGTTTCTGAAAGGCAGATCAGCGGAAAGCCGCGTCATAATTGCTCCGGTAATAGTCCTCCTTGCTGATATAATACTTGTCAGCGTTATTCGAAGCATGCAGCAGACCGACGAAGTAACCGTTGCACTCATAATGTGCAGAAAATGGCATTACATCTCCACCGAGGGTATCCAGTTCGATCACAGACCCGTCTGTGACATCAATTGCCCATGCGCGGCAGGTATCCTCCGTTCCACCAATAACCATCACATGTCCATCCTGAATCATGTAATTATAAAAATCCCAGCCCGGTTCATGGGTAAACAGTTTTTTCGATGTCTGCGTCTCCATATCATAGACGTATACGCTACGGTCGACCTGATACACGGTATACTGCCCCCAGCTGACATGTGGGTCCGCCGTCCATATGAAATTTTCCGTCACATCCACGATCGTTTTCTCTTCGCCTGTTCTGAGATTTTTGGAATACAGGCGGAAGTTGTAATCCTCCGATCCGTCCCGCTTCACCGGCGTTCCATCCGGCCGGTCCGCATACCAGTCCTGAAAAACAGCGACATCGCCCCAGACACCGTGCATATATGGGAGATATCCGTCCTCGTCGGCCATATACTCCACGAGCTCGCCTGTTTCCAGATCAAGGTAGCAGTCGCTGTACTCCTCATCGGCAAGCTCCTCCTGTCCATCCTCCATTGCAAAGGTTTCTTTTGCGACCGTAAGATAGGCCTTCCCGAACGAAAGGCCATAGAAGCCACACCGGCATTCCTCATTCTCATTTTCCGGTTCCCAGCTTGCGAGGATCTGGAGCGGACCGCCGGAGACCGGCCGCGTGACAAACGCCGAAGCGGTTTCGTTGTTATAATAGACCATGGCATAGAAATTACCGCGATACTCTGCCAGCCCGGAGATCACCCCGCCGAAATTCGCCGTGCAGGAGGCATCATTGTGCTTGCAGCCCGCCTGATAGCAGGGAAAATAGGCCGTTTTCGTCGCCGGATCATAGGCCTGGATCGTTTTTGCATTGAACACTGCGCATGTCCAAAAGCCACCGGTCGAGGGAGACGGAACATATATGATGTTCGCCCGAACATTTTCCTCCGGAAGAGGGTAAGTCTTGATCTCTACAGGTTCTTCCGCACCGCTGCCGGAATTTGACTGCATGGTCTGCGAGGATGATAGAGTCAAGGGACCATCCTGAGCAGAATAACAGCCCGTAAAGGAAGCCAGCAGCACTGCCATGCATACCAAAAATGCCAAAAAGCGTCTCTTCATATGTTCCGCCTCCCATTCAGCTAGACTATACCAGAGTATATAACAAGACTACTGCTATTTCTGGAACCCAAGCGTAGCAGAGGTTTTAACTCCCGAATAGCCATTAAAGGTCGCATTCCCACCCATATAGTTGACTCCGGATGCCACATCGAATGCACTACTATAATTGTTGATTATGTTGGAAACGATTGCAGTATTATCTACAATCTTGTATTTTTTAACAAATATTCATTGAAGTTTGTCAGCGGAACGCCGCGTCATAATTGCTCCGATAAAAGTCCTCCTTACTGATGTAACACTGCTCGAAATCTCCACTCGAATTGCGCTTCAAACCAGCGAAGTAACCGTTGCATTCATAATTCGCGCCAAATGCCACTACATTCCCGCCGCGAGTGTCCAGCTCAATGACTGATCCATCTGCAATGTCGACCGCCCATGCACGGCAGGTATCCTCCGTTCCGCCAATAACCATCACATGTCCATCCTGAATCATGTAATTATAAAAATCCCAGCCCGGATCATGGGTAAACAGCTTCTTGGATGTCTGCGTCTCCATGTCATAGACGTACACACTCCGGTCAATCTGATACACGACGTACTGTCCCCAGCTCATGTGTGGATCCGCCGTCCATACGAAATTTTCCGACTCGTCTACGATCGTTTTTTCTTCTCCTGTTTTGAGATTTTTGGAATAAACGCGATATTTGTAATATTGCAGGCCGTACTGATACGACGTTGTGCCCTCCGGCTGCTGCATGATCCATTCTTCAAACTCGGGCGCGCCCTCCACTGTTTTCACCGTCTGGTAAACAGCGATATCCTCCCAAACGCCATACATATATGGAAGGATACCGTCAGTATCGGTCATAAGTTCCACCATTTCCCCCGTTTCCAGATCAAAACTCCACCTGCTGTACTCCTGACCGACACATGCCTGCTGGCCATCCTCCGTCATCGTATAGGTTTCTTTTGCCACTATGAGATAAGCCTTTCCAAAAGAAAGTCCATACAGGCTGCACCGGCATTCCTCGTTTTCATTTTCCGGTTCCCAACTTGCAAGGATTCGAAGCGGGCCGCCGGAGACAGGACGCGTAACAAATGCCGATGCAGTATCATCGTTATAGTAGATCATAGCATAGAAATTGCCCCGATACTCTGCCAGCGAGGAAATATCTCCGAAATAAGCCGAACAGGAGGCATCATTGTGCTTGCAGCCCGCCTGATAGCAGGGATAATAGGTCGTTCTCGTCACCGGATCGTAGGCTTGAATTGTTTTTGACGTGAAGACTGCCCATGTCCAGAAACCACCGGTTGAGGGAGACGGAACATATATGGAATCCGCCCGTACATTTTCCTCCGGAAGCACATAAGTCCTGATCTCTACGGATTCCTCTGTTCCGCTGCCGGAACCCAACTGCGCAGTCTGCGCGGACGATGCAGTCGAGGGGCCATCCTTCTTAGCAGAATAGCATCCCGTAAAGGAAGCCAGCAGCACTGCCATGCAAACCATAAAGGCCAAAAAGCGTCTCTTCATATGTTCCGCCTCCCATTCAGCCGGATTATCATTGCTTCTGTGAAATATGGTCAGTAAAACGCCGCAGAGAAGTTTCCGCTGTAGTAGTCCTCTTTGCGAATATAGTAGTTTCTGGCATCATTTTCACTTTTACCGTTTACACCGACAAAATATCCATCTGATTCATAGAGTGGGGAGTATTCCAGAAGTCCTGCGCCGTGATTATCGATTTCAGATATTTCACCGGTAGCCACATCGACCGCGAAAGCACCGACCGCATCGTCCCATCTGACCAGATAATTGACGCACCCGTCCATGATCCAGTAATTTCTGACAGACTCCTTCGGCGTCACCAAAAGCTTAGAAGCTTTCTTCTCCATATCATAGACATACAGGCTGTTGTTGACCTGATATACAACGAACTGGTTCCAGCACCGATTGAAGTCTACCGTCATCACAAAATTCTCCGAAGTATCCACGAGCACCTGTTCCTCGCCCGTCTGGAGATTTCTGGTAAGAAAACGATACCGGATGAACTGCTGGTCGTACTCATCCCATGCCGTCCCCTCTGGCTGCTGCGCAAGCCATTCCTCAAATTCCGGCGCATCTTCTGCCATCTCCGTCACGCGAAAGATCGCAGTATTTTCCCAAACACCGTACAAGGCATACTGCGAAGCTTCCTCGATGGCGGTCGATATCTCGCCCGTTTTCAGGTCCACAGAGACCAGCTTGCTCTGCTTCTCCTCTGTATAACTTCCATCCTCCGCAATGTCGCCGCGAATCAACTTTATCACACCTATATAGGCCTTTCCGAAAGAAATGCAGTGCAGGTTGCAGCGATAGTCTGTATTTTCATCCGTAGCTTTCCAGCTGGCAAGCGTCTGCAGTGCTCCGCCTGAAACTGGTCTGGTAACCAGAGAGATGGATGAGAAATCGTCTCCGCTGACAAGCGCATAGAAGCTGCCGTCATACTCGACCAGATCCTCAATTGTGCCAAAATACGCCGAGCAGGTCGCATCCGTGTGCTTGCAGCCAACCTGAGAGCAGGGTGTATAAGTTGCGCCGTTCGCCGGTTCAAATGCAGTGATCCGTTTCCCGCCCATTGTCCACAGCCAGAATCCATCCTGCGTCTGCATGCATGCACACATGATGCCCGAAGTGACATTCTCCGTTGGGACAGGATATCCGCCAAGCTTGACCGTTGAGGACGCATTGCTTTCCTGCGTTGATCGTTCTGCGTCTGTCTCTGTACTCGCGGGTGCATAGCAGCCGCTCAGGAGCACTATCGCAGCGGTGGCTGCAAGCAGCAGGCTCAGCATTCTTCGACTGGTCAACATGGCCACCTCCCTTGTTTTGTAAGGCAGATCAGCGGAACGCCGCGTCATAATTGCTCCGGTAAAAGTCTTCTTTGCTGATGTAATACTCTTCAACCTTGCCAGTCTGATTGGCAAGTAATCCAACAATGTAGTCATTGCACTCATATTCCGGAGTAATTGTAATTGCATTTCCACCGCGGGTGTCCAGTTCGACCACTGATTCATCAGCAATGTCAATTGCCCAAGCACGGCAAGTGTCGCCCGTTCCGCAGATGGCAATCACATGGCCATCCAGAATCATATAATTATAATTTTTCCAATCTTGATCATAGGTAAAAAGCTCTTTTACGGTCTGTGTTTCCATGTCGTAGACATAGACGCTGCGCCCGACCTGATACACGATGTACTGTCCCCAGCTCTTATGCGGGTCTGCTGTCCATACGAAATTCTCCGACATATCCACTATTGTTTTTTCATCGCCTGTTTTAAGATTTCTCGAATAAAGGCGGTAATTATAATACTGTCGACCATACAGATCCCATGGGGTTCCCTCTGGCTGCTGCGCGACCCAGTCTTCAAACGCAGGCGCTCCTTTTACAGTTTCCAGTGTCTGATAGACAACACTGTCTTCCCAGACACCATACATGTATGGAAGGGTGCCGTCGACATCTCGCATAAGTTCCATCATTTTCCCTGTTTTTAGATCAAAACTACAGTCGCTGTACTCCTCACCGACGAGTTCCTGCTGACCGTCCTCCGTCATCGTATAGGTTTCTTTTGACACTGTGAGATAGGCTTTCCCGAAAGAAAGGCCGTAGAAGCCGCACCGATATACTTCATTATCATTCTCAGGCTCCCAACTCGCAAGGATTTGAAGCGGGCCGCCGGAGACCGGCCGCGTGACAAAGGCCGAAGCAGTATCGTCGTTGTAATAGATCATGGCATAGAAATTGCCGCGATACTCTGCCAACCCGGATATCTCACCAAAATAAGCCGAGCAAAATGCATCGCTATGCTCGCAACCTGTCTGATAACACGGAATATAGGTTGATTTTGTCACCGGGTCGTAGGCCTGAATATAATTCTGTATGAACAATGTCCACATCCAAAAGCCGCCTGTTGTGGGAGACGGAACATATCTGGTACCCGCCTGAACATTTTCCTCCGGAATGTCATAAGTCCTGATCTCTACGGAATTTTCTGTGGCGCTGCCGGAATCTGACTGCACGGTCTGCGAGGACGCTGGAGCCGAGGGGCCATTCTTCTGAGCGGAATAGCAGCCCGTAAAGAAAGCCAGCAGCACTGCCATGCAAACCGAAAAGGCAAAAAAGCGTCTCTTCATATGTTCCGCCTCCCATTCAACTAGACTATACCAGATGGGAGTCAACAGCGAATAATTTCTTCTCTGCCGCTCCCGCCTCTATTCGACCATTGGAATCACCTTTGCCTTTCGCACAAAAACTCCACTGCAGAGGGTTCCGCAGAATTATCAGTTCTTGATACATTTTGTAGCTTGAGTATATCACTTCTGAATTTTCAGTGCAAGAGGTCTTGGCGAAATTATCCACAAATTTTTGTAGATTTTGTTGGAAACGTTTACGTTATCGTCTTTAATCTTGTATATTTTAACGAATATTCATTGTGGCCTGTCAGCGGAACGCTCCGTCATAATTGCTTCGGTAAAAGTCTTCTTTGCTGATATGACACAGCTCGTAATTTCCGGGCGAATCGCTCAGCAAACCGGCGAAATACCCGTCGCACTCATAATGCGCAGAGAACGGCATCACGTTCCCGCCGCGGGTATCCAGCTCGATCACGGAGCCGTCCGCAAGGTCGACCGCCCAGGCATTACAGGCGTTCTCCGTTCCGCACAGGACGATCGCATGGCCGTCCAGAAGCAGATAGTTGTAGAATTTCCGTTCCTGCTCGTGGGTGAAGAGCTTTTTGGTCTCCTGCGTCTCCATGTCGTAGACATAAACGCTGCGACTGACCTGATACACGGCATATTTTCCCCAGCTCCTATGCGGGTCCGCCGACCAGACAAAAGGCTCCGACCCATCCACAATCGTCGTTTCCACCCCGGTTCTCAGGTCCCGCGAAAGGATGCGATAGCGGATATAGAGCCGCTCGTACTCGTCCCACGAGGCCTCCTCCGGCTGCTGCGCGGCCCAGTCCGCAAAGTCCGGCGCGCCCTCCGCCGTTTCCTGCACCTGAAAAACGGCGCAGTCGCCCCAGACGCCGTACAGGTCATAATTTTCGGCATGTTCGAGGATCGTCGCCTCCTCTCCCGTCTGCAGATCAACGGAGACAAGGCGGTTTTCCTGCTCGTCCCGCGTCAGCTGGCCGTCTTCCGGCAGATAGGCCGCTCTGGTCACGGTGAGATAGGCCTTCCCGAAGGAAATACAGCGCAGCGCGCAGCGGTATTCCTCGCCCTCGTTCTCCGGCTCCCAGCTTGCAAGGACCCGGAGCGCCCCGCCGGAGAGCGGCCGCGAGACGAGCGACGCTGCGGACTCGCCGTCCTGCTGGACGAGCGCATAGAGGCTGTCCCGATATTCCGCCAGCGCGCTCAGGTTGCCGAAGCAGGCGCTGCAGGTGCTGTCATTGTGCCGGCAGCCGCTTTGATAACACGGAACATAGGCTGTGCGGGTCACAGGATCGTAGGCCTCAACATAGGGATGGAGCATCATATCCCACTGCCAGAACCCGCCGGTCGACGGCGAATCGGCCATGTTGATGGAGACCAGAAGATTTTCCTCCGGGACCGGGTAAGTCGTGATGGCGGTCTCCGCCGCGGGCGGCTGAGTTGACTGCGCGCTCTCCGGCGGCGTGCTCCCCTGCCAGACGCTTTCAGCCGCAGGCGCGGCATAGCAGCCGGTCAGAAGCAGAACGCCAGACAGGAGCAGAGCCAGCCGTTTTCCGATCGATGTGTTCATCTGTTTTCCCTCCCTTTTTTGCAGCCTGAGTATACCATTTCCGCCCCGGCAGAACAAGGGAGATACCCGTAAGGATTTCTTAAGATTTGTTTAATTTGAATAAAAATATACGGAATTATTTTTCACATTTATTCACTATTCTCTGCCGAGGGGTACAAAAAAGCGGAAGCCGGGCGGCTTCCGCTTTTGGGGATCATATGGTTCAGTCGACAAGACGCTCGAGCCAGGTGATGTAGGAATCGGAATTCAGCATGATGGGATAGTCCAGCACGATGCAGTCGTTCACGCCCTGTTCCTTTGCAAAGGCAGCCAGATCGAGGCTCGGCTTGCCGTCGCGGTTGAATTCGCGCGGATCGATGGCGATGATCTTGCTGTAGTGGCTCGTGAGCCACGGCGTGAAGGCGTTGCCGTAGGACTCCTTGAGGATCATGCACACCGGGCCGTCGACATTTGTCTTGATGACGGTGATGGGATGGTCGCCGCCGAGGAATGTCAGGTATTTGTTCGACGTGTCGTCCACCTTGCAAAGCGTGCCGCCGAAATATTCCATAGAGAACTCCGCATCCGGGTACCACTTCGTGTCCAGATCGACGAACGGGCGCCAGAACTGCACGGTGTCCGGGTTGTCCGCAAGGGCCTGACTCTGGGGATAGGCCTTGATGGCGCTGTAGAGCGAGCCGAGGAAGCCGGTGTATTCGCCGCTTTCAAACTTGCTCAGCGGCTCGGCCTTGAGGCCCGCGCTCTCGCAGAAGGCTGTGTAGGCATAATAGGCGCCGAGGGCCGTCCAGTGGTGGTCCGAACGGAAGTAGAGATATTCGTCCTTGTGTGCCTCAAGCTTGCTGTAGGCATCGACCGCGATCGCCGTGCTCTTGAGCTCCTTCAGGCGGTCATAGCACGCCGCGATCATGTCCGTCTGCAGCATGTGCTGGTTCTCCGCCGGGGCGTAGAACGCGGCCGCATTCGGCACGGCGATGGAGAACGTGCGCACGCCGCTGCCAAGCTTCGCAGCAATGTCGTTCACCGCGTCGGCATAGGAGCGGATGGTGTCCTTGTCGCCATAGGGGACCTCCATGGCGCGGTCGCCCACGACGAGCACGGAGCCGAGCTCCTCTGCTGCAGCGTCGGGATCCTGCGTCTGGGTGGGCTGAGTCGGCTCCGTCGGCTCGGTGGAGTCGGTGGCCGTCCCGCTCGTCCCGCTGGGCTGGGTCGAGGCCGAGGCCGTCGTATCGTCCGTCGACGGCAGGGCTTCGCCGTGGTTGGCCGCGCCGCCGTTCATATTGATGACGAGCTGCGCGCCGTCCTTCGAGCCGCCGCTGAAGTAATAGAAGCCGTTGAGCGAGCGGTTCGCATTCATCAGCTTTTCGCGGTTCGGGAATGTATCGGCAAAATAGTCGCGGTAATCCGAGGCGTAGCTGCCGTCGAGCATGGCGGAGAACGTCAGCTTCGGGCGGGTCTTCAGCTTGCGCCGCTCGGATTCGGAATAGGTCGCATCCTTGTCCAGCAGGGCATACAGACCGATGCAGAGCATGCCGACCAGCAGCAGGCAGGACAGGATGGTGTAGATTCGTTTCATGCAGAGCACCTCCGGGAGTCAGAATTGCGCATACATGGACGGCGAACTCGTCGAACCGACAAGGGACACCGTGCACAGCCACAGCAGCAGGATGAGGAACAGGAAGACGCTGGCAAGGTAAATACCCTTTTTCACCGTCACGGCGCCGCGGCGGTCGGAACGCCCCATGCCGAACAGGCCGCTCCAGATAAAGCCGAACCATCGCGGAAGCACGGACGAACCGATGAGGCAGGTCAGGAGCAGCGGCAGCGAGTTTTTGAGCTGCAGCGAAACACCTGAGCCAGCAAAGCTCGTTCCGCCGCCGAACATGGCGGTAAATGCCGAGCCGATGCCGGAGAGCGACGTATTCATGAACAGCACCCAGCCGATGAGCACAAAGAACATCGTCACGAGGTTGCGCACGATAAACGGGAGCGTTTCCAGCTTCGGGGCGATCTGCTTTTCGATGGACAGCAGCACGAAGAAATACAGGCCCCACAGCACAAAGTTCCAGCTTGCGCCGTGCCACAGACCTGTCAGTGCCCAGACAGCCAGCAGATTGAGGATCTGGCGAGCCTTGCCGCGGCGGTTGCCGCCGAGCGGGATGTAGACATAATCGCGGAAGAAGCTGCCGAGCGACATATGCCAGCGGCGCCAGAACTCCGTGATGGACGTGGAGATGTACGGCAGGTCAAAGTTCTCACAGTAGCGGAAGCCGAAGATGCGGCCAAGGCCAATGGCCATATCGGAATAGCCGGAGAAATCGAAATAGATCTGGAACATGAACATCAGCGCAGCGAGCCAAGCGCCGACGAACGTGCCGTTTCCGCCGCCGGTGCTCAGCGACGCAACGACCTTGCCCGCATAATCGGCAAGCAGGACCTTCTTGGCAAGGCCAATGATAAAGCGCTGCGCGCCCTCGAAGGCCGCGCGCGGCGTGGTGCGGCGGTCCATGAGCTGCCGGGCAACCTGCTCATAGCGCACAATGGGGCCCTGCATCATCTTCGGGAACATAGAGAGGTAGAGCAGCAGATTGAAGAACGAACGCTCCGCCTTGACCTTACCGCGATAGACATCCGCCACATAGGAGATAACCTGGAAGGCATAGAACGACAGGCCGAGGGGCAGTGCGCTCGTCGGCGACCGGAAGGCAAAGCCAATGGAATTCAGGCCGTTCGTAATGCCGCGCAGCGCGGCAAGCATCACGCCGCCGTCCGCGACGGTGATGCCGAAGATGCCGAGGAAGAAGTCCAGATATTTGAACAGACCCAGCACCGCCAGATTGACGACGACCGGCAGGAAGAGCGTATTGCGCTTCCCCGGACGGATCCGCCGGGCCATGGCGAAGTTCGCATAGGAAAGGCCGACGAGCAGCAGCACATAGACCGGCTGCCCCATGGCATAGAACAGCAGGCTGGCCGCCAGCAGGACGATATTCTTCAGCCGCAGGCCGGGCACCAGAAAATAGACCAGCAGCGTCAGCGGCAGAAACAGATAGAGGAAATACAGGCTTGAAAATTCCATAGGCAGTCCACCTCTTTCGACAGTTTTTTCTCTCTCATTCTATCAGAATTCCGGCGGATTGCAAGCACTAATTTACATAATTACGTTTTTCCCGCAGGACGCCTGCTCCCTTCGACGACCTGCCTCCAGAGCAGCAGCAGGGCCGTGAGATTCGGCAGGGCCATGCACGCATTGAGGATATCTGCCAGTTCCCACGCCGCCTTCACGGACAAAAGCGGCGCGGCGCACAGCGCGGCAAGATAGCACCATCGGTACAGGCGCTGCGCCCGCTGCGAGCCGCCCGTCAGGTAGCGCAGGCACTGCTCGCCATAAAAATTCCAACCGATGATCGTGGAGAATGCAAAGAAGACCAGACAGGCCAGCAGCAGGAACGACGACAGCCCCGCAGGCCATGGCAGCGCCGTGCGCCACGCCTGCTCCGTGATGCGGAAGCCTGCAAGCCCCGGCGCACACCACGCACCTGTCACGACCAAGCACAGGCCGGTCAAGGAGCAGATGACGATGGTGTCGAGGAACGTTCCCGTCATGGTCACAAGACCCTGCCGGACCGGGTCCTCGTTGCTGGAGCAGGCCGCTGCGATCGGCGTGGAGCCGAGGCCAGCCTCATTCGTAAAGACGCCGCGGCCGATCCCCATCCGCAGGATGCGCCGCATTGTCAGCCCGCCCGCTGCGCCGGCGGCAGCGCGCGGAGAAAATGCTGAGACCGCGATCAGGCGCAGCGCCGCCGGGATCTGCGCTCGGCAGCGCACAAGGATGAGCACGGAGCAGAGGACATACACGGCGGACATCAGCGGAACGACGAGCGAGCACACGCGCGAGATGCGATCCGCTCCGCCGAGCAGCACCATGGCGGAGAACAGGACCGTCAGACCGCCCGCGATGACGGCCGCCCAGGTCACGGCGTTCCCGCCGACCGTCATGGCGACGCTGCGCTTCAGCGGGTCGAAAAAGCCCTCGACCGCCGTCGTGATGCTGTTGACCTGTGCCACCGTGCCCACGCCGAGCAGGCCGACCGCCGCTCCGACGGCTGCGAACGTCATGGCGAGCCAGCGCCAGCCCAGCCCCTGCTCGATGTAGCAGAATGGCCCCCCGAGCCACTTCCCGCCCTGCCGCCTGCGGTAGCGCACCGCAAGATAGCCCTCAGCATACTGCGTCGCCATGCCGAACAGCGCCGCGACCATCATCCACAGCAGAGCGCCCGGCCCGCCCGCGGCCAGTGCCGTGGCCACGCCGACGATATTGCCCGTGCCGATCGTGGCGGCAAGGGCCGTGCACAGCGCGGCATAGGGCGAGATGCCGTCCGCGCTCTCCCCGCCGCGGAAGATCGCGCGCAGTGCCTGCCCGAGCCGCCGCAGCGGCAGGCCGCGCAGGCGGAGCATGTACCAGATGCCTGTCCCCAAAAACAGAGCCATCATTGGCCAGCCCCACACGGCCTCGCCCACGCGCGCCAGAAGCGAATCCTGCATAATTTCTCCCCCGATTCTGAACAATCCGTGAATTTTGGCCGCGCGGTTTGCCTTTTCCCCGGGCGGCCGGTATAATAATATGATGTATTCTATGGGAAGGGTATCATAATTTATGCTGGAACTCCAAGCAATCACAAAGGATTACCGCAGCGGCACGGAATGCGTGCACGCGCTCCGCGGCGTGAGTCTGCGCTTCCGCGACAATGAATTTGTCTCCATTCTCGGTCCGTCCGGCTGCGGCAAGACGACGCTTCTGAACATCATCGGCGGTCTGGACCGCTACACGGCAGGCGACCTGCTCATCAACGGTGTCTCCACAAAGCAGTACCGCGACCGGGACTGGGACGCCTACCGCAACCACACCATCGGCTTTGTTTTTCAGAGCTACAATCTCATCCCGCACCAGAGTGTGCTGGCAAACGTCGAGCTGGCCCTGACGCTCTCCGGCGTTTCCCGCAAGGAGCGCCGTGCCCGCGCCATTGCCGTGCTGGAGAAGGTCGGCCTCGGCGATCAGCTGCACAAGCGGCCAAACCAGATGTCCGGCGGCCAGATGCAGCGCGTCGCCATCGCCCGCGCCCTCATCAACGACCCGGACATTCTGCTGGCGGACGAGCCGACCGGTGCGCTGGACTCCGAGACGAGCGTGCAGGTCATGGAAATTCTCAAGGAGGTCGCGCGCGACCGCCTCGTCATCATGGTCACGCACAATCCGGAGCTGGCCGAGCGCTATTCCACCCGCATCATCCGCCTGCTGGACGGCAGTGTCGTGGATGACACGCAGCCCTGCACGGCAGACGAACCGCAGGCCCCGCGCCCGGCCCGCACGGGCAGGACGTCCATGTCGTTCCTGACGGCGCTGTCGCTGAGCCTTCACAACCTGATGACGAAGAAGGCCCGCACGATCCTCATTGCCTTCGCGGGCTCCATCGGCATCATCGGCATCGCGCTCATTCTGTCGCTCTCGAGCGGCGTGCAGTCGCTCATCGACCGCATGGAGCGCGAGACGCTCTCGTCCTATCCCCTGACGATCCAGAAAAACACCGTGGACTTTTCGTCCATGATGAACATGCAGGCCGATGTCGAGCAGACCACGGATGAGCAGGACCCCGACCGGCTCTATTCCGTCAGCGTCATGGGGAGCATGATGGACTCCATGATCCAGGGCTCCAAGACGAACAACCTGGCCGACTTCAAGGCATGGCTCGACTCCGGCGAGAGCGGCATGGAGGAGCTGACGACGGACATCACCTATACCTACTCCACGCCCCTGACGATCTACCGCACGGACAACGGCCTGCAGAAGGTCAATCCCAGCACGCTGTTCTCCGACCTCGGCGTCATACCCGCCGATACCTCCGGCACACTGCTTGGCCAGAGCATGCAGATGGACGTCTGGACGCAGCTCACGGGCAACGAAGACCTGCTGAAGGCGCAGTATGACGTTGTCGCGGGCCGCCTGCCAGAGCAGTACAACGAGGTCGTGCTCCTTGTGAACGAGGACAACCGCATCACGGACTACACGCTCTATACGCTCGGCCTGCTCGATGCGCAGGCCCTGCAGGACGCCGTGGAGGCCGCGGCCCGCGGTGAGGATGTCAGCATCGACACCGCGGTGCACAGCTATTCCTACGACGACATTCTGTCGCTGCGCTTCCGTCTGCTGACAAACACTGACTGCTTCGTCCGGCAGGACGGACAGTGGGTGGATAAGTCGGACGACGAAGCCTATCTTCTGAACGTGCTGAACAGCTCAGACGAAATCGCCGTTGTCGGCATTCTCCGCCCTGCCGAGGGCGCAACGACCGGCAGCGGCCAGAGCGGCGTGATCGGCTACCGCGCCGACCTGATGACACATCTGCTGGACAAGGTCACCAGCGCGGAGATTGTCCGCGAGCAGCAGGCGGACCCCACAGTGGACGTCTTCACCGGTCTGCCCTTTGAGCAGGAGGAGCTGAAGGACGCCTACACCATGGAGGAGCTGCAGGCCTATGCCGCGCAGCTGCCCGCAGAGGCACAGCAGGAGCTCATGGGCTATGTCAGCTCCATGCAGGCCGCCGGGATGGACGACGGCACGATCGCCACGCAGCTCATGCGCGCCGCGCTCTCGCAGTCCGACGGCGCGACCTACACCGGCAACCTCAAGCGCCTCGGCGTCTCCGACCCGGACGACCCAGAGGCCATCAACCTCTTCCCGAAGGATTTCGAGGCAAAGGACCGGATCGCCGACCGCATCGCGGAATACAACAAATCTCTGCCCGAGGACGCGCAGCTGGCCTACACGGACTATATCGGCCTGATGATCTCGTCCATCACGACGATCATCAACGCCATCAGCTACATTCTCATTGCCTTCGTCGCCGTGTCGCTCGTCGTCTCGTCAATTATGATCGGCATCATCACCTATATCTCCGTGCTGGAGCGGACACGCGAGATCGGCGTTCTGCGCTCCATCGGCGCTTCCCGCCGCGACATCTCCCGCGTCTTCAACGCCGAGACGTTGACCATCGGCTTTGCAGCGGGCTCCATCGGCATCGGCATCACACTGCTGCTCATTCTGCCGCTCAATGCGATCATCCGCCATCTGAGCGGTCTGAGCGGCGTGGCCGCCCTCCCGGCCGGGGCCGCTGTTATCCTCGTGGCGATCAGTATGCTGCTGACATTCCTCGCGGGCCTCATTCCGTCGCGCATTGCCGCGAAAAAGGACCCCGTCATCGCTCTGCGGAGCGAATGATCAATATACACAAGGCAGGCTGCGCGGCATAAAAACCACGCAGCCTGCTTTATTTTCACTTTTGGGCATATTTTGAGACACGGCTGGATTTACCGCGTGATCAGTGCAGCATACCAGTGATCCGCCAGACGGCAGACAGCTTCGCCGTAACCGATTTTCCCCTCGTCTGCATCGTCCGCCCGCCAGTACACAATGGTTGGGTCCCATGAATACTCACTTTCATCTTTGAGATGGAATCGAACTGCCTCCTGCGAGAAGGAGATGGATTCAATATCAACGTTTTCCATCAACGTAAGCGCCGCTTCAGCGATATGCCGCAGCTCCGTATCCGACATTTCGTGCTGCAAATGGATGTGAAGCCCGTCAGCTTCCATAAGCTTGCAGCCGGAATCGCCGCACTCCGTTTCCTGCCCTTCCGCATCTGGCTTGTGGATATAGCCGCTGTTTTCACCAACTGCCGTGACCGCAACATTTTCAAAAGTGCTCTTGTGCCTTTGGAATGCCCTGCCGATCTCCTCATTACTATGATAGGTCGTCCCGGAACAGGCGGTGCACAGTTGGAGGAGCATCAACAGCAGGGCAAGAACGAGCTTCTTCATAAAATTTTTTCCTTTCGCAACGCAGTCACTGTGCTGCACAGGAGCCGCTTTCTTTCATCCAGCTCCCGCTGTGAAAGCGTGGGCAGTTCCTCTACGATGCCATCCGGGTATCCGATCAGATGGATATCCGCCGTCCAGCTCAGGAAAATCCGCCACATTTCTTCGCACAGTCCCGGCGTGGAGCGTGTGTGCAGCTCCAGCCCATTGTCAAAAATCACATGCAGCAGATACGCCTCGTCATAGGAAAGCCTTTCCAGCCGGAACGCGTCTCCGGATGCCAGCAGAGCCGCCGCCTTTTGATCGAACTCGCACACGCCATACGGCATATCATCGTTGATCTCAGCCGAGGATGTGTACGCCACGCCGTTCAGCAGGATCGACACGCCCGTATCGATATGAATCTGATACTCCGGCTCATCCTCCGCACGCGAGAGCAGCGTGATTGAGATCATCGCACCCGCTCTGCCGAGGAAACCCAGTGTGCGCCCTATGCCGTTTTGCAGCAGTTCCACTCCGGTCATTTCAGGGCTCCGTCCTCCGCAAAGCAGTCATAGTCCAGCCTGCCATAACGCGCCAGCACATACGGCAGGATCTTGTCGGCATTGCGCACACCGGTCAGGCGGATGACAAACCGGTCTCCCCTGATCCAGCCGGGCACAAACTGCGGATAGAACAGCTTTGACCCGGCGAAGGCATCCTCGCGCAGGACCTTTGCGCCCTTCCGCGTAATGACGAGCACCTGCTCCTTCCCCTGCGTGCGCTGCGGGTGCCTGCTGCGCATCACATCGCCGATCTCGTCCCACTGCGTCGTGCGGTAGCGAATGCCGAGGAACTTGTGCTCGATGCCCTGATCTGTCAGGACATAGTACTTCCCGAGCGCCCAGACGTTCAGCAGCGCCATGCATTCGCACAGCGCGAACACGATGTAGGCCGGCACCGGATAGACGAAAAGGCCCTTCCCCGGGAAAAGCACCAGAGCGCCAGTGAACACGGCAAGCGTCACGACCGCCGGGATCATGTCCGAAAACTTCGATACGCGCATCATTTGCCTCCTTTTGTCCATTTGATTCTGTGTTTCATTATAAGGGAGGCACGGGATGATTGTCAAGATGTTCTCCGCGCTCCCCGGGGCAGTCGGCGCTTTTCCGGAAGGCTGCATGCTCCGCGCGCTGCGGGAGCGAAAACAGGCCGATTCGTTTTTCCCTACTGTGTGCGTTAAATTCATAAACACACGCTGCATCAAGCCAGCCATATAAGCGCCTCACAACAGAAGCGAGGGGGAGCCGCATCTGCAATGCAGACACACTTTCTTCAGCTTCAGTTGCTATCGGCATGTTCTCCACAGATAGCTACGTCAATCCGTTGGCAATACAGGCGGAAGCGAATGTGATTTGTTAAAAGAACGCTTAACACCACCACACCATCCTCGAGCCTTCTTTCCTCCCACTGTGAGGAATATGGGTATGCTTTCCATAGGGATTGCAGGAAAGCATCCTGAGAGCGGATCACGTCGGACCAAGGCATATTCCGGCATTCCGCCTGGAGAATGATTTGATCGTCCCAGATACATAAATCTGTCATACCTATGAAGCCCTCGCACCGCGCAGTAACATTACAGTTCATGCTGCGATTCCAGATGGTCAATTCCGCGGCATCATAGCAAATTCTGATTTGCTCCAAGGAACTGTCCGGCCAGAAAAAGTCAGAAAATTTCATGATTGACCTCGCTATCACAGCTCATACTTCATCCGGGATCATCATAGCATAGTCCATCGAGCAAGTCAAATGCATTGGACGCTCCGAGCTTACAAAACTGTCCATGTACAGCAAAAATCCCGCCGATCGTGATCGATCAGCAGGATTTTTGGGTCCGAGTGTAATTATAGGGTTTCAGAAAACGCAGATATATCAACGGTTTGCTGGCAGTCGGCAAAAGGTATTTATTCTAAAAATTCAAAATGACGAGAACAACGCCGCCCAACAGGACAACGGGCGGCGTTTTCCATAAATTATTGGGGATATGAAGATGTGATTATTGATTTGATTGATCTTCCTAATGAACTATCTCCTCATATACGGAGGCGTGGTAGATTGGTGCAGCTTCAACTGGATTCTTGGTCAAAGAGATTGCATCCCCCTAAATCCAGCCAAGTAAACACTCCAACATGCGGGCTTACTTATTGTGGCGCGTTTTGATGTGTATCAACAAAATTGTAGTTGATACTATCTGCGGAAGTAATAATGATTTCTTCTGCGACCGCTCGTATCAATGGGATCTCTTTTCCAAGGTGTTTATCGTGCTTAAAGGGTTCATATCTCAACCTTTCTCCGTGCTTACTGTGAACGATAGCATTGCGTGTCGCATAGATACGGTCACGAATAGCAGCGTATATTTTTTCTTGATCTTCATCGAAGTTTATTATTTTCCCGTCATCTGCAAAAGGAACAAGTGTTGTTCGATAATATTCAATGGCAGTACTATCTATATGATTAATGGATGCTTTTAGTATCGACGGGTCAGGTATATATCGCTTCAAACAGAGTAGCAAACCATTCTTTTCATTCCAAACGCCATCGTCTCGCTGGTCTCGCATTTTCTTTTTGATAATGTTGTAAAAGTTACGAACATCCTCTTGCTTGTAGGGAGAAAACGAAGGGCGCGTAATAAAGTTGCTGATTACTTGGAATGCTTCATCTTCCGAAATAGATTGAAAAAAGAACTCTGCAACATGATAAAATGCTAAATACTGCATGAATGGAAGATTCGTAGCTATAGCCTGCTGATAGTATTTTGTCAAGTCCTGCTTATACTGTTTATAAGGAAAAAGTTGACCACTTCGACGTGTGCTAATTCTACGGAATCTTCGCTCATTCGTGAAATCTGAAACAGCAAAAGGCACATTGAAGTTATATGCAATATTGAAAATATATGCATCAAATATGCGTTTTAACTCCGTAGCAGAATGACTTTGTGGAGAAATTATTTTAACAGTATACATTCGGAAACTATCGAAAAAATCCTCTGCATTAGTAATTACTTCTCTCGTATATAATCGCATAGGGCTGACAGCAAACCTATCTGGGCTATTGTAGAATGAGCAAAACAGGGCAAAAATGTATTTCTGGCTTGCTTTCGAAGTAACAAAATGATAGTTGTGTTCATTAACTTCGTATGCTTCTTGTTCAAACCTCATAAAGGGGGCAGGCCTATTACGATCCTGCGATTGCACAGCAACTTCAATATAGTCTTGTTTAATAAGCATTGCATCTGCACAAAAATAATCGTTTGCAAGAACATTTTCCAGCGGTTGAATTTGTTCCATCGGGATTTGAGCAAAAAGTTCCTCTTGGTCTGTTCCGGTTTCGTAATCACGGCGAATTTTATTAACAACCAACATATTATCTAAAATAGTGGCATTCAGACTCCTTGTCGCATTTATAATTCCACGTATAAAATTCTCAATAGTAAACACGCTCAGCTTCCTCCCATATATTACTGTTTTATTTATAATACACAAGAAAGGAACTCTTTTCAATGCTTTTATGTGTCAATGCCGATTAATTTTTGCAACAACCGGAGACTATGTTGCATAATGACAATTAAAGAAGAAAAGGAGGTTTGCAAATGGCAGATGATAAGAAAAACATTCCCGAGGCAGCCCCGCCCGCCGAGGCTCCCGCTCCTGCGGTAGAAAATGCCGTCGTGCCGGAGCAGCCCGCTCCCGAGCCTGCGCTGACCGACGCAGAGGCGGTCATGCTGGAGCATAAGGTCAAGCTGCTGTGCCTGCGGGAACGGGTGAGCATCGACAGCTCCAACTTTTCACCATTTTCTACATAAAAAAGCAGAGTGTCCATTACAGGATACTCAGATCCTATAAGGACACTCTGCATGGTCGGAGTGTCGGGATTCGAACCCGAGGCCTCTTGGTCCCGAACCAAGCGCGATACCAAACTTCGCCACACCCCGAAAGCATGAATATTATACGCACATTTTTCCCATTTGTCAAGACCCAAAGTATAATTTCCGGAAAACTTCATATAATTTTCTGGGAAGGGGGCGTGGCCATGCTGCGGCGTATGCGAAGAAACGTTCGGATCTGCCTGCTTCTGGTCTGCGCCGCGCTGGCGCTCAAGCTGTTCCTGCCGGAGGCAGGGCGGCGCATCGGAGCATGGATCTCCGGCGAGCCGGGCAATGAGATCAGCCGCGCCGTTTCCGGCCTGCTCGGCACGCTGTCGGGCGGCGGCAGCCTCGGAGAGGCCGTGGAGGTGTTCTGTGAAAATCTCGAAGCTTCCGCTCCGGATTGAGCCGGGGCTCGTCGCGCTGCTGTGCGCGTGGTTCTATTTCGACCCCGCCGGGACCTTCCTCCCCTTCGTCTGCGCGGCCGCGCTGCATGAGGCCGGGCATCTGGCCATGCTGCTCTGGCTGCGGCAGCCGGTACATAGTCTCTGCCTCGGCCTGCAGGGCGCGGTGCTGCGGACGGGGCCGCTGCGCTACCGGGACGAGCTGCTCGCCGCCGCGGCCGGGCCGGCGATGAATCTGGCCCTGCTGCTGGCCTTCTCGCGCACGCTGCCGCGCTTTGCGCTGGTCAATTTCTGCCTGCTGGCCTATAACCTGCTCCCCTTCTACCCGCTCGACGGCGGACGGCTGCTGCGCGCCGTGCTGCGGACGCTGCTGCCGCTGCGTGCAGCGGTCTGGGCCGAGCGCGGCGTCTGCCTCCTCTGCGGCGCGCTCCTGCTGGCATGCGCCGGGTATCTGACGCTCTGCTGGCACGCCGGACCGTGGCCTCTGCTGGTGTGCCTGCTGCTTGGGCTGCGCTGCTGCCGGAACGGGGAAATTTGACAGATTTATCTTGACAAATAGCGCGCGGCATGGTAGAATAATCGAGCTTAATGATTCGGAGAGATGTCCGAGCGGTTTAAGGAGCCGGTCTTGAAAACCGGTGACGCAGCAATGCGCCGTGGGTTCGAATCCCACTCTCTCCGCCAGATTCTTCTCTCTGCATTCGACCTGGAGTGATACCCAAGAGGCCGAAGGGGCTCCCCTGCTAAGGGAGTAGGCGTGTAAAAAGCGCGCGAGAGTTCAAATCTCTCTCACTCCGCCAAGAAAAAAGCACTTGCTGCTGCAAGTGCTTTTTTCAACGAGATCCACCCTTTCAGGCGGGTGAAATAACGCTTTGTGGTGTGTTATACGCATGCGGCGGTGGATGGATTTCATATCACTTTCTGCGAAGCGGAAAAAATCACAAACGCGCCAGCGTTTCTTTCACATTTTGCGTCAGCTAAGTATTTCACCTCTCCTTATCGATCCTGCCAAATCGCCCGGCAGGATTTTTTCATTTTATCCATTCTTCAATATAGGGAGGCGCGATCCATGGAGATCAGGCAGCTTGACCCGGCGGTCTATGCCGGGCGGAAATTCACGGCCCGCTACCGGACAAAGGGCTATTATGACATCTGCGCCGCGGAGGACGGCTTCCGTCTCCGCTACGTCCCGCTCGGAGCGCCGATGGAGAAGTCCTTTGACGACGAATTCTTCGGCGAATGGCTCGAAGAGCCGGTGGCATTCGGCGCCTTCGAGGGCGAACGGCTGCTCGGCTATGTGGAAGGTGCGCCGGAAGGCTGGAACAACCGGTACCGCATCAGCAACATCTGCATTTTTGAGGAGAACGCACGCGGCAAGGGACTCGGCACGCTCCTGATGCAGGCCATCCAGAGAGCAGCTGAGGCCGCAGGCGCACGGATGATCGTTCTGGAGACGCAGACCTGCAACGAAAACGCGATCGCGTTTTACAAGCGGAACGGCTTCTCGATCATCGGGTTCGACCTGTATTCCTACTCCAACGACGACCCGGAGCGCCATGAGGTCCGCATTGAAATGGGAAAGAAGCTGAAATAGGAGCCGAAAGATGAACGAAGCGGAAATTCTTGACTATCTGACCACGCAGGGCATCGACTATGAATATCAGCGTCATCCCGCCGTGCTGACCATGGACGAAGCCGAACGGCTTGCCCTCCCCCACCCGGAATGCGAGGCACGGAATCTGTTTGTGCGCGAGAGCCGGACGCACCGGTATTTCCTGCTGACGGCGCATGCGCGCGTGGACCTGAAAGCATTCTCGCGCCAGCAGGGGCTGCGCTCCCTGTCCTTTGCCTCGGCGGACGAGCTGCGCGAGATCCTGCGGCTGGAGACGGGAGCCGTCACACCGCTGGCCCTGCTGAACGCGCCCGATGTCACGCTCTATCTGGACGAAGCTCTGCTGGGCAGCCGCATCGCGGTCCACCCGAACACCAACACCGCCACGGTGTGGCTGCAGACGGCCGATCTCGTCAGCCTGCTTCGCACACAATGCGTGCCTGTGGTGGCCGTTCCCTTCCCCTGTCTGCCCTGATACATCCCCTATACTTAGGAAACGCCGGAGCGCAGCAAGCTGCGCCCCGGCGTTTTTTGCGTATTGTTGACTTAGAAAATGCCCTGCTCCATCATGGCATTGGCGACCTTCTGGAAGCCCGCGATGTTCGCACCGGCGACCAGGTTGTAGCCCAAGCCATACTCCTCAGCGGCCTCAGCGGAGACCTTGTGGATGTTGACCATCATCTTATGGAGCTGTGCATCGACCTCTTCCGCCGTCCAGACGAGACGCTCGGAGTTCTGGCTCATTTCCAGAGCAGAGACGCCGACGCCGCCTGCGTTGACAGCCTTGGACGGAGCAACGACCATGTTCTTCTGGCTCATCAGATAGTACAGGGCGTCGTTCGTCGTGGGCATGTTGGCGACTTCGATGTAATACTTCACGCCGTTGGCGACGATCTTCTGGGCAGACTCCATGTTGACGTCGTTCTGCATGGCAGACGGCATGATCACGTCGGCCTTGACACCCCACGGCTTCTCGCCGGGGAAGAACGGGACACCGAACTTGTCGGCATAGTCCTGCACGCGGTTGCGGCCGGAGGCGCGCATCTCGAGCAGGTAGTTGACCTTCTCCTCGCTGGAGGAGACGCCTTCTTCATCATAGATGTAGCCGTCAGGACCGGACAGGGTAACGACCTTCGCGCCCAGATGCAGGGCCTTCTTGCAGATGCCCCACGTCACGTTGCCGAAGCCGGCGCAGGCGATGGTCTTGCCCTGGATCTCTTCGCCCTCGTGCTTGAGGACTTCCTGCAGATAATACATGGCGCCGTAGCCGGTAGCCTCCGGACGGGTCAGGCTGCCGCCGTAGCTGAAGCCCTTGCCGGTGAGGACGCCGTTCTCGAACGTGCCCTTCAGGCGGCGATACTGGCCGAACAGGTAGCCGATCTCGCGGCCGCCAACGCCCATATCACCGGCGGGAACGTCGATGTCCGGCCCGATGTAGCGGTACAGAGCCGTCAT
>ENA-UOJD01001075-UOJD01001075.1-human-gut-metagenome-genome-assembly--contig:-P48-NODE-1075-length-31306-cov-10.271831_pt1 | contig 31306 bp, 26 predicted proteins | sample MGYA00242342_ERZ723889 | MGnify/ENA metagenome assembly ERZ723889
GAGCCATTAATTATTTCGAAATTATATATTATCAACTGCTCAAGACGGCTTATTTTAAGGCTCTTTTCAAATGTTAATCACACAAACAAACTCCAATTTTTTGTCAATAATTTCTTCAAGCAATGAGCATAAATTAGAAAAAATGCACATTTTTAGCGTTCCTAGTGTGCATTGATTAAAAATTATGACAACTCTAATTTTTTGCTCCGTCCCCAATGACAAAAATTAACTACAAGAAATAAGATGTTACATAATAAATTAATTATATATAACATCTTATTTTGAGTTATAAAAAATAAAATATGAATCTTGGGTAATAGAATTATCTTTAATTATATATGCCTAAAATATTTTTTCAAATTATTCTAAAATCCAAATATTCCTTTCTTTTTAACAGGTGGTTGTTCATTCATAGTTTTAGCTAGCTGATTTAATATATCTCTCTGCTCTTTTGTTAAACGCTTTGGAACTTGTACTTGAACGTTAAAAACGTAATTTCCTTGATTTGAAGAATTTATACTTCTAAAACCTTTATTTCTTATTGTAAATTTAGTTCCAGTTTGTGTTCCTTCTGGTATTTTGAAAATTTCTTTTGTTCCATCAACCATTGGAATTTCTAAATCTGCTCCTAAAGATGCTTGGGTAAAAGTTATTGGAATTGTACAATAAACATCATTTCCATCTCTAGTATATATACTATGTTTTTTTACCCTTACAACAATATATAAATCTCCTTTTGCTCCACCTCTTGAGCCAGCTTCGCCTTCTCCTCTTAATACTATTGTTTGGTTATCATCAATTCCTGCAGGTATTTTAACTTTTATTTTAGCTTGTTTTCTTATTTTACCTTTTCCTTTACAATTTTCACAAGGTTGTTTAATCACTTTTCCTGTACCATTACAATTACTACATGTTCTAGTAGTTTGCATTTGACCTAAAATAGTGTTTTGTATTTGTCTTACTTGACCTGTTCCTCCACATACATTACATTTATCAATTACAGTGCCTGGTTTTGCACCATTTCCACCACAAGTAGTACATGTTTCACTTCTAGTTATTAAAATTTCTTTTTCTGTTCCTAAAAAAGATTCTTCAAATGTGATATCCACACTATATTTTAAATCTGCACCTTGCACTGGTCCATTATTATTTTTTCTAGAGCTTTTACCTCCAAATCCTCCTCCAAAGAAAGATGAAAAAATATCGCCTAAATCTCCAAAGTCAGAAAATCCATCAAATCCTGATGTATAATAACTTCCTCCTCCAGCACCTCCGCCAAATCCAGCAGGTCCATCTGGTCCAAATTGATCATACATCTTTCTTTTTTGTGGATCTGATAATGTCTCATATGCTTCATTTATTTCTTTAAATTTTTTCTCAGCTTCTTCTTTATTATTAGGATTAGCATCAGGATGGTATTGCTTTGCTAATTTTCTGTATGCTTTTTTTAATTCATCATCTGTTGCAGTTTTGCTTACTCCTAAGACTTCATAATAATCTCTTTTTTGTGACATTTAATTTATTCCTTTCTGAACTTTTAGAAAGTACACATTGAAGACATAAAAAATGTGCCAACTTTCTTTTTTGTTCCTATCTTTCAAAAAAGTGAGACATTCTAGAGATGTCTCTTGTTTATGTCTCACTTCATTATTTTTATTTATTATCGTTTTCATCTTCTACTTTGTAATCTGCATTATATACGTTTCCGTTTTCGTCTGTATTTACATTTCCTTCAGCTTCTGCTCCTGCATTTGGATTTGCTTCTTGAGCTTGAGAATAAAGTTTTTCTGATACAGAATAAAATGTTGTTGTTAGTTTTTCTGTTGCAGCTTTTATTGCTTCTATATCATCAGAATCTTTAACTTTCTTTAAATTTTCGATATCTGTTTCAACTTTAGCTTTTTCCTCTGCACTAATTTTATCTCCTAAGTCTGCTAAAGTTTTTTCGCAGTTGTAAATTAAGCTTGCTGCATTATTTTTAGCTTCAATTCCATCTTTTTGTTTTTTATCTTCTGCAGCATGTGCTTCTGCATCTTTTACTGCTTTTTCAATATCTTCATCTGATAAGTTTGTACTTGCTGTTATAGCTATATCTTGGCTATTTCCTGTTGCCATATCTTTTGCAGATACATGTACTATACCATTTGCATCTATATCAAATGTTACTTCTATTTGAGGTACTCCTCTTGGTGCTGCTGGAATTCCTGTTAGTTGGAATCTTCCTAATGTTTTATTATATGCAGCCATTTCTCTTTCACCTTGTAATACATGAACTTCTACACTTGTTTGACCATCTGTAGCTGTTGAGAATACTTGTGATTTTTTAGTTGGTATTGTTGTATTTCTTTCTATTAATTTTGTAAATACTCCACCATATGTTTCAATTCCTAATGATAATGGTGTTACATCTAATAATACTAGGTCTTTAACATCACCAGATAATACTCCACCTTGAATTGATGCACCTATAGCAACACATTCATCTGGGTTAATTCCTTTATTTGGCTCTTTACCTGTAATTTGTTTAACAGTTTCTTGAACTAATGGAACTCTTGTAGAACCTCCAACTAGTAATACTTGGTCAATGTCATTTGATGTTAATCCAGCATCTTGTAATGCTTGGTTAACAGGTCCTGTTGTACTACGTACTAAATCTCCAATTAATTCCTCAAATTTTGGTCTTGTTAATGTAATATCTAAATGTTTTGGTCCTGTGCTATCAGCTGTTATAAATGGTAAATTGATATTTGTTTGTTGCATTCCTGATAATTCTATTTTAGCTTTTTCTGCTGCTTCTTTTAATCTTTGCATAGCACTTTTATCTTGAGCTAAATCAATTCCACTTTCTTTTTTAAATTCAGATACTAGGTATTTAATAATTGCTTCATCAAAGTCATCTCCACCTAATTTGTTATTTCCACTTGTTGCTAAAACTTCAAATACACCATCACCGATATCTAAGATTGAGACATCAAATGTTCCTCCACCTAAGTCATATACCATTATTTTTTGATCTTTATCTTCTTTATCAACACCATAAGCAAGTGCTGCTGCTGTTGGTTCATTTATGATTCTTAAAACCTCTAGACCAGCTATTTTTCCAGCATCTTTTGTTGCTTGTCTTTGTGCATCACTAAAATATGCAGGAACTGTTATAACAGCTTGAGTAACTTTTTGTCCTAAATAACTTTCAGCATCTGATTTTAATTTTTGTAATATCATTGCAGAAATTTCTTGTGGAGTAAATTCATCTCCATCTATATTTACTTTTTCAGCTGTTCCCATTTTTCTTTTAATAGATATAACTGTTTTATCTGGATTTGTCACAGCTTGACGTTTTGCTATTTGTCCTACTAATCTTTCTCCATTTTTTGAAAATGCAACAACTGATGGTGTAGTTCTATTTCCTTCTGGATTTGGAATTACAACTGGCTCTCCACCTTCCATAACTGCTACACATGAATTTGTTGTTCCTAAGTCTATTCCTATAATTTTTCCCATTTTAAAATCCTCCTTCAATATCCTAAAAGAATAATATTACTAGTGGGTGCTAAAATATTTTCTTTTATATTTTTTTATTATTAATTTTTAGTCTTTTGTATTATATATAGGTTTCCCTACTATTGTTTTTATTTATATATTCAATTAATAGATTTTAAATCTATTAATCAATAACTATTTAATATTTAGTTTGCCACAACAACTAAAGAATGTCTAATCACTTTATTTCCAATCATATAACCTTTCCTATATTCCTCTTTTATTTCTTGTGGTCCTAATTTTTCGTCTACAACAGATGTTATTGCTTCATGAAGCTCTGGATCAAAAGTTTTTCCTATAGTTTCAATTTCTGTAACTCCATTTGAGGCAAGTACATCTTTAAATTGTTTTAATACAAGTTCAATTCCTTGCTTGAAGTTTTCATCTTCTGTTTTTACTTGAACTGCTTTTTCTAAATTATCTAGGATAGGTAATAATGAAGATGTTATATCTGCTATTAGTGAATTATATAATCCTTCTCTTTCTTTGCTACTTCTTTTTTTAAAATTTTCAAACTCTGCCATTAATCTTTTTAATCTATCATCTTTTTCTTCTATTTCTTTTTTTTGTGTCTCTATTAAATCTTTTATTTTTTCTAAATCTTTTTTATTATTATTATTTTTATTGTTTTTTACTTCTTCTTGATTTTCTTCTTTTTTTAAGTCTCCCATTATATTCCTCCTTCATCAATTAACCTTTGAATATATTTCATTACTGAAATTACTTTAGAATAGTTCATTCTTTTAGGACCAATTATTCCTATAGTTCCTAGGTCTTTTTCATCACTTTTTAGTGTTACTATACTAAAATCTTTTAAATTTTCATCATCAAGTTCTTCTCCAATGTATACATTTATATCTTTTGATATTTCATTATCTAGTAAATCTACTACTTCACTTTTGTTTTCTAATATATTTATAAAGTTTCTGGCAGTTTCTGCTTTTTTTAGCTCTGGCAAATCAAAAGATTTATTTGTACCTTCTAAATATAATTTAGACTCTTGATAAATTACTTTATTTAATTGCTCTATGATAGTTTTAATCATATTTGCACTTGATTTCATTTCTGTGAAGATGTATTCTTCTAATGGTTCATTGATTTTTTCTAGAGGCCTTCCTTGCAATTTACTATTAAATAACAAATTTATCGTTTCTATTTGATCTTCATATATATCTTCTTCAAAGTTTATAATTGTTTCTTTTATCATTCCTGTATTGGTAAGTATTACAGCCATTAACATTCTATTTCCTAATAATACAAATTTTATTTCTTGTATTATTTGTTTAGTAACTTTTGGTCCTATTGCAACAGTTGTATAATGAGTTACTTCTGATAATGTATTTGTTGCAATTTTAGTTAAATCTTCTATTTGATTTACTTTTGTTTGTAATTTTTCTTTAATGTATTTTATTTCTTCTATACTTATATTATCTTCTTTTAATAATTCATCCACATACAATCTGTAGCCTTTTACTGATGGTATTCTTCCGCTTGATGTGTGTGTTTTTTCTAAGTATCCACCTTTTTCTAGTTCAGACATTTCATTTCTTATTGTTGCACTACTAAAGTCTAGTCCTTTCTTTTTTGAAATTGCTCCTGAACTTACTGGCTCTGCTGTGTTTACGTATTCATCTACTATTGCTTGTAGGATTCGTTTTTTTCTATCATCTAACAATTTTTTCACCTTCTTTTTAGCAGTCTTTTATATTGAGTGCTAAACTGCATATATATTATATCCATTTATTTAGATTGTCAATACTTTTTGTGTTTATTTTTGTGAATTTTTTGTGAAATTATTACAATTTATATTTTCTCCTATACCTGATTTAACAAATAAAAAAACACCCTTGTCTAGGATGCTTTTTTTATATTTTAGTTTCCGTACTAATCTCTTGTCCGAGATTCTGCTATTTAAGCTTATTTATTATTTTATCTTTCTTTACTTTTATTCAAAGCACAAACCAGCTGCTAAATATGTTCCTCTTAAAAAATCTTCAGTCTTCATTCTTTTGGCATTTTCACCTTGAATTTCTAATACTTTTATATTTCCTTCTTTTGCTTTTACATATAATCCTGTTTTACTGTCTGAAAATAAAATTGTTCCTTCTGGTAAATCTAAAAATCTATCCTTGTATTCTTCAAGCTCTGGAAACATTTGTAATATTTGTTCATCTGAATATGCTTGAACTTTCCAAAATTTAATTTTCTTTCCTTCATAAAAAGAATATGCTCCCATTATTGGATTTAATCCTCTTACTAAATTTTTAATTTCTACTGCTGTTTTATTTTCCCAATCTATTTTAGCCATTTCTTTATTAAGCATTGGAGCAGTAGAAAAGTCATTTCCTTGTTTTTCTCTTGGAACTGTTCCTTCTTCTATTTTTTTAACGGTTTCTACTAATAGCTCGCCACCAATTTTAGAAAGTCTATCCCATAGCTCTCCTGTAGTTTCATTATCACCAATTGTAACTTCTTTTTTTAAAATTATATCTCCCGTATCCATACCAACATCCATAAACATTGTTGTTACTCCAGTTACTTTATCTCCATTTAATACAGCCCATTGAATTGGAGCTGCTCCTCTATATTTTGGAAGTAATGAACCATGTACATTTATACATCCGTATTTTGGAATATCAAGAATTTCTTTTGGTAATATTTTTCCATATGCCACAACTACTATTAAATCTGGATTCATCTCTTTTATTTCATTAATAAAGTCTTCATTTTTTCTTACTTTTTCAGGTTGATATATTTTTTCAATCCCAGATTCAATTGCAAATTCTTTAACAGGTGACATCATCATTTTCATGCCCCTACCCTTTGGTCTATCTGGATTTGTTACAATCGCTTCTATATTATATCCAGCTTTCATCAGTGCTTCCAATGAATCTTTTGCAAAATCTGGTGTTCCCATAAATAAAATCCTCAATATTATATCCTCCTTTATTTTTATCTTTACACATTTTTAACGTCCCCAATGTGCAACGTTTCTTAATGTGCACCAAGCATGTCTCATTTTTCTAAAAATTTGGAAATTAGAACCTCTCTTTTTCCTACATTAATTATTTATTACTTCTAAAGTCCCAGGAATGATTTTATCAATAAACAAAATCCCGTCCAAATGATCAAGCTCATGTGAAATGGCTTGTGCTAATAAGCCTTTTCCTTTTAATTTATATTCTTGACCATCTCTATCTAAAGCTTTAACTACAACTTCTGCAGGTCTTTTTACTTTTCCAAATTTATCTGGAAAACTTAAGCAACCTTCTTCTACTTCTTGTTCTCCCTTTTCCTTTACAATTTCAGGATTTATTAGAACATATGGTCCTTTATCGTCATATAAGTCTATTACTACTACCCTTTTTAATATTCCAACTTGTGGCGCAGCTAAACCTACACCATCTTTTTGATGCATTGTTTCAATCATATCATCAACAAGCTCTTTTATTTTGTCATCTATTTCTTCTACCTTTTTGGATTTTTTTCTTAAGATTTCATCTGTGTCTAATCTAACATTTCTTATTGCCATTTTGATCGTCCTTTCCTTTTTCAATCTTTCCCCCAAAAAAAATTTCCTCATCCTCTTTGGTTACATCATATTTGTGGGATTTACATCAATTACAGTTTTTACATCTTTTATATTTTTATTCTTTAATTCATTTAAAGTTTTATTTAATGAGTTTATAATTTCGTCTCCAAATTTACATTTTATAATTATTCTCCATCTGAACTTATTCTTTATTTTATCAACAGGAGCTGGAACTGGTTTGTATAAAATAATCTTTAACTTGTCATTTATTATTTTTTTCTTTAAACTCATATATACAAATTTAGCTGTTTCAATTACATTATTTTCATTTTCCGAACTAAAGCCGATTATTATTATATCACAAAAAGGCGGATATTTCAATTGTTTCCTTATTATTATCTCTGTATCATAAAATAATTTATAATCTTGCTTTTTAGAAAATTCTATGCTTAAGTTATCTGGATTGTATGTTTGAATAATTACTTCTCCGTTATCTTTTCCTCTTCCAGCTCTTCCTGCTACTTGAGTTAGTATTTGAAACGTTCTTTCATTTGCTCTATAGTCATCAATATTTAAACTTCCATCTGCAAATATAACTCCTACTAAAGTTACATTTGGAAAGTGATGTCCCTTTACTACCATTTGTGTTCCTATCAGTATATCTATATTTTCATTTTTAAATTTATTTAAAATATCTTCATGGGAATTTTTTTTACTTACTGTATCTACATCCATTCTTATTGTTTTAGCTGATGGAAATATTTTATTAATTTCTTCTTCTAATTTTTGAGTTCCGCTTCCAGAATATTTTATATTTTTGCTTTTACAATCTGGGCAATAACCAAGTGGTATAGTTTCATATCCACAATAGTGACACTTTAATTTATTTTCTTTACTATGATATGTTAGTGCTATATTACAATATTTACATTTAGCCACATATCCACAATCTCTACATAAAATAAAAGTTGAATATCCTCTTCTATTTAAAAATAATATTGTTTGCTTTTTATTTTGTAAGTTTTCTTTTATATTTTCATATAATTTTATACTAATAGAGCTTCTATTTCCATTTGCAAGCTCTCTTCTCATATCAACAATATTTATATTTGGCAAATTTGCATTATTTGCTCTTTTTGTTAGCTCTAATAACTCTATTTCACCTTTTGTAGCTTTATAAAAAGTATCCATATCTGGTGTTGCGCTACCATATACTATTGGAATACTATACTCTTTTGCTAAATATCTGGCTACATCTTTTACATTATATCTTGGTGTCATTTCAGACTTATATGAACTATCATGCTCTTCATCTATTATTATTATACCTAAATCATTTATTGGAGCAAAAATTGCAGAGCGTGCTCCTATTACAATTTTTGCCTCTCCATTTTTTATTTTATACCATTGATCATATCTTTCTCCTACAGATAATTTACTATGTAATATTGCTATTTTATCTTGTCCAAATCTTGCAATAAACCTATCTACTGTTTGAGGAGTTAATGATATTTCTGGAACAAGCATTACACTTGTTTTACCCATACTTAGTACCTTTTCTATTAATTGCAAATATACTTCTGTTTTTCCTGACCCTGTAACCCCAAATAATAAAAATTCTGAATTCATTAAATCATCAATAGAATCTTCTACTGCTTTATATGCCGCTTCCTGTTCATCTGTTAATTGTAACTTTTGACTTTTGGTTATTACTTTATGTATAAATGGATTTCTTTCAACTGCTTTTTCATAAAATTCTATATATCCATTTTTTTCTAATGTTTTTAAAATTGAATTTGTTACATCTGCTAATTCTTCTAGGTCTTTTGAAGGAATTTCATTATTTTTTACTAAGAATCTTAATGCCCTTATTTGCTTTTCTGATTTTATTTTTTTGTTTTCTATATTAAGTTCAATTTCTTTTTCATCTTTTAAAATTCTAACAAATTTTATATTTTTTTCTTTTGCTCTATTAGCGATATTGTTAGTTCCTGTTCCTGGTGGTAGCATTAATTTTATACAATCTGATACATTACAAAAATATCTTTTTGCCATCCATTTTGCAAGTTTTATTTTGGGCTCATCTACAAAATCTTTCTCTTCTACTTTTGCGATATCTTTAACTTCAAATTCTGATTCTTCTTTTATATTTACAACAAAGCCTTCTTTTAGCTCTTTTATATTACCAAATTTTACTAGAACTCTACTACCTATTGTTACTTTATCTTCCATATCATGTGGAATATTATAGTCAAATGTTCTATCTAGGTTTTTTACATTACTGTTCATTATAACTTCTGCAATCATATTTGTCTCCTTTTGCTTATGTTATAGTATCAAAATATGAAAAAGAGGTCAATATAAAATTATACTAACCTCTTTATTTTGCTATCTTTTTTATAAAATTTCCATTATTTACTGCTAATATTATATTATTTCATCTTCAATTTATCATCAATTTAATATTACTATTTTCTTTTTCTAATCTTGCTAATATATTTTTTAAATCTGCTATACTTAGTTTTGAAACATCAACATCACCATTTTTAACTCTTTTACATAAAAGCTCTGCTTCTTGAGTATATTCATCTTTTACTATATTAGATAGTACTTCTGTTTTTTGTTCATTTAATACTTCTTGCTTATAAAAATCATTTTTTGTTAATTGCTCAATTTTATTTTCTTTAATTTTAGCTTCTTCTTTTAACATCAACCATGCTCTTTTTAAATCAGATATGCTAAACATTGATAAATCTGCATTACCTTTTTTTACATTTGTATATAATTCAATGTACCTTCCCTTTTCACCTTTATCAACTTTTGTTTCACATTGGGCAACTTCATCTTGGGGTGACCCTAACATTTTTTGTCCTGAACAAATTCTTTTAAACCAAACTTTTACTTTATACAAAATATTCCCTTTACTATTCATTTGTTTACTCCTTAATTTATCTATTTTCAGTATCATCAGATGGATCTTGATTCGTCATATTTATTGAATCATTGCTTACTTTATTTTTCTTTCTTATATCTGCTATTTTTTTAGCTTCTACTTTTCGTTTTTCTAGAGTTTCATCGACTTTTTGTGTTGCTAAATCAATCAATCTTTCATCATATTCTTTTATTGTTCCACGCTCTGCCAAAATAAGCTCCCTATAAATTTTAGTTATAAGCTTACTTCTAAATCCATCTCTAATTTCTGTATATGTTTTATATAGATTTTCATAATATCTTTGTGGATTTTTTTTCTGATGATTTACTGGTCTAAACAATTCATTTTGTTTTTTTGCTTCTTTTCTAGCTTCTCTTCGTTTTGAACCTGAATCTAATAGCCTATCAGCAAATTCTTTAGTTAATACATATGTAGCTTTTCCGTCAGTTTCTTTTATTCCAGATTTTTTTCTTTCATAAAAACTCTCAACTATAACAATGTCTAGATTTTCTGTTTCTATAATATATGTTCCTTCTATTTCAATACCATTCTTTCCCTTACCTAATTTTCCTTTACTTTTTCCTATCTGTATATTAGTAATGCCAAAATTGTCCTTAATATATTGAAGCCTTCTTAGTGCACTCAGCTCTTCTGGTATAGATGATTTCTTTTTGTCGATTATAATTCTATCTCCATTTGAGTTATTGTTCATAAGTTCAATTGGAAAAATATATCTAGATAATTCTTCTACACTTTCCTGATTTAAAAGTTCTCTAAACTTTTCTTCAGAAGTTTTATTCTCATCTTCTTCTACTCTTATCATGTCAACAGCACTATCAAAACCACTAATTATTGCATCATATACAAAACGCTTATCTATTACTCCGTTTATATCGTTTCTTTCAATTTCTTTAATTTTTTCACTTTGTTCAGTTATATCTTCACCTTTGAAAATCATTTTTCTTAATTTATTTAGAGCTTTTATGTACATAGCTTTTATACACGTATCATAATAACCTTCTTTAAATTGCTCTCCAAAAGTCTTTTGCATACTTTTTTCTTTTGATACCAAATCACTTAATATTATATTGGCACTTTCAGTTGCATCATTGAAATTTTTTCCCTCTTCCTGTAAAGTTGCTATTTTTATAACTAAATCATAATACTCTTTTGGCTTTTCAGACATTCTATCATTATGTTTATATCTAGCTTCAGTTCTAGAAATAAAAGGTTTTATTAATTTTAGTGTTTTTGTTAGATTTTTTCTTTGTGTTGATGACATATCTCTTTCATTAAAAGATTCTAAAATCTCTAAACAAATTTCTGAGCCTTTTTTTATACCTAATGGATTACTTCCAAGTTTTTCGATTTCTTTTACTAAATCACTTTTCATTTGTATCTACTCCTTGTTTAATAATACTACTATAAGTTAATTATACATTTAATAATATTTATTTTCAATAAAAAACAAGCAGAAATTTTAATTATAAGCTTCACAAAACGCTCAACTTATATATAAAATTTCTGCTTAAATTTAGAGTTTATTTATTTGAAGTTGCAATTCCCTAAAAATAGGATTTGCCCAAATCAATTCCATTGGTACAGTATATCCAACACATAAAGTTTTAACTTCTTCAATGGAATTGCAATCTGTAATCGATTCAAATTTTTTCTTTGCTTCGATTACTTTGTCCCTTTTTACTGGAACATTATAAATGCTTACTTCTGTCTCACTTTCCAAAGTGCAATCTAGCTCTTCGGCTATACAAGAACTTGCTATATTGGCAAGCTTCCGTATAATTGAATATGTAACTAGTTTGTCCGTATTCATAATATAATATAGACCTCCTTTATCTATAATATATTTATTTTACTATATTTTTGAGTTTTTTTCAATACTTTACATAATTTTTGTTTCTAAACCAAAAAATACTACAAAGAGAAAATCCCTTTATAGTATTTTTAATTATTCTTGAACATCTGTATCATCTGTACTTGTCTCTGATGTTTCATCTGTTGTTAAACCATCAGTTATTTCACCATCAACACTTGCATCTGAATCTGAATAAGAACTCATTAATTGATTATAATAGTTCTGATATGTTTGTACTTTAGAAAGTATCTCATCATAATTTATTGTTTTTGGAATTCCATAATTTGCACCATATGTCTCAACTCTTATACTTTTTATAACAGGTGCTTTCTCTGGTGTTGAAGATCCTTCGTTTTCTACTTCTGATTCTTTTAGTTTAACATTTGTAATTGCTTCTACTACATCATAACCTTCTATAACTTTTCCAAAAGATGCATAGCTCTGATTTAAGCTATTTAATGTATCCTTATCATCTGTTGTAACTATAAAAAATTGTGAACTTGCTGAATTATAACCTTCTTCTGTAAATCCATATGTACTATAATCTGATCTTGCCATACCTATAACACCTTTTTCAAATTTCAAAGAATTATTAATTCCATTTGCAGCAAATTCTCCTTTTATTGAATACGTATAGTCTTGACTACTATCTGCTTGAATCTTTTTATCTAAATCGCTTAATTTTGCTGACCCAGATCCATCTCCATTTTTATCTCCACCTTGAACCATAAAATCTGATATTATTCTATGAAATGTTAATCCATCATAAAAACCATTATTAGCTAATTGTATAAAGTTAGCTACAGATGTTGGCGCAACATCTGGATTTAGCTCTAATTTTACTATCCCTGTTTGCTCATTTCCTTCGCTATCTACGTAAGATACTTCCATTGTCGCAACTGGATTTTTACTTCCTTTTAATATTCCATAACACACGTATGCTATAAGTGCTGTAATAGCTAATATTGCTATTATAAAAATTACTTTACTCTTATCCTTCATTTGATTTCTTCCTTTCGTTTTTTATTTACATTTGTTTTATAAACTTAAATTGTCAAAAATAAATTGCTCCTGCATTCTTTTTAAAGATTGTTTTATTGTTTTTGCTCTTATTTCTCCAATCCCCTCAACTTCATCTAATTGTGGAATATCTGCTTGAATTATATGTTGAAAAGATTTAAAGTTTTTAACTAGGTTTTCTACAATATTAATTGGCATTCTTGGGATTTTGTTTAGTATTCTATAACCTCTAGGATACACATTTACTTCTTCATAATTGTCAAAATCTTCATATCCTAATACTTTAGCAATTAATTGTGATTTCATAAGTTCTTCATGATCCATTTTTCTTATTGATTCTAATGCTTTTTCTACGCTTTTCTTTTTGGTAGATATAATATAATCTTTAATTATATATGATTCTTCTATATCTAAATTTCCAAACAATTCGTCTAGTTGCATCTGAAACAATCTTCCCTCTTCACCAAGCTCATATATTGCTCTTTTCACTTCATCTACAACTTTTAGAACCATTTCGGCCCTTTGTATGCATACAATTACATTTTGCAAAGTAACTATATCATTAAATTCATATTCATTCAATAAGTTTAATTTATCATCAAATACTTTCTTATATTTTTCTGCAGTTTGAAGCGCTTGATTTGCTTTAGTTATAACTTTCGAACTATCTTGTAAAACATATCTTAAGTCACCTTTAAAAATTGTTATTACATTTCTTCTTTGAGATACACTTATAACTATCTCCCCTGTTTGTTTAGCTGTACGTTCTGCAGTTCTATGTCTTGTACCAGTTTCGTTCGTTGGTATATCTGGTGATGGTATTAACTGAGCATTGGCATATAAAATCTTTTTTAAATCTGCACTTAATACTATTGCACCATCCATTTTTGCAAGTTCATATAGTCTTGATGATGTATAATCTACATTTAGATTAAATCCTCCATCTACTAAATCTAGTACTTCTTTAGTATCACCAATTACAATTAAACCTCCAGTTTTAGCTTTTAAAATATTTTCTAAGCCTTCTCTTATCTTTGTACCTGGTGCAATTAATTTTAATATCTCTGTAATTACAGCTTCTTGATTAAGGTTCAAATTAATCACTCCTTAAATATACAATACTAATTTTTTATTTTAATCCCAATTTTTGCATTGCTTCATTTATATTTTTCACGCCTATTATATCTAATTTATATTTTTCTTTCAATACTTTTTTATTACTTTCTGGAATTATACAAGTTTTAAATCCTAATTTTTCTGCTTCTTTAATTCTTTTTTCTATTAAATTAACACTTCTAACTTCACCTGTTAATCCAACTTCACCTATTGCAACAGTATCTTTTGGTATACTAAAGTTTTTAAAACTTGATGCAACAGATAATATCATACCTAAATCTACTGCTGGCTCTGAGATTCTAATTCCACTTACAACATTTAAATAAACATCTTGATTACTAAGATTCATTCCTACTTTTTTTTCTAAAACTGCCATCAATAAAGTTAATCTATTATAATCAATTCCATTTGCTGTTCTTCTTGGAAGTCCAAATACAGTTGTAGCAGTAAGTGCTTGAAGCTCTATTAATAAAGGTCTGGTTCCTTCCATAGATGCAACCACTATAGAACCCGGTGGATTATCATCTCTTTCAGATATTAATACAGTAGATGGATTTAAAATTTCTACCATCCCTTCATTTTGCATCTCAAACATTCCAATTTCATTCGTGGACCCAAAACGATTCTTAACACTTCTCAAAATTCTATATGAAAAATATCGCTCCCCTTCAAGATATAAAACTGTATCTACCATATGTTCTAAAACCCTTGGTCCTGCAATATTTCCTTCTTTTGTAACATGTCCTATTATAATAGTAGTTATATTATTGCATTTACATAATTTCATTATTCTTGCTGTAATTTCTCTTACTTGGCTAACCGTACCTGCTGCAGATGTTATTTCATCAGAATACATTGTTTGAATTGAATCTATTATTACTAATTTTGGATTTAATTCTAATATATTCGTTTGAATTATATCAATATCAGTTTCACCTAAAAACATTATATCATCATTATGTATATTTAACCTATCAGCTCTTAATTTAATCTGCTCAGCTGATTCTTCTCCAGACACATATAATACTTTACCTTCACCAGTAATTTTATCGCATAACTGCAAAATTAAAGTGGATTTACCAATTCCGGGTTCACCACCCACTAATATTAAGGATCCTTTTACAATACCTCCACCAAGAACTCTATCTAGTTCTTCATAACCAGTAGAAACCCTAGAAGTTTCTTTTCCTTCAACAGAATTTAACATCATTGGCTTATTATTTTTTTTCTTTTCATTATTTCCAACTGTAAAATCATTGCTCTTTTGAATTTTTTCTTCAACTAAACTATTCCACTCGTTACATGCAGGACACTTACCAAGCCATTTTGCAGACTCATATCCACAGTTATTACACACAAATATAGTTTTTGTTTTTGCCACTTAATATCAAATCCTTTCTAAAATGTGAGATAAACATCACTTTCCACTATTCTTATTTTTAGCTTTTACAAGTTCTTCAAGCACAATTATAAACATAGCATGAGACCATCCTAGGCCAATAACCCATTTAAAATCCTTATCCTCATTATTAACTTGCTCAGACAAAAATCCATAGTCAGAAGAATTATTAACAACAAACTTAAAACACTCCTCAGCAAAATCTATATTACCAGCTTGTATATAATATAAAGCCATCCACAAAGTAGTAATTATCCAAGGATTATTACCACCCATATAATTATCATTTTCAAACCTCAAATATCCGCCAGTATATGTTCTAAGTGTCATATTTATTTTATCAACTGTATTTTTTATCACTTTTTCATTAGCATTAAATATATCAAATGGATATACAGAACCAATTACACTAATATCCATATTCGTATCTTTTAAATTTCTCTTTAAAATTTTAAAATCAGAATCAATAAAATTTGTTTTTATATATTCTTTTAATAATATTATATATTTGTTCAATTTAATTATTATATTATTTCTTTTTTCTTTTTTTAACCTTGAGTTATCATCTTTTATCTCTAGTGATTCATATATTTTCTTCATAGACTCAAAACTAGCTATTATACTTGATATAGAATATAAATGAACTCCTTCGTTCATTTCCCATAAATCATAGCTCACTTGTTTATGTATCTCAAATATTTTTTTATATTTTTCCTTTAATTCTTTTTTTACTAAGTCTTCTTCCTCAATTTTTAATAAATTTTCTACATATTTTATTAAAAAATTAGTTGCTTTCTCACACATTTTTAAGTTGTTTTCTAAAAATTTAACATCTCTTGTATGTATATAGTGATTATAAATTCCAAATATAACACTGGCAGTTTCATCTATTTGATAACCCCAGCAAGGTGCTAATATTCCATCTGTAAAAAATCTTTGTTCCCACATTCCATCTTCATTTTGAGTATTTTGGCAAAAATTATTATAAAATAATTCAGTTTCCTTTTCCATTTCTAATAAATCAAAAGCTTTCGTTATAAAAATAGAATCACGTGGCCAACAATATGAATATGATCCGCACCTTTCTCTATTCTCATCAACTTCTAATGCAGCTGCAATTCCTCCAGTATTGTAATTTATTAATAATGGAAATAATAAAATTGTTCTATTGTAAATTTCCAATATTTTTTTAGAAAATTCATTTTCATCACTTTTTAATTTTATCCTTTTATGATTTAAGACATAATTATTCCAATATTTTCTTACTTTTTCTATTTCATCATCTATATTTAAATTTGAATATTGATTTATTTGCTTTTTAATATTTTTATTTTCATTTACATACACGCATATATATAACTCTTTTTTTTCATTTTTGTGTATTAAACCTAAATTATAAGATATAGCAATCTCATTTGACATTCCTATATAATCCTTATCATTAATAATAGCGTCATTTATTGTAGATTGAACATCATTTAATCTATGTCCATAAAGCTTTTGATTTGAGAAAACAGATAATTCATAATTATGATTATATTGTATTATTCCATTATCTATTACCTTACTACCAAAATTTTCTAAATTGCCTGATAAGATTTTACTATTTATAATAAATTTAAAATCTAAATCGATTTTACTTACATTATTAATTACATATTTTTTTACTAAAATATTTTTGTCAATTAATACACAATCAGTTTGCTCTATTTTAAAATTAAAATATGTATTTTCAATATTTGTAACTAAAATATTTGTATTTCCTAAATAACTTTGATTATATTTATTATTAATATCTTGATGTAAATAAATTATATTTGAATCATTTACTTTTACTCCGACACGAAAATAATCTATAAATTGTCTACCATCAATTTCAGGAAAACAAAGCCTTTGTAGTTCCCCAAATTTAGTATAACTTGCTACAATATTTTTATTTCCAATAATAGCATTATTATAAAATTTACTCATCATTTGTTCCTTTCTATTTATTTTCCACTATCTCTACAATCTGTCTTTCCAAAGCTTTTATTCTCTCATTCAATTTATTTATTTCATCATCATTTACACTATTAGCTAAAATATCTTCTTTAACAATACTTTCCATATCAATAAGCTCTTCCTTAAGAGTTTCCATTCTGTCTATAACTTCTAACTTTCTATATTCTTTAATATTTTCATGTCTTATAGCTCCAGAAATTTTAACTTTTTCTGATAAATCATAAGTTTCTCCATATGATGGTATCGTAACAGGTAAATTTGTTGTTTCTATTATTTTGTCTCTTAAAACTTTTTGACCTTCTTCTTCTCCGTGAACTAAAAATATATGATCTGGTTTTTTTATAAATGAATATATAAAATTTAATAAACCTTCTTGATCTGCATGTCCAGAATAACCTTCTATATATTCTATACGAGCATTTACAGCAATTTCTTCACCAAATATTTTTATAGTTTTTGCTCCATCTACTATTTTCCTTCCTAATGTGCCAGGGGCCTGATATCCCACAAATAATATTGTATTTTTTGGATTCCAAATATTATGTTTTAGGTGGTGCTTTATGCGCCCAACTTCACACATTCCACTTGCAGAAATTATTATAGAGGATTCATTACTTTCATTTAACTCTCTTGATTCATCTACTGTTTGAGTAAATCTTAGTCCCGGAAATTCTAATGGATTATCTCCTCTTCTTATAAGTTCTTGAGTTTCTTCATCAAATAAATCCATGTTTTCTCTAAATACTTCTGTAGCAGATATTGCAAGTGGACTATCTACATATACTGGTGTATGCATTAAGATTTCATATTTCTTTTCAAAATCAGGATTATCTGAATTAGACTCTTTTATTTTATTTAATTCATATAATATTTCTTGAGTTCTACCAACGGCAAATGATGGAATTACTACTGTTCCTCCTTGTCTTAATGTGTCCGTAACAATATCTATAAACAATTTTGCCTTATTATCATTTCTCATATGTAGTCTATTTCCATATGTAGATTCCATTACTAAAAAATCTGCATCTTCGATCATTGTAGGTTCTGATAATAAAGGTATGTCATTATTACCTAAATCGCCTGTAAATACAATTTTTTTATTTACTCCATTTTCTTTTATCCAAACTTCAATAATACTTGAACCTAGCATATGTCCAGCATCATTAAATCTTACATGTATATCATCATCAAGCTCTATTATTTGATCATATGGTACGCCTTTGAAAAGTTCTAATGATCTTGCAGCAGTTTCTGCATCATATATTGGAACAAGTAATTCTTCTCCTCTACGAATTCTCTTTCTATTTTTCCATTCAGTTTCTGTTTCTTGTATATGTCCACTATCTGGTAACATTATTGCACATAAATCACAAGTGGCATTAGTTGCATATATTTTATTTCTGTAGCCTTCTTTATATAATTTTGGGATTCTACCAGAATGATCTATATGAGCATGAGTTAATAGCATAAAATCTATTTCATTAATATCATAAGGAAATGGCTCTGCATTTTTTATTTCTTCTTTGTCCATACCTTGGTATAATCCACAGTCTATAAGAAATTTTTTTCCAGCTCCTTCTACTAAAAAGTTTGATCCCGTAACAGTTTTAGTTGCTCCAAAAAAAGTAACTTTCATTTGTACCTCCTATATTTAAATAAACATTCTTATCTTTTTATTGAATTTTTTAGTTAGTTCATTGAAATCATCTTCTTCAAAGTTTATACTAAATTCATTTTCTAATGTTTTTTCATCATAATATTCCATAAGTAATTTTTTATCTTCTTTTTTTAATGTTATTAGTATTTTGTTAATATTCATCATTTTGGTTACAAAAATATACTTAAGTATTGCATAATTTATATTATAATCATTCGCAAAAATTTCAATAACTTTATTTTCACATAATTTATTTAGTAATTTTCTTTGCATATTTCTCATATCAACTTCTAATTCTTTTATATCTTTTATTTTTTTATCTTTTTCAACTGGTAAATAATTATAGTATCTTATTTCATATATTAAATTTACTAGTTCTTTTTTTAAATCATATACTTCTATTTTTTTATAAAAACATGATATTACTTTTCTTTGTAACTCTATAATACTTGTATATATTGCGTTTTTTCGTTCAGACATTGATTTTATATTTTTTAATATTTGTACTTCCCTTTCTAGTTGCTTCTTCTTTTTTACATATTCAAATGGATTTATTGAATTTGTGTTATTGTTTATTAAATATAATTTTTCTTTTCTAGATTTTTTTAGGTGTCTTTTGTAATTTTCTATTGTTTTATACTTTTCTTTGACATCTTTTTTTGAGAAATTTTTTTGTATTAAAGCATGACTTTTTAAAATTGCATCTATTTTGCTAACAGTTTTCATATTTTCATTATTAGCAATTGTTATTTTTGCAATATATTCAGATTTATTTGATATGTTTTTTAGCTCTTTTTCTTTATCTGATAAATATTCTATAACTTCTTTTTTATTTTTAGAACTGTTATTAATATATATTAATATACAAGACTTTTCTATTGAATCCAATAGTTCAGTAGCTTTTTTTTCACCATAGATTTCATCTATTTTATTTGTCAAATTTTCCCTAATATTGTCTGTTATTAATAAATTATTCATTACTTCATTTCCTAGTAATAACAACAAATCTTGATATATTAAATTATAATACTTACTAATTTTATTATCAATTGCATTATTCCATGACCAACCATTAAAATCTCTAATTATTTCTACTTCGTTTAAAGCCTGACCTTTATTTAATACTGTCATAATGGCTTTATCAAATATGTTTGTTGTTCTTTTTAAGTCTATTGTTTTAATATAATATAAAGCCTGAAGTAGACTGACCTCATTTGGAAAAACTTTTATAATCTTCTTTCTTTTATCTACAGAAAATTTATTTTTAACTTTATCAGGATTTACAATTTCAATAGCATCACAATTATGCTCTATTATATCTATTATATCTTCTATTATTTCACTTTTTAGTTTTACACCATATTTTATTTTAGAATAATCTTTATATGCCATATCTATTTTATATAGTATGTTTAATATCAAACTTTTTGCTTCATCATTAAATTCTTTATGATCTAATATTTCTTCAATTTGAACATCATAATTATTTTTTGAAAATAATGTTTCCTTGTTTTTCAAATTAATTCTCTCCTTTTAATTTTCTTCATTAGTTTGCATTTTTAATTCTTCCCATCTCTCTTTTGTCATTAAAACTTCTCTTGGTTTACTTCCTTGATATCCAGATATAATACCTCTTTCTTCCATTTGATCAATAATTCTTCCAGCTCTTGCATATCCAACTTTAAACCTTCTTTGAATAAAAGATGTTGAAGCTTGACCAGTTTCTATTACAGTTTCTATTGCATCCTGTAAAAACGGATCAGAATCATCTTCAGAAGACTCACTTTCTAATAATTCTTTATCAGATTTGTTATTTTTTTCTATGCTTTCAATGATATCTTCACTGTAACTTACTTCTCCTGCATTCATCTTAATAAAGTCAACTATTTTTTCAACTTCATCATCTGATACAAAAGCTCCTTGAACTCTTACTGGCTTTGATGCACCAACAGGATAAAATAGCATATCTCCCTTTCCTAATAATTTTTCTGCACCTGTTGAATCTAAAATTGTTCTTGAGTCTATTTGTGAAGATACTGCAAATGCAATTCTTGAAGGAACATTTGCTTTAATTAATCCTGTGATAACATCTACAGATGGTCTTTGTGTTGCTATAACCAAATGCATTCCTGCAGCTCTTGCTTTTTGAGCTAACCTACAAATTGCTTCTTCTACTTCTTTTGCTGCAACCATCATTAAATCAGCAAGCTCGTCTATAATTATTACAATTTGTGGGAGTTTCGCATTTTCATTTTCTTTTTCGATTGCTTTATTGTATCCTTTTAAATCTCTGACCCCTTTTTGCGCAAACTTATTATATCTATCGTCCATTTCCTGTACAGCCCATGCTAAGGCTCCAGCTGCTTTTTTAGGATCTGTTACAACTGGAATAAGTAAGTGTGGTATCCCATTATATACAGATAATTCAACAACTTTTGGATCTACCATTACAAGTTTTACTTCACTAGGTTTGGCATTATATATTATACTTGTTATTATTGTATTTATACATACACTTTTTCCAGATCCTGTTGATCCTGCTATAAGAACATGTGGCATTTTACCTATATCAGCAACTATTGTTTTTCCTGCAACATCTTTACCTAATGCTACACTTAATTTTGACTTATTATTTAAAAACTCTTCGCTTTCTATAACTTCTCTTAAGTGAACAGCTTCCTTTTCTTTATTTGGAACTTCAATACCTACAGCCTGTTTACCAGGTATTGGTGCTTCTATTCTTATTGTTTCTGCTGCTAAGTTTAATGCTATATCATCTGCTAAATTAGCTATTTTACTAACTCTTGTTCCTTCAGCTGGTTTTAGCTCATATCTAGTGATTGTTGGACCAACTGATACATTTTCTACTTTTGCAGATACCCCAAAACTATATAGTGTTTTTTGAAGCTTTGCAGCTGTATCAGCTAATAATTTTGCTCCACCTCTTGCTGCTCTTTTAGTATTTGTACTTAATATTTCTACTGGAGGATATTCATAATGTTCATCTTCTACAATTAAAGCATGCTCTAATTGCAAAACTTCTTTCTTTTTATCTTCTTTCTTCTCTTCCTCTTGTTTAAATAAATTATTTTCTATATAATCTACATTTTTTGTACCTTTGCTCAAATTTTCATCATTCATCATATTTATAGTTAATTGTTCATCAACTTTTAAAGCTTCTCTTCTTCGTTCCTCTTTTTCTCTTTGTTTTCGTTCTTTTGCTGTTTCTGGTCTATCATATGCAGCATCTCCTAAATCGTCTTGTATAACAGAATGTTTCTTTTGCATATTTGGATTATTTCTATTTTCTTGTTCACTTTTATGTCTTTCCCTATCATCATGCATTTTGTTCACAAAATTTGACATATGCTCTGTAGGTTTTAGTCCAAATACAAATATTGCCACTAAAATCGCTATTCCAAGTACAATTATTAATGCTGCTATTGGTTCAAATAACTTTACCAATGGATATGAGATTAGTGCTCCTAATACTCCTCCACCCTTATTTATTTTACCAAGATAATATGCCCTATCTATAACTTCTGTAAATGATACATTATATTCTAATACATTATTTAATATTTGATATATTGTCATTGTTGCAGAACAACATAATAATACAATTGATGTTGGTATTAATTTTGATAATAAACTTTCTTTATTATTACTAACCATATATATTGCCAAAACAAACGGTACTATAGGAACAATATATCTTAATATTCCAAATAGCCCTCCTAATACATCATTCAAAAAATTTCCCATATATCCAGAATTTCCATATATTAAAATAGATATTATAATTCCTATCAATATTAATAAAATTACTGTTATATCTGCATTCATTTTAAATTGCTTTTTCTTACTTGTTTTTTTTCTTCTTTTTGCCATATGGTTTTATCCTCCTGTCAAAAAAAGTAATCGGATAAATATATTTATAAAAAACCCCGATTACTGATTTACTAATTTATTTAAGCTCATTACGATTATTTTGTATTATTTTTAGAGCCTCTTGTAGAGCTACTTCTATACCATTTAATACATTATCTGCATAATCTTTTGTTCCTTTTGATATTTCTCTTGACATTTCATTTGCAGTTTCAATAATCTCTGCTTTTTTCTCATATGCTTTTTTTGTTATTTCATGTTCATCAATCATTGATATAATTCTATTTTCAGCCTCTTTTACAATATCATCAGCTTCTTTTTGTGCTTCCACTAAAATACGTTGTCTTTCTTCTTTTATCCATTTAGCTTGTTTTAATTCCTCTGGTAATTTTAATCTTAATTCACTAATTATTTCTAAAATTTCTTCTTTATCTACCATTACTTTATTTGAAAATGGCATTCCCTTGCTTTTTTCTAATATATCCTCTATATTTTCTAGTAAAGTAAATATTTCCATTGTTTAACCCCTTTCAACTAAAAATATAAGATTAGCTCTCCCATATTTCCTACAATCATAAATTTCTACATTCATTTCTTTTAAATTATTTAGCTCTCTTTCTTTTTCATCTGTTTCTATTATTATTATTCCATCTTTATTTAATAGTCTATATTCTAATATTAGCTTTACTGCTTCTTTTGAAATATCTAAATCATATGGTGGATCTAAAAATATAATGTCAAATTTCACTTCTGATTTTTTTAAATCTTTTAAAAATTCAGCATAATCTTTATTTTTAATAATAGCATTTTCTTGTAATCTTGTTTTTTTCACATTTTCAATTATATACTTAATTGCTTCATGTGATTTATCGCACATATATGCTTTTTGGCATCCCCTACTTAAGAATTCTATTCCAATTGCCCCACTTCCAGCAAATAAATCTAATACTATAGAATCTTCTATTTTATCACTTATTATATTAAATAATGATTCTTTCACTCTATCTAGTGTAGGTCTTGTTGAAATATTATCTATTGAATTTAATTTTGTTCCTCTTGCACTTCCGGCTGATAACTCTCATATTTACTCCTATTTGTTATTATTAAATTCTCTTTATATTTTATATTTATTTTTAGATATGTCAATATCTATTATAAAAATGTAATATAGATTTAATAATTCTGTAATATTTTTACATTTTTGTAATATTTAGGAAAAACTAGAATGAAAAAGGAATAGCTCTAATTTTCTGTCTTTTCATGTTTTAGAAATCAAAAACAGAGGACTTCTTTCTCCTCTGTTTTTCCTTAGTTTTGTCTAATCTTTCTTCATATCTTTTATTAATTCTAATTGAGAGATTAATAATGATTCCATTTTTGCTTTATAAACATCCAATTGTTTATCTAAGTCTTCTAATTCTTTCTTTTTTATAACTATTGTCTGAGATAAAGTTTCTACAGATTGTCTTGCAGTTCCCTCTGCATCCTTAATTATTTGACTTGCTTGTTGTTTAGCAGCGTTTTTAACTTCATCTGCAGCAGACTGAGCGATAACTAAAGTATTTTGAAGGGTTGATTCCATTCCTTTATAATGCTCTAGCTCTTTTTTTAATTGCTCTACTTCTTTAGTTGATGTAGATAATTCTTTACATTTTTTTTCTAATTCTTCTGTTACTTGATCAAGAAAATCATCAACTTCTTCTACACTATATCCATTCCATCCGTTTAGAGAATTTTTTATTTTCAACATCTAATGGTGTAAGCATATATTATATCCCTCCTAAACTTTTATTTTTATTCATTTGGTATATTGTTTTTTAGCCATGAAACAGAAAGTTTATTTTTTATTTCTTCTCTAGCCATTTCTGTAGTAATATCGTAATTATATGGAGCTATCAAAAATATAGAATTTGATACTTTTTGCATATGTCCATCTAATGCATGAACTGCTCCACTAACAACATCTATTATACGTCTTGCAATATCTTTATTAACATATTCCAAATTTACAATTACTGATTTTTTTTCTTTTAAAAGATCACAAATACTTTCAGATTGTTCAAAAGTTGTAGGTTGAGATATTACCATTTTTACTTGTTGTGCTTGTGGTAAGCTTAATAATTTTGTACGTTTTCCCCATGTTTTTTTCTCATCTACTTCTTCTGCTTGATCATAATCTTCATATTCATATTCATTTTCTTCTTCATCTTCTGCAGTATCCATACCAAAAAAGTCCCATATCTTGTTTCTTATAGCTCCTGACATATATATAACCTCCTAAAATCTAATACTCTTCATTTGTATTAACTTGCATATAGTATCTAACTTTTTTGACGTATTGTCAAGACTTTTATTTTGTTGTAATACAAATTTAATATTTTTGTAATATTTTTGTAATATTTTAATTTTCAATTTGATCATAAACTGAAATTGATTTTTTGTTTGATAATTTAGACATATCGTATCCAGCCTCTTTTAATTCTGCATATGAATAATTTTCTACTATTGAATATTTTTCATTTTTTCTTAATACTTTTACTAATATTTTTTCTTTTAGACCTGCTCTATTTCTTATTACATATGAAAAATTGTCTTCATATTTTATTGCTGAATTTGGTATCTTTAATCCAGAATCACTCCACCAAATAACATCAAAAGATGTTTTTCTGTATTTAATTAAATCTACTACTGAATCATTTATCTCAAAAACTAACAATATTTTGTTGTCTGATTCTACCGATTTATATACAATCTTGGCTGATATTTCTTCTGAATTTTGTAATCTTAATTTTACGTTTTTTCCTACTTCAGAATTTTTAGCTTCATCTGATTTTAAAATACAGGCAATATTACATCTAAAATTATCTACAATTTTTCCACTTTCTAAACTAGACGCAATAATTTGTCCAGTTTGTACATCTAATTCTTTTAAAAATTCTTCATTTAAATATGAAAAATCATCTGTTTTTAATTTATTTTCAAGGCCATCAATTCTATATGATATTACTCCACTACTATCTGCTTGAATATATTTAGAATTATCTTTCAACTGATTCTCATATGAGTTTCTTTTATCTATTAATGTTTTTAATGTAGTATTATTAGAATTTTCTGATTTTATTTTTATCTTTTTAGTAAGATATGTATTTATATTATTTTTTTCTTGAATAATTTTTTGTAAATTATTATTTTCATACAAATTGTCTAATTTTTGATCTATCTGATTATTTATTAATTTTATATCTGTTGAAAAATATGCATCGTCATTATTAAAGTTCTGCTGTATCTCTAAGTCTATTTCTTCTATTTTTTTATTTATTTCTTCCTCATTATCAATACAATACCTATAAATAGATTCACCTTTTGCTACTTTTTCACCTTCAGCTTTTATTGGTACTATTCCTTTACTTTTATCTTCTATATTTATAATACTTTCATTTCTTATAATATATCCTTCTGCAAATTCTTCCTGATAAATTTTCCCTTTTTCAACAACAAATGTTTCTGTTGGTTTCCTTATTAAATTTACTAATAAGACTATTAAATACAATGAAATAATGAGTCCTACTATAATTACTGTTACTCTTAAAATCTTTTTCTTTTCTAAATTTTTCTTTTCTATAGTTCCTTCACCTTATTTCTTCTAAAATGATATCCGTATTTTCATTAATGTTTTTTGAAGCATCAAGCCACAATATGTTTTTATTTCTCCTAAACCATGTAAGCTGTCTTTTTGCATATCTACGACTTTCCATTTTTATTTTTTCAATCATATCTTCTTTAGAATATTTTCCTTTAAAATATTCTACAACTTCTTTATATCCTAGACCTTGCATAGCTGTCGGGATTTCATCATATTTATCTATTAGATTTTTTACTTCATCAATTAATCCATCATTTATCATAATATCTACTCTTTTGTTTATTCTATCATATAATACATCTCTATCCATATTTATTGCAAATACTTTAAAATTATATTTTACTTCTCTTTGCCTTGATTCTAGCTCTAATTCTGTTTTAGTTTTTCCTGTTGTTTTATAAATTTCTAACACTCTAAAGATTCTTTTTTTATCATTTTTACTTATTTTTTTCATTGCTTCTTTATCAATCTTTTCTGCTAGATTATATAGATATTCTAATCCTTTTTCTTCCGCTATCTTTTCTAATTCATTTCTATATTCCAAGTCAACTTGCATTTCATTATATTCTATTCCATATATTAAAGAATCTATATATAAGCCTGTTCCCCCAACAACAATCGGTGTTTTTCCCTTTTTTATGATTTCTTCTATTGCATAGATTGCATCTCTTTTAAAGTCTGCTACACTATATCGTACTGATGGTGAAACACAATCAATCAAATAATGCTTAATATCTTTCATTTCTTCTACTGTTGGTTTTGCTGTTCCTATATTCATATCTTTATAAATTTGCATAGAGTCTGCAGAAACAATTTCTCCATTAATTTTTTCTGCTAATTCTATTGATAATGCTGTTTTTCCGGATGCAGTTGGCCCACAAATTACTATTACGATTGGCTTATTCATCTAGTACTCCTTTTTATTTTCTTGAAAATTTCTTTTCTATTTCATATTCAGATAATTTAATTGCTGTCGGCCTTCCGTGTGGACATGTGAATGGATTTTTTAGTACTAGTAATTTTTGCATTAAACTATCTACTTCTTCAAATGTAAGTGCCATTTTTGCTTTTACTGCAGCTTTACATGCAACTGTTGCAATAAATTTTTCTTCTATTTCTTGTTTTGCAGTTCTAGCTACTGTATTTATTTCATCTAAGCTTTCTAAAAATAATTCTTTAGTATCTAGATCTATACATACATTTGGAACACCTGTCAATTTTATTGTATTTTCTCCAAACTCTTCTAACTCAAACCCTGCTTTCCTGAATAATTCAAAATTATCTCTTGCTATATCCATTTCTTTATGAGTTAAAGTAATTATATCTGGTAATAGCATTAATTGTGAATCTTTATTTTCATCATTATAATAATTTTGTTTTATTTTTTCATACAGTATTCTTTCATGAGCAGCATGTTGATCTATAATGTAAAGTTCATTATCAATCTCTATAATTATATATGTAGAAAATGCTATCCCTACAAATTTATATTTTATAGCATTGTAAACTGTTTTGTTTTCAAATAAAGATACATTTTCGGCTGTTTTTACTTGTATATTTTCTTCTGATTGCTCATATTCTTCCTTTTTTTCTTCTACTTTATTTTCATTATTTATTGGTGATTTTCCAAATGTTTTCCTATACATCTCTTCAAATGCTTTATCATAATCAATTTTATCATCAACTTTATTTTCTACATTCTCACTATTCTTTTCATTTTTTATGTTTTCTTTTATTTCTATTTTCTCAGTTTGTGAATTTTCTGATTCTATTTTATCTGCTTTTAGATTTGATTGATTTTTTTCTTCATTAATCATTGATCCTATAATTTTATCATTATATAAATCTTCTATTAGATTTCCGCTTCTATTAAATACTATATTATTCTGATCTACAGATTTGATTTTATTTTCATCATTATCTAATTCTATCGTTTCTAATTTAGATAGATTCGTATTATTGTTTTCTTCGTCTATTTTTGGCTTAATATCATTTAAAGATTCATCTTTCATTATGTTTGAATCTTTTGGAAAATTTTCAAAATTCTTATTTCTTCCTAAATAATCTTCTTGCAGTAATGCTTCCTTTATTGCATGGTATACCAATTTGAAAACCTTATTCTCTTCTTGAAATCGAATTTCTAATTTTGCTGGATGAACATTTACATCTATTTTATGCGGATCTATATCTATGTTCAAAATTAAAAAACCATACTTTCCAATTGTAATCATTCCCTTAAATGCTTGTTCTGCAGCACTAGTCAAAGTTTTGTCTTTTACAAATCTATTATTTACAAAAAATAACTGATTTGACCTATTTGATCTTGCTATAGAAGGCTTTCCAATGCATCCTTTTATATACATATCTTCATACTGATAATCTACATTTATTATATTCTCTGCTATATCTTTTCCATATATACTATATACAACATCTTTTAAACTACCATTTCCAGTTGTTTGAATAATATTTTTTCCTAAGTTTATTAATTTAACTGCTACATTTGGATTTACAAGAGCTATCCTCGTAACTGTATCTTCTATGTATCCTGTTTCTGTAAAATCTTTTTTTAGAAATTTATATCTAACTGGGGTATTAAAAAATAAATTTTCGACTACTATTGTTGTTCCTCTTGGACAACCAACAACTTCTTTACTTATTATTTTTCCACCTTCAACTATTATTTTATAACCTAATTCACTATCATGGGTTCTAGAAGTTAATTCTACATGAGCTATTGCTGCAATACTAGCAAGTGCTTCTCCTCTGAACCCCATTGATTTAACTAGTTCTAAATCTTTTGCACTTCTAATTTTACTTGTTGCATGTCTTTCAAAAGCAATTTCCATATCATCTGGTAAAATACCTTTTCCATTATCTGTTATTCGTATATATGTTATTCCACCATTTTTTATTTCTGCAGTTACACTTGTTGCACCAGCATCTATTGAATTTTCCATTAGTTCTTTTACTACTGATGCAGGTCTTTCTATAACTTCTCCTGCCGCAATTTTATTTATTGTTAAATCATCTAATAGTACAATATTTCCCATTGTTTATCAACCCTTTCTAGATGTTTAGTTTTCAAACATATATTATTTCTTACGAATTATATCATTATTTTATTGGCTTTGTATATAGAAATTTTTATTTTCTTTTATTTTTTATTCTATTTAATGGTTTTAAACAGTTAATTAATCTTGAGCAGTTGATTTTAAATAATAATTTTTTTCACCCATACAGTAACAGTTTTTTTTTATTAGAATAATATATATCATACAAAAGAAATTGAAAGGGGGGAATTCTAGTATGCCAGAAAATAGAAATTGTGGATGTGGATGCGGTTTTGGTTTTGGTGATGACTGCATTTGGATAATAGTTTTAATTCTTATCTTATGTTGTTGTTGCGGTGGTAACAGAGGATGTTGCTAAAAAAATAGAGAAGAATATTATTTCTTCTCTATTTTTATTTATTAATTATTATTTGCAGATGTTGGTGTTTTAGTTGTTTTTCCTTTATACTCATTCTTAACATTATTTTCATATGCTTCTATGATTACATAATTTTCACCATCTATAAGTTTTAACCTAATTTCATACGTTTTTTCATTTATATTCTCAATCGTTTTTTCTTCGCCATTAAAGTTATAATAAATTTTAGTTATTCCAAATTGATCTTCAACATTTATTACAATTTCGTCATTTTCTTTTTTTACTTTTATTTCAGGACCATCTGTTCCATGTACATCTTTTTCAACAGTTGCGACATTTCCAGCTACATCATATGCTCTCACAATTAATTTATTATCTCCTTTTAATACATCGATTTCTGCACTTAAGGATTTTTCATCTTCTGATAATCCTGTAATTTTAGTTTCTTCTCCTCCGTTCCAACTATATGTTACATATGACATTCTTACATTATCAGAAGCATTTATCGTAACTTTTCCTTTTTTTGCCCCTAGTGATACTATAGGCTCTGTTTTATCATTATTAACAGCTACCTGCCAATTTTCTCCATCTTCGGAAGTATTTTCATAAGAGATTTTTATTGGATCATATTTTATTTGATTGCCTTCTGAATCTACAATTTCTAGATTCAAATCGTTTGTACCTATTGTCGTTCCTATCTCTAATTCAAAATTTTTCTCACCATTTTTTTCAACTGTATTTTCAATTCCATCATTCCAAAAATATATTACTTTTTCAATTCCAATTTTTGAACTAATATCTAATATAGTTACATCACCATTTCTTATAACATCTATATCTGGTCGCTCTACATATACTTTTTTTTCTTTGGCTTTTTTATATCCTAAAATTCCTTCAATTATTAATATTATAGCAAATATACTAATAAAAAAAGAAAATGATTTAATTACCTTATTTATATGCTTTTTTGAGTCTCCAGCATGACCAAATGATAAAATCTGATTCATTCTTTACACCTGTCCTTTACATTTTTTTTAATTATAACATAAGGTTATTTTTTAGTAAACTAAATCTAAAAATTTCCCGGCGATTTAATAAATTTTAGTTTGGCACATTTTGGACGTAAAAATGTGCCAACTTTTATCTAAATTGATATATATATATTGGAAACAGTTTTATTGAGATAAATTGGAGTTTATGAGGCTGATTTTCTTTTTGAAAAAGTGCTTTAAAATAAGCCGTCTTGAGCAGTTGATATATATAATTTTGAAAT
>ENA-UOJD01001104-UOJD01001104.1-human-gut-metagenome-genome-assembly--contig:-P48-NODE-1104-length-30831-cov-8.070412_pt1 | contig 30831 bp, 40 predicted proteins | sample MGYA00242342_ERZ723889 | MGnify/ENA metagenome assembly ERZ723889
CCAGCAGAGAAAGCAGGATCAGCGGCATGGGCCGATATAGTTAAAAAGCCACTACTTGCAACAACCGCATACTGGCGGGGCCAACAGCCCTGCTTTTTGCTTTATCCCAAAACACCTAGATTTTATCTCACTTTTCTTGGAAAATGTACTTGCTATTCAGCCGGTTTAGAGTGACTAATGATTTTATATCGATTCAAGCACTTGCGGAAACAAACAACGACAATAAGGCAAACGAGTGTCGGGTATAAAAAATGCAGAACCGTCACAGTTCTCACCGGCAAATGACGATATACTTCCGTCAAGAGCAGATTGGTAAGCCCTACGCCCAAGGAACCAAACAGCAATAGTTTTATCCGATGCGAAGGTTGATACGCAAAAGCCCTGTCAACGCAAAACAAGCCAGAATGGAAAACAAATTGAGGCACAGGGCAACCTCCGTCGATGTGAACCCGCTATTGGTCACAAGAGAGCAAAAGGTCGGCTCAATCCCGTACATAATTGAGGATAACAGGATCATAAACAATCCCGAATGTTTCAAAACACGTTTCTTGTCAGATTTCCTTCCTTCCGGCAGCCTGCCTTTCGTCTATGGAGAACAAGCGGTTCATGATAGGCCATACAAACAGCTGCCGAATCAACGAAACAAGGGAAAAACCCAAAAGTAGAATAAACAAAAGCGAAAAGGGGACCAGAATAAAAAGGACACCTAAAATAGCCAATGTTATGAACAAACAAAGCATCGATTTCCCAAAATTTGAAAAGAATAAAATAACACTGTTTTTCAGTAATTTCCAAAGGGAAAGTTCTATGAGAACCTGTTGGGAAAAAGAATAAGTTAAGACTATATGCAGGAACAAGAGGACAATCACAAACAGCGCCCACAATCGAACCGGCATTTCAAAGGCATTGATTTCTTTATGAAACAATATGGCAAATACGATTACCATGATTTCAAAATATGCCATCCAGCCAAGGGGAATGGATTGTTTCCACTCCCCCCGAAAGGTCTCCCAAAATGTGGTGACGGCCTTTCCTTCCCGTTCGCGGACGATCTCAAGAGAGACCTTCTCAATTGCAGAAACAGCTCCACCAATCGGAATACCAAACAACATCCCCGCAAAAAAAGCAAGCCAAAAATTTTGCACAGCGAGGAGAACTGCGAGAAAAGAAACTGCTGCGGGAAGCATACACAGACACCCCAGCAGATTAGCTGTCACCAAATCCCAGGCATTCTCAAGTAAAATTTTTGCAAACCGCAAAATTCCTGTTGCCGAATTGTTGTTTTCCAAGGTCGTATACATACCGTTACCCTTTTACTGCGCCCTGCGAAAGACCGGCAACCATTTCTTTCTCGAAGATTGAGAAAATCGTTATCGGCGGAATGATTGATAGCGTGATGACGGCTCCGAGAACGCCATATCGCCAATCCTCACCCTTCAGAAGCGTCAATGCTACAGAAATCGGCATGGCATTCTGCTCGGTTGCCAAAGCGCTTGCCATAGTATACTCTCCCCAAATAATGTAGAATGCATTGATCAATACAATGATGAGCCCGTTTCGTGCAATGGGCAGCATAATGTTAAACCATGTCCGCGGCACGCTGCATCCATCTATTTCAGCCGATTCAATCAACTCATCGGGGATATCGGCAAAAATCCCGCGCATCAGGAACACCGCAAACGGCAATACATTCATAACGTTTGGCAGGATCAAACCAATGTGTGTATTCAAAAGCCCCACCTTAAATTCCATGATATAAACGGGAATCATGAGAGCAGCAAGCGGAAATGTCACAACAAACAGGATAAACACCATTACCATATTGCTGCCGCGGAAGGGGAGCTTTGCAAAAGCGTAACCACCCAAACTTGCAAACAGCACGGTGATCAAAACGCCGAAGAAAGTAATGACGATCGTGTTCCAGTAATATGTCAGATACTGACTGCCGCGCGCAAACACATATTCATAATTTTCAAACGTGATATCGTGCGGGAAGAACGTTCTGCCCGTTAAGATCTCTGTGCTCGTCTTTAACGAAGTACAGACGCAGTAGACGATGGGAACGACAAACACAACCGCAATGAAAGCAAGCGTCGCAAACAGAAGAATATTCATCAATGTTTTTTTACGCATATGTCAATCCTTCCTGCTGTTGAGCATAAAATTGATCATGGAGACGATCAAAATTAATGTGCTTAGCAAAAATGCCATTGCAGAGGCGTATCCAAGATCAAAATACTTGAATGCGGTTGAATAAATATATTGATACAAAACGATTGTTGCCGTTCCGGGACCACCGTTTGTCATAACGGAAGGCTCCACAAAGACCTTCAGTGCCGTAACGGTTGCATTAATACCGGTCAGGATATACGTCTGTTTGAGGTTCGGAAGGATAATCGATCCGATTTTCCTTAATCCCGTAGCGCCATCAACGTCGGCAGCTTCCAAAATATCTGGGGAGATTGCCTGCAGTCCTGCCAAGTACAGCATGACACTGAACCCAATGTTGCACCAAAGGCTTACGACAATCAAACAGCCCATTGCCGTATCCTTCGAAGTCAGCCACGATTTTGCCAGATATGGCATGTGCAGCACATCAATAAGGAACTGGTTGATGATGCCATAGTCTTTGGCAAACATCCAAGTAAAAACAATACAGATCAAGGACGCGGGAACAACGATCGGAACAAAAATCGCCGCTCGGAACAGACTTGTATTTTTCCCTTTGAAAAACAGAATCAGCGCGAGAACCAGAGGGACGATCATCAAAAGGATGAAGTCTACAACAGCAAAGGAGAGTGTGTTTTTCAACGCAACCAAAAATTTGCTGTCCTGAAACATATCAATATAGTTTTTCAAACCAACAAACTTGGGTGCAAGATCAAACGCGAAATTGTATTCGCACAGGCTTAAATAGAAAGTGTAGCAAAGCGGATAGGCGACAAAAATTGCAATAATCAAAAAACATGGGAGCACAAATATTCGTCCCCAGTTCTGTTTTTGACGCGTTCTCAAACTCATGTTCGATCGTTTCATACGATGTTCCTTCCTTACGCGTTGTTAGATCAGCATGTCGCCCACGCCAGAATACGTGAGGCGACATGCTTGACCGGTTAATCTGTTAACGATCGAACTGATTATTTATCCAATCCGTCAACCAAATCCTGAAGCGCCTTTGTTGCAACGGAAGCGGGTTCATCGCTGATCAAAGCTTCCTGAACGATGCTGCGCATCCCATCAACCAACTTACCGGCATCCTTATACTTCGGCTGTGCCTGTGCATTGGTGAAGGAATCAAGGATGTTCAGCCAGCGGGTATCGGTTGCTTTCTCATAGTACTCGGTGATGGACGGAAGTTTGCCATACTGCTCCATCTCATTCATCTGGCAATATTCACCAAGAATTTCCTCGGTAATGAACTGGAGGCAGAGTTCCACATTTTCGGCGCATTTGGGCATGAAGATACCGTTGATATAGCCGTATGTGGAGTCATAATTGCCGGGCAGAGGCGCAACAGTAACATTTTCCATACCAAACTCGTTGCCGCCTTCTACCCAACGACCAGAGGACTCAATCAGCATACCGACAGTGCCGGCCTTGAAACCGTTTCTGCCTGCCTCGGTATCGGCAAAGGTATCGATGGAGAAGCTGCCGTCCTTAACGCCCTCTTTCCAAATTTCAAGCGTGTTGCGGAAGTTTTCATTGTCAAAGTCAATCGTGATGCCATCTTCTTTGACGAGGCTTCCATTGAGGGCGCAAAGGGTACCCATAACGGTAGCCGGGAGGTCATCGTTCCACTGAATAACGGCGCCCTGCTGCTGTACAACACCATTCTTATCAACAACGGTCATCTTCTGGGCATACTCATGGAACTCTTCCCATGTTTTGGGGATCAAAACCTCGCCGTTTTCATCAACAAGCCCGGCCTCTTTGAACATCTTCTTGTTGATGTTAATAACGTCGATTTCCTGCATGATCGGGAGGCAATACAGCGTTCCGTTGATTCTTCCCGCTTCAACAGCAGAGGGCACAAAGGCATCTTTATTAATGTAGTTGTAAAGATTCAGCTCGTTTTCCCAATCATAAACGAGGTCCTTGGCCAAAAACTGCTGAACAAACTCAGTACCGTCAATAATGACCATATCAACGGGGGTTTCACCTGCTGCCCAATTGATCGCATAGTTGGAGATAACGGTCTGATCGGCATATGTCTGCAGTTCGACCTTTACGCCGGGATGGTTTGCTTCAAAAGACTCTGCAGCATGCTCAAGAAATACTTTTGTCACATGCCAGGATTCGCAAGCGACACGAATAACTTTTTCCTCGCCCGTCGCGGTTTTTTCAGCGGTGGCGGTTTGTTCGCTGTTTGTTTTGGGGGCATCCTCTTGTGCACTTGGTGCTGTGGTGCAACCGATCATCGAGAACAGCATAAGTACAGCGAGAATAATACCAATCAGTTTACGCATAGTGTTTCCTCCCTTTATTTTTTTGTTTTGTCGATTGACAAAATTGAGTCATACCAAATCTCTGATTAAGAACGACGAATCCGTGTCCATGAACAGCGTCCACTCCTGCATACGGGCACAGGTGCACGGGACGGCTTCGCGAATCTCACCGAAGAATACTTCATACACGGAATTCGCTTTCTCCGGATAGGGAATGATCGTAAATCTGCGTTTCATCCGCATAAGCGCGGGCAGCGTGATGGTATAGCCGTACTTGGGACATTCATCGGCGGTTTTGTAATTCCCTGCATCGATGTCTTGCTGCTTTGTTCTTTCGGAAATTGCAACAACGCGGCAAGCCCGATCATCATCAAATGTTCCCTGCCCCGGCTCGTTCAGAGCGACGTGTCCGTTAATACCGATGCCGATAAACGCAAGATCCGGTTCATGCTCCTTCAGCACCTGTTCAAAACGTCTGCATTCTGCGTCCGTATCTTCCGCATCGCTCTTAAAAGCAAAAAATTCTTTATAGTTGGCGCCCGCTTCATGGAAATACCTTTTGATGCCCGTTGCGCAAAGGACCTTATGCCCCTCGGGAAGTCCGATTTCTTCGTCGATTTCCATCAGATTAACGCGGCCCCAATCGAAGCTCTTTTTCTTTGCCAGAGCCGTGTGGAATGTGTGCTGAGAAATACCGGCGGAGAGGAGCAGCGTAACTTCCTCTTTCTGCTTTAGCAGTTCAATAATTTCTTTTTCCATGTAATCGGCTGCTGCCTGCCCCATGGCCTCGGCCGACTCGTACACATAGCCGGTCAAGTGACCTTTCTGAATAGTTTTGACTGCATCCATTTTTTCTTAGTCCCTTTCTTTTGCATATTTATCATGGCAGCGAACGAAACGCCCGCTGGATGATTTGGAGGCGGATAGGAGAAAACGAATCGGATATTTAATCGATTAAAGTCTTGTAATGAAATATTTATAATCCAAATTTTTACGTTTGTCAAGATGCAATTATTATTTGATATTGATAACAAAGCGATTTATTGACAAGGGATTTTCTATTGTGTAAAATTTTGGTATTATTTTTTATTTCAATTTTGGTAGTGATTATATGTATACATTAAAAGATGTTGCAAAAAAAGCAGGAGTTTCTCCTACAATCGCCTCATATGTTCTGAACAACTCAAATTATGTCAGTGCGGAAAAGCGGGCAGCGGTATTGCAAGCCGCTAAAGAATTAAACTACCACGTGAACAGCAATGCCCGCGGATTGCGTAAAAAAGAAACCTCTAACATTGCGGTCATCACTTTCGATGAACGCTCGGAAATGTCATCCGAAATTACATACTACCTGGAACAATTTGCATATGATAGCGGATATTATATCTCCGTTTCCTCTATTAATACTGTTGCAAAATCCATTTCCTATTTGGAAACCTTGATGTCGCAAAAGTACGACGGAATGATATTTTTGTCAAATCCGTTCAATAGAGCCCAATTGCAGCAGCTCATAGACAGTAATCTGCCCATCGTCATGTTTGAGATGGAGTGTGCTGAAGTGATCCCGAAAATTTCCGTGCTGAAACCAAACACCTACGAATCTGTAAAGCTGGTCATTAACCGACTCATTCACGAAAATGGGCATCGCAAGATCGGCTACATCACCTTTGGCGATCCAACCAATACGGGCGAAAAAGGTCCTTACGGTCAAGGTCTGCGCGCAAAGGCATATTTGGATGCCATGTTGGAGGCCGGGCTCCCGATCCCTTATGATTGGGTTTTCCAATTGAGCGATCAAAACTCCTTTCCCTATTACAAGGATTCCGTCGCTGAAATTGTACAGCGGCTGCAGGATACGCCCAAAGATGAACGCCCCACCGCTTTTTTCACAAGCCTTGATTCGATCGGGGCAATGTTTATTTCACAGCTCTCGGCGAGTGGCATCCCAGTCCCGCGAGAAGTAGAAGTCGTTGGCTTTGGAGATACCTCCAGCGCATTGATTTGCAATCCCACGCTCTCTACAATCCACATGGATTATAAAAAGGTTGCCGAGAAACTTTTTCATATGTTTATCGAACTTTGCCGTGAGAAAAAAAACTCTTTTTCATCGATGGAGTTGTCAATTCAATACAGAAACAGCACCCGCACATTTGAGGACAAATAAGCGCAAGTGAAGGAGCACCCTGTAAGGTGCTCCTTTCTTCTTTCAATATATCAGCTCTTCTATCTCGCTCGTGGTCAGCTCGTCGTCCATGAAGCGCCGTATGTATTCGAGCGCGTCGGCCGCGTGGGCGGCATCCGTTTCGCAGATTTCTTGGATGAAGGCCAGGCGCGCTGTGCTTGTCATTTCGGAGTATCTCATTTTTTGCGTCCTCCCTCTCTGCGCGTTAGGCGGTAGCATTCTGAAAAGGTGCGCTGTGCTTCAAAAACCGGATTGGTGAAGCGGCAGATATCGAAGCCTGCTGCGTTTGCGTCAAACTCGTTATCGTGCCAGCCGCCCTTGACCCTGCTCGTGCGGACTATGATCTCGTCCTCCGTTGATTTTCTTAGATATGTGTAAAGATTTTCGATTGTTCTGTTTTCTGTCATTTTTGATTTTCCCTTTACTTTATCGTATAACTATATAATACACCAATTTGGTGCATTAATCCACTCAATGTATAAAAAATAAGCCCCGAAGGACTTATTTCTTAGGGTATTCATGCTCGACCCAATATGATATGAGCTTGACCACATATCCGGGGCATTTGCTGACACCGTTCTCCCAATTTTGAATGGAGCGCATGGGGATGTCGAGCCGATTGCCGAACTCGGTCTGACTGAGACCTGTCCACTTCCGTAGCGCGAGGATCGTGTCACCTATCCGGTTCTCCATACTGTGCCGCCTTTCTTCTATTATATAGGTACGGTTCCAGTATGCACCAAATTGGTGTGTGTGTCAATGCCCCTTGAGCTGTTCCAGCGCGCCTGCATGTATCCGGTGGATTTGCCGCCAGCTATAGTCCATCTCCACACAGATTTGCTCCCACGTCAGGCCCTCGATGTACCGGTGCCGCAGCGCCCGGCGCGCCGTCTGTTCCAAGGATTCAATCGCCTGCTTGATGCGCAGCTGTTCGGCGGCCAGCTCGGCAATCTTCGCGGCGTACAGCGCGCGCAGCTCCATCGTCGCATCGGCTTTGCGCTCTTGTGCGCTCCCGCCGACAAAAGCCGCTGCGCCGGGAAGGCCGGTGAGTTGGGGTGTTGCCGGACTGCACAGCGCCGCTTCCATTTCGTCCAAGAGCGCCTGAATCTGAGCGCGCTCTGCCTTTATACTCAGGTAGTTCCTCAACTGTTCCTTCGTCATAATACACCCTCCTCTTCATCGTTCCATAACGGGATACCCGCTTCGGCGAGGCAATACTCGGCTCGGTCGCAAGCGTAGACCGACACCGGTACACAGCAGACGGTTAACCCGCCCGCCTCGACGGTAGCAATGAACTGGTTGCCATACGTGCCGCATTGCCGCCACAGCTCCAAATAAAGCCGACGGCTCATGAGAACCCGTTCGTTGTGCTCGCGGCGATACTTGTGAATCGAGCGCCCAATGTGGTTGTAGATTGAAGCTCGATAGCTCGTCCAGCACCACGATGGGGAACGGCCAATGGCTCCCAAGCCACACCACGTTTTCGCGGTTAATCACGTACAGGTCGGCCGGGGCGGCAAGGGCGTCGAGCCGCTGTTTCGCGGTGCCCATAATGCGGGAGACCCGCAGATGCCGCAGGTGCTCCCATTTCTCCGCTTCCTTGCTCCATGTGTTTTCCGCGACCCGCTTCGGGGCAATGACCAGCACCGGGCCGTCCTCCAAATAATCGTTGAGCAACCGGTCGATGGCGGTCAGCGTGGTGGCGGACTTCCCGCTCCCCATCCCCCAAAAGAGCGCGCAGGCGGGGCGCTGGATAATCCACTCGATGCCGGCCTCTTGATGCGGGTAAGGTGTAAAGGTGCACATACCGAAGCCATCCGTCTCCTGTTGCGCTGTTCTGCTGCGGCCTGCTTGGCGCGAATGTACTCGCGCTCGGCGCTGACATATTTATCGAGCAATGACCGGGTGCGGCTGTAGCCTTGCACGATCCTCCGTGCACAGTTCAATGGTGATTGTGTTCATGCGCTCCCTCCTTTTTCTCGAAATACAGTTTGACCTCGCAGTCATACATATCGGACAGGATTTCCGACAGCACCTTCTCGATTCGGGCTTTCAGTTCCATGCAAATTCCCTCCGTCGTCCCATTATTGGGATATTGAGCTTAAAAAAATTTCACACTTCTCGGACGTGTCAACGATACCTAGAACGGTACACAGAGCATCTACTTCATCGCAGTAAAACCTAGATTTTCCATTGATTTTGGCATTTAGCGCGTTTTTGCTCATACCAACCAGCGGAGCCAAGCTCGCCTGTGTATATCCCGCCGCCATGATTCGTCCCTTCAATTTCTGCGTATGAACCATACACGCCCTCCTTTGTTATGCACGAGTTATTGTCCCACAAGTGGGATAGCCTTATCATACAGTGCCCACGTTTCGCTTGTCAACCCATAACTGGGATAAATTTAAATATTTTTACAACTCATGTTGCGTTTGTGGGACGTTAGGCATATAATGGGGACAGATAAAAAGGGGGTGAAATTATGGATACGAAAGCCATGGCCAGTAGAATCGAGCAGGCCATAAAGGATGCCGGGTTCAGTTATCAGGAACTCGCAAACAAAACGAATCTCTCAAAATCTTCTCTGCAGCGTTACGCTTCGGGGGTTACGACGAAGGTTCCTGTTGAAGCGGTGGAGAAAATCGCATATGCCTGCGGGGTATCGGCCGAGTACCTATTCGGTTGGGATGCGCCGGAAGAGTGGTTTGAAGCAAAAAAAATGAACGAGCAAATCGTTCAGACGGTTGTTCATATGCAAGGCGAACCTAGATATTTGGAGTTTTGCTTGGAAGGACAGAAGCTTTCCGGGGAAGCGCGCGAGCGGGTGTTGGCATTTGAACCTATCCTCGCCGAACAAACAGAGGAGCAATACAAGCGGATGCTTGAGTTATCGCCGATGCTCTCCAAACTGTCCGACGAGCAATACGAGTATGTTCGCGGGTTGCTAACAATGATTCTTCAGAAGTAGTTGTATCACAAGATTCAATAGCTCTGCGTTGGTAGATGTTTTTATCAATCTAATGGCCTTATACCTAAGGTAGTCAATCATCATTGTTTGGTGACGCTCCTTTCAGGGGAGGAAAATGTGTTCGATAAAAATTTCTATTTCAAGATAACAAATAAGATTCATATTATCAACACAGTGGAGCATATTCGGAATTGCAAGTTAACTTAATACAAAAGTGGAAATAGCACATGGTAGTTTTACGGGTAGCAAACTACGAGAGGGTGTCGACGGATGAGCAGGCCCTTCGGGGCTTCTCGGTCGAGGTGCAGACAGATGCCCTAAACGAGTATTGCGAAAAAAAATGAAGGTGGTCGACCACTACATCGATGCGGGTGTATCGGGCGGCAAGCCCGCATTCAAGCGGCCGCAGATGTCGCGCCTGCTGGAGGACGTCAAGGAAGGGAAGATAGACATGGTCCTCTTCACCCGCCTCGACCGCTGGTTCAGAAACGTTCAGGAATACTTCAAGGTCCAAGAGATCCTCGACGCACATGGGGTCGCGTGGAAAGCGATTCAATAGGACTACGATACAACCACGGCGAACGGCCGCATGGCAATCACCATCTTCCTCGCAATCGCCCAAAATGAGCGGGAAAAGACAGCCGACCGCGTCAAGGCCGTCTTGGCCCATAAGCGGAGCAAGTGCGAAGCCTGCTTTGGAGGGATGGCCATCCCGATTGGATACATGAAGCAAAAGGATGAAAACGGGGTCATGCGGTTGGTCAAGGACCCGGAAACAGAACCCATCGTGCAGGAGCTTTGGGATATCCTTATAAAGTACGATAACGCCAACCTCGCTGCGCGGACAATCAATCAAAAATACGGAATCGCCCGCACACAGAAAACCTGGTTCGACATGATACGGTCGGATTTTTACTGCGGCATACATTGGGGCATTGAGGACTACTGCGAACCATATGTCAGCATTGAGGACTGACTCCGGTTCCAACAGAGTCGTTCCAAAGTACCTTCCACCAAGAAAAACAGAACATATCTTTTCTCAGGCTTAATTCGCTGCCCGGTTTGCGGCAGACTCTTGTGCGGCTCATCTACTGTAAAAGACCAGCAGTCGAAAAAAGAATATTATAGCTACCGCTGCCGGAATCGATATACGGCGACCTGCGACTTTAGGAAAACCATAGCGGAAAAGAAAACCGAGCGGCATCTGCTGAAATATCTCGATAAATACCTAGAAAAGGAAATTGCCAACGTTGAGCTGAAAGCCACGCAGCCAAAGCCCAAGCCGAAGGTCAATATAAACACCCTTCGCGAAAAGCTCCCCCCGGAGGAGAGCATGACGTACATACGCTTTGCGGCAGCTTTCTCCCGCAGTGGGGAGGGAGCTGCTTTTTTATTGCCCGGCGGTCGCCGCCGCTGGCCGGTTTTCCCACAGGCTGTAGGCCGTTACCACCGCCAACACCAGCAGCCCCCCCAGCAGAGCCCGGGGGCCCGGCGTTTCCCCGTCAAAGAGCATGACCCACACGGGGTTCAGCAATGGCTCCAGCAGAGAAAGCAGGATCAGCGGCATGGGCGGGCACACCCGCCCCGCCCGGGCATGGAGGCAATAGGGGATCCCCAGCTGGAATATGCCCAGAATGGCCATGCAGGCAAAGGGCCAGGGGGCAAACTCTATCTCCCCCACCCGGCCGAAAAGCAGACCCACACTCATGGTCAGTATATGCCCCGCCAGAATGCCGGAAAACTGCTCCTGCTCCGTTTCCTCCCCCACGGCCATAAACATCAGGGCCATGCTGATCCCGGCGGTGGTGGCAATGCAGTCCCCCAGAGGGGTAGCCCCCGGCGCCGCATCCCAAAATACAAGCCCTATGCCCAGAAAGGCGCCCAGCACCGTCAGGATCTCCTGCGCGCAGGGGCGCCTGCGCAGCTTTATGGCCGTAAACAGCAGCAGGAACACCGGCCCCGTATACTGGAGCACAATGGCGTTGGCGGCGGTGGTCAGCTTGTTGGCCACCACAAAGGCCAGCCCCGTATAGCTTTGGAACAGGCCGTGAAGCAGGGTCTTTTTGCTGAATACCGGCCGGATACGCCGGTGCAGCAGGTGGAACAGGCAGGGCATCACCGCAAATATCCCCCGGAAAAAGAGGATGGCAAAGGCGTTATAGGGCACCTGCTTCAAAAAAATGCCCCCGATGCTCCACAGCAGAGCGCAGAGCAGCATCTGGCCCATGGCCAGCCCCCGGCCGGCGGAGGAAGAAAGGTTCCGCTTCATATGCGTTTTCTTCTCTCCGAGGATTCGTTTTTGGGTTTGCGCTTCCCGGTGCGCATGCGGCCGTTGATCAGAAAGGCCGTAAACAGTATGCCGTCGCCCAGGCACAGCAGGGCATAGACCCACAGCAGGGCCTTGGTGATATCGTTGCGCAGGAAGTTCATGTTGGGGTTGAAGCCGTCCAGTACCAGAAATACCAGCATCATCAGGCTCAGCACCATCACGGCATATTGCAGGGCTTTCAGCAGATGTTTCATGTTTGTTTTCTTTCCCGTTTTTGTTTGATCCTCTGCGGGATCCTGTATGAGGGGCTGGTTCATGCCTCCGGGTCGCTGCACAGCAGGATGCAGTCGGATACGGAGCGTCCGCCCTTATAGGGGTCGTTCAGCACGTTCCCGTCATAGACCATGAAGCTGGAGCGGCCCCCGTCCAGATTATAGGCCGCCTTGCAGCCAAGGTCTGCAAACAGCTGCCCAAAGGCTTCCAGCGTCAGGCCGGAGGCCTCGTCCGTCCGCCCGTCCACCACGATAAAGCAGTAATGGCCCGGGGCGTAATAACCCAGCCCCACCCGCGGATTGGCCCGGCGGATGTTTTTGCTGGTGTTGAGCCGGGCATCCGGCAGGGGGTTCCCCTCTCCGTCCAGCAGCATGGGCCCAAAGCTCCATGCCTGCCATGCCCCCCGGCTGACCGCCGTTTCCAGCGAAAACTCCTGGGGGCTGTAGGTCTCCATCACGCCGTCGTAATACAGTACGCACACGTCAAAGTCGCTTTTCTCCTCCCGGTGGACCACCCCGTTGCGGATGACGATGCCCGCATCCTGATTCCCGTAGGTATCCCCCGTAATGGCCAGGATGCCCCCGCCCCGCTGGGCCATGCTCTTTACGCTTTCCCGAATGCCCCGGCCGTAGGTATCCTCCGCCAGCATGGTCTTCAGGCAGCGCACGTCCCCCACATAGATATCCGCCAGATAATACACGGCGTCCTTCCCCGTGCCGTACTGCACCCTGCTGAGGGTAAAGTGCAGTTTGGCGCCGGTATAGCCGCTTTCGCTCTTTTGTTCCTGCGGGGAGAACCTGTCCCCATAGGCCGCCATGAGATCCAGCGGCGCAGGGGTCGCCGTGGACAAAGCGGAAGCCTCCGCTCCCGAAGGAGAGGGGGCCGGCACGCCGGGGCTTTCCGGGGCATAAGGCGTAGGGCTGGCCACCACGATCCCGGCGCTCTGCCCTTTGGCGGGCCGGGCATGATGGAACCATGCAAACACCAACAGGGAGGCCCCCAGCAGCAGCAGCGTGGTAAGGGCGGTAAGGATGCTTTCCCGCAGGATACGCCTGCGTTTTTCTTTCTTATTCATATGGCGACAGTATACCACAACTTCCGGCAGAAAACAACAGCGGCAGAAAAGACCCCTCTCTGCCGGAGCCTGTCTGTCTTTGGGGAAGGGGATTAAAGAAGCGTACCTTTGTCTACCCTACAGGCACAGGGGGGAAGACAAGGAGGCTTCTATTTGATAAGCAAGGTAGATCTGTGCGGTGTGGATACGGCCAGGCTCCCAGTGCTCACCCATGAGCAGATGCGGGCCCTGTTGCTGCGGGTGCGGCAGGGGGATGCGGCCGCCCGGGAGCAGTGCATCCTGGGGAACCTGCGGCTGGTGCTTTCGGTGCTCCAGCGGTTTGACAGGCGGGGCGAACAGGCGGACGATCTGTTTCAGGTGGGCTGCATCGGCCTGGTAAAGGCCATCGATAACTTTGATCTTTCCCACGAGGTGCGTTTTTCCACCTATGCGGTGCCCATGATCATAGGGGAGATCCGCCGCCACCTGCGGGATTACTCCCCGGTGCGGGTCTCCCGTTCCCTGCGGGATCTGGCCTGCAAGGCCATGCAGAAACGGGCGGAGCTTATGGAAAAGACCGGAAAGGAACCCACCGTAGGGGATATTGCCCGGGCCATGGGACTGAAAGAGGAAGAGGTGGTGTTTGCGCTGGAAGCGGTCATAGAACCGGTATCCCTGTATGAGCCGGTGTTTCATGACGACGGCGACGCCACCTATGTGATCGACCAGATCCGTGACAATACCGCCGGGGAGGGCAAATGGCTGGATTCCATCGCCCTGCAGGAGGGTATGGAACGGCTTTCGGAACGGGAAAGAAAGATCCTGCGGCTGCGGTACTATGCCTGCAAGACCCAGATGGAGGTATCTCAGGAGATCGGCATCTCTCAGGCGCAGGTCTCCCGCATAGAAAAAAGCGCCCTGAAGCAGCTGGAAAAATACATGTGACCCTGCGCCGGGGCTTTCAGGACAGTTCGCCCCAGAGCAGGAGCGTATCGTTGGCAACGGAAAGGCAGTCCCCTTCCATAACCGTATCCAGCAGGGCCCCCAGCGCCCGGATATACCCTTCGTATTCCGCCGTGCCCGGGGAAGGCCCATAGGAGGAGGACAGGCTGCGGGAAATGAACCCTTCTCTGGAATATTGCAGGGGAAAAGAAAAGGTCTCTGCGGCATATCCGCCCTTAAAAAAACGCTCCGGCCCGGGCCTGCACCTTTTCCGCCCCGTGGGTCAGGGAGGTGTACCCCGGGCAGTACCGCAGGCAGAGGGCGTGCTGGGCCCGGGTAAAGGCATCATACCGCCGGACATTGGCCAGGATGCATACGATCCCGCCGGGCTTCATCAGGCGGCAGCATTCGGAATGAAACAGTGCCGTATCCAGCCAGTGAAAAGAGGAGGCCGCCGTGATCAGCGAAAGGCTTTCTGCCGGCAGCCCCGTATGCTCCGCCGAAGCCGGCACGGAATGAAAGCGGGGGTTTTGCCCATAGGTGGCCTCTGCCCGGGCCCGCATGGCGGCGTTGGGCTCCACGCAGAACACCTCATAGCCCCGGCTTAAAAGCACCCCCGACAGGATGCCCGTCCCGGAGCCCATATCCCCTATCCGGTTTTCCGTAGAACCGGCCAGCTCCAGCACTTTTTCCACGGCCTGGGGCGCATAGGCCGGACGGCTGCGCGCATATTCCGCCGCCTTTTCCGTAAATACCGTTTCGTTTGCCATCTCTTTTTTCCCTTCCTCCGCTTTGGTGCGGCAAATCTCCGCTCCCATTGTTTGCGCTTCCCGTTTTTACAGGTATACCCCGAGAACCGCCCAAAAGCCACCGCAAAACTTCATCCGGGGGTTGGGACGCGGCAGGAACAAGCGCCCGCGGTATTCGGTGCCTGGGGGGCGCACCGCGTGCCTGGCGGCACGCCTGCGGGGGGCTCCGCCCCCCCGCAGGGTTCCGGCGGCCCTGCCGCCGGAACGTGCGCCCCAGGCCTGCGTATACGGACCCGGCCCCGTATGCCCGCGCCCCCGGCCCCGCAAAGACTCCCCTCCATTTGTAACGCTATTGTATACTCTTTCAAAAGCCATGGAAAAATGCCCTGCCCTGTGGTAAAATGGGAAAAACCATTCTGATCTCATAAGGAGCCTTTCATGGACGAACTGCGCCTGTGTCTTTTAAACGATTCTTTCCCGCCCCAGATCGACGGGGTGGCCAACGCCGTGGTCAACTATGCCCGGATCCTGACCCAGCGGCAGGTGCCCACCGAGGTGGCCGTGCCCGCCTACCCCCGGGTCAAAGACGATTACCCCTTCCCGGTGGTGCGCTATAAGAGCCTCAACACCACCTCTCTGGTGGGCTACCGCACCGGGAACCCGCTGGACACTCCCTCCCATAAGGAAATGCTCGCCCTGCACCCCACCCTGCTCCACTCCCACTGCCCCATTATCTCCACCTATCTGGCCCGGGTGCTGCGGGAGGAGTGCGGCGCCCCCCTGATCCTTACCTATCACACCAAGTTTGATATCGACATTGCCCGGGCGGTAAAAAGCAAAGCCCTGCAGGAGCAGTCCATCCGGCTGCTGGTGAACAATATCTCCGCCTGCGACGAAGTGTGGGTGGTCAGCCACGGCGCCGGGGAAAACCTCAGGAGCCTGGGCTATCAGGGGGACTATCTGGTCATGGAAAACGGGGTGGACTTCCCTCTGGGCCGGGTGCCGGAAGAGCAGGTGCAGGCCCTCCGCCGCCAGTACGGGCTGGACGAGACCATGCCCGTGTTCCTGTTTGTGGGCCGGATGATGTGGTACAAGGGCCTCCGCCTGACCCTGACGGGGCTCCACGCCGCCAAAGAAGCCGGGTGCGACTTCCGCATGTTCTTCATCGGCGACGGAGCGGACCGGTCGGAGATGGAGCTTTATGCCAAAGATCTGGGTCTGTCGGACCGGTGCATCTTCACCGGGGCCGTCCGGGACCGGGAGCTGCTGCGTACCTACTTCTGCATGGGGGATCTGTTCCTCTTCCCCTCCACCTTCGATACCAACGGCATCGTGGTGCGGGAGGCCGCCGCCTGCGGGCTGGGCAGCCTGATGATACTGGATTCCTGCGCCGCCGAAGGGGTGACCAACGGCCAGAACGGCATCCTCATCCACGAGGATCCCCGGGAAATGGGGGAAGCCGTTATCCATGCCTGCCGGGGCCGGTCCTTCGTCCGCCGGATCGGCGAAAATGCGCAGGCCCAGCTGTACTGCTCCTGGGAGGATTCCGTGCAGCGGGCTCAGGAACGGTATGGGGAGGTGCTTAAACGCAAGGCCGCCGGGGCATATGAAAACCGCCGCCGGACCCCGCTGGGGGAGATGATCGCCGGGGCCGCCAGATTCACCGAGGATATGGAAAAGGCCATGCGCTCCCTGTTCGTAAAGGAGCATCAGGCGGAATACCGGCACATCGAGGCCGAGACCCGCCGGCAGGCCAAGGCCGAAGCCTTTGAAAACGACGCCAAAGCCACCCTCAATCGCCTGGAGCACAATATAGACAAGGCCCGGGCCCAGCTCAGCGAAAAGCTGGAGCGGTACCTCTGATCCATGCGCACCCTTTGCTATACCGCCCCGGAGAAGGATGCCGGGCGGACGGTAAAAAGCGTGCTGGAGGAGGAGCTGCATATCTCCTCCTCCCTTATCTCCCGGCTCAAGCGCCGGGAAGGAGGCATTGCGGTCAACGGCGAAAAGGCCTATACCACCCGCCGCCTCCTGCCCGGCGACCGGGTCACCGCCCGGGTGGGGGATCCGCCCCCCGCCCGCCCTCTGCCGGGCTGCTCCATGGCCCTTTCCATCGTATATGAGGACGAGGATCTGCTCATCCTCAACAAGCCCGCCGGGCTGGCGGTGCAGCCCACCCGTGACCCGAAAGAAATGACACTGGAAAACGGCCTGCTGGGCTACCTGCCCCCGGGGGAATACCCCCACCCCGTCAGCAGGCTGGACCGGGGCACCTCCGGCCTTATGGCCGTGGCCAAAAGCGGCTATGCCCACGAGCTGTTCAAGCGTCTGCTCCATACCCCCGACTATGTGCGGGAATACCGGGCCCTGATCCCCGGCAGGATAGAGCCTGCCGCCGGGCGGATAGAGGCTCCCATTGCCACGGAGCCCGGCTCCTCCTATAAGCGCTGCGTTTGCCCGGAGGGAGCCCCCTCCCTGACGGAGTACGAAGCCCTGGGCTGCCGGAACGGTCTGACCCTGCTGAAGCTCCTCCCCCGCACGGGCCGCACCCACCAGCTGCGGGTGCATATGGCCTGCAGCGGGCATCCCCTGCTGGGGGACTGGCTGTACGGCGCTCCTTCCCCTCTGATCGCCCGCCCGGCCCTGCATTCCCGGCGGCTGTACCTGCGGCACCCGCTCACCGGCCGGGAGCTGGATCTGACCGCCCCTCTGCCCCCGGATATGGAGTCTCTCTGGCCGTGGGAAATCCCCTGACCCCCCTGGGATCCAAAGGTAAAAGAGTTTTTTCATGATCCGTCCCTTCGAAAAAGAAGATCTGCCCGTCCTTATGGATCTGTGGCTGTCCGCCAACATGGACGCCCACGCCTTTATCCCCGCCTCATACTGGGCGGAACATGCCGGCCAGGTGCGCACCCAGCTGCCCCGGGCAGAAGTATATGTCTGTCAGCAGGATGCCGCCGCCCCCATCGACGGCTTTATCGGCATAAACGGCACCCATATCGAAGGCCTGTTTGTCAAAAAAGCCTGCCGCTCCAAAGGCGTGGGCAGGCAGCTGAAGCCCAGGCTGACCCTGTGCGTTTACCGGCAACCCCCCAAAGCCCTTTCCTTTTATGAAAGAGAGGGGGTTGCCATCCTCTCCGAAGACACAGACGGTTCCACCGGCGAAAAAGAGCTTTTCATGGGCTGGCGCCGGTAATCCCCACCCCCGTTTCCCCGTAAACCCGGGCGGCGGGGCCTTTTCTTTTGGAGGCTTTTCCTCTTTTTTCCACAATTTACAACTACCTTGCAAATCGTTCGTATTCCGGACGAAACTTTATTACATTTCGGACGAATCTTTTTTGTATCCTATAGGCATACAAGGGCGGCGCCCCCGAAGCCGCCGCCCATTCCGGCAAAAAGGAGGCACACGAAATGAAAAAGTTTCCCCGGATGCTTTTGATACTGTGTATTTTGGGGCTGGGCGGCTGCGGCGCGCTGGCTCTGATCAATCTGTATATGGTGCGCCAGTCCGCCCGGCGCATGGATTCCCTGAACGGCTTTGCCGATACCCGGGCCGACTGCATTCTGGTCCTGGGGGCCAGGGTATGGGAGGACGGCCGTCTCAGCCAGGTGCTCAAAGACCGGGTAGACGCCGCCATCGCCCTGTATAAAGAGGGCTGCGCCCCCAAGCTCCTCATGAGCGGGGATCACAGCTCCGAAGCCTATAACGAAGTGCAGGCCATGCGGGATTATGCCGTGGAGCAGGGCGTCCCTGAGGAGGACGTGCTCATGGATCACGCCGGGTACTCCACCTATGAAAGCATGTACCGGGCCAAAAACGCATACGGCATGAGCAGCTGCATCGTTTCCACCCAGAAGTACCACCTGTACCGGGCCCTGTATATCGGACAGGCTCTGGGCATGGAAAGCCGGGGCGTCATTGCCGACCAGCGCCCCTACGCCCGCCAGACCTATTATGACCTGCGGGAAGCGGCGGCCCGGGTAAAGGATTTCTTCCTTTCCATCCTCCAGCCGGAGCCGGTCTATATGGGGCTGGGCGTGCCCTATCTGGACAGGATGCAGGCCGTTGACTTTAACGGCTGAAGCAGGTATACTGAGTTTGTATATGATTTTTCTGCAGGAGGAAGCAAACGTATGGCCATCGGCATCGGTATTATAGGATACGGCAACGTGGGCAAGGGCGTGGAAGCGGCCTTGCCTTTTTATACGGATATGGAGCTTACGGGCATTTTTACCCGCCGGGACCCGGGGGACATACGCCCCCTGACCTCCGCCCCCGTGTATGCGCTGGATCAGCTGGATTCTCTGGAAAAAAAGCCCGACGTGCTCATCCTCTGCACGGGCAGCGCCACGGATCTGCCCCGGATGACCCCCGCTCTGGCCGAAAAATACTGCGTGGTAGACAGCTTTGATACCCACGCCAACATCCCCGGGCATTTTGCCGCCGTAAACGAAGCGGCTCTCCGGGGGCACACCGCCGCCCTGATCAGCGCCGGGTGGGATCCGGGTCTGTTTTCCATGGCCCGGCTGCTGGGCCGGTGCGTCCTGCCCCAAAGCCGGTGCGAGACCTTCTGGGGCCGGGGCGTCTCCCAGGGTCACAGCGACGCCATCCGCCGGATCCCCGGGGTAAAGGACGCCCGGCAGTACACCGTCCCCGTCAGGGCGGCGCTGGAAGCCGCCAAAAAAGGGGAAGCGGGCGACCTGACCCCCCGGCAGAAGCACACCCGGGAATGCTATGTGGTGCTGGAGGAGGGGGCCGACCCGGAAGCCGTGGCCCAGGCCATCATCACCATGCCCCATTACTTTGACGAATACGATACCTCCGTCACCTTTATCACCGAAGAAGAGATGCTGGCCCGGCACGGCGCCATGCCCCACGCCGGGGAGGTGCTGCGCCACGGCATTACCGGGGCCGACGGAAAGCAGACCGCCTTTGTGGGCTTTGAAGTGGCCATGGATTCCAATCCCCAGTTTACGGGCTCCATCCTGCTGGCCTTTGCCCGGGGCGTATACCGCTTTTACCGGGAGGGCCGGACGGGCTGCTTCACCGCCTTTGATATGCCCCTGTCCGCCCTGTCCCCCATGAGCCGGGAGAAACTCCTCTCCACCATGCTGTAAGCCATGGCCAGTATTCGCGAATATCTGACCAGATTCGGGAACCTGACTTTGGAGATGAACCCCTTCAACCCGGTGGACGGGCTCATCTTTGCCCAGCTTTCCTATATGAACTTTGACGGCGTGGTAGGCGAAGACCCGGTGCCCCTGCAGCCCGCCTGCGCAAAAATGCTGCAGAAGAAGGATTTTTCCTCCATGTATCATTTCATGCAGGCAGACGACGCCAAGCTCCTTGTTTTTCTGGGGATGCGAAAGCGCTTTGCCGGGGTGGAGCTGCTGCGCTATGTGAACATTCTGGATGACGATAAGCAGGAGCAGTTTTCCGCCGTTACCGCCGATTTCCCCGCCTTCCGGCTGGTAGCCATCCGGGGTACGGACGCCTCTCTGGCCGGCTGGAAGGAAAACTTCAACATGGCCTTTGCCAGCCCCGTCCCCGCCCAGCTGAAGGCGGCAGACTATGTGAACCGGGCCGGCGAGACCACCCATAAGCCCCTTATCGTCTGCGGCCACAGCAAGGGCGGGAACCTGGCCGTATACGGCGCCTCCTTCTGCCGGCCGGAGGTGCAGGACCGCATCACCGCCGTTTACAGTTATGACGGCCCCGGCCTGACCCCGGAGCAGGCGGCCTCCCCGGAGCATACCCGGCTCATGCCCCGGATCCAGGTGATGATCCCCCGGGGCTCCTTTGTGGGCACCCTGTTTGAGCAGACGGACGATGTGATCTATGTGGAATCCGACGCCGTGGGCCTGATGCAGCACTACAGCTACAACTGGCAGGTGGAGGGCATGGGCTTTGTGCTGGCCAAAAAGCCCACGGATCCCAGCGCCTTTATGACCGGCGCCATGCGGGATCTGATCCACAGCATGTCCATTGAGGAGCGGCGGATGTTTGTGGAAGCCCTGTACAGCATTCTGGCCGCCTCGGAGGCCACCAATCTGGTGACCCTGTTTGACGAATGGCAGGTGCGCTCTTTGAAGATGCTCCGCTACTACCGGAATCTGGATAAGCCCACCCGGGATCTGCTCATTCAGATCACCCGCAAGTTCCTCAAAGCCGCCGCCGCCCAGGCCCGGTTCCCCCTGCCGGAAGCAAAGCAATAACTTTCATGCCCGGACGAACAGGTTCGGGCATTTACATTTGAATCCGCAGACATGAAAAAGCCCCTCCCGCAGGAAGGGGCTTTGTGCTTCTGTGCGTCCGGAGGCGTTTATGCCAGAGCGGCCGCCAGCCCCAGCGCCAGATCCAGCAGTCCATGCTGGCGCACCTTTTCCCTTTCGCCGCCCAGATCGCCCATGTCCCAGCTTTCGCCCAGAATATCCCCGCCGAAGAAGAAAGTATACAGCTCCACGCCCAGATAGTCCGCCACCGCCTGAAGCCCGGCGGCCTCCATTTCCACGCTGATGCAGCCCTCCGCTTTCCGGCGGGCAATGTTGTTTTCCGTTTCCCGGTAGATGGCGTCGGTGGTCCAGTTGCGGCCCGCTGCAAAGGGCACCCCGCAGCTGCGGAGGTATTGGGCCACGACCCCGCTGTTTTTCATCTCCATATAGGCCGCCCCGGGGGCATAGTGGTAGGAAAGGCCCTCATCCCGGCAGGACTCCGTGGGCACGATGATCTTCCCGGCGCATTTTTCCGGAGCCAGCACACCGCAGCTGCCGAAAACGATGCACTTTTCCGCCCCGGTAAGGGCCCTGACCTCCTGCAGGATGGCTCCGGCGGCAGGCGCGCCGATGGGGCTCATATAAAACAGGAGCCGCTGCCCCTCCGCCTCCAGCAGATAGACGGGTATGGGGCCGTTGGCGGTAAAGGCCCTTGCGGCCACGGAGGGTGCATACGCCGCCAGCACCTTTTCCAGCACCTTGTGGTGAAAGGTCACGATGCACACGTCTGCCAGCTTTTCCCGCTTCCCGTAAATATGCTCCGGGGTGAAAAGGGACCGGCTGTGGGGATCGTAGGTATCCAGTATGCTCATAAAAAAGATTCCTTTCTTTCCGGTGTTTCTGCATTATATCAGCCCGGTGCGCATATTGCAACACAGACGGGGCCCCTGCCCCTCCCGCAGCACCCGGGAGTCATGTGGGGATCGAACCCACCCCGGCAGACACGCCGGGCAAAGGGAGCTTTTTATTCGGAGGGAGGGAAGATTTCCGGGAAATGCCTGTCTCTCCCTTGCCAAAGGGCGGATCCTGTCGTAAAATATAGGTGTAAAAGAAGGAAAGGCACTTTTTTATGCACGAAGCCATCACCTGCCGCGTCACCGTAAGGCTTTTTGCCGGGGAGGATAAATGCTTTGGCCCCGGGGTAGCCATGCTGCTGGGACATATCCGGGAAACCGGCTCCATCCGCAGGGCTTCTCAGGCCATGGGCATGGCTTACAGCAAGGCCTGGACCATTCTCCGCCAGGCGGAGGCGGCCTTTGGGGCTCCCCTGCTTGCCACCGCTACCGGGGGACGCTCCGGAGGGGGCGCCGTTCTTACCCCGCTGGGTGAATCGCTCCTGACCCGCTATGATACCCTGTGCGCCCGGCTGGAGGCCTGCGCCCGGGACTCTTTTGCAGAACTGTACCCTGGGGAAGCATCCCCGGAAAGGAATTTGTAATGGAACAGAAAAACGCCAACGCTTTTAATTTTCAGCAGGCCAGGATCCTGTGGAAGGATCGGAAGCGCCATCTGGGCCTGCCCATCTCCTTTACCGTCTACACCGTGGACGAAAACCGGCTGTATGTGCAGAAGGGCCTGTTCACCACCTCCACCTCGGAGCTGCTGCTTTACAGGATCCTGGATATAAAGTCCAGACGTACCTTCTGGCAGAAGCTTTTGGGCGTGGGGAATGTGACCCTGTATAACGCCGACGCCAGCGACAACCAGATCGTGCTGAAGAATATCCGCAATCCGGAAGCCGTGCGGCGGTTCCTCTCCCAGATCGTGGAGCACCGGCGCAGCGAAAAGGGCGTTACCGGCCGGGAGATGTACGGCGCCGCCAACAGCTGCCACCACGGCCCCCACCCGGAGGGCCAGCCCGGCTACCGGGACATCGACGGGGACGGCATCCCCGATATTATGGAGTGACCCGCGGCTCCGGCATGAAAGTGCCGGGGCTTTTTTTGCGGAAACCGGGGGCACGCCGCCTCCTGCCCGCCGCTGCCGGGAGCAAAGGGGATACGCCGGTGGGGGGCGCAGGTTCCGTCCGGGGACCGGAACGCTGCGGGGGGCACCGCCCCCCGCAGGCGTGCCTGCGGCACGCACTGCGCCCCCCAAGCCCCGTATACGGCTCGCCCCGGGGTGCCCGCCAGCAGCGGCCCCACGCTTTTTCAGCCCCGTATGCGGCTTTTTCTTGACAATCCTCCCCTTTTGTGCCATACTGCTTTTGTATTCCGCCATGAAGAAGCAGGAGTAAGCAGAATCCCCCGGTCTGCAGGGAGGGCGTCCAGACTGAAAGCGCCCGGCCAGGGCTCCGCCCAAGACAGCTTCCGAGCGGGCACATAAGGCTTCGGCCGAAGCTGCGGCGCACCCCCGCCATACACAGGGGCCAGAGGATGCAGAAGATTGCATCGAACATGGGTGGCACCGCGGAAGCCTTCGGCTCTCGTCCCATAGGAGGGATGGGGGTTTTTTTATAGGCCGCCTCCCCTTTCGGCCTGCCCGGCTTCCCGTGCCGCCCCCTATTCCACACAGAAAGGAACCTACGCTATGGAAAAGATCAAGCCCCGGACTCTCTCCGGCTTTATGGAGCTGCTGCCTCAGCGCCAGATGCAGATGGAGCGATTCATGGAAGTGCTGCGGGAGAGCTACAGCCTTTACGGCTTTACTCCCCTGGATACCCCCGTTATCGAAGCGGCCCAGGTGCTTCTGGCCAAGGGCGGCGGCGAAACGGAAAAGCAGATCTACCGCTTTGAAAAGGGCGACAGCGACCTGGCCCTGCGGTTTGATTTGACGGTGCCCCTGGCCAAATATGTGGCGCAGCACTACGGGGAGCTTACCTTCCCCTTCCGCCGGTTTCAGATCGGCAAGGTCTACCGGGGGGAAAGGGCCCAGCGGGGCCGCTTCCGCGAGTTTTATCAGGCGGATATAGACATCATCGGCGACGGCCAGCTGGATATCCTGAACGAGGCGGAGATCCCGGCCGTTATCTGCCGCACCTTTACCGCTCTGGGGCTCAAGGGCTTTGAGATCCGGGTGAACAACCGCAAGATCCTCAACGGATTTTATGCCATGGAGGGTCTGACGGATAAGGCTGCCGACATTATGCGCACCGCCGACAAGCTGGAAAAGATCGGCCCCGCCAAGGTGCGCGGCATCTTTACGGAGGATCTGGGGCTGACGGAGGAGCAGGCGGATTCCATCCTGCGGTTCATGTCCATCCACGGCACCAACGGGGAAGTGCTGGCCCGGCTGGAAGAATACCGGGGCCGGGAGCCCCTCTTTGACACCGGGCTGGAGGAGCTCACCGCCGTAGTGCGGAACCTGGGCGCCTTCGGGGTGCCGGAAGAGCATTTCACCGTGGATCTGACCATTGCCCGGGGGCTGGATTACTACACCGGTACCGTATACGAAACCTGCATGAAGAGCCACCCGGAGATCGGCTCCATCTGCTCCGGAGGCCGGTATGACAATCTGGCGGAGTATTACACGGATAAAAAGCTCCCCGGCGTAGGCATTTCCATCGGCGTCACCCGGCTGTTCTATGTGCTGGAGGAGCAGGGCATGCTCAACGACCTGCTGGTCACCGCCCCGGCGGATGTGCTGGTGCTGCCCATGAGCGAGGATCTTTCCCCCGCCATCCGCACGGCCACGGCCCTGCGGGAAGCGGGCATACGCACCCAGCTGTATACGGAGAAAAAGAAATTCAAAGCCCGCATGGCCTATGCAGACAGGCTCTCCATTCCCTATGTGCTTTTCCTGGGGGAGGATGAGATCCAGAGCGGCACCGTTACCTGCAAGGACATGACCGCCGGCACCCAGCAGACCCTGCCTTTGGAGGAGCTGCTGCCCCAGCTGAAAGAAGCGCTGGCCCGGCGCAGGGCCCAGGCGCTCATTACGGAATAAGAGCGGCGCCCTTTACCGCATTTGCCCCGGAGGACAGCCCGCTCAAAGGCCGGTTCATCCGCTGCCCGGCCGCCGGGGCTCGGGGCTTCCGGGTATACGCGAGGCGGGGGCGCAGCGTTCCGGCCCGGGCCCCCCAACCCCGTGCAGAGCGTCTCCCCCCTTTCCCCACGGCCCGGCCTCACGCCGCCCGGCCTGCGCCCGCATAAAAACATACCCCACAAAATATACGCATACAGGAGAATTTCGATCATGATGCAGTCAAGAACCCACACCTGCGGGGAACTGCGCCTGCAGGATGCCGGCAAGCAGGTCACTCTGGCCGGCTTTATGGAAAACGTCCGGGAGGTAGGCGGCAGCCTGGCCTTCGTGGTGCTCCGTGATTTTTACGGCACCGTCCAGCTGGTCATCGAAACCCCGGAACTGCTGAGCCTTATCCGGGGTCTCAACAAGGAAAGCACCCTGCAGGTCACCGGCCTGGTGCGGGAACGCTCCAGCAAGAACCCCAAGCTCCCCACCGGGGAGATCGAGGTGGTGCCCAGCGAGATCAGGGTTCTGGGCCGCTGCCGCTACAACGAGCTGCCCTTTGAAATCAACCGCAGCCGGGAGGCAGACGAAAGCAAACGCCTCAAATACCGCTATCTGGATCTGCGCAACCCCCAGGTCAAGCAGAACATCCTTCTGCGCTGCCAGGTGGTGGCCGCCCTGCGCAAGGCCATGCAGGATCACGGCTTCCTGGAGATCACCACGCCCATCCTTACCGCTTCCTCGCCGGAGGGCGCCCGGGACTATCTGGTCCCCGCCCGGAAGCATCCCGGCAAGTTCTATGCCCTGCCTCAGGCCCCCCAGCAGTTCAAGCAGCTGCTCATGACCGCCGGGTTCGACCGGTATTTCCAGATCGCTCCCTGCTTCCGGGATGAGGATGCCCGCGGCGACCGCTCCCCCGGGGAGTTTTATCAGCTGGATATGGAAATGGCCTTTGCCACCCAGGAGGATGTGTTTGCCGTTCTGGAGGACGTGCTGCCCCCCATCTTTGCCCAATACGGCAAATATTCCGTTGCCTCCAGGCCCCCCTTCCGCCGGATCCCCTATCTGGAAGCCATGGAAAAATACGGCTCCGATAAGCCGGATCTGCGCATCGATCTGGTGGTGGAGGATGTGACCGCCCTTATGCAGGGCATCGGCTTCGGCCCCTTTGAAGGGAACGTGGTCAAGGCCGTGGCCGCAGATAAATTCACCGGCACCCGCAAACAGATCGACGCCCTCTGCGCCGAGGTGGAGGTTCAGTCCGGCAGCAAGCCCTACTGGTTCCGCTATGAAGAAAACGGCGAGATCGTGGGGGGCATCGCCAAGTTCCTGCAGCCCATCCGGGAGCAGGTCATAGAGCAGCTCCATCTGGTGCCCGGCACCTTTGTGGGTCTGGCCGCCGGAAAGAAATCCGCCGCCCAGAAAACCGCCGGTGTGCTGCGCAGCAAGCTGGGCGCCCTGTGCCCCGGCCATATGGATAAGGAGCGGTATGAGTTCTGCTGGATCGTAGATTTCCCCATGTACGAGATCGGGGAGGAAAGCGGCCAGCTGGAGTTCTGCCACAACCCCTTCTCCATGCCCAACGGGGGCATCGAGCCCCTGCTCAAGGCCGAGCGCGGGGAGCTGGATCCTTTGACCATCACCGCCGATCAGTATGACCTGGTGGTCAACGGCATAGAGCTTTCCTCCGGTGCGGTGCGGAACCATGACCCGGAGATCATGATCAAGGCCTTTGAGATGGTGCGTCTGGGCGAAGAGGATGTAAAGGCCAAGTTCCCCGCCATGTACAACGCCTTCTGCTACGGAGCGCCCCCTCATGCGGGCATTGCCCCGGGCATCGACCGGATCGTCATGATCCTGGCCGGAGAGGACTGCATCCGGGAGATCATCCCCTTCCCCATGAACAAGAACGCCCAGGATCTGATGATGGACGCCCCCGGCTATGTGACCGAAAAGCAGCTGGAGGAGCTCCACCTGAAGATCGATACGGACGCCCAGTGATCCGCATTTCCCAGCGCCCCTTCCGGGGCGCTTTTTTTGCGCCCGCCAGCAGGAAGCGGCCGTGTTCCAAAGCCCCAGACCCGAAAGCGAGCCTCCCCCGAAGGATGGGACGCGGAGATACGAGGTTTGCGCGTACACCCTGGGCGGGGGCGCACGTTCCGGCCCCGGGGCCGGAACTCTGCGGGGCCTGCGGCCCCCGCAGCCGTGCCGCAGGCACGGGTGCGCCCCGGCTGCCCCGTATACGGCGCGGCTCCCTTTTTGCCGGGCCTCGCTTCCCGGCCGCCCCCGCAGAACGGCGGCCACCCTTTCCTCCGGCATACAGGGGCGCCTCCGGCCTATTCATCCAGATTCAGGCAGATCGCCGATGAATCCATACCGGTGGTATGCTCCGCGTATCCGTGGTGCCCGGTGGCTTTTCCGGGCGGTGGCTTCACCAGGGGCAGGGGCTCCGCCCAGCGTTTCTCCCGCAGGTAGTTGGCCGGATTGGGAAAGGAGGGGAAAAACCCGCCCTGCCGGGCCGCTTCCTCCAGCCGCCGGGAACGCAGCGCCACATCCTCCAGCAGCTTCTCCCCCTCCTCCGGGGACAGCTTCAGCCGGGCAAAAGCCTTCTGCGCCTGCTCCCGTCTGGCCTTTACGGGATATGTCTCCCAGAAGCGTTCAAAATCCAGCCTTTGGGGAAGCCCGTTCTGCTCCTTCTTCTCCCGGTTTGCGGCAGGAACGTTTTCGGAGAAGGCAGGCGCTTCTTCCCCGGTCTCCAAACATTCTGCTCCTGCTTCACACACGCCTGCGGAGAAATTCCGAGCAGACGCCGGCAGGAGAACGGTACGCTGCTCCGGTCTCTGCCGGTCATGGGCCGTTGTGTCTGCATTTGCATGCACATTGATATTTTCATTTTCATTTGCATTGACATTTTCATTTACATTTACATTAGGTTTCTGCTTTTGGACAGGATCCGAAACCACTGGTTTTGCGTGGCAGGAAAGAACCGTATCCACAGGTTTCTCTGCCGGTGCAGCCTTGGGAGCCGAAGGAAGCTCCGCCGTCCCGGATGAGCCGGAAGAAGGGGTCTGCGGGTCACGGCTCTCCCGGGTGGGGCGGCCTCCCATGCGTCCGGCTTCCCGGCGGCGGGCATTGGCCTCCAGCTGGGGGCGGATAAGGGTAAACAGCGCCTGCACCAGCGGGGATGCGGCCTCCGGCATTTCGTCATACAGGCCATAATCCGCAATGGCATCATACAGCGCCAGACGGGTAGCATCGTCCAGTGCCCGGGCGGCCTCCCGGAAGGAGCCGTAAAAGATAAAGCTGTCCCGTTTCATGGGGTGTCTCCTCCTGTTTCTTTCTTTGGCATGAGTATACAGGAGCCGCCGCTCTACTTTTTATAATAATCTTCCCGGAAGGATGCGGCCTGGGGGCATGGCCGTGCAGAAGAAGAAAGTTCCGATGAGGCGAGGTCTGGTACGCGGCTAAAATAGGGCTGCGCCGTATACGAGGCTCCCGGGGGCGCACCCGTGCCGCAGGCACGGCTGCGGGGCTGCAGCCCCGCAGAGTTCCGGCCCCTGGGGCCGGAACGTGCGCCCCCGCCCGGCTTGGATGCGAAGGTTCCGAGTCCCCGCGTCCCAGCCCCCGGGTACACGTTTCCGGCTGCGGGAGTATATTCCCCCGGCTTCCTTTACAAGGTATGGAAAATGTCGTATACTGTAAGAAAAAATCATGGAGGATCATTATGGAACGAGTCAATGCCTGGACCACCTACTCCCCGGAGCAGGAAGCCGAGCTCATGCATAAGGCCGAAGCCTACAAGGCCTTTCTCAACGCCGGTAAGACCGAGCGGGAGTGCGTAAAGGAAGCCATCCGTCTGGCGGAGGAAAAGGGCTTCACCTGCCTGTGCAAAAAGGAAACGCTGGTGCCCGGAGACCGGGTATATGTAAACACCATGGGCAAGGCTTTGCAGCTGTATATCATCGGCAAGGCGCCCCTGGAGCAGGGCATCAACATTGTGGGCGCCCATATCGACAGCCCCCGGATGGATCTCAAGCAGAACCCTCTGTATGAGGATACGGATCTGGTCTATCTGGATACCCACTACTACGGCGGCATCAAAAAGTACCAGTGGGTCACCATCCCCCTGGCCCTTCACGGCGTTATTGCCAAAAAGGACGGCACCGTTACCGAAATGGTCATCGGTGAGGAGGAGAGCGACCCTGTGGTGGGCATCTCCGATCTGCTGATCCACCTGGCCGGGGATCAGATGGGCAAGAAAGCCTCCGTGGTCATCGAAGGGGAAGAGCTGAACCTGATCGTAGGCGGCAGGCCCATGAAGGATCTGCCCGAAGGGGAAAAGGAGCCCTGCAAGGCGCTGATCCTCCAGCTGCTGAAGGAAAAGTACGGCATGGAGGAAGAGGACTTCCTTTCCGCCGAGATCGAAGTGGTGCCCGCCGGCAAGGCCCGGGATATGGGGCTGGACCGGAGCATGATCCTGGGCTACGGCCACGACGACCGGGTATGCGCCTATGCTTCTCTGGATGCCATCCTCTCCATCGAGGGTGTACCGGAAACCACCTGCTGCTGCGTTCTGGCCGATAAGGAAGAGATCGGCAGCGTGGGCGCCACGGGTATGCAGGCCCGGTATTTTGAAAACGCCATGGCCGAGATCATGGATCGGGCCGGGGAATATTCCGAACTGAAGCTCCGCCGGGCGCTGGCCCGCTGCCGGATGCTCTCCTGCGATGTATCTGCGGGCTACGATCCCAACTTTGCCGGCTGCTTCGAAAAGAAGAACTCCGCCTTCCTGGGCCGTGGGGTATGCTTCAACAAATATACCGGCTCCCGGGGCAAGGGCGGCAGCAACGATGCCAACGCCGAATACATCGGCCGTCTGCGGGATCTTTTCGACCGGAACAATGTCCACTATCAGACCGCCGAGCTGGGCAAGGTAGATCAGGGCGGCGGCGGCACCATCGCCTATATCTGCGCTCTGTACGGCATGGAAGTCATCGACAGCGGCGTAGCCGTTCTCTCCATGCACGCCCCGTTGGAGATCATCAACAAAGCCGACCTGTATGAGGCCATGCGGGCTTACCGCGCCTTCATGCTGGAAGCATAATTTCTCACCGGCCCCCGCAGTCTCCCGCCCACGGGCAGGAGATTCGGGGGCTTTTTCCTGCTGCGGGGTGCATACAGGATAAGTAACAGGCATGGTAAAGCACCGGGAAGTCTTCATGAAAGTACCCCGGGAGCAGGGAAAGGCTTATATGCGTATCCGTTCCGGCCATGGAAACGGATACGGGGCTTATGTGTATTTTCCGTACAGAAAATCCCGCACGCCCCATAGGGGAAAGGGCAAAGGAGGCAGAAAATGAAAAAGATCACCAGCCGCACAGACTTTTTTGGGCAGACCATCCATTATGACGAGCATGGCCGCAAGATCGGAAGCACCCGTCCCGATCCTTTCGGGGGACAGGTGCTCTATGACGCCAACGGCCAGCAGGCAGGACGCAGCAGGGAGAATTTTTTCGGCGGCCAGATCTACTATGACAACAGCGGCAGGCAGGTAGGCCGCAGCGGCCAGGATATCTTTGGCAACACGCTGTTTTATGATGCCAACGGCAGGCAGGTAGGGCGCAGCAGCCAGACGATTATGGGCCGGACCATTACCCGCCTGAAAGACGACTAAGGCCGTCCCGGGCACCGCCATTCCAAGGGCGGTGCTTTTTTGCGCAGAGAAGCGGCGGCATAGGACCGGGCAAAAGGAGATCTCCCTGCAAAC
>ENA-UOJD01001122-UOJD01001122.1-human-gut-metagenome-genome-assembly--contig:-P48-NODE-1122-length-30468-cov-8.989084_pt1 | contig 30468 bp, 25 predicted proteins | sample MGYA00242342_ERZ723889 | MGnify/ENA metagenome assembly ERZ723889
CACATGTCGTCAGAGCCGGATTAAACATAAGGGGCTGCGGCCCCTTATCAACCCCAAGGTTTTTTGACAGCCTCGAGCGGTTTTTGCCGCTTTTTTGTTTTTTGGAGGTTTTCATATATTTTGACTATTTGCAAAGCTGCTCAAGCGACAAAACGTGGCGAAAAATAAAGGTAAATAGCCATTAAAAGAACATGAAAGTGGTTTAAAGTGTTGCAAAGTGGTGGAGAAGTTGCTATAATAAGCTTAACTCAATATCTGTGAGAATATATTGAGGAGGAGGCTTCCGCGTTGTTGATAAGTTCTTTCGGACATAGCGTGGACGCCAAGGGCAGGGTTTTTATTCCTGCCAAATGGCGCGACGATCTCGGAGACACCGTCATCATTACCCGTGACATGATGGGCAATGCTGACAGCAGGTGTCTTTATGGTATGCCTGTAGAACTCTGGAACGATATACTGGAGCGCTTCAAAAAGGTCGCCGTGTCCGATGTGAAGGCGCAGAACGCTATGCGAAGGCTGTTCGCCAATGCATGCGAATGTGAGCTGGACAAGCAGGGACGCATACTTATCCCAAACTCCCTCCGGGAGTACGCCGGCATAAATTCCGACGCCATGCTGGTGGGCATGGGCAGCCGCATAGAAATATGGGGCGCCGAGAAATGGGAAGAGCAGCTGGAAAGGATGGATAACGCCGGGGAAGAGTCCATGGCGGAATCTCTCAGCTATCTTGCGGGGCTTGGCATATGACACAATTCCACCATATACCCATAATGCTCAAAGAGGTGCTGGAGCTTTTAGCGCCAGAGCGCGGCGGGATATTCGTGGACGGAACGCTGGGCGGTGGAGGACATTCCGAGGGAATACTCAAGCGGCTAACTGACGGAAGGCTGTACGGAATAGACCGCGATGGCGAGGCTATAGCCGCAGCAAGCGAAAGGCTGAAGCCCTTCGGAGATAAATTCAAGGCCATACGCGGCAACTTCTTCGATATGAAGAGCCTGCTGGCAAATGAGGGCGTCACCGGCGTGGAAGGCATACTTCTGGATCTGGGAGTTTCGTCTTATCAGTTGGATACCCCTGAGCGGGGCTTTTCCTACCATGAGGAAGCTCCGCTGGATATGCGAATGGACGACAGGGCGAGCCTTTCCGCATACGATGTGGTAAACGGATACAGCCATGGGGAGCTGACAAGGATAATAAGAGACTATGGCGAGGAACGTTACGCTGCCAAGGTGGCGTCGGCCATAGTGCGCGAGCGGGAAAGGGAGCCCATTAACAGCACCACTAAGCTTGCGGACATAATCAAATACGCCATACCCGCGGCGAACCGCAGAGAGGGCCCTCACCCGGCGCGAAGGACCTTTCAGGCCATAAGAATAGAAGTAAACGGCGAGCTTGCAGAATTGGACAAGGCCATACGGGGAGCCCATGATCTGCTGAACCCCGGCGGGGTCATGGCAGTAATAACCTTCCATTCACTGGAGGACAGGATAGTCAAGCAGGCCTTTAAGATATTTGAGCATCCATGTACATGCGACCCCAAAGCGCCCATATGCACCTGCGGCAAGAAGCCTACGGCGGAAATACTGACGAAAAAACCAATCATGCCCGGAGCGGACGAGCTGGAATACAACCCGAGGTCACGGAGCAGCAAGCTCAGGGCGATAAAAAAGCTTTAGAATAACCTGACGGAGTACTGAATAACATGGCAGTAGCGGCGAGAAAACTGGATAACGACTACGTGTACGCGAGATCGTCCACTATGCGGGTGTATACTCACAGGATGCCTGCGGAGGCAGATACCCCACAGGCCGAGGCCGTGGCCCAGCCTGCGGTAAAGCCCAGATACAGCCCGCTGCAAAGACTGGCTGTGACTTGTGGAATACTGATGTCCGCCATAGCGATACTGGCCATAATGGTGCGCTATGCCACTATAACGGAACAGTACGCGGTGGTAAATCAATATAAGAACACAATCGAGGAGAACAAAAGGACGCTGGACAGACTTGAGGTAAGGCTCAATTCTGCCGTGAACCTCGATGAAGCCCGGGAAGCTGCCCTTGCTGCAGGACTCGGCTATCCCGCCGCGTCCCAGATAGTTAAAATAGATGGAACGGACGCGGGGAGTGTGAGCTCGCCGCAATAACAATTGGAGGCGGCTGATGGCAGGACCTACGGTATCCGGCAAAAAAAGACTGTTCGTTGCCCTGGGTGGAATAGCGTTCATTTTCATACTTTTGATAATAAGGCTGTTCTGGATACAGATAATTGACGGCAAGAGGCTGTCTGAAATGGCTCAGGAGCAGCAGACGCAGGATACTTCGCTGAGCGCTGCGCGCGGTACCATAACCGATACTAACGGAGTAGTGCTGGCCCAGAGCGGAACGGCATACAAGGTGCTGCTCAACCCTTATCAGCTCAGCCGCAAGCAGGAAGACCTGCCGCGAATAGTGCGTGAGCTTTCGGATATATTGGATCTGGACAGCGAATACGTGATGAAGCAGGCAACCAAAAAGAACTCCAACGACGTGTATTATAAAGAAGTTATACTGAAACGTCAGGTGGAGCGCGAGGTGGTGGACGAGATAAAGTCCAGAATGCTGGGCAGCGGCGTTTACACCGCTATAGACTCAAAGAGATATTACCCTGAGGGAAGCCTGTTTTCCCAGCTGCTGGGATTTACCACGGTGGACGGCACAGGTCAGGCGGGCCTCGAGCAGAAATACAATAAATACCTTGCCGGCGAAAACGGCAGAATGATAACCGAGACGGACGCCAACCATAAGGCGATAGCTTACGGCTCTCAGGAGATATTGGATCCGGAGGACGGTTACGATATAAAACTCACTACGGACAGCGTGGTGGAATCCTTCCTTGAGAAGGCCCTGAAGGAAGCCCTTGAGGTCAACAAGGCCGAGAGGGCGCAGGGCATAATAATGAGCTGCAAGACGGGCAGGATAATAGCCATGTCAACTCAGCCGGACTTCGACCCCAACGACCCACCCAGAAGCGACGTGGCGACGCTGAACGCACTTTCCCGGAACCGCATAGTTGCGGATGCCTATGAGCCGGGCTCCACGTTCAAGATAATTACCCTTTCGGCGGCGTTGGACAGCGGCAAGGTGACTTCCGCCAATGAATATAATTGCGGCGGCAGCTATACGGTGAACGGCGAAAAGATCAAGTGCTGGAAGAGCGGCGGCCACGGTCATGAAACGCTTAAAAAGGCGGTGCAGAATTCCTGCAACCCGGCTTTTATGCAGATGGCCCTATCCATGGGCAAGTCCACCTTTTACGATTACATCTACGCTTTCGGGTTCGGTTCTTCTACCGGAAGCGGGATCAGCGGCGAGACCTCGGGTATAGTTACCCATGAAAAATACATCACTGAGAACAACCTTGCCCGCATAGGCTTCGGCCAGAGCATTGCGGTAACGCCCATACAGCTCTGCACAGCGGTATGTGCGGCGGTAAACGGCGGCGAGCTGATGCAGCCTTACGTCGTGGACAGCATAGTAAACAAGGACGGCAGGATGATACTTAAAAATGAGCCCACCATGGTGCGCAGGGTGATAGGTGAAAGCACCAGCGCCCAGGTGAGGGAGATACTGGAAAGCGTAGTATCCGAGGGCAGCGGTAAAAACGCCTCCATACCCGGTTACCGGGTGGGAGGAAAGACCGGCACCGCGCAGAAGTATGAGGACGGGAAGATCGCAAGCGGCAAGCTCATAGCCTCCTTCATAGGCTTCGCCCCAGCCGACGACCCCGAATACGTCTGCCTGATACTGGTAGATGAGCCAAAGGTAGGAACCATATTCGGCAGCACTGTGGCGGCGCCTTATGTAAAGCAGGTAATGGAGGAGACGCTTCGCCACTACGGCTATCTGCCAACCGAAAACGCGGATACCGTGAGCGTGCCCGACCTTACGGGCATGACCATACTGGAAGCAAAGGCGTTGCTCAAGGAAGCAGGGCTGTACGCTGAATTTCAGGATAATGAAGAGGATATGGTAACGGCGCAGGTGCCGGCTACCAACGAGGTGGTGCAGCGCGGTACGGACGTATTGCTGTATACGGCGGCGACGGACGTGGATCAGGAGGATACCGGCCTCGAGACCGCAATAGTGCCAAATGTAATAGGAATGGGCAGGCTCGCGGCAAACGACGCCCTTGCTGCCAAGGGACTGGCGATCAGGATAGAGCCTGAGGATCAGACCGGTACAGCAATAAGGCAGTTTCCGGCTGCGGGGGAAGAAGTCCCCGTGGGAGCAGAAGTGCTTGTGGAGTTTTCCAAGATAGAAATTTTGAACTGAGGCCGCAAGGCCAGTGGAGGAAATGCGATGCTTTTGAGTGAATTAGCCAGACCTACGCGACATGAACTTATAGGCCGTGACGTAGAGGTAAAGGAACTCATATACAATTCACGCAAGGTGAAAAATGGCGACGTGTTCTGCTGTATAGTGGGTACCTTCGCGGACGGGCATAAATACGCTCAGCAGGCTGTGGATGCAGGCGCCGCTGCGCTGGTGGTAGAGCGGAAGCTGGACATAGACGTTCCGCAGATACTGGTGGAAGACACCCGCATCGCAATGGCTGAAATGGCGGCGGCGTATTATGGCTATCCTTCAAGGGAAATGCAGATGATAGGCGTTACCGGTACAAATGGCAAGACCAGCACCACATACATGCTTAAAGCCATTGCAGAGCGCATGGGCAAGAAGGTTGGCCTGATAGGCACCATACGCAACATGATTGGCGACATAATCATCGACACCGAGCGCACCACACCCGAGAGCGTTGACCTCCAGCGCATACTCCGCCAGATGAAGGACGAGAAGGTGGACGTGGTGATAATGGAGGTTTCCTCCCATTCGCTGGATCAGAAGCGGGTACACGGCATAGAGTACGATGTGGGGGAGTTTACAAACCTTACCCAGGACCATCTTGACTACCATAAGACCTTTGAAAACTACTTCAATGCCAAAAAGCTGCTGTTCAAGCAGAGCAGGATGGCGGTGATAAACAAGGACGATCCCTACGCCAATAGGATGATGGAGGGGCTTGATATACCCGTTATGACCTTCGGCATACGGGAAAAGGCGGATGTTACCGCCAGCGAGATAGACATAACCACCAGAGGGGTACAGTTCGACTTCAACTATAAGAACATCACCTCCCGATTCAATGTGCCTATCCCCGGCCTTTTCAGCGTGTTCAACGCCATAGGCGCGGCAACGGTTGCCCTGAGCCTCGGCTGGAACCTCGACTCAATTAAGTATGGCCTTGAGCATATGATGAGCGTGAGCGGCAGGCTGGAGCCGTTGCCCACCGGCAAAAATGAGTTTACGGTGCTCCTCGACTACGCCCATACCCCCGATGCGCTGGAAAACGTGCTGAAGACGGTCAAGGGCTTCGCTACCGGCAGGATAGTTACACTATTTGGCTGCGGCGGCGACAGAGATCACGCAAAGCGCCCCATAATGGGCGAGATAGCGGGTCGGTTCTCTGATTTCGCCATAGTGACATCGGATAATCCACGGACAGAAAACCCGATGGATATAATCAACTCGATAGTTGAAGGAGTAAAGAAGTCGGGCTGCGAATACGTGGTCATAGAAAACCGCAGGGAAGCCATAGAGTATGCCCTGAAGAACGCCAGAAAAAACGACGTTATAATACTCGCAGGCAAAGGACATGAGAACTACCAGGAGATAAACGGCGGCAAGCACCACTTTGACGAAAAGGAAATAGTGGCGGAGATACTGGGTCTGTAAGGCCCGCGGAAGGAAGTTGGCAAATGAAGTATGCAATATACGCCCTGCTGCTGAGCGCGGCAGTGACTATGGTATCGGGCCCGGTGCTCATACCCCTGCTGCACAAGCTTAAATTTGGACAGAGCGAGCGGAAGCTTGGCCCTGAGACCCATCTCAAAAAGGCGGGCACCCCTACCATGGGAGGTATAACCTTCATACTGGGCATTGTGGCGGCCACAATGATATTTGCATACTCGGCATCTGAACTGGTGATGCCGGCGCTGCTGATGACAGTGGCATTCGCCCTTGTAGGTTTCATGGACGACTTCCTCAAGGTAAAGAAGCACAATACCGACGGACTCAGGGCTTATCAGAAGATAATCGCCCAGTTCCTCATAGCCCTGATAATCGCCGTATATGCACAGCGCAGTCCCTTTATAGGCACCAGCATTTATCTTCCCTTCTCAAAGGTTGAGTGGGAGCTGGGCGCGTTTTATATACCCGTCATAGTATTCGTGATAATCGGCACAGTCAATGCTGTTAACCTTACCGATGGGTTGGACGGGCTGGCGAGCGGCGTAAGTCTGGTATATTCCATGGCCATGACGGTGATATTCCTTTACATGGCTTCCATAATGGATGCTCCAGTGGACATGGGACAGGCCCGGCAGACGCAGTACGCAGCCGAACTCAATTCTATGGCTGTATTTGCGGCGGCGGTAGCGGGCGGCTGTCTGGGGTTCCTCAGGTTCAACAGCTTTCCGGCAAAGGTATTTATGGGCGATACGGGCTCATTGGCCCTTGGCGGAGCAATAGCTGCTATGGCGGTGTTCTCCCGGGCAGTGCTGCTGCTTCCCATAATGGGCGCATGCTTCGTGGCAAGCGCCGTCAGCGTGATACTTCAGGTGGGCTCCTACAAGCTGCGCAGGAAGCGCATATTCAAGATGGCCCCGCTGCACCATCACTTTGAGCTTCTCGGTTATTCCGAAACAAAGATCGTTGCGGGATACATGATAGTTACCACATTGCTTTGCCTGGTATGCCTCTTGGCATTCCAATAAAGAGCATATGTATTAAGCATATGCGGGGAACTTGCAAAAATGGAATCACATTTTTGCGAAAGCGTTAGCGTTTATTTTGCCGCCCGGTGGCAGGGTTCCGTATTTCAGCCGTGGTTCTTTGGCGCTTGGCACGGCAGGCGGACGCAGGGCGTTTGAGGCAGGACGTGGCTCGTTGCCTCAAGCACCCTGACACCTCCGGGGGGCTTTTTTTAACAGAATCGCGCATGAAGTGGGCGCAAGAACGCCCCGTGTGCTATAATTTATAAAATAAATATAGACCGAATATGTGTTTCGGAAGGAGTCAGGATTATGCAAAACGGAAAGAAGACCGCTCTTATCTGCGGAATGGCCAAAAGCGGCATCGCCAGCGCAATACTGCTCTATAAAAACGGCTACAAGGTAATAATTAACGACATGAAGAGCGAGATATCCGGACTCCAGGAAGCGCTCAGGGATATCGAGTATGTGAACGCAATGGGACAGGAGCCGGAGACACTGCTGGACGGCGTGGATCTGTTGGTGCTCAGCCCGGTTATACCTATATTCAAGCCTTTTGCCAGGAAAGCACAGGATATGGGCATAGAAGTGATAGGCGAAATAGAGCTGGGATACCGCTATTGCCACAGGGGCGCAAAGTTCGTATGCATAAGCGGCACCAACGGCAAGACCACCACCACTGCACTGACAGGCGAGCTTTTCAAAGCCGCGGGCAAGCGCACGTTTGTGCTGGGCAATATTGGCATACCCATAACCGAGCGGGCAATGGAGGTAAAAGATGGGGACGTCATAGTAGCGGAAGTGGCCGCACTGCAGCTTGAAAGCATAAAGAGCTTCCGTCCCAACGCCTTTGGCATGCTGAACATAACTGAGGATCATCTTAACAGGTTCCAATATAAGATGGAGAACTACATAGCCGCAAAGTGCAGGGGCTTTGAAAACCAGACTCCCCAGGACTTTGCGGTGCTGAATTACGATGACCCCATCGTGAGGGATATGGCAAAGCTCACCAGGGCCCGCGTGCTGTATTTCTCGCAGAAGCAGGACGTGGAAAACGGCATGCTCCTCCGGGACGGCTATATGATATGGAGGCTGGACGGCCATGAGCAGCGGCTTATACACCGGAGTGAACTGCAGATACCCGGCGATCACAACCTTGAAAACGCCATGTGCGCCGCCTCTCTTGCCATGTGCATGGGCCTTGATGCAGAAGCGGTGTGCCGGGGACTTCGCGCCTTTCGGGGCGTTGAACACCGAATAGAGTTCGTTCGCGAGGTGGAAGGCGTCCGCTACGTAAACGACTCCAAGGGGACAAACCCGGATTCCACCATAAAGGCCGTGAAGGCCATGACCCAGCCCACCGTGCTCATGCTGGGCGTAGGCGATTACGATAAGCACAGCGACTTCACGCCGCTTTTTGAGGCGTTCGACAGCACTGTGAAGGGTGTTATAGCCTCCGGAATCAATATACCCGCAATAAAGGCTGCCGCCGAAAAGACAGGTTACAAAGGCGAATTCGTGGAGTGGTACGGCAACTTTGAAGGTATGATAAAGAAAGCGGGAGAGATGGCGGGCAAGGGAAGCACGGTGCTGCTTTCGCCTGCGGCTGCAAGCTGGGGCCAGTTCGACAACTACGAACAGAGAGGCGAGATATTCAAGGATATCGTAAATAAGCTGTAACCAGCATAGAATAACCCGAAGGGAGGTGCGGCATGGAAACGCTGAAGGCCAAAAAGAAGAATGGGCAGATGGACTTCCTGCTCTACGTTACCGTGCTGCTGCTGTGCGCCTTCGGGCTTGTGATGGTATTTTCAGCCAGCTATTATTACGCACAGAACAAGGCGAGCCTGAATTACGATGGATTGTACTATCTGAAGAACCAGGCAAAGTACATGGCCATGGGGCTTGGCGTTATGATAGTGATGTCACGGGTGGACTATCACTATCTTGAAAAGCTCAGGAACGTTGGACTTATGGTGACGCTTCTGCTTATGCTTGCTACGGTGTTCTGGGGCGAGGATATAAACGGCGCAAAGCGGTGGCTGAACCTGTTTGATGTGATAACCTTCCAGCCTTCAGAGCTTGCAAAGTTCGTGCTCATACTGTACATGGCTTCCTTTATGACCCGTAGGGCACCTCAGATGAAGAGCTTTACCCGGGGCATTGTACCCATGCTCATCATAATGTGCATCATCTGCATACTGCTGCTGCTGCAGAAGAACATGTCCATGATGATGGTGGTCATGATGATAGGCTTTGTAATGCTGTTCCTTGGAGGGGCGGATATGCGGCACCTGGTTGGCCTCTGCCTGCTGGCGGTGCCGGTGTTCTTTCTTGCGGCGTCGATGGAAACGTACCGCTGGAACAGGCTGGTGATATTCACAAACCCATGGAAGGATCCTCAGGGAAACGGCTATCAGCTGATACAATCCCTGTACGCATTGGGCAGCGGCGGTCTCTTCGGCAAGGGGCTTAACTTTTCCACTCAGAAGCTGCTGTTTCTTACATACGGCGAGAGCGACTTTATATTCGCCATAATAGGCGAGGAGCTTGGCTTCATAGGTTGTGTGCTGGTAATAGCCGCGTACTTTTTCATCGTTTGCCGGGGAATGCGCATAGCCGCCCGCTGCAAGGATAAGTTCGGGAGCCTGCTGGCTGCCGGAATAACCAGCGTTATAGCCATACAGGTGGCAGTAAACATAGGCGTGGCCACCAGTTCTGTCCCTCCTACCGGCCAGACGCTGCCTTTTATAAGCGCCGGCGGCACGTCGCTCATAATATTTATGGCTGCGGCAGGCATACTGCTCAATATTTCGAGAAATACGGAAAGCATATAGAATTAACCCATTCCATCCTTCCTGAATAGTATGGATTGTGCCGCAATGGCGGCAGGGGAGGGGAGCAATGGGCAAATTCATAATAGAGGGCGGACATAGGCTGAGCGGACGCGTAAAGGTCCAGGGAGCGAAAAACGCCGCGCTGCCGGTTCTGGCGGCGACTGTCATGAGCCGGGGAGAGATGACGCTGTTCAACTGCCCTGAAATACGGGATGTTCACAATATGCTGAGCATCCTGCGTGAGCTGGGCGTGGAATCGTATTATGATGGGGACGCGCTGAAAATTTCCGGCAGAAACGCCAGAAGCAGTCCTATGCCGCAGCGCCTTTCCAAGGAGCTGCGCTCCTCCATATTCATGCTGGGACCACTGCTTTCACGCTTTGGCGAGGCGGTGTGCGCCTACCCGGGGGGCTGCGAGATAGGCCATAGGCCGGTAGATCTTCATTTGAAAGGCCTTGCGGCGCTGGGGGCGGATATAAGGGAAGAGCGGGGTTACATAATTTGCGACGGGCACAACATGCACGGAGGCGAGATACACCTCGATTATCCCAGCGTAGGCGCAACAGAAAACATAATGATGGCAGCGGCTGCCGTCCCGGGCGATACGGTGATAACCAACAGCGCCCGGGAGCCGGAAATAGAGGAACTGCAGAATTTCCTCAACTCAATAGGCGGCGATATCCGTGGCGCAGGCACATCTACCATATACATAAAAGGTGGAATGGAAGAAGTGCCGGCAGCTGCGCACAGAATAATGCCCGACAGGATAGCTGCGGGAACGCTCATGTGCGCCGTGGCGATGGCCGGAGGAGAAGCGGAGCTTACAGACGTGTGCCCGGAGCACATAGGCAGCCTCATATCAAAGCTGCGCGAGGCAGGGTGTCATATAAGCTGCGGCAGGGATACGCTGGAGATACAGGCAAAGGGACGGCCTAAAGAGATAAAACTAATAGAAACGCTGCCTTATCCGGGCTTTCCGACGGATATGCAGGCGCAGATATTCGCCCTGTGTACCGTGGCGGACGGCACCAGCGTAATAGTGGAAAACCTTTTCGAAAACCGCTTCCGCCATTGCGCGGAGCTTATAAAAATGGGCGCAAATATAACCCAAAAGGACAGGACCGCAATAGTAAGGGGCGTGGAGAAGCTTTCGGGAGCCGTGGTATACGCAAAGGACCTTCGCGGAGGAGCGGCGCTTACCATAGCCGGGCTGGGTGCTGAGGGGATGACGGCAGTAGAGAACACGGAATATATCGATAGAGGATACCAGCGGCTGGATGAGACGCTGAATTCACTCGGAGCCTGTATAAAGAGGGAAGATGGTACGCAATAAGGGAAAAACCAGAGTGGTAAAGAACGAAGGACGCAGGGACGGCAAAAAGCCGCCTCGCAGCCATGTGTCCTATGTCGACATAGAGCAGGTAAAGCAGCGCTATGGCGGACGCTCTACAAGAGAGCCCCGAAAAGAACTGCACGTATTTGGAGAAGAAGAGCCGCAAAATGTCAAGAAGAAAGAGCACAGGGGCGTATACCTGCTGCTGCTCGGTCTCGTATTGGCAGGCATAGCCATAGGCTTCTATTTTGCGCTCATAATAGACCGCATAGAGGTCGTAGGCAACGAAAGGCTGGAGCGGGGAGAGGTGCTCACCATATCCGGACTTAACATAGGCGAGCATATGCTCTTTGCCAATCTCGGAGAAGCCCGCAGCAGGCTGCTCAGCAGCCCCTATATACGCTCGGCATACATAAAAAGAGCGTATCCGGACAAGCTCATTATCACCATAGAGGAACGCAAGCCTGTGGCAGCGATCGTAGGCGTGGGGTCATATGCCCTGATAGACCTGGAGGGCAGCGTTATGGAGATAGCGCAGACAAACGACAACGGGCTGGTAGCGGTTTACGGCGTAAGCTCCGGCGGCTACGCCGTGGGCCAGAAGATCGGCGACTATGCGGAATTCAACAGCGAAACGCTGCTTGAGATAATTGCAGTGCTTTCCAATCAGGGAATGCTGGACATAATAGAGAGCATAGATATGTCGCAGCCCCTGAAGATAGGCATGACTACAACATACGGCTATACGGTCAACATAGGACAGCCCGAAAACCTTACGGGAAAGCTGGAAAACCTGCCGCCCGTGCTGAGCAAGGTGCTTTCCATGGGCCTTGAGGGCGGAACAATAGACCTTGGCGTGCTTGGCGATCCGGTATATTCTCCGCCAGAGGTGTACCAGCCGGAGACGGAGGAACAGGAGGGCGGAGACGGCGAGGGCGGCGAAGCAGAGCCGGATAAGGCCGAGGAAGGCGGGACGGAGCAGCCCGAACCCAGCCCTGCACCGTAACTTCCAGCAGTTACAAAGTGTAAAAATACTTGTATCCTATTGCACAAAATATAGTGGTGTGGTATGCTTAGACCAACTATTAGGTGGAAGTATATTCTCATGGCATATGGAGAGTAGGGGCGCTATGGAGGAAAAATGAAACAGAATACCGCCATACTCGATATTGGAAGCTCCAAGGTGATATGCCTCATATGCAGCGCACAGGGAAGGGACAGCATAACCGTCCGGGGTGCGGGCGTAAAGGAATATCCGGGCTTTGAGAACGGACGATTTATAGACGAACAGCTTTTCTCCAGTGCGGTGGTGGACGCCATCGCAATGGCAGAGGGTGAGGCAAAGGTACGCATAAGGGATCTTTCCGTAGGCGTACCCGCAAGCTTTTCAAAGCTGGTGCTGCATGAGGGATCTGCCGGGGTAAAGTCACGCACGGGAAGGATAAACGGCGACACTATAGACGACCTGATAAACGACTCGCTCACATTCGAGCAGCCTGAAGGGTACGAGCTGATGCACTCCACTCCGGTGGAATTCAAAATAGGCGAAACGGTTACCGCCGATCCGCCCCTTGGGCAGGCAGCAAAAGAGGTCAGCGCCGTAGTATCCCACGTGTACATGCAGAACGGGTTCAGAGCAGCGGTGTCCGATGCACTGAGCAGGACGAATCTCGAAGCGGATATGTATATAAGCGTTCCGCTTTCGGCTTCACTGTTTGTAATACCCGAGGAGGAGAGGACGGACTGCGCGGTGCTCATAGACGTAGGGGCGCGGCAGACCGACGTAAGCTTCATACGAGGATCAGCCCTTATAGCCTGCGAGACGCTGGGAATAGGCGGCGTGAGCTTTGCAAACGATCTGGCCTATGGGCTTCGGATATCCACCCAGTCTGCGGAGAACGTAAAACGCAGATACGTCTATTCGCTGGACTATCAGGACAGCATAGATATAGTACGCATGGAGGGGAAAAGCCCCATGCACGTCGATCACGCAGTGATACAGTTCATAATTGAGGAACGCACAAAGCAGCTTGCCGGTTATCTTGTGCGCATGCTCAAGGATATGGGAGTAAGGCTTGAGGAAAAGCCCCCCGTATACATAACCGGCGGCGGCATAGCCCTTATGCGGGGCAGCTGCGAATACATGGAAAAGCTCATGGGTGTGCCTTTAAAGGTAAGAATGCCGTGGATGCCCAGACTTTCCTCCCCAAATTACGCCAGCGCTTTTTCGGTAATGGATTTCGTGATGCATGCTGAGGAAGAAGACAGCGTGGACAGGCTGGTAGGAATGGTAAGCGAGAGCAGATTCATCAAAAAGATCAGAGAACTGTTTGGTAACGTAAGATAAATTATCAGGAGGAAATGATATGCCTATTGGTCTTGAACTCGATATGGAAAGAGGCAACCTTGCGCAGCTTAAGGTAGTCGGCGTAGGCGGCGCGGGCAATAACGCTGTCAACCGTATGATACAGTACGGCATACGCGGCGTTGAGTTCATTTCCGTAAATACAGATAAGCAGGCGCTGTACCTGTCCCATGCGAACCAGAAGATACAGATAGGCGAAAAGGTCACCAAAGGATTGGGCGCGGGTGCTGATCCCGAAGTAGGGCGCAAGGCGGCTGAAGAAAGCAAGGAAGCCATATCCGAGGCTCTCAAGGGAGCGGATCTGGTATTCATAACCGCAGGTATGGGCGGCGGCACCGGCACCGGTGCAGCCCCCGTAGTAGCGGAGTGCGCAAAAGAGCTTGGCATACTTACAGTTGGCGTAGTCACAAAGCCCTTCTCCTTTGAGGGACGGGTGCGTATGAACAATGCCGTAAACGGCATAACCAACCTTAAGGCAAACGTAGATACTCTTATATCCATACCTAACGACAGGCTGCTGGATTCAGTAGGCAAGGTAAGCCTTACCGAAGCATTCAGGATCGCTGATGATGTGCTGCGTCAGGGCGTGCAGGGAATAAGCGACCTTATAGCTGTACCTGCTATGGTGAACCTTGACTTTGCTGATGTACGTACCATAATGCGTGAGCGTGGAATGGCCCACATGGGCATAGGCATGGCCACCGGCGACAAGCGCGCCGCCGAGGCTGCAAGGCAGGCTGTGGTAAGCCCGCTGCTTGAAACTACAATAAACGGCGCAAAGGGCGTGCTGCTAAACATCACCGGCGGCGCGGATCTGGGCATACAGGAACTTTCCGAAGCGGCCTCTATCATTCAGGAGTACGCGGATCCCGAGGCAAACATCATCATGGGTGCAGGCATCGACGAGGATATGGGCGACGGCGTACGTATAACCGTAATAGCTACCGGCTTCGATGCACCCGGCGCAAGGTCTCAGCAGAGCCAGCATCCCACGGCTGCCGTAAACGCCGTACAGAACAGCCAGCCCCCCAGAAGGCCGACCATACGCGACGTGAAGGATCAGGAAAGCAGCTGGAATGGCGCAAACGTGAAATTCTGGGAGCGTGAGCGTACCAGAACTCCTCAGTACAGCTCCCCTCTTCCGGAAGGAGAGGAAGTAACCCCTCACTTTACCATGGACGACCTGCCCAAGGCAGACAAGACCAGGGGAAATAATAATAATACTAATAACCTTAACGTGCCTGCATTTTTGAGAAGAAACGATTAAATCAAAAAGACGCGGGCGCTTAGCCCGGCGTACACTTTTTTAAGTAATAAGACGGGGAAGCGCAAAGGAGCGTTTCCCCGTTTTGTTTATATTTTTATTTTTCAGAAAGGAAAGAAAAACCATGACCAAATCCTTTATCCCACAGGGCTATAAGCCCACGCTGTCACTTTATGAAACTCAGGACGCTATAAGCTTCATAAAGCGTGAATTTCAGGACAGCCTTGCGCGGGCACTGCACCTCAAACGCGTATCCGCACCTCTGTTCGTACAGCCTGAGACAGGCCTCAACGACAACCTGAACGGCTATGAGCGCCCGGTAGGCTTCGATATCCCATTTACCGGCAAGGATGCGCAGGTAGTGCAGTCTCTCGCAAAGTGGAAACGCATGGCACTTTACCGCTACGACTTCCACCCAGGCAACGGCCTCTATACCGATATGAACGCCATACGCCGCGATGAAGAGTTGGACAACCTGCACTCCGTATACGTGGATCAGTGGGACTGGGAGAAGGTCATAACCCCTGATACCCGCAACCTCACTACCCTCAGGAACACTGTTACTGCCATAGTTGGCTGCGTATGCAACACGCTGGATGTACTCAAGGCCCGCTATAACTTTATTACGACAGAGCTGAGCCGCGACGTGTTCTTTATAACCACTCAGGAGCTGCTCGATATGTACCCCGACAAGACCCCCAAGGAGAGGGAGAACGCCATAACCAAGGAGCACAGGACGGTATTTATAATGCAGATAGGAGATCTGCTTTCAAACGGCGAAAAGCACGACGGACGCTCCCCCGACTATGACGACTGGAAGCTCAACGGCGATATACTGTTCTATGACGACGTGCTGGACTGCGCGATGGAAATATCCTCCATGGGTATCCGCGTAGACGCCAAGAGCATGGACGAGCAGCTTACCAAGGCCGGCTGTGATGACAGGCGTCAGCTGCCATTCCATAAGATGCTGCTCAATGGTGAGCTGCCCCTTACCATCGGCGGTGGTATCGGCCAGTCCCGTCTCTGCATGCTGCTGCTGGGTAAGGCTCACATCGGCGAGGTGCAGTCCTCCGTATGGGATCAGGATACCATAGACTGCTTCGAAAAGGCTGGCGTGACGCTGCTCTAAAAAATTCCAATATCGCGAAAACCGCTCCTACCGGGGCGGTTTTTTTATGCGTGATATTTCCACCAATATTCGCATATATATTTATCACCGCTTCTACAATTTGCGACTGCCGCCCTGTGGTATCATTTGCTTGCGCCGGGGGTGACTGAGATGTACATAGAGGTGTTCCTGCTGGATAACCTGCTGATGAATGCCGTAATATGCGTGCTGGCGGGGGCGGTATGCGGAAGAAGCATCAGGCTGGGGCGGGTGCTGCTGTTCTCATTGGGCGGAGCGGTATACGGAGCTGCCGCAATGTATGTGCCGGTGCTTTCTATGTTCCCGTGTAAAACTATCCTGTGCCTTGCCATGGCGCTGGTATTCCCGTATGAGGGCCTGCGCGGCTACATTACCGGCCTCACTGCGATATTGGCGGCGGCGCTGACGATAGGCGGGCTCGGGTTTCTGATGATATGCACCTTTGGCAATGTGAGAAGCCTCGGAGACGGCATATCGTTAAGGCTGATGCTGCTCATAGCGTTTGCGGCGTCGATAATGCCGGGCATTGCCAGAAGGGTGCGGGGCAAAAGGCTGGATAACCAAAACCGACATACTCTATTATTGAAGCGGGGAGATAAGGAATATGAGCTTGACGCCATGGTAGACAGCGGCAACAGCCTGTACGATCCTGTGAGCGGCCGCCCGGTAGCCGTGGCATGGCTGCCTGAGACGGGAGATATACCCATACCGGTGGGAACGGTGAACGAAAGAAGCGTGCTGTACGCATTCAGGCCGGACAGCGCACGGCTGGACGGCCGAGAGGTGGATATACTTGTGGCAGTGTCAAAAAGGCCGCTCAAGGCCGCGCTCATACCGCCCGCGGCGCTCTGCGATGAGTTGAAAATAACGAGGCTGGAGGGGAAATACCATGCTTAGCATAGTGAAGGATGTGCTCACAAGGCTGTATGCGTTTCTTGGGGGGGATATATACTACATAAACAGCGGTGAGGCGCTGCCGCCGCCCCTGAGCAGGGAAGAAGAAGCAAAGATAATGGAGCAGCTCCGCGCCGGAGATGAGGACGTCAAGCAGACGCTCATCGAGCGCAACCTCAGGCTTGTAGTGTACATAGCCCGAAAGTTCGAGAATACCGGCGTATGCGTTGAGGACCTTATATCAATAGGTACAATAGGCCTTATCAAGGCGGTAAACACCTTTGACGCAGAGAAGCGCATAAAGCTTGCCACATACGCTTCCCGCTGCATAGAAAACGAGATACTGATGTACCTGAGAAGGAGCTGCAAGCTGAAGCTTGAGGTATCTCTCGATGAGCCACTGAATGTTGACTGGGACGGCAACGAACTGCTGCTTTCGGATATACTCGGCACAGACGCAGATGCCATATACCGGGGCATAGAGGACGAGGTGGATAAGGAGCTGCTGTCTCTCGCCATGAAGAAGCTCACGCCGAGAGAAAAGAAGATTATGGAGCTGCGCTTCGGCCTATATGGCAACAGGGAGTACACCCAGAAGCAGGTTGCAGACATGATGGGAATATCCCAAAGCTACATAAGCAGGCTGGAAAAGCACATAATCAAACTGCTGAAGTCCGAGATGCTACAGATGATGTAAGGCGAAAAAAGCGCGGTATCGCGCTCAGAGTGTCAAAAAAGTGGCTGAACGCCACTTTTTCGAGCTTTTTTCATCCGGTGCTTGCGCCTATGGCGCGGTTAGCACCGAATGCAAAGAACGAAAACCTCTGGTTTTTCATCCGTTCTGACGCACATGTCGTCAGAGCCGGATTGAACATAAGGGGCTGCGGCCCCTTATCAACCCCGGGGTTTTTTGACAGACTAAGCGCGGTATCGCGCTTTAGTTTTGTTCGCAGTCCCGGCATACGCCGTGGAAGAGTATGCTGCACCCCGTTATGTGAAGCCCGGTGGCCTTGGCGGCGCAGGAGCATATCTCAGGCACCGCGTCCGCGGGGATGTCGGTAACGCGGCCGCATTTATCGCAGCGCATATGATGATGCGGGGATATGGTGCCGTCGAACCTGTCGGGGGAATCGGGCACGGATATGCGGAGTATCATGCCCGCGTCCGCAAGCTGACCGAGGTTGCGGTATACCGTGGCAAGGCTTACCGTAGCTTCTACCGTGTCCTTTAGTATAGTATAAAGCTCCTCGGCGGTAGGATGGATAGGGTATGCCCTGAGGGTATCCAGTATCATATCTCGCTGCTTGGATCGTATCATAAATTTAATATCACCTAACTATAAGAATCATTCTTAATCTAATTATAGCACAATACCGATCGCTGTCAAGAAAAACAAACTGGCGGGATAAAATAATAAAGCATGAAAAAAGGCCTTACAGGGTTTCTGTGAAGCCTTTTTTTGCTTTTTCTAATTCACCGATATATCCGCTTGGCGGTAATAGGGGACATTAGCCCTTGCATGGGAAAGCGATGCGTTTTTTAGTGGTTTGCCCTGCGAGCCTGGAAGCAAGCGCTGCAATAGATGGGCCTGTCGTTCTTGGGAACGAAAGGAATCTTGGTGGGAGCGCCGCACTGTGCGCATACCGCGTCATACATTTCCTTTTCGCCGTTGCGCTGGCTCTTGCGAGCGTTCCTGCATGCCTTGCAGCGTATGGGCTCATTCTGGAAGCCCTTCTCAGCATAGAACTCCTGTTCGCCTGCGGAGAAAATGAATTCGGCGCCGCAATCCTTGCATACCAAAGTCTTGTCTTCGAACATCTTGTTTACAATCCCCTTGTATAATTTTATTTTTAGTGACCCGTGGCTTCGGCTGACCTGGCCTTTGCCCCCACACTCGCCGCCTGGAAGGTTCGCTACTAAGCAATTACGCCGCCCACTACTGCTCCTCTCGGGGAATCGCCCCGGACGGACTTACATCTAAGCCGCACCATGCTCACGGGCGGCTTTGCGCCCGCTTATGTGGATCGTTTCGCCTGCGACTGGCATCGACTTTCAACCACAGACCCGATAACCCGGATAACCAGAAACAATTATAACGCACACAAAAGCTTTTTACAACTGATTTTTAAAAGATTTTCCCTGTAATACAGAAAAAAACGGGCTATTAATGCACTGCGGGATCATCATATACGGCTCTGGGGCCGCCTACATACTTGGGGCGGGTGCGGGCCATGACCAGATTGGCTTCGCCTATGTGCCGGGTAACGGCGTGTACGGGTACTACCACGGGATGCATGTGCATACCTATAAGCGTACCGCCTATATCCATACCGGCGGAGGCCTTGCCGCGAAGATCCTCTACCATAACGTGATCGTCAAAGCGGGCGACAGCCTCCATGGAAAACGCACCCCCGGCGTGCAGCTGGGGCTTTACCCATACCTGCTGAAGGTCGAACTTTTCCATACACTCCCGCTCTACCACCAGACAGCGGTTCAGATGCTCGCAGCACTGTACCGCAAGGTACAGCCCCCTTGCCTTTATCTTGGGCAGCACGGCGTCCATTACCGCCTTCGCGGCCTCGACGGAGGAGCCGGAGCCTATGCGCTTGCCCACTATCTCGCTGGTGGAGCAGCCTATTACCAGTATATCGCCCCTTTTCAGGGTATCCGCCGCGGCGAAAAGCTCGTCTATGGCGGCGGAGGCCTGCTCGTAAACCTTTTCCATTTCCATCATAGTAAAATCAAACTCCTTGAAGATGCGTTGCGGCACTGAGCCTTGTACGATTATAAGGCCAAACCGAGCCCGTTGCAAGACAAAGGGCCAAATAAAAAAGGGTTTTGCAACAGTAATTCTTAATTGTTGATAAATGCACAAGAAGATAGTAACATTATAACGAATGAATTGGATAATACTAAATGAGAAGGGACGAGGAACCTCGAATGAGCGAAAAGAGCAGGACACTGGCAGATCTTTCTATAGGGCAGAGCGGTTATGTACGCATAGTGAACGGCGATGGCGGCCGCCGAAGAAGAATAATTGATATGGGCATCACCCCCGGCACCGAGATAAAGATAATAAAAGCCGCGCCTATGGGGGACCCAATAGAGATAGCGATGAGGGGCTACAGCCTGTCGCTCCGCCGCGAGGACGCACAGCGCATAGAGCTGCTTACCGACGGTGAAGCGAAAGAGCTCAGGGAGAAGGCCGTACTTTCCGCCAGAAACCTGGAGCTCAAGGCGAAGGGCAGCCTTACCCACAGTGCGGACGAGGATGCGCCTTATCACCGCCGTGCAGCAATGATAACTGAAATAATGCTAAAGGGCAGATGTAAGCCCGGAAGCTGCTCAGGCTGCCGCGAGGAGGGAGTATGTCCCATCTGCGAAAAAAACGGGACGCAGGAAGGACATGACGGCAAGGAAAAGGTGCGCTTAGCCCTTGTGGGCAACCCAAACAGCGGCAAGACTACGCTTTTCAACGCCATGACGGGCAGCCGGGAATATGTAGGCAACTGGCCCGGCGTAACGGTTGAGAAGAAGGAAGGCAAGGTAAAGGACACAGGCCTCTATACCTACGGCCACGATATGACGCTGGTAGATCTGCCGGGCATATATTCCCTTTCCCCGTATTCTATGGAGGAGATTGTGGCACGGAAGTACATTACGGTAGAAAAGCCTGACGCTATAATAAACATAGTCGATGCAACAAACCTCGAGCGCAATCTCTATCTTACGGTTCAGCTCATGGAACTGGAGCGGCCTATGATAATCGCACTGAATATGATGGACGAGGTGGAAAAGAGGGGCGACGAGATAGACGTGCATAAGCTTTCGTTGGAGCTTGGCGTGCCTGTTGTACCCATATCAGCCCGCAGCGGCCAAGGCGTGGAGAAGCTTATAAACGGAATACAGGGCGTCATCAACGCTGCCCACGCCGAGTTTCACGAAGGCTTTAATATAGAGCCGGACGATATATACAACGGCTATACCCACGCGCTGCATCACCAAATAGGCGATCTTGTGGGCAAATACGCGGAGCAGGCCGGCCTGCCCCTCCACTGGGCGGAGATGAAGCTCATGGAGGGCGACGGCGAAACCGTAAAAGAGCTTGCCCTGCCAGAGGACGTGCAGCAGAGGGTGGATAAGATAGTAAAGGAATATTCGGATTCCGCACCTCTTGGCGACAGCGAGAGCATGATAGCCGATGCACGATATAAGTATGTTACCCGGGTGTGCGCCGCGGCCCTTCACAGGGGACATCCGATAGACGAGCTTACAACATCGGACAAGATAGACAGGGTGCTTACAAACAAGTACCTTGCCATTCCAATATTCATAGGCATAATGCTTTTGATATTTGCGCTTACCTTCGGTACTGTGGGCGCGTGGCTCTCGGACCTTGTGAGTATGCTTATAGATGACGTCCTGACGCCTTATGTGGGCGCTGCGCTTGAAAATGCCGGTGCAATGGAATGGCTGACCAGTCTCATATGCGACGGCATAATCACAGGCGTGGGAGGCGTGCTGACATTTCTGCCCCAGATAGCCATACTGTTTTTCTTCCTTTCCATATTGGATGACAGCGGCTACATGAGCCGTATAGCATTTATCATGGATAAGCCAATGCGCCGCTTCGGACTTTCCGGAAAGAGCTTCATACCCCTGCTGATGGGCTTCGGCTGCACTGTGCCTGCCGCTATGGGCACGCGCACCATGGAGAACGAGAAGGACAAGCGCATGACGATACTGCTGCTGCCATTTATGAGCTGCTCTGCAAAGCTGCCGGTTTACGGCCTTATGGCGGGGGCCTTCTTTGCAAAGGGCAGGGCACTGGTAATACTCAGCCTGTATCTTATCGGCATAATAGTCGGAATACTGTCCGGCTATCTGTTCCGCAAGACCATCTTTAAGGATAACGATGCAGCGTTCATGATAGAGCTGCCCACGTACAGGCTGCCTGCTGCGAAGAATGTATTTACCCACGTATGGGAGCGCGTAAGCCACTTCATAGAGAAGGCGGGCACAATAATATTCGCCATGAGCGTTGTGCTGTGGTTCCTTCAGAGCTTTGACCTGTCCTTCAACATGGTGCAGAGCGCGGAAACGAGCATATTGGGCCGGCTGGGCAGTTTCATAGCTCCGGTATTCAGCCCAATGGGATACGGCTGCTGGCAGGCGGCGGTAGCGCTGCTTACAGGCATAATCGCCAAGGAGGCGGTGGTATCCAGTCTCGCCATGTTCTGCGGCTTCTCCCTCAGCGCAGGGGGCGGAGCCGTGCAGAGCGCGCTTTCGGGAATATTCACACCCCGTTCCGCATACGCTTTTCTGGTATTCGTGCTGCTGTATACCCCGTGCATGGCGGCGGTAGCCACTATAAGGCGGGAGCTGGGCAGCCGCAAGTGGACTGCCTTTGCCGTGTGCTACCAGATACTTATAGCATACGTTATGTCGTTTGTAGTATATACTGTATGTGGACTGTTCATGGTCTGACGGAGGTAAGGATATATGGAAAACGGCGTTTGGTATATTCTGGCAGCACTCATAATGGGATGGACCGGATTCTGTATATATAAATGGATAAAGAACCGCAAAAGGGGCGGATGCGGGTGCGGCTGCACGGGCTGCCCCCACAGCGGGAAATGTGACGGAAAAAAAGAGGGAAAAAAGAAATAAGCTATATTTATATTGTAGGGGCTTTTCCGGCACAGCTGGACAGCCCCGGTTTTTTCACAAATTTATGCGTTTTGTTTTGGGCATAATATGTTATAATTAAAAAAAGCGAAAAGCGCGGCGTATCGGTTCAGTATGGGACGATGCCACTGCGCGGGAAAGGGGAAACGAATATGCGTATTTCTATCAATGGAAAAAACATCGAGGTATCCGATTATCTCAGCGATCTGGTGACTAAGAAGGTTTCCAAGCTGGATAAGTATTTCCCTGAAGATACGGAGGCTCACGTCACCCTCTCCGTAGAGAAGAACCGTCACATCGTAGAGATCACCATTCCCTACTCCGGCGGCATTATCCGCGGCGAGGAAGTCAGCGGAGATATGTATGCCTCCATCGATACCGTAATTGCCAAGGTTGAAAAGCAGATAATGCGCCACCGCACCAAGCTGGAGAAGAATCTCAGGGCAGAGGCGTTTGCCGCCCAGGAAGCGAGCTATGCGGTTGACGACGAGGAAGAAGAGGAACATAAGGTCGTTCGCGTAAAGCGCTTTGCCATAAAGCCCATGGACGTGGAAGAGGCGGTGCTGCAGATGGAGCTGCTGGGCCATTCCTTCTATGTATTCGAGAATGCGGAGGACGGCGAGGTAAATGTTCTGTATCAGCGTAAGGACGGCAACTACGGCCTCATAGAGCCCGAGAGATAATATAAAACCAAACAACAGCAATAAATAATACAGTCCCGGCTCGCATATGCGGGCCGGGATTTGGATACAGGAGGAAAAAATAATGCGGCTGAGCGGCTCGGTTTATTCAAAGATTCTGGATATGGATACAGGCCTGACCATCGTTACGCCCAACAAGCTCAGGGAGGGCAAGTACAAGGTAGTATACCTGCTGCACGGCCTTTGCGGAAACGACCGTTCATGGCTGGATTACTCGATGCTGCCCGCCTACGCAGCGAAGGGCGATACTGTTTATGTGATGCCGGATGCGGGCAGAAGCTTTTACTCCAACATGAAGTACGGCTTCGACTATCAAAGGTACGTGACCGAGGAGCTTCCTGTAATATGCCGGAATATGTTCAACATATCCGCTGCCCGTGAGGATACGGGTATAATGGGCTGCTCTATGGGCGGCTACGGCGCGCTGCGCTGCGCGCTTACCCATCCGGACAGCTATGGCTTTGTGGGGGCTTTTTCTTCAGGGCCGCTCTTTGCAAAGGCGGGCATGGAGGAGATAAAGAAATACGGCGACCTGCCGGATTATGCGGAGCGGTTCGGCCCCAGGCTCATAAAGGACTTCAAGGCCATATACGGCGAATCTCTGGAGCTTACCGATGATGCGGAGATACTGGACATGCTGTTGAAGGTGAAGGCGGAAAACAAGCTGCCGAGGATATATCTCACCTGCGGCAAGGACGACGCCTTTATGAAGGAGCACGAGTTATTCACAGGCGCTTTGGATAAGATGGGTATACCCTATGAGTTCGATAAACTCGAGGGGGCGCATGAGTTTCAGTGCTTCAACGAGGCGCTGAAGCGAGCCATAGCGAGGTTCGAGGGAAGATAAAGGAAAAAGGAAATAAGGGCGGCGCGCGAGGTGCGCGCCGCTTTTTTATGCCTGCCGCACTTGAAAAGGGGCTGCGCTTTGCCTTATAATAGGCTGAGAAAAGAGAAAAATAACGGCATTTTACCCCCATACGGATTGCGTATGAGGGCATATTGGCGTACATGGAGGAATAAAGGTGTTTATAATAGTGGGCCTTGGAAATCCCGGAAGGGAGTACGAGAATACCCGTCACAACGTGGGATTTATGACCGTGGATATGCTGGCGGACAGGTTCAATATAGAAGTGAAGCGGCACAATTTCAGGGCGGTATTCGGCGAGGGATATATAGGCGGCCAAAAGGTAGTGCTGGCCAAGCCCGAGACTTATATGAACCTTTCGGGCTGGAGCGTAATGGAGCTGTGCAACTGGTACAAGCCCGAGCATGACCAGCTGCTGCTCATATACGACGATATAGACATACCTCTCGGCACTATACGCATAAGGGGCGGCGGTTCCTCGGGCACACACAACGGCATGCGCAGCGTCATATACCAGCTGGGCTTTGACGATTTTCCTCGCGTAAGGGTAGGGATAGGCCACGCGGACGGCCAGAAGGGACTTATAGCCCACGTGCTGGGCGCGCCTGAAGGCGAGGACAGGGAAAAGCTTATCGCCGCCATAAAGGACGCGGCAGACGCGGCAGAGATGATCGTAAAGGGCGAAATTCTGGAGGCGCAGGCCAGATTCAACAGGCGCCCAAAGAAACCCAAGCCACCAAAGGAAGAAACAAAGGCCGATGAGGCCGGGAAGCAGGACAAAGAGGAGCAGAAGTAAGTGACAAACCCGCTTATACAAATACTTGACAGGCATCCGGAATACACAAGGCTGCGGGACGCTATAGTAAAGGGCGAAGGCCCTGCAGGAGTATTCGGCCTTGGAGAAAGCCACAAGGGGCATATAGCCGCCGCGCTGTCAACAGGCAGGGCGGTATTGCTGGTTGCGCCAAACGAGGTGGCGGCGGTAAAGCTGCATGACGACATCGCCTGCTACGATATACCCTGCGCCCATTTCCCGACCAGGGAGATACCTCTGTCCGGCAAGGGCTTTGCCGCCCGTGACAGCATAGAGGAACGAAGGGTAGCGGTGCTGTCTGCACTTGCCGCCGGCAAGACCATGACGGTGGTGACATGCATACAGGCGCTGATGCAGCGCACCGTGGCCCCGGAGATAATCAAAAACAGCCTGCACAGCTATGAGGCGGGGCAGACCATAGAACCCCGGGATATGGTATCGGAGCTTGTTATGGCGGGCTATGAGAGGGTTGACGTATGCGAGGCGCCGGGGCAGGTATGCCTCCGCGGCGGCTATGTTGACGTATATCCCATCGCCGCTGAAAATCCTGTGCGTATAGAGTTTTTTGGCGATGAGATAGATACGCTCAGGATATACGATCCGCTTACACAGCGCTCTGTGGATAATGTGGACCACATAGACGTCCCTCCGGCTACCGAGATGCCCATAACAGACGAGGCAAGAGCGCGGGCGCTGAAGCTTCTCAAAAAGCGCAAGGCGGAGGAACTGGCCTCGGCGCTGGAGGAGGGGGGCAGGCCGGATAATTCAGTTGCCCTGCTGCCTCTGTTTTACCCCGGGGAAACCACGCTTTTCGATTACATAGACAAGGACTGGATAATACTCATAGACGAGCCGGCCCGCCTTGAGGAAAGCGGAAAGATAGCCTATCAGGAGTTCCTCGAGGGCGTATCCTCGCTTATGCAGGCGGGAGAGATACAGCCGGAGCAGGCCAACCTTACGGTATCCCCCCTTGAAACCATCAAGCGCATGGATACCAGAAGGACCGCCATGATGTTCGCCCTGACCCGCAGCTACGGCCTTATAGGGCAGAGGTGCATATTCAGATTCGATACCCGGCCGGTTTCGAGATACGTAGGCCGGGAGGAGCTGCTGGCCGAGGATATAGAGGCGTGGAAAAAGAGCCATACGAGCGTTCTGATATACGCCGGTACCCACGCCAAAAGGCTTCAGGACAGACTGCTGGATTCAAACCACATAGTACCGATAAAGGAAAAGCTGGACCGGGACATTGTGCCGGGCGAGGTGCTGATAATAGAGCAGCAGCTAAACCACGGCTTCGAGTACCCGGAGCTTTCCCTTGCGGTAGTCACGGAAAACGAGCTTTACGGGACGGAAAACCGAAGGCCTGCGGACAATAAGAAAAAGCGCAGGAAGCCGCAGCTGGTGTTCAGCGAGCTGAACGTGGGCGACCTTGTGGTCCATGAGCTTCATGGCATAGGTCGGTTCGTAGGCGTTGAGACGCTCACGGTAGGCGGCGTACAGAAGGATTATCTGCATCTTGTCTATTCCGGCGGCGATAAGCTGTACATACCTACGGACCAGCTGGACCGGGTGCAGAAGTACATCGGCGGCGGAGATGATGAGGGTACGCAGCGCCTTTCAAAGCTGGGCAGCGGCGAATGGCAGAAAACCGTATCCAGGACCCGCGACAGCGTAAAGAAGCTGGCCTTCGACCTTGTGCGCCTTTACGGCGAGAGGCAGAAGCGCAGGGGCTTTAAGTTTTCGCCGGATACCCCTTGGCAGAGAAAGCTGGAGGATAGCTTTCCGTATGAGCCTACGCCGGATCAGCTCACAAGCATTCAGGAGATAAAGGCGGACATGGAGAGCGACAAGGTGATGGACCGCCTGCTCTGCGGCGATGTGGGCTATGGTAAGACCGAAGTAGCGCTCAGGGCTGCCTTTAAGGCAGTGATGGACGGCAAGCAGTGCGCAATGCTTGTGCCTACAACTATACTTGCCCAGCAGCATTACAATACCATAGCTGCCAGGTTCGACGGCTTCCCGGTGAAGGTGGAGCTTCTCTCCCGCTTTAAGACCCCCAAGGAGGAGGAAAAGATAATCGAGGGATTGCAAAGCGGCAGCGTGGATATGGTCGTCGGGACCCATAAGCTGCTTTCAAAGAGCGTAAAGTTCAAGGATCTGGGCCTGCTGATAATAGACGAGGAGCAGCGCTTCGGCGTAGGCCATAAGGAGCAGATAAAGAACATACGCCAGTCCGTGGACGTGCTGACGCTTTCCGCCACGCCTATCCCGCGGACGCTGCACATGTCCATGACGGGCATACGCGATATGTCCGTGATAGAGACGCCGCCCTCCCAGCGCTATCCCGTGCAGACGTATGTAATGGAATACAGCGATTCTGTAATACGTGAGGCCATACTGAAGGAGATTGGACGCGGCGGGCAGGTATACTTCGTATATAACAACGTCCGCAGTATGGAGCAGTTCGCGGGAAGGCTCAGGGAGCTGGTGCCGGAGGCCAGAGTGTGCTTTGCTAACGGGCAGATGAACGAGCGGGTGCTTGAAAAGACCATGCTGGAATTCATGGATCACAAGTACGACGTTTTGCTTTGCAGTACCATAATAGAGAGCGGACTGGATATGCAGAACGTGAACACGATAATAATATACGACGCGGACGCCATGGGCCTATCCCAGCTTTATCAGCTCAGGGGCCGCGTGGGCCGCGGGGTGCGGCTCGGCTATGCCTATCTGACATACAGGCCAAACAAGGCGATGAGCGAAACGGCAGAAAAGCGCCTCATAGCCATACGGGAGCTTACCCAGTTTGGCTCCGGCTTTAAGATAGCGTTGAGGGATCTTGAGATACGCGGAGCAGGAAACCTTCTGGGACCGGAGCAGCACGGCCATATGGAGGCGATAGGCTACGATCTGTACTGCAAGATAGTTGACAGCGCAGTCCGGGAGGCAAAGGGAGAGGAGCTGCCAAAGGACATAGATACAGTTGTGGATATACCCATTTCCGCCAATATTCCAAAGAGATATATTCCGAGGGAAGCGGAGCGGCTTTCCATGTACAAGCGCATCGCATTCATTGCGGCACAGGCGGACGTGTACGACGTACAGGACGAACTAATCGACCGCTACGGAGACATACCCGAGGAGGTGCAGAACCTCATATTCATCGCCCTTATCAAGGCGGAAGCGCAGCGGGCCTATATACAGCGGCTTATGGTTCGGGACGGGGAGGTGCGTATAGTGTTTGACCCGGAGGCGCCAATGGACGGCGCAAAGCTGTTTGCGGCCGCAAACAACATAGCGGGCGCGGCCATGCTGCCCGAGGAAGTGCCCACAATAGTCATACGCCGGCTCAAGTCCGATGTGAAAAAACTGTGCAGTGAGCTGACACAGATTGTTTACATGATGTCGGATTGCATCGTGAAGTGAATACGGGTATAATCAACATTGTGAATACGGGCTGGCCTTGAGCCTAAAACGCCCATAGATTGGAGAAAAAAACATAATGAAGAAGATATTTGCAGCTGCATTGGCACTGGTGCTGATACTTTCCGTAGCAGGGTGCAGCACTGCTCCTTCCGCAGGTGAAGGCGATACTGCAGTTGTCGACAGCGACGAGGCTGTAGCCACCATAGGCGACCGTAAGGTCACCTTCGGAGAGTACAAGCAGCTCTTTGACGCCTATGCCCAGTACTACGCCATGATGGGCTACGATATATCCGCCGACGAGGAAGGTACAAAGCAGCTTCAGGACAGCATCATAGATGCGCTTGTAGTTAACGAGATAATCGCTTATCAGGCGGCCCAGTCCGGCTATGATAAGCTCAGCGATGAAAAGCTTGCCGAGATAGAGGAGCAGGCGGCGGCAGACCTTAACAGTATAGTGGAGGAATACCGCAAGCAGGCGGAAAGCGACGCCGAGGCGGACAGCGGCATAGACGTTGAGGAGCGCCTTGCCGAGTACATAGCGGACGAGGCGGAGGCCTACACCGGCGAGCGCATGACTGCGGAGGAGTACGGCAAGTGGATACTGGAAAACAGCACCGAGAGCGCTATAGGCGAGTCCTTCAAGGAGGCTATGCTCAAGGACGTTACCGTAAGCGACGAGGAAATAAAGTCCTGGTATGACGAGAACCTCAAGACCCAGCAGGAGACTTATGACAATAATCCCGAGAATTACAAGGCCGATAAGGAGGCCGAGGAGCTTTACGGCGGCGACCCCGTTCTGTATGTACCCGAGGGCTACAGCCGTGCGCTGCATATACTCATAACCCCCGAGGACGCCATCTCTGACGAGTACAGCGAGAAGTTCTCCGAGATGGAGGATCTCAAGAGTGAGTACGGCGAGCTGGCCTTTACCGTGAACGTAGAGGGCGGCGAGGGGGCAGACAGGCTCAGCGAGATAAAGACAGAGTACAACAAGCTCAAGGCAGATGCCGATAAGATAAAGGACGAATACCTTGCGCCCTCTGTAGAAAAGGCGAAGGAAGCCTATGCGAAGCTTCAGTCCGGCGAGGAATTCTCAAAGGTCGCCGAGGAATACTCCCCCGATACCGAGGGAAACGAAAATGGCCTGCTCATAAGCGTAAAGCATTCCGGCAGCTATGACTGGTCAAAGGAAGTAAAGGACGCCTTTGCAAAGATAAAGCAGGGCGAGTATACCGAGCCTGTAAAGGACGACGAGGGAGTGCATATACTCTATTACCTCTCCGATGAGCCCGCAGGCGAAGTAGGACTGGACAGCGTAAAGGACAAGATAAGGGAGCTGCTTCTTTCCGATGTCAGGGAAGAGGAATGGGAGCAGATGCTGGAGACCTGGAAGAACGATGAAAGCGTACACCTCAACGAGGAGCTGGTGCGCAGCGTCACTTATAGTCCCGTTTCAGTGGGTTAATAGGTAAAACATAGACCGGGCGTGAATGGGCGGCGGTCATAAGACAGTTAACAGACACAGTAGTATACACTGCTGTGTCTGTTCTTGTATTTTATACTGTTTTGCGGTAATATGGGACCGAACAGACCTACAAATCGGAACTTGACAAGGAGGTATTTATTTTGAAAAAGCAAGTTGTAATCCCAGCAGTTGTGATTGCTGTTCTTGTGGCAACTGCTTTTGCAATTCACTTTATCAATTTCAAAACGGAAATTCCAAATATAGAACTTGTATCCCTGCAGTTACAGTTGGATAAAAAAAACGAAGAATTCGTTTTAAACCAATTCAAAGGATGTACACGAGGGGAACTTGTACAAAAATGGGGGAATCCAGATGGTTCGCTATTTGGTTTCTATGGTGACATCTGGTCAATCACAGAAAACGAATCCCTTGTTGTCTATTACTCTGCTGAATCTACTGTTGAACATATTAAATTGCATCAAAATGAAAAGAACAATTAAGCAAATTCCAGTTTGTCGAGCAGGCACAAGTGCGCACTTCTATACGGGATAAGCCCCGTATGTGCGCTCTGGGAGACTGAACGCCCCAGGCGCCTGAATGTCCGGGGCGTTTTGCGTCGCTGCGTTACGAACAAGGGATTGCATCCCTTGCGCCGTGAAAGCGGCTATCCCCCCAAGGCAAAAGGCGTGACCTCGAAAGTCACGCCTTTTGCATATATTTTACTGTCTTACGAACACCGCCCGAACCGCCCGGTTTGTTTTTTTGCCACATATGTGGTAAGCTTTAGAAAAATGAATTTTGGAGGACGTATATGCGTCTGGATAAGTACCTTAAAGTCTCAAGGATAATCAA
>ENA-UOJD01001151-UOJD01001151.1-human-gut-metagenome-genome-assembly--contig:-P48-NODE-1151-length-29882-cov-7.063265_pt1 | contig 29882 bp, 24 predicted proteins | sample MGYA00242342_ERZ723889 | MGnify/ENA metagenome assembly ERZ723889
CTCCGTCACGGCAAGCCGTGCCACCTCCCCCTACACGGGGGAGGCTTTCACGCGCTGAATCCAAGCCTTACATTATCGGCTTGATTTTGATATGACTCAAGGTGTGGTTCGTCTCGTATTGATTCCGATATGACCAAAAACGCGGTCAGGCTTATGTCAGTCTCGTGAGTGTAATTTTTCGGCATTGCAAGGCAGAATTTAATAGCATCGGCTGGGCTGTAAAAATTCGTTTTTAACAGCCCCGCCGATGTTTTATTTTATTGAATTATTCCGTTTTTTTCCGCAGCTGCGGTGCGGCAGACGTGCGTTTGTATTATGTACGGATTTTTGCTGCTTGCGTAAAAAATCAGTGAATGGTGTTTATACCGACGGTCATAAGCTGTTCTACACGCTCTCTCAGCGCGGGCTGCTCTTCAAGCATCGGATCTGCATCGAGCAGCGCTTTTGCCGTGCGCGATGCCTGCTCGACAGCCTGCTCGTCGGCACCGACCGAAAACAGCTCCGAATCCACAGCTCCGTGCTGTCTTGCCCCGCCGCCTGCGTGCGGGAAGAAGTCCCCCGGACCGCGCAGCTGTAGGTCGCGCTGAGCTATGGCAAAGCCGTCGTTTGACCTTACCATTATTTCGAGGCGTGAGCGTGCCTCGCTGCTGCGATTGTCGGAGACGAGCACGCAGTAGGATTTTTCGCTGCCGCGTCCTACTCTGCCGCGCAGCTGATGGAGCTGCGAAAGACCGAAGCGGTCCGCATCCTCTATTATCATCAGCGTTGCCTCAGGCACGTTGACTCCGACCTCAATGACCGTTGTCGAGACGAGAATGCTTGTCCTGCCCGCAGCAAAATCCGCCATAGCCCGTTCCTTGTCCGCCGACTTCATCTTTCCGTAGACGAGTCCCACCGGAATGTCGGGAAAGAGCGAGGCGAGCCGCTGCGCCGTTTCGGTAGCTGTATGCAGCTGACGCTGATCCTCGCCGTCGCCGAGCTGCTCGTCCTCTGTATCCGCCTTTGCCTCGGCGGGACTGACCGCGGGACAGACGACGTATACTCTGTGCCCCGCGAGCACGGTCTTTCTGATGAAGGCATCGAGTCGTTCGCGGTAGCTCTCACCAACGGCAAAGGTGTCTATCTTCTGTCTGCCGGGCGGCAGCTCGTCGAGGGTGGATATCGCAAGATCGCCGTACAGAATAAATGAGAGGGTTCTCGGTATCGGTGTTGCGCTCATAACGAGCACATGCGGAGACGGCGCCGCCGCACCGCTTTTCTCGGACAGCGCGGTGCGCTGCATTACGCCGAAGCGGTGCTGTTCGTCGGTTATGACAAGCCCGAGCCGATGAAAAACAACATCCTCGGATAGCAGGGCATGTGTTCCTATCACCGCGTCAAGTTCTCCGGTGCGCAGCTTCTCCTCGGTCGCGGCACGCTGCTTTTTCGGGGTCGAGCCGGTTATCAATCCGACCTTTATCCCCGCCTGACCGAGCAGCGGCTCAAGCTCGCGGTAGTGCTGCTGAGCGAGTATCTCGGTAGGCGCCATCATCGCACTCTGTATGCAGGACTGCGCAGCTGTGAATATTGCGGCGGCAGCCACAACGGTCTTTCCGCTGCCGACATCTCCGGTCAATATTCTACTCATCGGCGGAGCGGACGCATCGGCGCACATATCGCGTCCGATATCGGCTATCGCCCGTCGCTGTGCTCCGGTCGGCTCGAACGGCAACAGCGAGTAGAACGGTTCGAGGTCTGCCTGAGCTATCTGAAAATGCCTGCGGCTGTCAAGCGATTGCTTTGACAGTCCCGCACACAGCGCAAAGGTCAGCATCCGCTCGAATGTAAAGCGCCGCATAGCCTTTTTGACCTCATCGCCGTTCTGCGGCAGATGCAGCATGCGCATAGCATCGGCAAGGTCGGGCAGACCGAGCTCCCGCCTTGTCGCTATCGGGATTATATCGTCACGCTCACACAAGCAGCCGGAGTCGAGCAGTGACTTTACCAGTCCGGATATCAGCTTGCTCGATATGCCGGCTGTAAGCGGATAAACGGGAACAAGTGCCGGCAACGGTTTCCCCGGCAGTACCGGCTCGAACAGCGGAGATATAAGCTGCGCCCTGCCTCCGGAGTAGCTCAGCCGACCCCAGAAGCGAAAGGTCGCACCGACTCTGAATATGTCTCTGACATACGGCTGATTGAAGTAGACGATGCCGACCGATGCCGAGTCATCGTAGGCGGAGAATTTGGTGAGATACCGTCCGCCGCTTATACGTGCGCTTGACGGGGCGCTCGCAACCGTCAGAATAAATGCGCCGACAGTGCCGTCCGGACAGCCGAGCAGCGACAGTATGTTTCCGCGATCCTGATATCCGCGCGGAAAGTGATAGAGCAGGTCACGCGCCGTAAGTATGCCGAGCTTGGCAAGCGCAGCTGCGCGTGTTCTTCCCACACCCGGCAGCTCTGCCGTTCTGTCATTCATTCCGACCATGACCGTTACCTCCTCGTGATTTGCTTGCATTCAGCACCGTTGCCGACGGAGAGTGCCGTAATGACTCCGCCGTCTTTTGACCGTTCCCGTCAGCGGAAGGCATATCCGTATATTGCGCTTTTTGTCTCCGAAGGAATATAGGACATTGCGCGTCGCTGCCTCTGCCTTTATCAAAGCGATATGCTTGCGCGCGGATGATATATCCGTATACATCTTGTCCTTTCCGCGCATGGTAAAAAACCGAGAATCTTCCCGCATTCTGTAAAAAGCATAAGACCTCCTGCCGAAGCATTGCTCCGCGGGAGGTCTTTATTATGGGAGCTACCGCCTACCGCCGCACAGAACGCTTTTCTCCTTAATTATACCACGTCCGTGCTGCGCTTGTCAATCTGCCGGATACCGCATTCGCACGGTGCCGCAATAGTGCGGAGGTGCTGTACGGGCAACCCCGGCGGGAGAATATTTTGTCTGCGATTATGCGCCCGCCTTCTCCACTATCTTGACCGATGCGGCGGGCAGGGAGGTCTCGGAACAGATTATCTCGGTTATCTGTGCGACCTCGTTCGGCATCAGACCGTCGCTCTGGACTATGATTGTGGCGCTGTCGTCGGAGACGAGGGCTATGCAGTTTTCAAAGCCCTTTGCAACAATAAGCGATTCGATGTTGGATTCCTGCTCTATCTGTGAGGCTATTTTGGAAATGCTTGCAAGTGCGCTGTCCTTTGACTCTTGGAGCGCGTCCTCGCTGTCGGCTACAAGCTGCAGGACTTCAAGCGACTCGTCACGCGCACGGCGGCGGCTGACCGATGCGCTTTGAAAATACTCTGCATCGGTGTCACCGGCTGCTGCTCCGCTGCCGGTCTTTTCTATGTTGTCCTTGTCTGCGTCGGCAGCCGCCTCGGCGGACGGGTCTCCGCCTGCCTCGGCAGCTATGTTTGAGCCGCCTCCGAGCGCGTAGTTGACCACGAGAGCGCCGCATATGAGCGCGAGCGATGCAATCACAGCAACGCTGCGCTTATTTATGCCGACGGAGCCGAGCTTTGTGAGTATCTTATGTTTACCCGTCCCTGCTTCGTCGGACGCTGTTTCCGCTGCGGATATTGCCGGCTTTGTTTCCGCCTGCTCTGCGGGTGCTTCCGTCTTTTCCTCGGGCAGTCCGACCTTGACCTCGGAATAACCTGCCGTGTTCTTGCGCATTATCGGAGACAGCGGCATTATTCGCTCAAGCTCCGAGAGCGTACCATTCGTTTTTTCGCTGTCGCGACCTATCGGCAGCGCCTTTTCCTCGCTCGACGCTGATTTTTTTGCGGTTGCCTTTATAACAGTCATACCGTTATTCCTTTCTTTCTTGTGCGTTTTTGTTTGATGCGGGCTGTGCGCCCCGATTGCGGTGGGTAGCTGCGCCGTTCGCTTAATATATATTCGCCGTGTCTGCCCGGTATTACTTGACGGAAACTTTTTTGCATCAGCGTCATATAATTGTTCCGTCGCCGGGCTTTCATAGCCGCACCTGTCGGTGCGGCACTCATACCGACAGAATATACGGTGATAAAGCATACGCAAGTAAAGAGAGGTAGATAATATGAGAAAACGTCCTGTTGTAGCGGTTGCTCCACGCTGTGAGCAGTGCTCGGATAAGCTCTGGCTGCGAGAGCGCTGCATGAAATTTCTGTCCGGCGCGGGACTTGAGCCGGTCATGATACTGCCGCCCGATACTGCAGACGATGCCGCCGAGCTGCTCTCGATTGTCTCGGGTGTGATGCTTGTCGGCGGCGGAGATATACGCCCGTTTCGCTACGGCGCGGAGGATGCAGGCGTCGGACGCGGCATTTCCGACGCGCGTGATTGGAGTGAGCTGCTGCTCGCACACGGAGCGATAAAAGACGGAGTTCCGCTGCTCGGGATATGCAGAGGAGCGCAGGTGATAGCCGTCGCGCTCGGCGGCGGGCTGAAGCAGAACGTTCCCGCACACGAATCCGGAGAGCATAAAATTTATCTCTCACCTTACAGTATACTTCGCACCGGCAGCTTTTCCGTCGAATGCCGCTGCTGCGGATCCGATGGAATATACAGCTCTTCTGTGACCGACGGATCCGCATTCGATGAGGCAAATAATTTGTCGGTAGCCGACTCATCACTCATTTCGGAAAAGCTAAACAGTTCTTATGCCGCCGAGCATGGCACCGCGCCCGAAGATATCTCAGCCGCAGCTCACGCTGCCTCTGCAGGATTCTTTACTTGTGATGACTGCATTCCGTTTTTTCCTTCCTCGGGCGAAGGTATATCCGTAAACAGCTATCATCATCAGTCGATCTCCGACCCGGGCGACGGTGCGATAACCGCAATGGCGGAGGACGGTGTTGCGGAGATGATAGAGCTTCCGGGACACCCGTTCTGCCTCGGGGTTCAGTGGCATCCTGAGATAGACCCGACCGATCCGCTGTCGCATAGAATAGCGGAGCTTTTTGCCGAGAGTGTATACCGCCGTCAAAAAGAAGTCCTCGGGATCTGAAATTATTGCGGTCGATTTATCGACTAAAGATATGAGTGTACGAACTAAAGATATGGGTGTACGAATTTCCCGATTCGGAAAAACTAAGGCGCTATACGTGCATTCTCTCGATAAGAAATGCGAGGCGTAATGCCTGCCGAGCATTTCGGACGATATCTTGCAAGGGTGCTATCGGCTGAGCAGTTATCAGGGGGATACATAAGGGGGAAACTGCGCCGAATAGGAGCGCAGCGAATCGCGGCGCAATCCCCCTTATGCCTGCTTTTCTTTCCTACGCTTTCTTTTTCAGGTAAAAAGAAAGCGAAAAAAATGAACAACTAAATCATTTTTTCACAACTCCTTGACCGCGAGAGCGATTAATAAACCAATCCATCTAAAAACTAACCTTGCTTACTGATAATTTGTTGTTAAATCTTATTTTCGTGACAATTTTTCTGTCACATCAATTTTGATAATTATTGCAAATTCCGGTGTGACAGAAAACTCGTCACGAGCCAAGTTTGATAGCGGATTTCTTAGTTCCCAACAGCCCCTCCGTCACGGCAAGCCGTGCCACCTCCCCCTACACGGGGGAGGCTTTCAAGTGCGGAATCTGCGCCTTGCATTATCAATTTGATTTTGAGCTAATCTTTGATCGTCGAAGGTGCGATTTTACCTTCTCGATGAAAAAACAACATCTGTATGTGGAAAACTGCCCGCGTCAGCGCGGTATATACTAAAGCTCTTTCCAACACCTCGAAAAGGCTTTTCAGAGGTTTTGCGAAAACCTCACCGCTCCCGAGTTTTGACTTTGTTCCGATAATATGCTATAATCTATCCACCGAAACAACAAAAGCAAAGGAAGTCACGGCGCCGCCGTGCATTAAACATCATAACATGAATATAATTTCAACGCTATCCGACGAGCTCGGCATCAGTCAGGCTCAGATAGAGAAAACCGTCGCGCTCATCGACGACGGCAATACCATCCCGTTTATCGCCCGTTACCGTAAAGAGGTCACCGGTTCGCTCGATGATACCGTCCTGCGACGGCTGTATGATCGCCTTATCTATCTGCGCGGCTTTGAGCAGAGAAAGGGTGAGATCAGCGCGCTGATAGACGGGCAGGGAAAGCTCACGCCGGAGATCACGGCGGCGCTTGAGGCGGCTTCTACACTCACAGAGCTTGAGGATATATATCGCCCGTATAAGGGACACCGCCGTACACGCGCATCGGTCGCAAGGGAGCGCGGACTTGAACCGCTCGCCGAGCTGCTTTTTGCTCAGAAGCGCAGCTATGACCGACCGCTTGCGGATATTGCATCCGATTTTATTGATGAAGAAAAGGGCGTCTCGACAGCCGAGGAGGCGCTTGCGGGCGCACGCGATATAATTGCCGAGGATATTTCGGATAATGCCGCATACCGCAAAAGGGTGCGCGATATAACATATCGCAGCGGCATACTCGAGACAAAGCAGGCAAAGGAGGGCGACTCGCCCTACGAGATGTATTACGAGCATTCGGAAAAGCTCTCAGCCGTTCCGAATCACCGCGTTCTTGCTATCAATCGAGCCGAAAAGGAGGGCTATATCAGAGTAAGCATCAAGGTCGACGAGGCGCTGCCGCTGAATTATCTTGCCTCCGAGTGTCTCGGCAGCCGCGAGAGCCCCGCATATTCCGAGGTGCTCTCCGCACTCTCCGACAGCTACGACCGACTGATTGCCCCGTCCATCGAGCGTGAGCTGCGCTCCGACCTTACCGACCGTGCGGGAGAGGGTGCTATCGTAACATTTTCGGATAATCTCCGCAATCTGCTGCTTCAGCCGCCGGTGCGCGGCTTTACGGTAATGGGCTATGATCCCGGATACCGTACCGGATGTAAGCTTGCGGTCGTCGACCCGACCGGAAAGGTGCTCGACACCGCCGTTATCTATCCTACAAAGCCGCAGGAGAGAATAGAGGAGTCGCGCAGAAGGGTCGTATCGCTTATTCGCCGCTACGGTGTAGGCGCTATCGCCATCGGCAACGGGACCGCATCGCGCGAGAGCGAGGCATTCATCGCGGACACGCTGCGCGAGATAGGCGGCGGATGCGGCTATGTCATCGTCAGCGAGGCAGGAGCCTCTGTCTACTCGGCTTCCGAGCTCGGCGCGGAGGAATTTCCCGATTTCGACGTTACTCAGCGCAGCGCGGTCTCCATCGCACGCAGACTTCAGGATCCGCTCGCAGAGCTTGTCAAGATAGACCCGCGCTCGATAGGAGTGGGACAGTATCAGCATGATATGAAGCAGTCCAGGCTCGGAGAGGCATTGTCGGGCGTTGTCGAGTACTGTGTGAACCATGTCGGCGTTGATGTTAATACCGCATCGTATTCGCTGCTCTCGCATGTCGCCGGTATCAATGCGGCATCGGCGAAGAATATAGTAAAATATCGTGAGGAGAACGGTGCATTTACCTCCCGCGCTCAGATAAAGAAGGTGCCGCGCATCGGCGCACGCGCTTTTGAGCAGTGTGCGGGCTTCCTCCGCGTGTCAGGAGGAAGCGAGATACTCGATGAGACCGGAGTTCACCCGGAGTCGTATGCCGCCGCGCGTGCTTTGCTCGACCGTTTCTCGCTGCATGAGGAGGATGTGCGCCGCGGAAAGGTCATAGGACTCGACAAGGCGGTGCGCGAGGCAGGCGAAGCGAAGCTCGCAGCCGAGCTGGGCATCGGAATACCTACGCTGCGCGATATCGTCGCCGAGCTGTCGAAGCCGGGACGCGACGCGCGGGACGATCTGCCCGCGCCGATACTCCGCACAGACGTACTGACTCTCGACGATCTGAGCGAGGGCATGGAGCTGACCGGAACGGTCAGAAATGTAGTCGATTTCGGCGCATTCGTCGATATCGGTGTTCATCAGGACGGGCTTGTCCATATCAGTCAGATATCGAAGAAGCGTGTGGCGCATCCGAGTGAGGTGCTTGCGATAGGCGATATCGTAAAGGTAAAGATAATATCGCTCGACCGTGCAAAGGGCAGGATAGGTCTGACGATGAAATTTTGATATATCCCGGCGGCGCAGCGCCGATCGGGCAAATAAGCATCAGCCGAAGCAGGTAATTTCGGCGGAATAAGCGGCGCACGAAACGCGAAACTTTAATATATTAAAATTAAAAACGCTGTCGAAAGACCTCGCCTTAATAATTTATTATATATTTTTGTGCAACACTCACAAGCTGCGCGGCTCAATTTCGTTGATTTGCCCCTTTTCAAAAGCGATTTTTTTTGGTACAATATCTATCGTCAACTATTGTCGGGCATCTGCCCGAGTATATCATATAATTTTGTCTTGATCGCTCGCCGATCTGTACGGCATACCGCATACGCGGATAATCAAAAACACGGTTTTCATAGGAGGAAACGCAAAAATGGCAAGTCTTTCGCTCAAGCACATCTACAAAAAGTACCCGGGCGGCGTTACCGCTGTCTCCGACTTCTCGCTCGAGATCAAGGATAAGGAGTTCCTTATTCTCGTCGGTCCTTCCGGATGCGGTAAGTCGACGACACTGCGTATGATCGCCGGACTTGAGGAGATCACCGAGGGCGAGCTGTTTATCGGCGACCGCCTTGTAAACGATATCGCACCTAAGGACAGAGATATAGCGATGGTGTTCCAGAACTACGCTCTGTACCCGCACATGACCGTATTTGACAACATGGCATTCGGTCTTAAGCTCCGCAAGACTCCTAAGGAGGAGATCAAGCGCCGCGTTGAGGAGGCTGCACGCATCCTCGATATCACTCACCTGCTCGATCGCCGTCCTAAGGCTCTTTCCGGCGGTCAGAAGCAGCGTGTCGCGCTCGGACGTGCTATCGTCCGCGAGCCTAAGGTATTCCTTCTCGACGAGCCTCTCTCGAACCTCGATGCTAAGCTCCGTGCGGCAATGAGAACCGAGATCACCAAGATCCATAAGAAGATAGGCACCACTTTCGTATACGTAACGCATGACCAGGTCGAGGCTATGACCATGGCTACCCGTATCGTCGTTATGAAGGACGGTATCATTCAGCAGGTCGACACTCCTCAGAATCTGTACGATCTGCCGGTAAACATCTTCGTCGCGGGCTTTATCGGAACACCTCAGATGAACTTTATCAACTCCACTCTGCGCAAGAAGGGCGACGATTTTTATGTAGAGTTCGGAAACGTATCGCTCAAGCTGCCTAAGGAGAAGATCGAAGGCACCTCTCTTCCGGACTATGCAGATCAGGAAGTTATTATGGGTATCCGTCCCGAGTGCATCTATGAGGATCCGGAGCAGGTCGCAGATCATGCCGATACCTCGTTTGACGCCTATGTCGAGGTGACCGAGCTTATGGGTGCGGAGATATACCTCTATATCGTAGTTGATGAGCAGAACCTCATCGCTCGCGTATCCCCCCGTTCCACTGCGAGAGCAGGCGACACCGTTAAGGTTGCCGTTGATATATCGAGAGCACACATCTTCGATAAGAATACAGAAAGGTGCATCTGCCACTGATAGGCGGCATACACAAGTAGCTTAATTATTCTGCAGCTAAATTATTGTAATCGAAGACCGCGCCGCGCATAGGAGCAGAGTCTTTCGTGCACGGTGCGGTCTTTTATTTCATTATTCCTTAAAGGAGCAATTTTACTATGAACAAGATCAGAGTAACCATCTGGAATGAATTCAGGCATGAAAAGATGGACGAGGAATGCAACAAAATTTATCCCGGCGGCCTTCACAATGTTTTGAAGAAATACCTTGAGGTCAACGAGGATTTTGAGATCACTCTTGCGGCTCTCGATGATCCCGACCAGGGACTGCCGGACGAGGTTCTCAACAATACCGACGTCCTTATGTGGTGGGGTCATATGTCTCACCATGAGGTTGACGATGCGCTCGTAGCTCGTATCCTTGACCGCGTTCGTCGAGAGGGCATGGGCTTTATCGCAATGCACTCCTCACACGCTTCTAAGCCCTTTGATCAGCTTGTAGGTTCTACCGGTTCTCTTTCTTGGGGCGAGAACGTAAATGAGATCATGTGGACTCTGCTGCCCTCGCACCCGATTGCAAAGGGCATCCCCGCAAACTTCCACCTCGAGAGTGAGGAGCTTTACTCCGAGCCTTTCTGTATCGGTAATCCCGATGACGTAGTATTTGCCGGCTGGTACGAGACCGGTAACGTAATGCGCTCCGGTGTTACCTTCCAGCGCGGTCTCGGCAAGATCTTCTACTTCCAGCCCGGTCACGAGTACTGCCACTCCTTCCACAACAAATATGTTATTCAGATTCTTGCCAACGCTATCCGTTGGGCTGCTCCTACCGCAGGCTTTGTCGATCCGGGCATGCCTATGATAGGCAACCTTGCTCAGGATCTCGGCATATTCCCGAAGTCCGAGGCTAAGTAATCTGCTTACCATGTGTCGGGATGCGGTGAGCCGCGTGCTTGCTTTACCCGATCAAGATAATTAAAAAATGCCTGCCCTGCCATTCAGCGATTTACCGAACGGCAGGGCAGTGCTTGTATAGACTTGCTTAAAAAACAGAGCATGAGAAAATCAGAATGAATATGAAGAAAAAGATCAGAGTTACGATATGGCATGAATACGGAGCGGAAAAGCTGCACGAGGTCGTGTCTCGCCTCTATCCGGAGGGACAGCACAAGGCGCTTGCGGATATGCTGATGCAGGAGAGCGACGATTTTGACATAACCGTCTCAGAGCTTAGTCAGCCCGAGCTCGGACTGCCCGACAATCTGCTCGAAAATACCGATGTGCTCGTATGGTGGAGTCATTTTCGTCATGACATGGTACCGGACGATTTGTGCGAGAAAATAATGAACCGCGTTCGCCGTGACGGAATGGGATTTATTGCGCTGCATTCATCGCACGGTGCAAAGCCTTTTGATCGCCTTGTCGGCTCGACCGGATCGATGAGCTGGGGCACCGAGGTGAACGAGGTGCTCTGGACGCTGCTGCCATCACATCCGATAGCAAAGGATATCCCGCTGTATATCCATCTGCCGAGCGAGGAGATATATTCCGAGCCATTCTGTATCGGTCATCCCGATGAGGTGATTTTCGGCGGTTGGTTTGAGACCGGCCATTTTCTGCGCGCAGGCGTGACCTTTCAGCGCGGACTCGGAAAAGTATTTTATTTTCAGCCCGGTCACGAGACCTGCGAGAGCTACTACAATAAGGACATAGTAAAAATTATTGCAAACTCTATTCGGTGGGCTGCTCCGACCGCCGGCTTTACCGATCCCGGCATGCCCATGATAGGGAATCTCGCGCAGGAGCTCGGCATAACAACAAAGCCCGATGCTGCCGAATAAGCGTTAATTTTGCTTTGCGCGGTCATGATCATGGAACGGATCGGTGTACCTGTTATGCTCGAGTCGAAAAATCCTGCCGTAGCCGTATGTGAAATAAGTCCCGCCACACAGATATTATGTGCGGCGGGACTTTTCTGCATAGCGCGCGTCTATGCGGTTTGATTTATTTACCGAGCTTAGGTACGAGCCAGTTGCGCTTGTTGTGCTTTATCGAGATATAGCCGACGGTCGAGGAGATAAAGGCGCCGATGGAATCGACGATGATGTCCTTCATCGTATCGCGCAGCGCCTCGCGCCCGACGAGCATCGTGCCGTCTGCGAGCATGAACTTCTGCATGTTGAGCCCGAGCAGACCGTCAAAGGTGAACTCGTATATCTCCCACAGCGAGCCGATAGTGACTGCAAAGCAAAAAGCGAAGAAGGCAACGAAGAACGGAGAAAGGTTGAATATTGTGTTTTCGTTCCGATTGATGATGGTTATTACCATAAAGCCGAAAAAGCCGAGCATAAGACTGCTGAAGCAGTGCAGAATTGAATCCCAGTATGGGATAACATAGTAGAACGACCGAACCTCTCCGAGAAAAATCGCGCAGTACAGGAATATCGTAAACAGCGCATAGAGCACGACGGGGATCTCAAACTTGAATCTCTTTGCGAGCAGCGAGGGGAGGTTGATGGAGATCAAACCGAGTACGCACTGTACTATCATCAGCGCATAGTCGGCTTTCGAGTGGTAGCCTGCGTCGGACATGCTGCCATTGCCGAATACCATCATCAGAACTATAAATATGATAGGCACTATAAAGCTCAGCGTTACTCCGATATAGAGTATAATGCTTATCCGCTTTGCGCGGAGCTCCGGGGTCTGCGGCTTTTTTTCATTTCTTTTCATTGTCATTTCCTTTCTGTGTGCTGTTATCATCCGGATCGGATATGCGGCGCTTGATGCGCTCCATTCTCAGGTCGAGCGCGGCGCTTGTCTCAGCACACTCGAACAGCTCATGCTCGAGCTGACGGCTCAGCTCCTCAGGCAGATCCTTCTTGTAGCGCAGCTTGTGCTCGAGGCTTGCCCAGAAGTCCATCGCTATCGTTCTCAGCTGTACCTCGACCTTCATCATGCGTGTCTCGCTGCGCAGGAATATCGGGACCTCTACGATGAGATGCAGACTGCGGTAGCCGTTGTCCTTCGGTGTAGCTATGTAATCCTTGCGCTCAATCAGCGTGATGTCATTCTGCCGCAGCAAACAGTCCGCGAGCAGATATATATCCTCGGGAAACGAGCATATTACCCGCACACCCGCAATGTCCGATATGCTTCTCTCGATGGATTCGAGGCTGAACGGCAGTCCCCTGTCACGCAGCTTGCGGATGATGCTGTCGGTCGACTTTATACGGCTCTTGACGGATTCGATGGGATTGCGGTCGTATTGGAGAGAAAATTCTTCGTTTAGAACATTGAATTTTGTCTCTATCTCCATTATGGCGCAGCGGTAGTACGCCATCAGCTCGTCGAAAGGCGCTTTGTTGCTTGCAATGAGCTCGAGAAAATCATCACTCATTATCCGCTCGCGAATAAGCTCGCCAACGCGGTTTCTCATATTCATGCTTTTTTCTCCTATGGGGGTATTTGCGATCGGAATGTTGCCGTTGATGCCGAACGTGCTTCGCCGTCGAATGCGGCTCGACTCCGTGCGCGTCGGCGGTTCAGTCGACCCCGCGCAGCTCTGCTGTCGGAATGTATTTCTTTGCGATGGCGAGGAAGCTCTCAAGCTCATCCTTGGAATATGCGCCGAGCTCGGCTGTGCCGACGGCGCTGCGCTCGTATTCCGCCGCAGCTTCATCCGACTCGATGAGGATATCTCCGGAATCCTTGTAGCACTGTATAAAATAGCGCTTTGCCCCGCTGATAAGCTGCCCTATGCCGTTAAAATCCTCTGCGGTGTGCAGCGGCTTTACCGCCGTTGTGCGAAACTCGTAATCTACCTCTCCTCCGAGAAGTATTGAGATGCTTTCCTTTACCTTGTCCAGCCTTGTATCGGCATGTCCCGCGACGATGTGATAGCGCTCCTCCGAGCTTTTTATGTCCATCGCAACGTAATCTATGCCAGCAGCGATGCACTCGCGCAGCACGTCGGGATGTGTACCGTTTGTGTCGAGCTTGACGAGCATATCAGTCTGCTCCTTGACCTTGCGGATAAACGAAACGAGCTGCTCGCCCCACAGCGTCGGCTCGCCGCCGGTTATTGCAATGCCCTCAAGGATGCCCTCGCGCCGGCGGAGGAAGCGTATGACCTCCTCGCCGTCGATGGTCTGACCTCCGCATAGCCGCTCCGCCTCAACAAGCGATGAATTGTGGCAGAACGGGCAGCGGTAGTTGCAGCCGCCGGTGAATACGGTGGCGCACATTTTGCCGGGAAAATCGAGCAGGGATAGCTTCTGCATTCCGTAAAACTTCATATAAATGCCCTTCCTTTCGCGTGGAGACAGAGCGCTTCTTTTGAGTATCTGTTCTTCGCGCATTTTTAGTGAAGTACGATAAGATATGGTGAGCTGCGATAAAATATGATAAGAGATAAAATATGATAAGCTCTGATAAAATCCGCTAAGCTCCGTTGAAATATGAATACGGTGGTAAGCTGCGGTATATTGCATAACATGTGGCGCGTACGGATAGTTTGGTGCCTGCGGCATTCGACGTATATCGACATGCTTTGCTTAAAACTGCACCCCGCACTCCGCCGCAAAAGCGGTCGGAGCGGTCGGGATGCCGAATTCTTCTTTACCGGATCATTTTTTCAGCTTAACAGCCTCGCGTGCCTTAGCGGCAATATTTGCGGGAGTTATGCCGTACATCTCGAGCAGCGGCGGAACCTTACCGGAACGACCGAAGCGATCCTCGACGCCGACCCTGAGAACGGGAACGGGATATGCTTCTGCGGTGGCGGCACATACAGCTTCACCGAGACCGCCGATGATGTTATGCTCCTCTGCGGTGACGATAGCGCCGGTCTTGCGAGCCTCTGCGATAACGAGCTCGCGGTCGAGAGGCTTAATGGTATGGATGTTGACAACAGCTGCGTCGATGCCCTCTGCTGCGAGCGTTGCACGTGCCTCGAGTGCCATTGCAACGGTAACACCGGTCGCGATGATGGTAACGTCGCTGCCGTCTGCCATCTTGATACCGCGGCCTATCTCCAGCTTGTAGCTTGCCTCGTCGTAGATTACCGGAACGGCAAGTCTGCCGAAGCGCATATATACGGGACCGTTGAAATTGATAGCCGCCTCAACAGCTGCACGTGCCTCGACGGCATCTGCGGGGTTGATTATTGTCATACCGGGTATTGTGCGCATAGTGCCGATATCCTCGAGGCACTGATGCGTTGCGCCGTCCTCACCGACGGTTATGCCGGCGTGGGTCGCGCCTATCTTAACATTAAGATGCGGATAGCCGACGGCATTGCGTATCTGCTCAAATGCTCTGCCGGCGGTAAACATTGCAAAAGAGCTGCAGAACGGAATCTTGCCCGTCGTTGCAATGCCTGCCGCGATAGCGACCATGTTGCCCTCTGCGATACCGCAGTCAAAGAAGCGCTCCGGGAATGCCTTCTTGAATTTTACCGTCTTAGTCGCCTCTGCAAGGTCTGCATCGAGAACGACCACGTTTTCGTATTTAGCGCCGAACTCGGCAAGTGCGTTGCCGTACGCTTCGCGGGTTGCGATCTTTTCACCAATTGCTGCCATTATATTGACCTGACCTTTCTCGCGTTATCAGAGCGAATCGATATAGGAATTGATTTCGGAAACAGCCTGCTTATACTGCTCCTCATTCGGAGCGGAGCCGTGCCACTTTACGGAGTTTTCCATAAAGGAAACGCCCTTACCCTTTACGGTGCGGCAGATGATGGCGGTAGGCTTGCCCTTGCATGCCTTAGCTGCCTTTACGGCACTGTCGATAGCCTCGATGTCGTGACCGTCGATGACGAGCACATTCCAACCGAATGCCTCAAATTTTGAATCGAGCGGGGAGGGATCGTTGACCTCCGAGATGGGACCGTCGATCTGGAGACCGTTGTAATCGAGGAAGATGCAGAGGTTGTCGAGCTTCTTATGAGCGGCGAACATAGCCGCCTCCCATACCTGACCCTCCTCGGACTCGCCGTCGCCGAGAACCGAGTATACACGGTAGCTCTCGCCCGATATCTTTGCGGAAAGCGCCATGCCGCACGCTGCGGAGAAGCCGAGACCGAGCGAGCCGGTCGTCATATCAACGCCGGGTGTGCCCTTCATGTCCGGGTGACCCTGGAGATAGCTGTCTATGTGACGGAAGGTTTTGAGATCTTCGCGCGGAAAATATCCTCTCTCCGCAAGTGCTGCATAGAGAGCGGGAGCGGTGTGTCCCTTGGAGAGTACAAAGCGGTCGCGATCCGCCTTCTTCGGGTCGCGAGGATCAATATTCATCTCCTCAAAGTAGAGATACGAGAGAATGTCGGAGATGGAGAGCGATCCGCCGGGATGTCCGGAGCTTGCGCTGAATACCGCCTCAAGCGCACCCAGCTTGATATTTGCGGATATCCTTTTGAGTTCCTTGATTCTTGCCTGTTCCATATCGGAATAGTCCTCCTTGTTGTTCGGATATTAGATACAATGTTATTAGCGATAGTAATTAACAATAATCATATAAATTTTACTACATTTTTGGTCAAATGTCAATAGATTGCGGCGAGTTTAAGCGGCATCAAGCGACTATTTTACTTTGAAATTATGATTTACTTGTTTATGGATCGCCATTTTGCGATTTGCCCGTAGTTCGGCGCTGTGTCCGAAATCGTCGAGGGACCGCACGCGAGTCGGATATCCGATTTGCTTATGCCTCTGCGCCTGTTGCCGTTTCTCCTTTTGCGTCGCCCTTTACGTTATGTCCGAGAGGTTGACCGAGCAGCACAGGTGTTTCCGTGCCCGCCTCGGTCGCGTCGAAAAAGCGTCTGTCTATCTCGGCGCGCCCACCCTCGAGCAGCAGGATAACGGTGCTTCCTCCGTACAAAAACATCCCCTTTTCCTCACCCCGTGAAAAGCTGCCCGAGCTGAGGCGATTCTTTATCCTGCCGACGAGCATCGCGCCAACCTCTATCTCGGTCACGGTGCCGAAATTCTCGGTCTCCATGACGGTGTATTCGCGGCAGTTCTCGGTGAATACCGGAACATTCCTCAGCGCGATGGGGCGAACGGTGTGCAGTCTGCCGGAAATGAAAATATTCACCGATTGTCTGCCTGCGTCGATATAATGGTAGCGGTGATAGTTGTCGACGCAGAGACGGAAAACAAGGCAGATGCCGCTGCGGTAGCGCTCCGCGAGCGTGCTGTCTTTTAATAAATCTGCTATCGAATATCGGCTCTGTTTTATCGGTATTACAAGCCCGTCGTGTATCCGGTATACACTGAGCCTGCCGTCGCAGGGGGAGGGGAGAATGCTCGGCTCTGCGGCTATCGGACGCATCTCCGGGCGTATGCGCCGCGTAAAGAATTCGTTGAAGGACGAAAAATCATATTCGAGATAGTCCTGCATATTTATACCGCTGCGCTCTGCAAAGCCCTTTATCATAGGCACCGAGAGGCGCGAGTCGAGAAATGCTCCGCACACACGCGATACCCACCGTGCACTGAGCAGCCGCAGCAGCACCCTGCCGGGCACTGTTTCATATAGGAAGCGGAGCGCGCCGCCGTCGTTGTTGGTGTCCGCGCTCGCGTTTTCACTTGCGGCGATGCTGTTCTGCCGTTCTGTTTCTTCTCTTTTCTTTTCTTTCATTGTTTGTCGCTTATAGCTTCCTTATTCCGAAAAATCTCCCCGCGCGATCGCTGCGAGGAGATTTTAACCTTTAAGTCTTTATGTCGTTATGACGGATGTCTTGCCCGAGCGTTGTTTCGTGTACGGATCTATTATATGCGTGAGCGCAAAAAAGCAAATATTATCATAATTATTGCTTCCACCAGTCCGATCCCCACCATGATAAGGATCCCGCGTGTGCCGGGCTTTTTAATATTAAAATTGGATATAAACGCGATAGCGGTCAGCATAACTATACCGATGAAAACCACAGTCAGGTCAAAGGGGATTATGTAGTTGAGCAGCAGCGCGAACGGAATAATGAGCGAGGCGCTTGTTACCGGCAGTCCCGTATAGCTGCGGCGGACCTCGGTCTCGGTCTCCTGTCTATCTTCCTCTGTGACATTATAATACGCGAGCCGTATCATAGCGGCGAGAACGTAGAACATAAGAATGGCATACAGCACGTATCTGACAGTCGAGCCGATGAATTTATCACCGAATGCCTCCTGAATGCGGTGCATAAAGGGCGATACGCGGATGAGCGCGGTGCCGATGCAGGCGGGGAGTACGCCGAAAGCGACAAGGTCGGAGAGTGAGTCTATCTGAATTCCGAACCGTCTCGAGATATCGGTACGGTCGACCTTTCTGCGTGCTATCTTGCCGTCGAATGCGTCGCACAGACCGCAGAAGAGCAGAAAGAAGCTGCCTATATAGGGATGACCGGAGCCGCTGAGAGTAGTTATTATACCGGTGCTCGCCGACAGCAGCGAGAGAAATGTAAGTATGACCGTGTAGTCGTAAACGCCTATCATTACTTATATGACCGTTGCTTTTGTATTCAAAAGCTACCTTTCAGATTTAGTGTCGGGATCAGAGATCGTAGCCGTTGGCTTCGGTGATGCCGATAATTTTGATGATTTCGGTTAGCTGCTTTTTGCGCCGATGTTATCAAGCTGCCTTTTTGTTTTTTTTCGATCGTATATATATTTGCCCATAATAGATATGCCGCAGACGATGATGCAGATGTAGAATGAGACAGAACGGCTGAGCAGATCGAGGCTGACAGCGGCTTCCGGCGGCATTCCTATCGAGCCGAGACCGCTGAGCATGATGTAATCGGATACTCCCATTGCACCCGGAATGGGGATGCAGTTTGAGCCGAGGACGACATAGCATTGCAGCGAAAATACGGTGCCTATCCGCTCCGGCGCGCCGCCGGTCGCGAGAAATGCAAATACCGAGACGGCTATCTGCGAGAGCCGCTGAAGCACATTGAAGCACAGCGCCGGCAGCAGCGGACGGAGATTGCCGCGTATCATTGCCGCGCATTCTCCGTAATTCTCGATATAATCGTCGAGCCTTTTCAGCTTCTCCTCGGTATGCGCAATCAGATGCAGCCGCGACAGCAGCTTTATCAGAGCGCTTCCTACACGGCGGATGATAGCGCCGTGACGCAGCAGCATAAGAAACATGACGGTGAGAAATATCTGCGCGATAATGCCGAAGATTATCAGAACTTTTGGCAGTACTCCGAGTCTGAAAAACAGATGCGGAGAGACTGCGGCACCGATAATTCCTATGATAAGTATCGACATTGCGTACAGTGCAAGGTTGAGTATCAGCGATATCGTAGTTACCGTGCCGGATATGCCGTCGCGCATCATGAAGAAGGCGCTCGCGGGCTGTCCGCCGGTCGCGGACGGAGTTATCGCGGAGAAGAAGATGTCTGCCGTAGAATATATGTAGCCGCCCCGCAGACTGCTGCGGCAGCCGAAATATTTCAGCAGCGATATTATCGCAAAGGCCTCCGAGAGGATGAAGCATAGCATACACAGCGTCGCGCATGCGAGCCATAGGGGGCTTGCATTTTTCAGATAGATAAAAAAGCCTTCCGCCGTAAAGTGTCGGCTCTGAGAGACCACCGCCCAGATGGTCAGTGCCGCAAGCACGACCGATGCAAGCGCCCAGAAAATCTTTGATCTCCCGGCGGGCTTTTTCGGTTTTGCACTGCGCGAGGTCTCGATACCCGCCGTGCTTGCGTTATCGCCTCCGCTTTGACGGATATCGCACGGTTCACAGCCGCCTTGTATATTGCGATCGCTCGGGTTGTTATGTTTATCCTGCATAATTTAAACCGCAGCTCCGCCTCGGCAAAAGCTCCCTTTCGTCATTTTGTTACCGCAGCTGCCGGTGTGCGGCAGAGAGTGCTGCGGGAGCGTCCTTGTACATGTGCAGAGCTGCATAAAGCACCATTTGTTACGCTGTGTTGCAATGCATAAGCGCAGGATGCCGTGCAGTGAAGCGATATTCTTTGATAGACTTATATGTTAACGCAGGCGGAGATCCGCCGACGTACGATACGAATAATAAGACGGCAAAAAAATGATATCAAAATCTTGAGATAATAAATCGAAATGCTGCGAGTAAATAATAAGTGATGCATGCACAAAAAACCATTATAATTATACCCTCTTTATATCCGTTTGTCAATCGCTTTGTGCCTTTTTCGGCATTGTGACGGACGGCGCGGCGACCGTGGAGCGGTGTATGGTACTCCGATATTGACCCGGAGATGAAGCAAATACGGCAAATGCGAAAAAAGTTTACATTTAAAATGACGCTTTTTTGAAAATACACTTGATTTGACCTTTCGGCTTTGATATCATGCTTTCGACAACTGTATGCCGACGTATTCGCGTACCGACCTACGCTGTTTATCGCTCGGCGCAGAAACAGGAGGAGCATGGGCGCGACGCCTTATGTCTGTTCTAATAAAAATACGGGGCTTTAAACCATATACCCCATTGATCGGAGAAAGAATCATGCAACACGAACGCAACAACACCTATGCAAACTATTTCGACCATGCACTCAGCATCGATCCTATTACGAGACGGCTGAAATTCTACTATGAAGGCAGAGGCGTTATCGGAGACGATATATATGTGCGTTTTCTCGACAAGGACGGGAAAATGCTCGGAGACCTCTGCTCCTTCGGAGCGTTAAAATACGTGTGGGATCAGCCGCTGCACGAGACCTACGCAATGGTGCGTCTCGATCTGCGCGAGGGCCCCGCGCCCTTCGGCGAGCTGACGCAGGTCACATTCCGCGCTAAGCGCGATCGAGTCGAGGCGGATGCCGACGGACTGCCCGAGGGTGTGCGCATTGAGTTTTCGGGTAATCTCTATTGGGGCGAGCTCGACGACAGCTTTGCTATGTGCCTCGATCGAGACGGCTCGGAGGATGACCTCCGCGCGGCGTACGGACATGCCGTATCGACCATCGACGACTGCCTCTTTGACAGAAAGACCGACATGGCGCTCCGCCTCAGCGGCAGAGACCGCAGTGTGCTCGACTTCTCGCATGAGCGCGGCTGCTATACCTTCCTCACCGAGGGGACGCTGTCGCTTGAGTCCATCCTTTATGTATACCGCACACGCTTCCGTACCAACTATTCCTGCATCAATAAGAATACCGCATTCAAGACCGCGCATACCGGCTGGATGACATGGTATTCGGTCAAGTTTGAGGCGAACGAGGAGGTCGTGCTGAAAAATGCACGCTTCCAGCGTCAGTTCCTTTACGACTACGGCGCAAAGTCCATCTGGATAGACTGGGACTGGTATCACGAGGAGTTCGGTCTCGAGGATGCCCCTAAGGATATCGGCTTCTTTCAGCCCAATAAGCAGAAGTACCCGCACGGACTCGGCTACATCGCACAGCAGATAAAGGAGCTCGGCTTTATTCCGGTTCTCTGGGTCGCTCCGACCGTCGAGCCTGCGGAGACCGAGATAGTTAAGGAGTTCCGCGACTCGCTGCTCACCGACTGCACGACATGGTGCGGAAAGTACTTCTTCGATATCTCGGACGAGCGTGTTGTCAATGAGCTTATCCCCCGTGCCTTTGAGCAGGTCAAGGAATGGGGCTTCGAGGCGGTCAAGTGGGACTGCCTGCCTAATACCGTCGGCTATGCCGATGAGTGGCATGAATGCATGAAGCATCCCGAGATCACCTCCACCGAGTCGCTCCGCCGTCTCTGCCAAAAGGCGCGCGAGGTCGTCGGAGAGGACTTTTATATGATGTCCTGCGCGGGCGGAAACGACCGCGAGGTGCTCATGCTCTCGGATGTGTTTGATACCGCACGCATAGGCAACGATATCTTCCACTGGCGCGATTTTATCGGCGATTTTGTGGAGCGTATCCTCCGCTTCTATTCCTTCCATAATGTTTCGTTCTACTGCGACCCCGACAACGTGGTCATTCGCCCCGAATACAGCGACTTCGAGCAGGCGCGCTCCCGCGTTTCCGCCGTATCGCTTCTCGGACTGCCCGTTACCTTCGGCGATGAGCTGACCGAGCTCCCCGCCGATCGTATCGAGATGCTCCGCCGCGCTCTGCCTACCCTCGATATCCATCCTATGGATGTACGCGAGCTGACGCACGACGGCAAGCGCTTCTTCGTTACACTCGCGGTCGACACGCCGTACGAGCGTTGGAATGTGTTCGATATACTCAATATGCAGGAGCATGCAGATAGCTTTACTATCAATCTGCCGCGTCAGCTGCACATTGAGCAGGGTGAGTACCTTGTATTTGATTTCTGGCATCAGAAGCTGCTCGGTATCTATGACGGCGATCTAACGCTCGAGCTTGAGGCAAACCAGTCCGCAGTTTGTGCAGTTCGCCGTCTTACCGGCAGACCGCAGATAGCGTCGACAAGCCGCCATCTTACTCAGGGTGTAGCTGAGCTCTCCGATGTGCGCTGGGACGAGAACAGCCTGACGCTCTCCGGCAGCTCCGAGGTCGTTCGCGGCGACGGATACAAGATCTTCGTCTATGTCCCGCAGGGATTTGTCCCGACCGAGGGTGAAGTTTGCGACGGCATTCTGACCCTCACTCCCGATGACAGCGAGAACCGTAAGGTCGACTGGAGCGTTTCCTTCCGCCGCGCGTGACAGCTCGGGTGACGAAAGGTACGATGAGGGAGAATTTCGCGAAAGTCTCCCCCAAACCCCTGCCAAAGCTTTAAAACCGGGGGGGATTTTCCCACCGTATAGACAACAAGGCGCTAAAGTCTCGGTATGTGATAAGCACGTACCGAGGCTTTATTTACAGCTTGCTGTAATTCCGCAGAAAAAAATGCTCGGAGTGACGCTAAACGCTTAAAGATAAAAAAGATGCAGACGCGTCGAATTTTCTCACGTTGCCGCACAATTGTACGGCAGAGGCGATTTTCGATTTGAGTTTTTTTAGCCTCGCTGATTTTATAGGGGCTTGCAAAAGTAATAACATAGTGATATACTATGTTTATACGGATGATTTATCTGCACCGGCGCGGCGGCTGTTGCTTTTCTTGTGGCAGCAGCGGTGCTTCTGGCGCAAAAACGGGCGGTCGGATTTTATCGGCGGCTGTAATTTATGTTTTTTCGGAGGAGATTATGCTTGTATCAACAAAGGGAAGATATGCTCTGCGAATCATGCTTGAGCTTGGCAAATACGGGCGCGACAGCTACATACCGCTGCCGCAGATCGCGCAGGCTCAGGAGGTTTCCGAAAAGTACCTCGAGAGCATAATTGCTATGCTCGTGCGCGGCGGACTTGTCGAGGGGCTGCGCGGAAAGAGCGGCGGCTACCGTCTTACGCGGAATCTCGAAGAATATTCGGTAGGTGAGGTGCTGCGCTTGACCGAGGGATCGCTCGCTCCGGTAGCGTGCCTCGAGGAGGAGCAGTGCAGCTGTCCGAGAGCGGGAAAGTGCGTCACACTCCCGATGTGGCGGCGGCTCGAAAATATGATAGATTCGTATCTTGACAGCATCGACCTGCGCTCTCTTGCGAGCGGGGAGATCGAGGGCGGTCCTGAAGCGAAGAAGTGCTCTGGTCGCTGCAGATAGCACGAAAGAGTAGCGGCGGCTGAGCATTGGTATTATTAACGCAGTATTTCCCGCGATTGAAAACAGCGCATATATTACGTCACAATCGGCATATGCTCGGCTTTGAAAGCATCGCACGAACATCTGCAGAGGCGATTTTCGCGCTGTCAGGTAAAAATTTTTATAAAGCCTATTGACAAGGTATGTTTATGCGATTATAATAAAACATACCGAGACGGTATGTTTAAGATATCAATGGCAAAAGCATCACAGTTTATTCGGCGCGATAAGCGTCTGACGATTATTTTATGCCGCTCGGTAAAGAATATAAATCTGACTTCCGCAGGCGCGCCGCAAAACGGCGATGTCGTGCGGCGGAGAGGAGAAGATACATGATGATATATGCAGATAACGCGGCGACCACAAGCACGAGCGAGGTCGCACTGAAGGCTATGATGCCGTATTTTTCCGAGATCTACGCAAACCCGTCGAGCCTGCATTCGGCAGGACAGAGGGCGGCTGAGGCGCTGCTCGATGCGCGCGAGCGTGTAGCTGCGTGTCTCGGCGCAACGGCGCGCGAGATATACTTTACCTCCGGCGGCAGCGAATCCGACAATCAAGCGCTTGTGTCGGCGGCAAGGATAGGTGCGCGCAAGGGTAAGAAGCACATTATTTCCACCGCCTTTGAGCATCACGCTGTGCTCCATACGCTCGAAAAGCTGAAAAAAGAGGGCTTCGAGGTCACATTGCTCCCGGTCGGTACGCTCGGAACGGTCACGGCGCAGCAGGTCGCAGATGCTATCAGAGACGATACCTGTCTTGTTAGCGTCATGTACGCGAACAATGAGATAGGCTCGGTCATGCCTATTGCCGAGATAGGCAAGGTGTGCAGAGAGCGCGGAGCGCTTTTCCACACCGATGCCGTTCAGGCGGCGGGACACCTTCCCATCAATGTGGTCGAGCAGAATATCGACCTTGCATCGGTCTCGTCGCACAAGTTCCACGGGCCTAAGGGTGTAGGAATTCTGTACGCGCGCCGCGGCATTGCGCTTACCGGCATCATTGAGGGCGGTGCTCAGGAGCGCGGAAAGCGTGCCGGCACCGAGAATATGCCCGCTATCGTCGGAATGGCGGCAGCGCTTGAATATGCATGCGCACATATAGAGCAGGATTCGGCATACGTTACATCTCTGCGGGACAAGCTCATTGCGGGATTGTCTCGTATACCGCATTCGGCGCTGAACGGCGATCCCGTCAACCGTCTGCCGGGAAACGTCAGCTTCTGCTTCGAGGGAATAGAGGGCGAGAGCCTGCTGCTTCTGCTTGATGCGGCAGGAATATGCGCCTCCTCGGGCAGCGCCTGCACCTCCGGTTCGCTCGACCCGAGCCACGTTCTGCTCGCGATAGGCAGACCGCACGAGGTCGCGCACGGCTCGCTTCGCCTGACCATCGACGCGGGTAATACCGAGGAGGAGATCGACAGGATAATCGAGGCTGTGCCTGCGGTCGTTGAGCGGCTCAGAGACATGTCTCCCGTTTGGTCTGATCTTGTCAGCGGCAAAAAGAACTTTATTCTGTGAGATAATGCATAAAACGAGTAAATAGATAAGGAGATAAATGATATGGCACTCTATACCGAAACTGTTATGGATCATTTCATGCACCCGCGCAATGTCGGAACGCTTGAGCATCCCGATGCAGAGGGTGAGGTAGGCAACGCAAAATGCGGTGATATTATGAAGATGCAGCTGCAGATCGAGAACGGCATTATTACCGATGTTCGTTTTGAGACATTCGGCTGCGGCAGCGCGATAGCATCGTCCTCCATCGCGACCGAGATGATAAAGGGAAAGACGGTCGAGGAGGCGCTCTCTATAACAAACAAGCAAGTGGTCGATGCGCTCGGCGGTCTGCCCGCACATAAGCTGCACTGTTCGGTGCTTGCCGAGGAGGCAATAAAGTCCGCTATCAAGGACTATTACGACAAGAACGGTATTGAATACGACAGGAAGCTGTTTCCCGACTGCAACAGCTGCGAGGCGTGTCGAATGGTCTGAGCGTGTGCACTCGAGCCGTACGGCGGCTCTCCGTGTAAAATCATGCGGTCGATTCGCATATTGATATTTGATTATGAGATGTTAAAGTGCTCGTTCCGGGTATTTTTAACATCTCATTTTTTTGCGGCATTAAGGCTCATACTTCACATCTCGGCGAAAAAACGCAGGCTTCCGCTCTTATTTGTCTGTAATGCCCCTATGTTTTTTTCGTTCCATGGAACCGCTGACAGGCAGGCGGCATATAGTATAGTTGAACGATTGCGGATGACGGTGATGCGGCAATCTACCGACCTGCCGGTGCTTGCCGATGCGAGTCGTACCGCGCTGTGTGCCTGCGGTGCTGCCGCAAAGCGGAAAGGAATGACATAAAATATGAGAGAAGTGCTCTTCGGGATAATAATCCCTTTTATCGGAACGTCGCTCGGCGCGGCATGTGTTTTTTTGCTCGCGCATGAGCCGGGAGAGCGGGTGCGCGAGGTGCTCTCGGGACTGTCGGCGGGGGTGATGACGGCGGCATCGGTCTGGAGTCTGCTGCTCCCGTCTATCGCCGATTCGGAGCGGCTCGGCGCGCTTGCGTTTCTGCCCGCCGCGGTCGGCTTTGTGCTCGGTGCGCTGTTTATCTGCGTCATTGGCAAGGTCGCACCGATGCTGTCGCGGCGCGGCAGCGCGGGGATGACCGCTTTTGCCGTAACGCTGCATAACATACCGGAGGGCATGGCGGTCGGCGTGGCGTATGCCGGATTTCTCATGCACGGTACCGAGCTTTCGCTTATGGGCGCATTCTCGCTCGCGCTCGGCATAGCGATACAGAACTTTCCGGAGGGGGCTATCGTCTCGATGCCGCTGCGCGAACGCGGGCGTGGTCGGGCATTCCTTGTCGGCACTCTCTCGGGTATAGTTGAGCCTATTGCCGCAGCACTTCCGCTGCTTGCGCTCGCCTTTGTTGCTCCGCTAATGCCGTATCTGCTTAGCTTCGCCGCCGGCGCTATGATGTGCGTGGTCGTAGAAGAGCTCATACCCGATCTGCGCAGCGCGGTCGGAACGCTCTCATTTACGCTCGGCTTTGTGCTTATGATGGCGCTCGATGTCGCGCTGGGGTAATAATTGATCGGAGCTTCTGAACCGCACCGCTGATTAGGCGAGGCAAAAAGGCACGGCAGAACTACCGATAGAGGTTTATCTGTTGTGCTTTTTACAGTTATAAAGTAATTTTAGGTAGTTGTGCATCGACTATATATTAATTTAAATTGTAGCACATATATGAATCTCGGTCAACCGAATTTGTGTGATTACCGCCAAAGGCTTTAGTTTTCTAATGTGCGCTGATGTAATATGCCTGAACGGCTTGCCGATTTTATCCGGAGAGCGCAGATGTACGAACGCTTGAATTGCTATTGCTGGTAGGAAAGATTGATTGTTTTTTATGCTCCGCAGAATCATTCGGTGACTGACAAGAAACTTTATTCCCCAAAATAGTATTAAGCAGCGAAACGAAATATATTCTATCTTGTTGCTTAATTTGTGTTTTTTAATCGGTGTTTACTAATAACACTTTTTGCATGGTTCATATCCACGATTTATTGCATCTGATAGTGAAATTTGATATGGATTCCTCATATTGCTGCAACCGGACCTTTTATGATATTTTTTTCCTTTTGCAACTACCCAAACAGTTGCGGCATTTTCAGGTTGATTTATAGGTTCCGGTTCTGTATCTTCAATTTCGCTTTCTTCAACTTCGGTTTCTGCAATAAACTCATCGTCTTGTATGGTTGTCGGAGTGTTGTTATTTTGAGTATAACTGTATCCGGTAGAATAGTCAATTGTTATATCGGGCTGTACATTATAGCAATAAACATTAAAACAAATGCCTTCGCCGTTATCCTCAACAGAGTATGCCTCTATCTGTATGCCGTCGCATACTAAATTACTATCTTCAAATATTGGTGTAACTCTGTATGCAACATGATTACCGGTTTCTTTTATATAATCTGCAACCATTGTTTCAAAATGAAGCATACCATCTATATTCATGTATCTGGTTCCGGTAATAATATTATTTTTGTTTGCATTCTCTGCAGAAAGTTGCTCGCCTATTAGGCGGCAACGATTCCAAAGATATCCCCCGGATATTTCGTCGTATTCCGCTTGTATCCACCCGGATGGCTCAATGCTGTCTATATTATCTTGTATCACGTTTTTGTACGGTATTGTATCTTTACCGCACATTATGAAAGCGGTGCCGCATCTGCCGAATTCATCAATGTCAGAGTATTGTTCAGTTCCGTTTACAGACAATTCCGCCACTGAAAAATTCGGTTGATTATTATTTATAATGACATATGGGTTTTCCGAGTAACTCGGGATTTCGGACGGTGTAACTTTAATTGCTTTCCCTGCTCCAACTGCTTTAATATCAGGTGCGGTTGATTCCGATTGCGTAGTTGACGATGTTGTTTGTATATCTATTATCTGTGTGGTAATGTCGGAAATAATATTAGTATCTGTTGGCTCGGTATTATTTGAATTGGTTATAGGTGAAAAACAGACGCCGATAATGAATAAAATCGAGGCTATAATTACGGATAAACTACTTTTGATTTTTAATTTGTTTCTAAGAAAGTTACGAATTGTCGGAATAGGCATGAATAGAATAGCTGATATCGCAATTAAAAAGCTTGAGAAATGAAATCCATTTGCTATTGATGAAATTACTAATGTGAAAGCGAATATCCATTGCAAAATAACAAGAGCTTTTTTCATTTTATTCTCCCCCTGAATTTTTTAACAATATTATATTGCTTTTTTAGTAATAATGCAAGTGTATTATTCAATTGACAATTAGCTTTGTCTTGATAACAAATGATACAAATCAGCCTCTGCGGTCGATTCCGCAGAGGCTGTGCAGTATTTATTTGTTGATGAAGATCAGGGAGATTATCATCTTTTTCTGCTCTTCTGAGGGCGCTTTCAGCTTGCCGTTTTCCTCAAGGTGCTTCAGTACATGAACGACGAGCCACGGGTCGCTGAAAAAGATATCCTGCATATCGTAGATGCGTGCCTTGCGCAGATGCTCCGGCGTTTTTGCGAGCATATCGTGTGTGAGTCTGTCGCGGAGTGCGGACAGCTCATCCCAGTGTTTCTCCTTTACGCCTGACGCGACGGCGATAAGCTCGTCATTTATTCCCGAATTTCCGAGAACGGTGCAGTGCGTCACGGTCTTTATATTGCCGTTTTCATGCTGTACCGAGATGTATCCGCGCTCTGCGAGCAATGTTAGATCGGTATCGGAGAGCCGTTCGCCGTCGCGCAGCCGCTTGATAAGCGAGAGCTCGTGTACGACGGTTTTGTGGTAGGTATCGTCAACCTGCCACTCCGACCACTCGCTGTCGCAGTGCCAGAACATCATATCCTCGTAATATGTCCGGCAGAAGCCGAAGAATTTTTCCATGCTGTCATTGTATTTCGGCTCGGCTATTCCCGGCACAAGGATATCGGCGGAGCAGATATTAAAACCGCCGTCCGGACGCATGGTCGCGACCTCCTCGAAGCTAACCGTATTATTTTGCAGCTGCTTTGCGCTGTTTACGACTAAGTAGGGAATGAGCGACCAAAGCATGAAGTTTGTGTCTCTCGCATCGCCGTAGATGCCGCCTCGAATGCGCGCATCCTGCAGCAGACCGCTCTCGGTCAGCCTGTCGAACAGCTCGTCCGCGATAAGCTCGGCTGCGCGGCTGTATACCTCGTCTTGCAGCTTTATTGTATGCTCGTCCGGTATATTGATTATAAAGCTCGAGATATACTTCTCGCCCTTTTTCCGCAAGAATCCGTATTTTTCGAGATAGGTCACCTCGCTCTCGACGTAGACCGGAGATACTCCGAGCTCATCGGCTATCTCGTTCACCGACTTGTAGCTGTCTCGGATCAGATAGGCGATATTCTGAGTAAGTGCGCTGCGGAAGAAATTCCTGTTGTGCCCCTTTGTGCCTATCGTGCCGTCATTATGACACCCTTTGAATTTGATAGGATCAAATTTCAGCTTTCCGTATTCTCTTGTCATGGATACACCCCTTTTCAGTTCCTTTTTCGCTTCAAACAAATGCCACTTGACAGTACCGACTGCGATGCCGAGCTCCTTTGCTATATCCGCCTGCTTGCGATTCTCAAAATAATAGGCGATTACGATGCGCCGCTGTATCCCGGAAAGATATGCTATCTCCGAATACAGTCGGGAAACGGTCGACTCGGAGTCGTCCGACTCTGCTGAGCTGCTCGGGTCGGCGATTCGTTCTGCCGACTCGTCTATCGGTGCAGTGATGATGGTTTTTGCATTGCTGCGATAATAGCTGCTTAGCGTGTTGTGCGCAACCGTCCAGATGTATTTGTCGACATCTGATATATCGTTCCTTATGAGAAGCATCCGAAATGCCTTGGCTGCGATCTCCTGCGACAGATCCTCTGCATCTTGGATATTGCGGCAGCGTTTCAGTGCAAAACCGAATATGGGCTTTAGATATTCGGCTATGATTTTTTCGGTATCTGTTTTGTTCATTTGTTTTTTGGCTCTTTTCCTCTCGAAAGCTTTCACCTATATAGACGCAGAAATTCTGAAAGGTTTGGAGTGTATGAAAAAAATCTTGCTATGGGGTATATTACTATTATACCATGCTTTTTTCGGATGACAAGGCGGAAGTTGATCAATTGTGTTTAAACACTACTTTATTATTTTTAGTACGAAACGCGGCTATATGTTTTACGCAGTAGGTCAGGCATGAATTATATTGACAATAAATGGACAATGCGTTATAATCAATTGAGAAAAAAGG